>Ga0307503_10000008_pt1 | contig 344079 bp, 357 predicted proteins | sample 17_S_MG_FD_194514 | JGI IMG/M metagenome (GOLD analysis project Ga0307503, IMG submission 194514) | Soil microbial communities from Populus trichocarpa stands in riparian zone in the Pacific Northwest, United States - 17_S | ecosystem: Environmental > Terrestrial > Soil > Riparian zone >... | reverse complement strand
ACGTACTCATACCGACGTACTCATACCGACGTACTCATACCGACGTACTCATACCGACGTACTCATACCGACGTACTCATACCGACGTACTCATACCGACGTACTCATACCGACGTACTCATACCGAGAACGATACTATCACGTACCTCAATATCTGCGCGTAAAATGAAGAACGAGCCGGCCAACATGGCCGGCTCGTTCTAAAAACTCAGTTGTCGCGGTGAATCAGCGCTCGGTCTAGCCGGCGCCTTCCTCTATGTAACTGTTGTCGGGCTGAGAGGGGTATAGGCTCCGACGCCTTTTGCCCTTCCGCTAATTGTGACTTTCCCGTTAAGGCCTGCTTTCGGTCCGATCGCGCTACCGAGTCTTAGGGCCCCGGCAGTTGTGGTTTCGGTCCTACTGCAATTGATTGTCGCTCCTTCGGGTTTGCATGTCACGCTACCCACCACTTTGTAGGTGTTGGCGACAGCACAGCCAGTGAGTTTAAATTCCGCGAACAAGGTCGCAGGTGCTAGGGGTGAGAAAACTACCGAGTCCCCTTTGCCTGTCGTCGTCGCTGTCAATTCTTTCGTTTCGATTTTCCCTACTCCACCGGGAAGGCCTTCCACACCACAGCCGAGTTTGGCCTCGGTGATTCCGGTGTAGACCAGTTTGGCGTTTTCACAATGAATATAATGTTCTTTACTGGGTTCATCCAGTTTGTTCGTGCAGGAGCCAGTCCCCGTGACGGTCGTTGAAACCAGTTCAAATTCGGTCCCGCCGACCGTTGCGTGCAGTCCCGAGTTTGAGGGCCCGGTTGTGCCAGCGTTCGTTTTCGCATTGGTGATTTCAACTTCTGTTGTCAAATCCTGCGCGATTGCTACATGTTCGTATTTCCCGTTCACTCCGGTCGTGCAGTGAGCATCCGTGAAGAAGGTCGTGCCGCCGTTGTCTTTACATGTAAATCCTGTTGTGCCGTTAGCCGCTACCGCACTCTGTGCCGCAAAGGCGCTAATCAACAGTGCGCACAGCATGCAGAGGCCTACGATGGCTCTACGTCCATTCATTTCGATGACTCCTTGTCGTCGCTCGTGCGAAGCAGGGTGCTCCACGCAGGTACACTGACACGTTAAGTCCTGATCGGTCAAGGTTTTTCCCTGTGATGTTTTCTATCTCTGTCAGTGACTTGAGCTCAGGCGCAATAGAGCCGCACCGGTTCGGCGTGCGCGCCGAACCGGTGCACGTGGGAGTCTGCTGTGTCGAGCTGCAGTACTTCCAGCATGAGCCCAGATTGCGCTACAGGCACAAGGTTGGGGCGCTCTCTCAAAAATCACCACTCCCTAGATCTACCGTGCGCCTGGGTGAGCTGGAAGGGCTGGCCGCCTGCAGACGCGATGTCACTGTTGTCGGGCTGAGAGGGTGGTGCGCCTCAGCTATGTGGTCTTCCGCCTATGTAGCTATCTGCGCGCTCTCCCTGTCGGCGTTTCTAACGATAGGCATGAGCAGAAGGAGTGTGTATCCGAATCGGTCTTAATAGCACACGCCAAAGGTGACCCAAGGGGGAGAGCTGGACCTACTGGTTCAGAGCGACGAGGATGTGTCGGCAGCCTCGCGCCCTACCGTCGTCGCAAGACGCGGCTCGGGCGACATCGGTCGACGCTCAGGAGATGATCGTTAGACGGAGCGGAGCGACCCTGTTTGGGCGCCGCCTAGCCCTGATCCACCGGTAACGACCTAAGGAACACCTCCGGGAGCGTCCTTCTTGGCTCTTGAGCAGATCACTCTCGACATTGACGCCTCCCTGCTCACCGCACACTCCGAGGAGGGAAGTCCCGCCGGTAACTACAAGGGCGGCTTCGGCTTCCATCCCCTGCTCTGTTACCTGGCCGGGACCGGCGAGGCCCCTGACCGGCGTCTGCTCTCCGTCTTCGACTGCGCCTCGGGCTACCGCCACACCGCCTTCATCACCGACCGGGCCGACTCCGACGTCGCCGCTCTGGAGCTGCGCCGCCGCCGCCGCGCCCGGTTGGAGGACGCGATCCGCGTCGGCAAGGAGACCGGGATGGCCAAGTTGCCTTTCGCCGCCTTCGCCCACAACGAGGCCTGGCTTGAGGTTTCACTGGCGGCTCAGGCCCTGCTGCGCTGGGCATCCCTGTTCTGCCTGCAGGGCGAGCTCGCCCTTACCGAGCCCAAGCGCACCCCCCAGCGCCTGCTGCACGTCGCCGGGCGGATCGTGCGCTCGGGCCGGCGGGTGGCGCTGCGGCTGCCGCGCAGCTGGTCCTGGCCGGAAGCGCTGGTCGCGGCCTTCGCGCGGCTGCGGGCGCTGGCAGTCGCCTCGAGCCCGTAGCGACGAATCGTCCTCCCGGAACATCGGCCCGATCTTCCCGCCCGCCGGCTTTCTGGGGCAGCCTCCAGAGCGATAGGCCGGGGCAGTTCGATGGACCGCCCCCGTCATTACCTACCTCAGGCCACTTGCTCACACCCTGTCGGTTGAAACCGGTGGATCAGGGCGAGGGCCGCTGCGAAAAGGCTTGGCCTCCATATCTGACCCTGGCAACACCCGGCGTCATGCAGAAGGCGCGTGCCTCGATGCTGGGACCGCTGCGGCGTAAGGACGGAAGCACGCAGGTGACCTACGGGGGCTGGCCTCTCTACATCTCCGCCATCGAAGGGGCGGTCGCGTCGAAAACTTCGGCCGCAGGTCCCTCGGCGGCTTCTGGTATCCGATCAACGTCAAAGGCGACATCGTCCGCTAGCCGTTTTGCGTGCACCGATCCGCGTGTCGCTCGGGCGTTCGACGACAGCGTCGCCAGCCTCGAGATGTCTCGCCGCTCGTGAACGCGTGGTCCCTTTGTTGCTCTGGCGGCTCCTTGCGAAAAACGTCGATTCATACTTGACTCACTCCAAACAACGGTGAATAGCCGTGCAAAGGACAGAGGTCCGGTGGAGGTTCAGCAAAGGTCACTGCAAGTCAGGCGCCGGTTCTGGAGACCTCAGCTCTCTCTGACGACTGAGCAGGACACAACGACAGATGTCACCTGAGCAACGATTCGACAGGCAGTGATTCGCTCTCGTCGACCCTGATGGTCGGCGAGACCACGGCATGAAGAAATGAGCACCGAAACAACCGCGCGACGTCTAGTCATTCAAAAGCCTCGCCGCCGGTCAGTAGTTCAACTCGTGACCGCGGGCGTTCGCGGTGAAGGCACTGGAGAGGATCGCCGGAAGCGGTTAACACTCTTTGCAAACCGACTGTCAGCCAGGTTTAAGCACGTCGCGGTCGCGAAAAACGCAACGACACACACCAAAAATCATCAACACGACGGTCCAGAAATGTAAATCTACAGTCACAGGAAACCGCATTCACGCTGGAATCGAGCTGCTGACGGCCACCGGTTCGGCAGGAAACGAAAGGGATCCAAGCGGGGAGCACTGGATCTATGGCAAAGGAGTCAAACTGGTCTACACCGGAGTGACGACGAGCGTAGCCAATTGCGGCGTCAGCGGTAAACCCGGCGGCGCAGGAGTCGTGGAAACCAATCCGCTGACAGCGACGACGACAGGCAAAGGCATGTTGATCGAACTCAAACCCGAAGAAGGAACCGCATTCGTTCACCGGTGAAGCATGTGCGCTCAAAGGGAATCTCCGTCAAAGTGGTTGGGAGCATCACCGGCACCCCTAGCGGCTGCACAGTTACTTTCAGTCATAACGAAGTCACAACGTCGGAGTCGCTTCGCCTTGGGAGCGCAACCGGAACGAAAGCGGGCTACGAAGGTACGACCGAGACTGCCGGTACTGACAAACCAGACGAAGCCACAAATCCACTCAGCGTGACAAGAGCCGAAACAGCGTAGTCGCGAGCTGCGCTGGCCGGTTATTCGGGTACGTGTTAGTATCACTCGGGAACGTCCCCGACGCGCCCAAACGCATCGGTGACACACAGGGAGAAACGAGAGGGAGTGTCTCAGTCGACGATCAAGGCAGCCTGTGTGCCACCGTCCCGCCGTCAGGAGCGCTCGCCTCGACCTTTAAGGGAAAAGGAGAACTATGAGACGCCTCAGACACCCGATCCGATCAATCCGTGAGCCCTTTGGCACGGCCGGCCTGATCCTCGCCATCGTCGCCTTGGTAGCCGCCATCGGCGGCACCGCCTGGGCGGCAGCGAAGCTGAACCCCACCCAGAAGAAGGAAGTTGAAAAGATCGCCAAGAAGTTCGCCGGCAAACCCGGCAACCCGGGCGCCCCCGGTACCGCCGGCCCTGCGGGCCCCCAGGGCCCGCAGGGCGAGAAAGGCCCCCAGGGAGACAAAGGCCAAATCGGACCGACTGGACCCACCGGCACGACCGGCGCTAAAGGCGCCACCGGCCCCGTGACCCCGCTGCCTTCCGGCACGACGCTGAGCGGCAATTGGAGCGCGATCGGCCTCTTTGGCGCAGGAACGTTCCTGCCCTTCGGCACGATCTCCTACTCGGTGCCGCTGGCGGCACCATCGGAAAAAGTCGTCTACCTGAACAAAACGGAGACCGAAAACTCCACCGGGACTCCGAAAGACGGCTGCAAACTCGAACTCGGCGACCCCGCCGCCAAACCGGTGGCTCCGCCCGGGACTCTTTGCGTCTTTACCCGCTTCGAAGAATTCGGCACCTTCCAATTCATCGGCGAAAGCGCCGTCAAAAAAGGCGACTCGCCAAGCGGCGCCTTCATCTGGTTTGAAACGGCCGAAATCAGCTCCGAACTCGGTGCTATCGAGCACTGGGGCACCTGGGCGGTAACGGCGAAATAGCCGATGTTCCACCGCCGCCCGGGCTCCGGGCGGCGGTGGACGCTCCTCACACGAGACGAAAGGTGAGACCGCTAGAGCTGAAACTGAAGATCGACTGGTTCTTGCTGAGCGCCGGAGATCCAGGTGGAGCAGGAAAAGTTGAAACGCAGCCACTAACAGTGGCGACGTTGGGCAAGGTGATTCGATCCTGATCACGCCCGAATCGGTCACCTTGCTCGCCGAATTTAAATACCTCGGAGCCTCGTGCGTATTGAACGGCTTCATCGACAAATTGCACGGAAGCGTCACATGCAAACCAGACGGCGCGACAATTTTTTGCAATAACGCTGAAATTTACAACCGCGAATACGCTCCGCACAAGTAGCCCTGTGGAACAAAAGCCGGAGTTGAAGGCATCGCGACAGTGAATGGGGGATCGGGAGCAGAGGCGAAGAAACCGCGGAGCCCAAGAACGTCGGAAATAAGCGGCTCAGGCGGCGCTAATGCGCACCAACAGCTTGCCTATGTTAGCGCCGGTGAAGAGTTGATTTAGGGCGTCGGGGGCGGTTTGGAGGCCGCCCCCGACGATCGTCTCGTCGTAGTGGAGCTTGCCTTCGCCGAGCAGGCCGGCCAGGGCGCCGATGGCCTCTTCGAAGCGGTCGGCGTGGTCCAGGACGAGGAAGCCCTGGATGGTGGCGCGTTGCATGATCAGCTGGCCGATGTTCTGGAGGCCTGCGCCGCCGGCGCCGTGGCTGTAGGTGTTGTACTCGGCGATCATGCCACAGAGGGAGATGCGGGCTCCGATGTTGAGGCGCATGAAGATGTGGTCCATGATCGGGCCGCCTACGTTCTCGAAGTCGACGTCTATGCCGTCCGGGGTGGCGACGTCCAGCTGGGCTTGCCAGTCGTCGGCTCTGCGGTCGATGCAGGCGTCGAAGCCCAGGGTCTCTACGGCGTGGCGGCACTTCTCCTCTCCCCCGGCTATTCCGACGGTGCGGGCACCTCTTGCTTTCGCGAGTTGGCCGGCGATGGAGCCGACCGCGCCGCAGGCGGCCGAGATCACAATCGTCTCCCCCTCCTTGAGGTCAGCGAAGTCGATGCCGAGGTAGGCGGTTATTCCGGTATGACCGAGGGCACCGAGGAAGGCGGGCTTCGGGCCGGGCAATGGGTCGGGAAGCACGGCCAGCGGCGCCTCGAGCAACGCGTCATCGGCCAGGCAGTACTCCTGCCAGCCGACGAAGCCGTTGACGAGCGCGCCGACCGGCATGTCGTCGCGCTTCGACTCCACCACTTCGCCGATCCCCAGGCCCCTCATTACCGAGTCGATCGGGACAGGGGGCATGTAGCCGCGGATGTCGCTCATCCAGATGCGATTGGTGGGATCGAGCGAGAGCAGCTGGTTGCGAACCAGTGCCTGCCCCTCCCCCAATTCGCCGATCTCTTCCTCGACCAGCTCTAGGTCGTCTTCGGCCAGCGCTCCCTCGGGGCGGCGCCGGAGGCGAAATGCGCGGTTCAGCATTCCCCCAGCCTGACCTCTCGGCGCCGGTCGATGAGTTCTGGCTCCGGCTGGAATTGGAGAAACCGCTACAGCACTCCCGGCAACTGCCCGCGTGAGTTGATGTCGAGCTTGTCGTAAGCGGCGCTGAGATGCGCCTCAACGGTCTTGACGGTGACGAAGAGCGACTGGGCTATCTGGCGGTTGGTCATTCCCGAGGCCGCCAGCTCGGCGACCCGGCGCTCGCTCGGGGTCAGGGACTCGACGCCGATTGGCGTGTAGCGACGCAGGGTCTCCCCGGTTGCCTGAAGCTCGGCATGGGCGTGCTTCGCCAACCTGGCGGCGCCGCACTGACGTGCGAGCGTGAATCCGCCCCGCAACGGTGCGCGGGCTCGGACACGGTGCCCCTCGCGGCGCAGGGCTTCACCGAGGTCCACGAGTGCGTACGCCCGCTGAACACGCACGGGCCCGTCCTTTTGAACCGAGACCGCATCTTCCAACAGGCCAATGCCCTCCCCCCCTCCCTGCACAACGGCAACTGCCCGAAGCCCGTTCGCGATCGCCGTTGGCGTTCCCCAGCGCTTGGCCGAGTCCATTAGGCGATCGACCAGTTCGTGGGCCCTCGCCTTCTCCCCAATCGCGATCAGCGCACGAGCAGCGAGTGGCCCAACGAGGAGGCTGGGACCAGGACCGAGTCCTAACTCCGCTGGATGGGTCGAGAGGCTCCCGAAATCCTCGACGGCCTGCTCGAGTTCGCCCCGCGCGAAGCGGAGTTTGCCGCGTTCGTAACTCACCATGGCGAGCACAGCGCTTTCAGGAATTGGACCATCGGCCAAGCCCAGGGCATGCAGTTCACCTTCCGCGGCTTCGAGCTCATCGCGCTCAATCAATATCTGCATCATTGGGGCTGCGCCCAGCATTACGAGCGGCGCAATCCCGGCCAGGCGGGCGATATCGAGCCCTTGACGTACATCCATCTCTGCGGTGAGGAGATCTCCGCTTCCTAGGGCGACGGCGCCCCTGATGCCGAAGGCAAGAGCAAGGTCGGGAGTCGAGGCGCGTTCGCGGGCGATAGAAACCGCCCGATCGACCGCATGCTGGGCCTGATCGAGTCGTTCGGCGGAGATGAGGGCTGAAATGGCGCCCATCGAACCCATGGGATCGGGCTCCTCGGCGAAGATCTCCCCGTCATTTGCCAACGCCCTTTCCGCCGCGTTGGCGGCGTCGTCTGCAGTTCCGCTGACGGATGCAATCCGAACTTCCATCGCGGCCGCCAGACGACCACCCGGGCTGTCCGGATCGATCTGGCCCAGATGGTGGCCGAGGCTTACCGTCGGCCCCGTAGGAAGAACCATCGAAAGTTTGCTCAACTGGGCCTCCAGTTGGAATGCGCGCTCGAGGTCGCCCGCCGCGACCGCGACCTCGACACCGTCCCGCAGCATCGAGACGGCCTCCTCGACGCGCCCGCAAAGCGTCATGAACAGTGCCAGCGTGTTCGCCCAACTGCGGTACAGCGATGGATCGCGCTCCAATTCCGAGCGTACGCTCACGTCGATGCTCGCCAGCACGCCATGGTCGGCCGCCCGCAAGCCCGCGGTCACCAGCAAGCCCAACACCTCAGTTCGCAGGTCTGCCGGCGGGGGCTCCTCCAAAGCCCGGGTCAGATAGGCGATCGCCGAGCGTGGCGCCCCCGTGGCAAGCGCCCGCTCCCCCGCTTCGACCAGCGTCTCAACAGCCGCCCTCTCCCCCTGTGGTTCGCAAGCCAGCAGCTGCGTGGCGATCCGCTCCGGCGGATAGTTGCGAGCGCGCAGGAGTATCGCGGCTCGGGCATGAGATGAGGCGCGGTCACCGATGGCCAGATCTGCATAGATCGCAGTGCGCACCAGAGGATGGATAAAACGCAGGGAAGGTCCGGGATCCAGAATCGCACTTGCTCGCAATTCATCGCCGGCGCGTCGAACTGCATCCAGCTCAACGTCCGCAAGCTCGGCCAGCAAGCGAGGGTCGCCGCCGTCTCCGAGGATGGCGAGCGATTGTGCGATCGCGCCGGCCTCCGGTGGGAGACGAGCGATTCGCATGAGGATCGTCCGGGCCGCCCGCTTGGGGGTCAACTCCCGGACCTTCCCCGCCTGCTCCGCACTAGGTTCAATGTCTTGCTCGATGATCGTGAGCGCCAGCTCGCAGAGAAAGAACGGGACGCCCCCGGCCACCTCGTAGCAAGCGGCAGCAAATCGGCGGTCTGGCTCCCGGCCGAGTTCCTGTGCCAACAGCGCGGTTGACGCCTCGATACTCAAGGGAGTCAGCGTGAGGTTCCGAACGGCGGCGTCACTCAACACCCGCCCGAGCGCGTCTGGCGTATCCGGCTCGTCAGGCCGAGAGGCCAATACCACCAACACCGGTAACTCCTCTATCCGCGGCATCAAGAAGCCGAGGTAGTCCAAGGAGGCCGCGTCGGCGGCGTGGGCGTCGTCGATCGCGAGTAGTAGCGGCCTGCGTTCGGCCAGTGCCGCCGTTACCCAATAGAGGCCGTGCAGCACGGCGAAGGAGTCGTGCGTGGCATTCTCGTCTCGGTCCAGTCCCAAGGCGCTGCGAGCTGCGCCCGCACCATCCAGCAGTGACTCTTGCTCGACTTGGGTGAGATCGGCGAGCGGCGATTCGAATAGCTGCCGTATCAAGGCGAAGGGGAAATCGCGCTCGAGATCCGTGGCGCGCGCCGTGAGGACAGTGAAGTCGGCCTCGGCTCCGGTCGAACGGACCTCTTTCAGCAGCCGAGTCTTGCCCAGGCCAGCACCACCCTCGATCGCCACCGCGCAGCCTCGGCCGGCCCCGACCTCCTTGAGGGCGGTATCGAGCTCCGCTAGCTCTCGCTCCCTTTCCTGCAGCACCGTCACCAGCAGCCTCCCAACCACCTAGGCGCAAATCGAGATATTAGGGTCGATCTTGGGGTTAAACCCTGTAGCGACCTCTACCTCCAGGGTAGACACTCACCGAGATGACAGTTGGTTTTGTTCCCAAAGGCGAGCGGTTACCCGATCCACTTAGCCTTTCCTGGATCAAGGTTTCCTAGCCACCCTGGACGGCACATAAGAGTCCGGGGTGAGTGACTCACCCCGGACTCTTCCCAGGCTCGCGGCCCCGGCGTGCGGATCTGAACGCGCGCGGATTAGGCGGGTGCGCGCTTATGGCGGGATTGACAGCGCCCTAGAGCGCAGTGACTCTCAGTCGAGAAGCTCCTAAGAGCTTCCAAAGAATGTGGCAGATCAAACGGGAGGATCCTCAAATGAATAGACATAAGACTGCGATCGGCCTCTGCCTGCTGTGCGCGCTGCTGGCCAGCGCCATTGCGGCGCAGAGCGCCAGCGCCATAACCGGCACAACAGCCTTCACATGCAAATTAGGCCCGGGGGATGTTGGAGGAAAAACGTATTCGACCGACCACTGCAAACCATCGGAGGCCTCCGGCGAATTCGGGCACTACAAAATCGCCGAAGGCACAAGCACAGAATTGACTGGAAATAGCAACGCTGAAACGGCGAAACTGAAATCGACGATCGCCGGAGTGGCGGTGACCTTCACGGCTGGAAGCGCGACTGGCAGCGGGACGATGGAAAACAAAGTCGATGTCAGCGGGGAACATTTTGCGGATGGCTCAGGCACCCTGACCTTCAATGAAGTGGCTGTGAGCACTCCGAAATGCTTTGCCTATAAAGACGAAGGTGGATTGAAAGGTGCCAAAGGAATCATCCACACCGAAAAATTGACAGTGACCACCAAAGGGCAGGGCGATGCGCTGAAACTCACTCCTGCGGAAGGCGAAGTCTTCTCGAGGTTTTGGCTCTTGGACACCAAAGGCAAAACCGCCGCTGAAGGGGGCGAATGCACGATCAGCGGGACATACACGGTCACCGGAAGCATCAAAGGCGTGCCTGAAGGCGCGACAGCCAAAATGACTCACGCGGAATCCACAGCTCAGGGCACCCTGAAATTGGGCAGTGGAGCGAAAATCGGAATCGAAGGCTTCGTTGCGCTCGAAGGCCGGGACCCCAGCATCGAAGGGGATACCTTCAAGCCGCTCAGCGCCACAACAGTCGAAACATAGGCGACTCAGTCGGCGCTGATTCGGACCAAGAGCTTGTGCCCATACTGGCGCCGGTGAGAACTCATTTAGGGCGTCGGGGGCGGTTGGATGCCGCCCTCGACGATCATCTCGTCGTAGTGGAACTTGCCTGTCCCGACCGACATGTCGTCGCGCTTCGACTACGGGCTCCAGGCCTCCCGCAGCCAACGGCCCCTCCGGTCGGCGGCGTAGTCGGTAGGCGCGATTCGCGGTCACCCCCAAGGCGGTGGTCGATACAAGGGCGATCTGGCGGGTTGGAGAAACCGCGAACTAGGACGGTAGGCCGAACCTCACAATGTTGTGACGCTCAAAGGCGCATAGGCTCCGCCGCCTTTTGCCCTGCCTTCGATTGTCACGCTGCCTTCGATTCCGGCTTTGATACTGGTTTCTCCGGTGCCAAGTTTCAGCGTGCCCTGCGTTGTCGTTCCCGTATGCGTAGACGCGGTTGTAGCCCCTTCGGGCGTGACGACCACGCTGCCCTTAATGGTGTATGTGCCCTGAATGGTGCATTCGCCACCCGCGCCGACTTTGTTTTTATCGAGGATCCATATTCGCGCGAACACTTCGCCCGACAGTGGCGTGACTTTCACCGCGTGACCCTGACCTGTCGTGGTAGCTGTCAGTTGTTCGGTGTCGACCGCGCCCTGCGCGCCAGGGGTGCCCGTTCCGTCGTCTGTGTAGACGAAGCATTTCGTGAACGGGGTGACGAGCACGTTTTTGTAGACCATGGTGCCGGTGCGATGGATGTAGTGTTCGCCGTCCGGATCGCGCTTGTTTTCCATCGAGCCGATCATCGTCAGTTCGGTTGACGTCAGCGTAGTCACCACGCCTCCGAGGGTCGCTTTCAATTTCGTCGTTGCGCTGCCCGCCTGCCCAGTCAGTTCTGTTGTCGTGTCCTGGGAGATTCTGTAGTGGCCGAAGCTGCCTGACGCCTCTCCCGGTAGGCAATGGCTTGTGTTGAAGGTCGCAGCCCCAATGTCGCCAGGTCCTTCTTTGCATGTCACTGCTGTTGTGCCGGTTCCGTCTTCTTCTTCTGTTGTTTTCAGATTATGTGCTGTTTCTTCTTCCTCTTTTGTTTTTGTTTCCTCGGCCTCTTTTTCTGTTTCTGTTTCCTCGACCTCTTCTGCATCTGAAATTGTTGTGACGCTCAAAGGGGCATAGGCTCCGCCGCCTTTTGCCCTGCCTTCGAGTGTCACGCTGCCTTCGATTCCCGCTTTGATGGTGGGTTCCCCGGTGCCCAGTTTCAGCGTGCCCTGCGTTGTCGTTCCCGTATGCGTAGACGCGGTTGTAGCTCCTTCGGGCGTGACGACCACACTGCCCTTAATGGTGTATGTGCCGGGAATGGCGCATTCGCCACCCGCGCCGATTTTGTTTTTATCGAGGATCCACATTCGCGCGAACACTTCGCCCGACTGTGGCGTGACTTTCACCGCGTGACCCTGACCTGTCGTGGTAGCTGTCAGTTGTTCGGTGTCGACCGCGCCCTGCGCGCCAGGGGTGCCCGTTCCGTCGTCTGTGTAGACGAAGCATTTCGTGAACGGGGTGACGAGCACGTTTTTGTAGACCATGGTGCCGGTGCGATGGATGTAGTGTTCGCCGTCCGGATCGCGCTTGTTTTCCATCGAGCCGGTCATGGTCAGTTCGGTTGACGTCAGCGTAGTTGCCACGCCCGCGAGGGTCGCTTTCAATTTCGTCGCTGCACTGCCAGCCTGCCCGGTCAGTTCTGTTGTCGTGTTCTGGGAAATTCTGTAGTGGCCGAAGCTGCCTGACGCCTCTCCCGGTAGGCAATGGCTTGTGTTGAAGGTCGCAGCCCCAATGTCGCCAGGTCCTTCTTTGCATGTCACTGCTGTTGTTCCTTTGCTCGCGCTGGCATTCTGGACTGCAAGGGCGAAAACGAGCAGCGCACACAGCATGCAGAGAGCGACGATGTTTCTACGCGTGTTCATCTTTATGACGCCGAGTGTCCACCAAGGCTGGGCGATGTCAATCGGCCAAAAACGCGCACGGGCCGAATGCGCGCGTGGCCGAATGCGCGGACACTGGATCATCGGCCGAGACCGTGAACCCTCGGGCAAGCCGAGACCGTGAACCCTCGGGCAAGTTTAGAGACGGGCCGCTGAGCGGCCCGTCTCTAAAGTCGTTCTAGCTACGCCGCCAGCGTCGCGGTCTGCTCAGCGCCGAGGTTGTGCTTGGCCCAGACGTCGTCGTCGTAGTTGCGCAGGTCGAACTTGGCGGAGTGGAATGCTTTGGCGGCGGCGTTCACCTCGTCCTGGGTCATCTTGCCCTGGGTCGTCGTCCACTTCGCCGTTTTTGCCGGCAGGGAGGTGCTGCCCGGGCCGATTGGGCCGACGCCGGCGGTCCAGTTGTCGTCGTCGAGGATCGAGTACGGGACCGAGGTCCACATCTCGGTGTTCTCGCGGGAGTAGCGCTCCATGCGGTGGGGGCCGCGGTCCTGGGAGCTGAGGGAGACGAGGCCGACTAGCTCGGCTATTGCGGAGTTGCCGTACTCGTCGTTCATCAGGGGGCGGAAGAGCTGGGTGCGCTCGTCGACTTGGAACCAGTCGTCTTGGTCGTAGACGCCGGCGAAGTGGGCGACGTCCTTGAGGATGCCGAAGTAGACCAGGAGGCCGGCGTCGATCATCTGCTCGCGCGTCCAGCCCGCCATCATCTTCCACATCTCCGCCGTCGCCTCTTCCATCTTTTCGCGCTGGTCGTCGAGGTAGTCGGCGAGCTCAGAGGCGCTGTCCATGTGGACGGGGATGTAGCCGTCGGAGAGCCAGTCGGAGGTGAAGAGGCCAAGCGCCACCATGTTCTGGTTGTCGTAGGACGGTTTCGCCTCGAAGCTGCCCCAGTCGTCGACCATGTAGAAGTCGGTGTCCTTCATGATCACCGGGATCGTCAGGTTGTTGAACTCGATCCCGCTGCTGACACCGTCCATCCACGGGTAGTCGCACTCGGAGAGGTCGACCGCGTCGCGGACCAGCATCTGGTTGCCGTCCTTGGTCCGGTAGGGACCGTGGTTGCAGAAGCTGAGCCGGCACTCGCAGTGGCTGAGGAAGCCGTAGGCCGAGATCGCCGCCATGAAGCGGGAGAAGGCGGTGTGCAGCTTGTCGCCCGGCGTGACCCCGATCGCGTGCTCTTCGAAGAACTGGGTCTGGCGGGCGGTGTGGATCTGGTCTTTGTGGTTGCCGTCGCTCGGCATGATGTGGTTCTCCGAGCGGTGGTAGGCCATATTCAGCCGGCGGCTGAAGTCGATCACGTCGAGCACGTCTTCGATGCCGTCCGTCGGCTTCAGCAGCCCCATGTCGATGTGCCACTGACGGCCGCCGAGGTAGAACTGCGGCCCGACCCCCATCGAGATCGTGTTCACGTAGGTCCCGACCTGGCGGGCGCGGTCGCCGATCTCCTCCGCCGGCATCGCCGCATCGACCTTGCGCAGCAGTTCCGGGTAGCGGTACCAGGCGTTGTAGTACGACATCGCGATGTACGGGTTGACCGGGAACAGTTTCGACTCCTGCACCGTGCGGGTGGTGCACTGGAAGTAGAAGGAGTCGGCCCACTTCTGGACGAAGTTGTTGGCCTCCAGCAGGTCCACGTAGCTGCGTTTGACAGGCATCTTTATTCCTCCTAGGAGACCTTGATGATCCGGGCGCGATGCTCGCTCGCGGCCTCGGCGTCGGCGTAGGCATCGGCGGCTGGTTTGGAGTACTCGACGGTGACCTCGTCGCCGTCGGCGAGCCCGTCCAGCTCGGCGTTCATCAGGCAGGGCACGTTGTACTCGCGGGTGAGGATTCCCAGGTGCGAGCGCACCGTCCCCCCCATGCAGACGACGGCGGTGAAGTCGCCGAGGATCGGCGCCGTCAGGGTGCCGCCGGAGTCGTCGATGATCGCCACCGTCTTCTCCGGCACTCCCCCGGTCAGCATCTCCATCACCTTGTCGACGTCGGAGATGTAGCGGGCGGTGCCGGTGACGTCGGCGGGGGCCTTGAAGACGTTGTCGCCGGTGCCGACGATCGAGCGCCCCTCCTCGTCTTTCTCCTGCTCGCCGCTGTCGGAGATCCCAGCCAGCGGTTTGTATTTGTCCGGCTCCTCCTTCAGCGAGATCGTCGCCGAGACGTCGAATTTGTAGCCCTCGGCCAGGAGGTCGGCCTCGATCTGCTGGAGCTCCTCGCGGGTCGGCATCAGCATGCCGGCCTCGACCGCCTCCTCCCAGGACTTGCCGCTCTGGGCGAACTTCTCGGCCGCCAGCGCCCGCACCGCCGAGTGGTACCGCTCGACGACCGGCGTCGCCGACTCGCGCGGCCACTGGTCTGGATATGGCCTCGCGGCCGCCTCAGTCTCGCTAACGCTCACGTCTCACTCTCCTCTTTGCGTTCCCTCAGATTCCCCTTCTCCTGCGCCAGCCGCAGCTGCAACGCCGCGGCTGGTTGTCCCGGAAGCCTCACTACCCGCGGCACACCCGCGAGCAACACGGCGCGGGCGCCGGCGGCGCTCGCCAAGACCGAGCCGCGGGCCGCAGCGGCGCCCTGCAGGCGCTCAGCCAGCTCGGCCGGGTCGGGCGCGCCCTCGTCGAGCGCGGCGCCCTCGGCGTCGAGGTCGAGCGCGCCGTCGTCCTCCTCGACGACCTCGACCGGGGAGAGCTCCTCCGCCCATCCCAGGAGCTGGGTGAGCCCCGGCACGCTCGCCGGGTCGACCTCCTCGGTCGGCAGCCGACCGGCGTAGACGACGCCGGCGGAACCGTCGACGGTCAGCTCGCTCCCGGCCAGGGCCTCGCTCACGCCCTCCCCCACCCCGACCACGCTGGGGCGGCCAAGCGCGCGGGTGACGACGGCGGCGTGGGACGTGGAGCCGCCGCGCTCGGTGACCACGGCGCGGGCGGCGATCATGCCGCTGACGTCCTCGGGGCTGGTCGTCGGGCGCACCAGCACGGTCTCGTCGGTGGCCTCGCAGGCGGCGTCGGAGTCGGCGACGGCGCGGCCGCCGGCGACCCCGGGGCAGGCGGCGACGCCGCGGGCGACGACCTCCGCCGCGGCGGCGACGTCCTCGGCCAGGCGCGGCGCCAGCACGCTCGCCAGCTGCTCGACGCTAACCCGGCGGATCGCCTCGCGGGAGTCGATCGCGCCCTCGGAGGCGAGGTCGACGGCGGTCCGCACCGCGGCCAGCGGCGAGCGCTTGGCGGCGCGCGTCTGCAGCAGGTAGAGCTCACCGCGCTCGACCGTGAACTCGACGTCCTGGACGTCGCCGTGCTCGCGCTCGAGCAGCTCGCTCGCCTCCAGCAGGCGCGCGTGGACCTCAGGCATCTGCTCGGCCAGGGCGGCGAGCGGCAGCGGGTCGTGGGTGCCGCTGACCACGTCCTCCCCCTGGCCGCCGGCCAGCCACTCGCCGTAGGGCGCCGGGTCGCCGGAGAGCGGGTTGCGGCTGAAGAGGACGCCGGTGCCGGAGCCCTCGCCGAGGTTGCCGAAGACCATCGCCTGCACGATCACCGCGGTGCCGCCGTCCTCGGAGATGTTCCAGTGGCGGCGGTAGGCCTTGGCCCGGCGCGAGGACCAGGAGCCGAAGACGGTGGCGATCACGGCTTTCAGCTGCTCGAGCGGGTGGGTCGGGACCAGCTCGCCGGTGTCGCGGCGGACCGCCTCGCGGACCTCGTCGGGGCTGGCGCCCGCGGCCGACTCCTCGAGGTCGGCGCCGAGCACGGTGCGGCCGAACTCGTGGACAAAGCGGACGTGGGTCGAGCGAGCGAAGCCTGGGTCGCCGGAGAGCCGGCCCAGCGCCACCTCGACCTCCTCGGTGATGCCGAGGTTGAGGACCGTGTCCATCATGCCCGGCATGCTCACCGCGGCGCCCGAGCGGACCGAGACCAGCAGCGGGCGCTCCGGGTCGCCGAGCCGGCAGTCGAGCTTTTCCTCGATCCCGGCGAGGCCGGCGAGAACCGAGCGCCAGGCCTCCTCCTCGAGCTCTCCGCCGGCGGCGTGGAAGCGGCGGCACTCCTCGATCGGCAGGCAGAAGGCGGGCGGGACCGGCAGCCCGAGGCTGAGCATGTCGGCGATGCTGCGTCCCTTGTTGCCGACCACCTCGCGGTCGGGCACGCTGGAGCCGTCGAGGACGACGACGCGGTCGGCGACCGCGGTCACGGCGCCTCCTCGCGTTCGCGCCCGAGCATGCGCAGGAGGTCCTCGTGCAGCTCGAACCAGACCGTGTGGTAGCTGTCGATGCGGGCGCCGGAGACGTAGTCCTTGTCGCCGGCGAGCACCTTGTCGTAGGCGTCGTCGAGGCGGGTTTTGTAGATGCCGAGGCGCTGCTCCAGCGCGGCGAAGCGGTCCAGCACCTTCTCGGCCCGCTCGTGCTGGTCGCCGAGGCGGTCGATCACGCCGTTGTCGTACTCGGCGTCGGAGTGGTCGTTGGGGTGCCGTTCGCCGCCGGCCGCGGGCATCATCTGCCAGTCGGTGAAGAGCGATAGCAGCTCGCGGTTGATCCGCTCGAAGCGCTCGTAGGCCTCGGTCGCCTCGGGGTCGGCACGGAAATCGGCGTAGGCCTCGGGGTAGCGCTCGTCCAGCCAATCGCGCCCGGCTGGGGCGACCATGAAGGTGCCTTTGGCGCCTGCCGCGCGGCCGGCCTCGACGGCGCTCTCCAGGGCCGCGGCGACGCCGCTCTCCTCGGTCCCGAGGATCGCCGCCACGTCGGCGGCTCCCCCTGCCTTCTTGACCGCCAGCCCGTGCAGGGCGAGCAGATCGAGATCGGTCTCGCTCATCGACTCAGAATCTCACGGGACCACGCCTCTGACCAGCGGCTTTGCCCGCCGGAGGCGCCGCGGATTGTGGAAGCCACAAGGCGGCTATTTGTCTTCTAAGTTACGAACCTCTTCCTGCAGAATTCCGTCGCGTCGTATACCTCGTCCGAGTCGGGCACGTCGATTTCCGGAACGGACTTGAAGTCGAAGTAATCGATGCGCATCTTGGTGGTCTTCCGGTCCTCGCCCTTTCCTCCGGGCTCCGATTTGACGAACTGCATCCGCCGCACCAGTCCCTTGCCGTCAATCCATGCTTCGATCTTCAAAGGCGAGCCTTTGACGGTGCCGCGGTAGCGCGTCGTCGGCACGCCGCGCACCTCCTCCTTGCCGAGCTTCTCGACGTCGTCCGCCACTTCTTCGAGGAGTTCGAGTTCCCCCATCGCGTCGGTGCCGCCGGGGAGGGACGGCCCCAGGTCTTCGGCGAACGACAGATCCATCGCCATCCACGCGCCCCCATCAGGCAGCGAGCCGAGTAGGTCCGATCGCATGTACATGACGCTCCCGTCGGTGACCATCTGCGCCTGCGAATCATCCGAACCAGGCCGCGAGATCGTGAAGGTCGTCTGGCTCCGTTCCGGATCGTCGCTGAAAGCCATCTCGCCGGTCATCGTCATCGACTCAGACTGGACGGGCGAAGACACAACCGTGTGGATCAATGCCCGTCCGCCCGGTTGTTCCTGCGTCCGTTCAGCCGCCTCGGCGATCGCGTTCAGCGGACCGGAGTCGCTGCTGCCACCGGTCTGCAGCACGGCAAACGTCGCCAGCGCGACCACCAATACGGAAACCCCGATCAGAATCGGCCAGTTGCGCCGACGGTTCGTCGGCTCGCTGTCCGGAGTCGGGGGTGTCGACTGGTCCGACAGAGTTCTCGAAACGTACTAGTCAGCGCGCCCAGTGGCGGAGCAGCGCCTCGGCGGTCTCCTCGGGGCGCTCGAACGGCCACCAGTGGCCGCAGTCCAGGGCCACGAGCTCGCCGTTCATGCGGCGGGCCAGGGCCTCGCCGAACTCGAAGGGGACGTAGGGGTCGGTTCGTCCCCAGATCACCATCGCCGGCACCTGCTGGCGCTCCAGCTCGGGGCCCCACTCGGGCCCGATCTCGATCGCCGAGCGGTAGATCTTGAGGATCGTGTCCTTGCCGTAGTCGGTGAGCCAGATGTTGCGCTCGGCGTCCTCGCGGGGGACGCCGTTTTCGAGCAGGTGCTCGATCCCGAACTCGGCGGTCAGCTCCTCGGCCATGTAGCGCTCGCCCTCCCCCGGCGTCTGCCAGACCTGGGCCAGCGGGTGCCATTCGTAGGCGGGGTCGACGGTGGCGCCGCCGCAGGCGACGGTGTGGAGCAGGTCGCCATGGATCGAGGCGACGCGCTGGACCAGCAGCGATCCCCAGTCATGGCCGACCAGGTCGACGTTGCCGCCCATCTCGCGCGCCTGCTCGGCGATCCACTCGACGTAGGCCTCCTTGGTGCAGGGGAAGCCGTCCGGGGCGGGATGGGCGAAGCCGGGCAGGTCGGCGGCGACGACCTCGCCCTCGTAGTCGCCGAGGTTGGCCTTGACCCGGTCCCAGAGCCGGGAGGAGTCGGGGTTGCCGTGGATCAGCAGTGCGGGCATGGGGCCTCCGGTGTCAACCGGCGGGGCCGGTTTTGACGGTCAGGTGGGAGATGTCGTTGAAGGTGCGGAGCAGCCAGGGGCCGTCCTCGTGGACGACGATGCGGCTGATCGAGCAGTTGTCGGCGTGCACGAAGGCGAAGGGGCGGCTGGCGGCGGCCTGGCGGCAGAGCTCGCCGATCACGGCGCCGTGGACGACGGCGACCGCGGTCGTGTTCGGGCCGACCCGCTCGACGATCTGCTCGACCCCGGCGCGGGTGCGGGCGGCGAAGTCCTCGGCCGGCTCGCCGTTGGGGATCTCGGCCCAGCTTTCGTTGGCGAAGACGCGTTTGATCGCCGGGTCGCCGCGGCCGGCGCGGATCCGGTACTCGCCGCCCTCGAAATCGCCGAGGAAGACCTCGCGCAGCTCCGGCACCACCTCGGGCTCGATCCCCACCGCCCGGGCCAGCGGCGCCGCGGTTTCCTGGGTGCGGCGCAGGGTGGAGACGAAGATCCCGGTCATCTCCTCGCCGGTGAGGCGGCTGGAGACCGACGCCGCCTGGGCCTTGCCGGCCTCCGAGAGCGCCGGGTTGGAGTGGCCGTCGACCAGCGGGAAGCGGGAGCCGACGACCGCCGCCTCGGAGGCGCCATGGCGGACGAGGACGATCTCGGTCGAGCCGGGCGGCAGCTCGTAGGGGCTCTGCTCGAAGCTGTCGCGGTCGGCCATTGCTAGGACGTGGTGTAGCCGCCGTCGACGCTCATCGCGCTGCCGGTGACGAAGGAGGCCTTGTCGGAGAGCAGCCAGCAGGCGGCGGCCGCGATCTCCGGCGGCTCGGCGAAGCGGCCGATCGGGTGGTTGGCACGGGCGGCCCCGATCAGCTCCTCGTCGCCGCCGAGCGCGTCCTCGAAGAGGTCTTTCTCCACCATCGGGGTCAGAACATACGACGGGCAGATCGAGTTGACGCGGATCCCGGCCTCGGCGTACTCGAGCGCGGCCGACTTGGAGAGGCCGACGACGCCGTGCTTGGCGGCGACGTAGGCGCCGGCGCCGGGCCACCCGATCAGGCCGGCGGCCGAGGCCATGTTGAGGATCGAGCCCGAGCCCTGCTCGACCATCGGCGCCAGTTGGTGCTTGGTGCAGAGGAAGACGCCGTTGAGATCGACGTCGATCACCTTTTGCCATTCGGCCAGTGGCACGTCGCCGACGTTGCCGAGCGCGTGGAGGATGCCGGCGCAGTTGAAGCTGCCGTCGAGCCGGCCGAGGGTCTCGACCGCGGCCTTGACGGCGGCCTCGACCGAGACCTCGTCGGTGACGTCGCAGTGGACGTAGGAGGCGCTGCCGCCGAGCTCGGCCGCGAGCGCCTCGCCGGCCTCGTCGTTGATGTCGGCGAGGACCAGGCGCGCGCCCTCGGCGGTCGCTTCGTGGGCGGTGGCGCGGCCGATCCCGCTTGCGGCGCCGGTGATCATGATCGCCTTCTCATCCAGGATGGCCATCGGGTGCTCCTCTCAGCTCGTCGCCTCGGCGAGCTTCGCCCGCAGCGGCTTCTTGTCGATCTTCCCGGTCGAAGTCTTCGGCAGCTCCTCGACCACCTCCCAGGTGGTCGGGACCTTGAACGCGGCCAGGCGCTCGCGGCAGTGGACCTCCAGCACCTCGACGTCTTCGCCCTCGACCAGGGCGACGACGGCGTGCACCTCCTCGCCGCGGACTTCGTCGGGGCGACCGACGACGGCTGCCTCCTTGACGTTGTCGTGCTCGAGCAGGGCGTCCTCGATCTCGCGCGGGTAGATGTTCTCGCCGCCGCGGATGATCATGTCCTTGGTCCGGTCGACGAGGAAGAAGTAGCCGTCCTCGTCGCGGTAGCCGACGTCGCCGGTGTGCAGCCAGCCCTCGCGCAGGGTCTCGGCGTTGGCGTCGGGGCGCTGGTGGTAGCCGGCCATCACGTTCTCGCCGCGGATGCAGACTTCGCCGGGCGTGCCGTCGGCGACGATGGCGCCGCTCTCGTCCTTGATCTCGACCTCCTGGCCGCGGGTCGGCAGCCCGATGGAGCCGATCTTGCGGGGGCCGAAGAAGGGGTTGATGGTCGAGCAGCAGGTGCCCTCGGTGAGCCCGTATCCCTCCATGATCTTGAGCCCGAACTTCTGCTCGAAGCGGCGGAAGAGGGCGGGCGAGAGCGGCGCGGCGCCGCAGATCACGAAGCGCAGGGTGTTGGTCTCGGCGTCGTCGGCGCCGGGCGCGTGCAGCAGCGCGGCGAGCATCGTCGGGACGCTGGAGAAGGTGACCGGCTCGAAGCGCTCCACCTCGGACCAGAACTGGGAGGCGGAGAAGCGCTCCCACATCGCCACCTGGGCGCCGAGGAAGAGCGGGATGATCGTCGTCACCAGCTGCGCGTTGACGTGGAACAGCGGCAGCACCATGCCGAGCGTGTCCCGGCGGCCGATCGGCAGCGGCTCCCCCAGCTGCCAGGCGTTGGTGAGCAGGTTGCGGTGGGTCTGCATCGCCCCCTTCGGGCGGCCGGTGGTGCCGGAGGTGTAGACGAAGGAGGAGATCGCGTCGCCCGGGATCGAGGCCGGGTCGGCGACGCTGCCGCGGCCGCGCAGGGTCGCCGCGGGGTCGGCGCCCTCGGCGGCGACGATCTCGCGCAGCGCGGGCAGCTCGTCGCGCGCCTCCTCAAGGCCGGCCGCGGCCTCCGGGGAGCAGACGACTACGGAGGCGCCAGAGTCGGCGAGGATCCCAACCGCCTCACGCGAGGTCAGCGCCGGGTTGACCGGATTGAAGACCGCGCCGAGCCAGAGAATCCCCCACCAGACCTCGAGGTAGTGCGGACTGTTCGGCAGGATCACGCCGACGACGTCCCCCTGCTCGACCCCGAGCTCCCGCAGCCCGGCCGCGACCTCCGCAACCCGCTCCGCGAACTCGCCGTAGGTCCATTCCTGGTGCGCGTCCCGAACGAACCGCTCCTTGCCTATTTCCGCCGCGCGAGCGCGCAGCAGCTGCGGCAGGTTCTCCATCTCCGTATTAAGAGCCCCGGTCATCCGCGCCCAGCTTCGCACCGGTAGGGCGCAGTTGAGCGAACTTGGACGCCCGTCTTGGTGAGGGCCACAGGCTGGCTGCGCGTCAGGCCCTGGGGCTACTCCTTCGAATTCTTCTCCCCGGGAAAGAGAGATCGGGTGATCACAACCACCACGCTGACTATCTGAACGAAGGTGGCGGTCAGCCAGACCTGCACCACTGACTCTGGCGGGCGCCAGTCGTAGCCGTCCATGGCGTAGATCACGAAGACCGCATTTACAACGACCAGTTGCAGGCCCATCAGCAGCAGAATCCCCAAACCGTAGAACCGCTTCAGCTTGATGGACTGCTCGAGATCGTCACCCTCCAGCCTCTCCTTGCGAGATGGCGGAAGGCTCGTCACCGGCGTCGGGTCAGCGACTCCGATGCCGAGAAGCCAGGATCCTTTCTCCGGTTCCTCTCCCGCGTGTTTTCCTGAGCCCGGCTCGCCTGCCATCCCCGCCCCTCCCTGCTGGGCTAGCGATACAAATTCAAGTTCTTCAAGCGATTGACCATCGCCGCCTCGGAAACCCCGAAGGCACCGCACATCTCTCCCTCTGGCATGCCGAGACCGTGAAGACGCCGGACCTCCCGCTCTGGCATCAACAAGGCGGCTGCGAAGGCGTTCGCAAAGCGCTCGTCCTCGTCGATTCCCATCGACGCCGTGCCATCGCGATAGTCGACGTACTCAAAGTTCTCGTTGCCGTTGCGCACGAAATGGCCGACCTCGTGCGCGCAGGTGAAGCGTTTGCGATTCGGGTGATCTCCCGCGCTCAGATAGATGATCGCCGGGTGACCGTGGCGCTTTTCGATCGCTCCCGCGACGTCGGGATCGAGCTGGGCACTTGCGACCTCGATACCCATCTTGCGGGCGATCTGGGCCGGGTCAACGGGGATCGCCTCTCCCCAGTGGGCCGCGAGCACTTCTTGCGCCTTGTTGGTCGCCTCCGTTTTTACGTCCACTGCGTTCTCCTGTCCATGCATTCATCGTAGCCATGGGAAATCCCTATCCGTAAGAAGTGAAGGCTAGGGGTCCCGTCGGACGCAACGATGCAGACAAAAGCCTGCAGTTGGCGGCTCAGGTGCTGAGGATCGTCATCGAGGTGACGTTGCCGGCGGGCATCCAGCTGCCGGTGAGGGCGAGGCCTACGCGGGCGCCGGGGACTTGGCGGCGGCCGGCGCGGTCGCCTAGCTGCTGGGCGAGCTCGACCATTTGCAGGAGGCCGCCGGCGGCGCTGACTGAGCCCTGGGCGAGGGAGCCGCCGCTGGGGTTGACTGGGAGGACGCCACCTAGGGCGGTGAAGCCACTCTCCACTAGTTCGGGGCCGCGGCCGGGTGGGGCGAACTCGAGGGCCTCGTAGGCGGCGAGCTCGTCGACTGGGGTCGGGTCGTCGATCTCGGCGAGGTCGATGTCCTCGGGGCCGAGCTCGGCGGAGAAGTAGCCGAGGCGGGCGGCGCGGACGGTCGCCGCTCCGTCGGCGGAGTCGGCGTCGAGCAGGACCGAGGCGCGGATCCGAGGCGCGCGCGGGCCGCGGCGGCGGCGCGCCTCCTGCGAGCCGAGGACGACGGCGGCCGCGGCCTGGACCGGCTCGGCGACCATCAGCCGGCGCAGCGGCCAGGCGAGGACCTCGCTGCGCATGACCTCGTCCGCCTCCACCCCGGTCCTTATAAGGGCACGCGGGTTGGCGACGCCGTGGCCGCGGTTCTTGGCGGCGATCCGGGCCAGGTGCTGCTCGGTCGCGCCGGAGTCCCTTAGATAGAGACGGGCGGCGGCGGCCTGCGCCTCGACCGCGACCTCGTGGCCGTTCGGCGCCGGCATCCCATCGCCGCCGACGCAGACGACGACGTCGCTGGCCCCGGCCGCGACCGCGTTCCAGCCCGAGTGGAAGGCGACGGCGCCGAGACCGCAGCGACAGCGGAAGGGACGGCTGCCGCGGCCGAGCACGTCGTAGCAGCCGAGGTCGAACTCGACGTTGCCGGCGGCGATCGCCAGGCCGTCGACCTCCTTCGGGGCGACGCCGGCGTCAGCCAGCGCGGCCGAGATCGCCTCGCGCGCCAGCGTCCGGGACTCGCGCCTGCGACGTGAAAGCGCGGTCGCCCCGACTCCCAGGAGGTGCACCCCGGACACCAGGCGACTATCCCAAGGGGGGAACCGGCGCGCCGGAGCTCGGCGCGCGGGTCTCGGGATTCCCCCAAATCAGACGGCGGCTTCGACCACCTCCAGCTCCGGGGGCGGGGCCAGCATCGGGCCCGGGGCCCGCATGCCCTGGGGCAGGCGTCCCTGTAGGAGGAGGACTAGGAGGGAGAGACGGGCTCGGAGCTGGGCGTCGGGGTCGTGCATGACCGCTAGGCCGGTCAGCTCCTCGATTCGGGAGAGCCTGTAGCGGATCGTGTTCTCGTGGACGTCGAGCGCCGTGGCGCTGCCGCGGATCGATCCCATGTTGTCGAAGAACGAGCAGAGGGTCGTCAGCAGGTCCGCCTTGGAGTGCTCGCGGACCAGCTCGCCGACCGTCTCCTCGGCGAAGGTCGAGACCGCCTCGCTGTCGGAGCTGGAGAGCAGCAGGCTGCCGATCCCCAGTTCCTCGGCGGCGAACAGGGTCGGGCCGTTGGGCGGCGAGAAGCGGCGGACGCACTCGACCACTTGGCGCGCCTCGCGATAGGCGGCGCGGTAGCCCTCGCGGCCGCTGCGCACGCCGGAGACGCCGGCGACGAGGAACTCGGACGGCCGCAGCGAGCCGCGCACCGCCTCCAGCGCCTCGCGCTGCTCGTGGACGAACGCGTCCGCGTCGGCCCCGGGCGGCACCTCGATCAGCGCCGCGACCGCGCCGGATACGGCGGTGACGTGGACGTTCAGCTCCGGCGCCTGCTTGCGGAAGGCGTTGGCGACGGCGCGGAAGTCCGGCGCGTCCTCCTCGTTGCCCGAGCGCGACCCGATCAGCATCACCACGCGCGGGGCGTCGAGCTTGACCCCGAGCCGGTCGGCGCGGCGGCGGGCGATCTTTGTGTCGGAGGAACCGCTGAGCAGCTCCGCCGCCAGCGAGGAGCCGGCGTTCCAGTCGGCCTCGACCGCCTTGCGCTCGGCGCTGACCTGGAGCGCAATCAGGGTCGCGGCGCGGCGCACGGCGACGATGTCGCCGCCGGAGAAGCGGGCCTTGTGCTCCATCACCACCAGCCGTCCCCAGACCTCCTCGCCGAGCAGGACCGGCGCGACCACGTGGCGGTGGAGGACGCCGGCGCTGGGGATCGGGCCGATCACGAAGGCGCGGTTGGTGTCGTTGTCGGCGAGCGCCTTGCGCACGTCCGGCTGGCTCGCGACCTCGGGCTCGAGCAGGCGCGGGATCGCGCTCTCGCTGGCGCCCTCGGGCAGCGCCACGGTGTGGCGTTCGCCGTCGGGGCCGAAGACCGCGCAGGGCTTGGCCAGCAGCTGAGACAGGCTGGCGGTGAGGTCGTGCAGCGAGCGTCCTTCCAGCACCAGGTCGCAGAGCTGCTCGTCGACCGCGGTCGCCCGCCGCAGCGCGCCCAGCTGGCGGGTCGCGACGTCGAGCCGCGAGTGCAGCTCCAGCCGTTCCCGGGTCTGGACGACCGCGACCGCCGCCAGGTCGGCGAAGGCGCGCGCCAGCTCGGCCTCCTCGGGGCCGAACTCGTGCTGGCGGTCGACGTCGTCGAGCAGCATCAGGCCAACGATCTCCCCGTTGAAGATCATCGGCACCTCCATGATCGCCCGGATCTTCCAGTGGCGGACCGTCGCTTTCACCATCCGCGGGTCCTGCCGGGCGTTGGCGACGATCACCGGCTCGCGGGTCCGCAGCACCTCGCGGGTGACGCCGTCGGCCGGGATCCCGGCCAGCCAGCGCTTGATGTCGTCGGAGAGCGGCGCCCCCCGGCTGCAGCCGACGCAGCCGCGGAACAGGTTCTGGCGCTCCTCGCGCATGTAGACGCTGCACCGCTCCACTCCCACCAGCGACGTCACCTGACGCGCCATCAGGCTCAGGAGGTCGTCGATGCAGGTCACCTTGGCGATCGCCGGGGTGACCTCGGTCAGCGCCGCGAACGCGCGCCTCATGTGACTGTCGGACATCGGACTCTCCTTCCTCATCGGAGTAGCTCCAGGGTTGCCGCCGTGTAGATCTCGGCCGCTTCGGCCACTTCGGCGATCGGGATGTGCTCGTCGACGGTGTGGGCGAGTTCGAAGTCGCCGGGACCGAAGGTGATCGTCGCCGGCTCGTCGAAGCCGCTGCCGGCGGGGTGCATCAGCTCGACCGCGTCGACCCAGCCGCCGTTGAACTTGCCGACGACCGGTTCCTCCTTGCCGATCTCGCGGACCGCCGCCTCCAGCGCCTTGACGCCGGGATGGTCCGGGTCCGACTCGCCCGGGCGCAGCCAGAGGCGGCCGGCGCCCATCGGCAGGATCTTGCGCTCGAAGCGGACCTCGCCGTCCTCCTGCTCGAGCGTGCGCAGGAAGGCGTCGATCGCCTCGCGGACTTCGACGAGGCTGGCGCCGGCGGGCGAGAGGATCGAGAGCACCGCGTCGCAGCGGGCCGGGATCGCCCAGCCGCCGCCGGGGCGGGTGCGGATCGCGTTCGTCGTCACCCGCGGCTCGAACCACTGCGACTCGCCCTTCGGCAGCTCCAGCCGGCCCTGGTCGACCGCGGTGACCAGCTTCGCCATCTTCGTCACCGCATTGATGCCCTGCTCGGGCTCGGTCGGGTGCGCGGTCTTGCCGATCGCGGTGATTTTCCAAGTGGAGATGCCGGGATAGGCGATCTCAACCCGCTTGTTCGAGGTCGCCTCGGCCGACCACATCGTCCCGATCCGGTCGATCACGCCGATGTCCCGCATCAGCGCCGCGCCGCGGAACCCGTCCTCGCCGTCGGAGTCGGACATGAAGTAGAACGGGCCGCTGAGGGCCTGGCCGGAGTCGACCACCGCTTTCGCCGCCATCAGCATCGAGACCAGCGAGCCCTTGGAGTCGACCGCGCCGCGCCCGTAGAGGACCCCGTCCCTGACCTGTGGGTCCCAGGGGTCGTGCGACCAGTCGGCGGGGACGGCGTGGACGGTGTCGAAGTGGGCGTCGAAGAGGACGCCGGGCCCGTCGCCCTCGCCCTCGATCACACCGAGCACGAAGGGCATCGTCCGCCCCTCCACCGGGTAGTGCTCGACGCTCATCCCGATCTCCTCCAGCTGCCGGGTCAGCCAGAGGTGGGCGGTGGTGTCCTCGCCGACGACGCTGCGGATGCCGACGATCTCCCTCAGCAGCTGCTCGGCGCGCTCGGCGGTAATGCCGGGGGGGCGGGTCTGTTGCTCGGTGGGCATTGTGGGGCGGTTCCTTTCCTGGCGGTCAGCCGGCCTGCGGGGCGGCCGGGGTCGGTTCGTTCAAAAGTCGTGGGTGCTCGGTGAGGGACATGCCGCCGTCGACCGGGAGCGAGGCGCCGGTGACCCAGCGCGCCTGCGGCGAGGCGAGGAAGGCGACGACGTCGGCGACCTCGGCCGGGTCGGCGATGCCGCGCAGCGGCGTCTGCTCGAGGAAAGCCTCGGTGACGCCGGGGCGCTCCAGCACCGACTCCATCAGCGGCGTGCGGACGAGGCCCGGGAGGACGGCGTTGCAGCGGACGCCGCTCGGGCCGAGCTCCAGCGCGGCGGAGCGGACGAGGGCCTCGAGCCCGGCCTTGCTGGCGCAGTAGTGGGCGAGGCCGGGGACGGGGGCGGCGGAGTCGATCGAGGAGATCGCGGTGAAGGAGCCGCCGGGGCGGACGTGCGGGGCGGCGGCGCGGAGCACGTTGAAGGCTCCGGAGAGGTTGACCCCGAGCACAAGGTCCCACTCGGCCGGGTCGATCTCGAGGACTGGGGTCACCCGGGCGGTGCCGGCGGCGTAGACGACGGCGCCGAGCGCGCGGTGCTCGGAGACGACCTCCGCGACGGCGCCGGCGACGGCGTCCGCATCGCGCACGTCGAGCGCGATCGCCTCTGTTTCGCCGGGCGCGGGCTTGAGATCGGCGACCACGGTCGGCCAGCCGGCAGTGCGCAGAGCCTCGGCGCAGGCGGCCCCGATCCCGGAGGATCCACCGACGACGAGCGCCGCGCCGTTCCCATTCAGCTCCGCCACGCCATCCCCCCCTCCAAAAGCTCGGCGAGCTCGGTCAACGCGAGCGCCCCGGCAGCGCCATCGACGACGCGGTGATCGAAGGTGAAAGTGGCGGTAATCGTGGGAATGACGGCGATGCCGCGGTCGCGCGGAACGGCCCGCTCAACGGTTCGCCCCACAGCAAGAATCGAACTCTCCCCCGGATTCAGCATCGCCGTGAACCGGTCGACCCCAAAGGTCCCAAGACTGGAAAGCGTCGCCGCAGCCCCGCCCATATCGCCGAGACCAAGGCGACCGGAGCGGGTGAGCTCAACCAGGCGAGCGCGCTCCAGCGCCAGCTCGGCCAGCGTCAGCTCGTGAACCCGCCGGATCGCCGGGACCAACAGACCGCGGTCGGTAGCGACCGCAAGCCCAAGATCGATCCCATCGGGGTGGCGCAGCTGCGCGGGCGTGTCGCCCTCTGGCGGAACAAAAGAAGCAGCAAGGATCGGATGCCGCACGAGCGTCTCCGCCAGCACCTGCAGCAAAAGATCAAGCACCCCAACCTTCGCCGGCCCCTCCGCCGAAATCCGCCCCTTCTCCCCCAGCATCCACTCAACGTCGATATCGCGAGACAGCGTGTAAGCAGGAACCAACTGACTCTCAGTCAGCCGCCGAGCAATGGACTGGCGAGTCACGCTAAGAGCCTCAAGCCGAGCGCCATCGCCCTGACCCCCGCTCGCGACCGACATCTCTGCAGTGGGCGCAGCGGCCGAAGCCTCCCCCTCCACCCCACGTCGCGCAGCGGCCTGCTCAACATCCCCAAGAGTGATCCGCCCGCCAGGACCCGTTCCATCTATTTGCTCCAACGGGATCCCAATCTCGCTGGCAGCCCGCCGCGCAATCGGCGCAGCCCTCCTGCGGCCGGTCCCGTTCGAGGTCTCCTTGATCGCCAGCCCGCTCCCGTGAGCCGATTCCCCCGGGGGTGGCGCCGTTGGGGGTACCGCCCCTGAGGAAGCTTTAGCTACCGGAAGGGGCGGTGGGTCCCCTGCGGTGACAGGACCCGCGGGGGAATCGGCTCCCGGAGCGCCCTCGTCAACGGTGTCCCCGATCCTCACCAGCACCGCACCAACGGGGATGGTCTCCCCCTCGGCAACGTCAATCGACACGACGAACCCGTCCCTAGGCGCAGCCACCTCGGCAATCGCCTTATCCGTCTCCACCTCCAGCACCGTCTCCCCCTGGGCAACCTGCTGCCCAGCGGCGACCAGCACGGAGGTCACGGTGCCCTCCGATACCTCAAGGCCCATCTGTGGCAAGACCACATCGGTAACCAACGAACTGGGTCCTCTCTTCCCCAAAACGGTGTCCCTACCGTCTGACAGTCGACACTACAGATCGTGGGAAGCACAGTCAAATGCCAAAATTCCCCGCCTGACGACCAGACAATCTGGCAGACTGCGCGCGACAATGAGCACAAAGACCTCACCGGCAGAGGGGTCCTCGGGACTCGGTCTCTTCGGCACGATGGCGCTGATCCGCGCCTTCGAGACGCGCGTCGCCGAGCTCTACAGAGACGGCGAGATCCCCGGCTTCGTCCACACCTCGCTCGGCCAGGAGGGGGTCGCGGCCGGCGTCGGCGCGGCGCTCGAGGAGCACGACTACGTCGCCACCACCCACCGCGGCCACGGCCACTGCCTCGCCCGCGGCATGGAGGTCGACGGGATGATGGCCGAGCTCTTCGCCCGCGGCGCCGGCATCTGCCACGGCAAGGGCGGCTCGATGCACATCGCCGACCCGGCGAAGGGCGTGCTCGGCGCCAATGCGATCGTCGGCGCTAGCCTGCCGCTAGCGGTCGGCGCGGCGATGTCGAGCAAGCACCTGAAGCAGGGCCGCGTCGCCGTCGCCTTCTTCGGCGAGGGCGCGGTCAACCAGGGCGCCTTCCACGAGGCGGCGAACCTGGCGGCGATCTGGAACCTGCCGGCGATCCTCGTCTGCGAGAACAACGTCTACGCCGAGTTCTCCGACAGCCGCCTGATGGCGAAGGTGCCGAGCGTCGCCGCCCGCGCGGCCTCCTACGGGATCGAGGCGGCGCTGGTCGACGGCAACGACGCCGAGGCGGTGCTGCGGCTGACCGCCGACGCCGCCGAGCGCTGCCGCGACGGCCGCGGTCCCTTCCTGATCGAGGCCGAGACCTACCGCTGGCACGGCCACTACGAGGGCGACGCCCAGCCCTACAAGCCCGAGGAGGAGGCGACCGCCTGGCGCGAGCGCGACCCGCTGGAGGTGGCGGCGGCGCGGCTGGGCGAACGCCGCGAGGCCGGGCCCGAGGAGCTGGAGCGGATCCGCGCCGAGGCGATGGCCGCGGTCGACCAGGCGATCGAGCGGGCGCGGAAGCTGCCCGCCCCCGACCCCGAGGAGGCCTACGCGGATGCCTACGGCGACTGAGCCCGGGACCCAGCTGCGCTACATCGACGCCCTCAACGAGGGCATGGCGACGGCGATCGAAGAGGACGAGCGGGTGCTCCTGATCGGGATCGACGTCGGCGCCGGCGGCGGCATCTTCCGCGTCACCAAGGGGCTGCACGACCGCTTCCCCGAGCGGGTGCTCGACACCCCGATCAGCGAGATGGGCTTTGTCGGCGCCGCGGTCGGGGCGGCGATGACCGGGCTGCGGCCGATCGTCGAGATCATGTTCATGGACTTCGTCGGCGTCTGTCTCGACCCGATCCTCAACCAGGCCGCGAAGCTGCGCTACATGACCGCCGGGGCGCTGGAGATCCCGATCGTCTTCCGCATGCAGACCGGCGCCGGGAAATCGGCCGGGGCCCAGCACTCCCAGAGCCTCGAGGCCTGGTTCGCCCACGTCCCCGGGCTGAAGGTGGTGCTGCCGGCGACCGTCGGCGACGCCCGCGACCTGCTGCTGGCCTCGGTCCGGGATCCCAACCCGGTCGTCTTCGTCGAGAACCGCCGGCTCTATTCGAGCAAGGGCGAGGTCGAGGCGGAGCCGCTGCCGCTCGGCAAGGCGCGGGTTGCCCGCGCCGGCGAGGACGTCACCGTCGTCACCTGGGGACAGATGCTGCGCGTCTGCCTCGCCGCCGCCGAGGAGAGCGAGGCCTCGCTGGAGGTGATCGACCTGCGCTCGCTGCGGCCGCTTGACATGGAGACGGTGCTGGCCTCGGCCCGGCGCACCGGCCGGCTGCTGATCGTCCACGAGGCGGTGCAGGAGTTCGGCGCCGGGGCCGAGATCGCCGCCCGCGTCGCCGACGAGCTCTTCGACGAACTGCGCACGCCGGTGCGGCGGCTCGGGGCGCCGGCGGTCCCGATGCCGTTCAGCCCTGAGCTGGAGAAGGCTTTGTTGCCTACTCCGAACGCGGTCGCAACCGCTGCTCAGAGGCTCAAAGCGGAGGGATAGGCTTGCCTCTGTTACATCCAGTGCAACCAGTGGCAGGCGGGAACCAAGCCATGACTGACGGACACCTCGTCCAACCGATCAAGATCGCGCGTGCCTACGAGCAGCTCGCGGGGCTGCTGCGTGAGCGGATCACCTCCGGCGACCTGCGCGTCGGCGACCGGCTGCCCTCAGAGACGGCGCTCGCCAAACAGGCCGGGGTCAGCCGCTCGACCGTGCGCGAGGCGCTGCGGATCCTCGAGCAGAGCGGCCTGGTCGAACGGGCGAGCCCGCGGATCATGGTCGTCGCCGACCGCTCCGACGTCCCCGCCTTCCGGGAGCTGCGGCGCGAGCTGCGCCGTCACAACGTCACCTTCCACCACCTGCACGAGGCGATGATGACGCTCGACCCCGAGCTGACCCGCTTCGCCGCGATCCGCGCCGACAAGAGCGACCTGAAAGCGCTGCACGACATCGTCGACGAGCAGGACCGCCACCTCGACCACCTCGGCGAGTGGAGCCGGCTCGACGTCGAGTTCCACGCGGCGATCGCCGAGATGAGCGCCAACCCGGCGCTGATCGTCGCCCGCGAGCCGATCAGCCAGCTGCTGCTGCCGGCGCTCTTGCGCTTCATGGATACGCGCGAAATGGCCGAGCACGCGACCACCTACCACCGGCGCATCCTCGAGGAGATCGACGTCCACGACGCCGACACCGCCGCCTCGGTGATGCGCCGGCACATCAACGACTGGCGCACGGCCTGGGAGAAGCGCGGTTTGGACCTTCACCAAGAGATCCTCGACCTCTCTTATACGGGCGCTGCGGAGCCGAATACGGTGGTTTCACCCCACCAGGAGGATGAGAAATGGGCTTCGTCAAGCGTCCCGAGGAGATCGCCCGTATCGAGCGCGCCCTCACCTACCCCCGATTCGTAGGTGGCCAAATGCTGTCGGTGGAGTTCCTCACCGACGAGAGCGTCGTCGCCGAAGTGCTGCCGCCGCCGCTGGAACCGACCGAGACGCCTGCGGTGCGCGCGATGGTCGGCCGCTGGATCTCCAACTGCGTGGGTGATTTCCGCGGTGCCTCCATATATGTAGCCGCGCGCCACGAGGGGATCGAGGGCGAGTACGTGCTGGCGATGTACATGGACAACGACGTGCCGATGATCTACGGCCGCGACCTCTTCGGCGAGCCGAAGAAGCTGGCCGACAGCGCCCTGATGCGGCGCGGCGACGCCTTCCGCGGCTGGGTCGAGCGCGGCGGCGTGCGGATCATGGAACTGCAGGGCGAGATGAGCAAGGACACCGGCGGCTTCGACGCCGAGGGCTACAACTTCAACTTCAAGGCGCGGCCGGCGGCGAACGGCTCCGGCCTGGAGGAGGACGCGATCCTCACCCGGGCCCGGTTCGAAGTGCACGCCACCGCATCCCAGGAGGGCGCCGGCAGCGTCGTCCTGCGCGGCACGGTGCACGACCCGCTCGACGAGATCCCGGTGCGCTCGGTCCAGCGCGCGACCTACACCGAGTGCGACCTGATCGGCGCCTGCGAGGCGGTCGCGACCACCCCCGCCGACGTCTTCCTCCCCTACCACCACGGCCGCCACGACGACTGGAGCGCGCTCGACACCGAGTCCGCCGCGGTGGTGCCGGTGGCCTGAGCAGTCCTGAAGCGAGAAGGAGTGGTCGGGTGCCCCTGGAGCGCGCGGCGTCCTGATTTTCGCAACGGAGACTTGGCGAGAGACGGGCCGTTAAAGGCGAAAATCCCAGCAAGCGGAAGGGGCACCCGAGCGCTCCCTCCCCTTCGAGGTGCGACGCCTCAGACGCTCGCGTCGTTCTGGCCCGACGGCTCGCTCTGGCCCGCGGCGACTTCGCTGCCGGATGCCGTCAGGTAGGCCTGCTCGACCTCTCCTATGCGGTGACGCGCCTGCTCGCCGGTCAGGTCGAGGCCGACGCGGCCGCGGCGCATGACTATGGCGTGGTCGGTGTAGCGGAGGGCCTTGTGGGCGTGCTGCTCGACCATTACGACCGCGGTGCCTTGCTCGTCGGCGGCTTGGCGGACGGCCTGGAGGAGGCGGTCGACTACCAGGGGGGCGAGGCCGAGGGAGAGCTCGTCGGCCAGGAGCAGGCGGGGTTTGCGGGCGAGGGCTCGGCCCAGGGTAAGCATCTGCTGCTCGCCGCCGGAGAGCAGGCCGCCGCGGGTGGTCATGCGTTGCTCGAGCTCGGGGAAGAGGCCGATCACCTCTTTCGGGTCGACGCCGCCGACGCGGAGGTTGTCGCGCAGGGTCATGCCCTTGAAGACGGAGCGCTCCTCGGTCACGTAGGAGAGGCCGCTGCGGGCGCGCTTGAACAGGGGCGCTTTCGGCTTCATATCGGCGAACTCGACCTCGCCGCCGATCAGCGGCAGTTCGCCCGCCAGGGCCAGCATCGTCGTCGTCTTGCCGGCGCCGTTGGGGCCGAGCAGGCAGAGGACTTCGCCGGGGTCGACCGTGAAGCTGAGGTCGTGGACGACCGGCTGGCCGGCGTAGCCGGTGCAGAGATCACGGACCGAGATCACCGGATCGGGCATCAGCTTCCCTCCTGTCCCGAGATCGCCGCGGGCGGGCCGTCCTTGGCCGGCGGAGCTTCGTCCTTGATGGGCGGATGGTCGGCCTCTTCCTCGCCCAGGTAGGCGGCGATCACGGCCGGGTCGTTGCGGACCTGCGAGGGCGGCCCGGAGGCGATCTGGCGGCCGAAGTCCAGCACCACCAGCTCGTCGCAGACCGACATCACAAAGTTCATATCGTGCTCGACCAAGAGCACGGCGATCCCCCACTCCTTGGCCAGGCGCCCGACCAGGTGCGCCAGCTCGGCCGACTCGGCGTCGCCGAGGCCCGCCGCCGGCTCATCCAGCAGCAGCACGCTGGACTCGGTCGCGACCGCCCGCGCCATTGCCAGCAGCCGGCGGCGGCCGTAGGGCAGGTCCTCGACCATGCGGTCGAGGTCGTCCTCGAGCTTGAACTCGCGGATCGTCGAGAGCACCGTGTCGGGCAGCGCCACATCGACCGGCCAGACCAGGTCGCGCAGGTAGGAGCCCATGTCACGCGGGTCGCTCGCGGCGCGCAGATTTTCCAGCACGGTCGAGTCCTCGAACAGCTCCAGCGACTGGAACGAGCGGCCCATCCCCGCCCGCGCCCGCTTGGTCGCCGACCAGCCGCTGATGTCCTCCCCGTCGAGCCGCAGAACCGACCCTGGCGAGGCTTTGGTGAAACCGGTGACGGCGTCGATCAGCGAGGTCTTGCCGGCGCCGTTGGGGCCGATCAGCCCCAGCACCTCGCCCGGCTTGACGGTCAGGGAGACGTCGTCGACGGCGACCGTGCCGCCGTATTTGACGGTCACGTTCTCGACCTCGAGCGTCCTGCTCGCCACCTTCACCTGACCGTCGGCGCTGGGCGCCGGCAGCACCCGCGGCTGCGGTTCCTTCATCGCCAGGAAGGGGACGAACCCGGCCAGCTTCGAGCGCACGAAGGCGAGCTGGGCGATCTGCTCCTTGACGATCCCGTTCTGGTTGACCAGGAGCAGGACGATCAGGGAGACGCCGCCGATCAGCGGGATGTATTTGCCGATGCCGCTGTCGATCTGGTTCAGCAGCCGTTCGGAGAAGGCGCCCGGGGCCAGGGTGGCGCCGATCACCGGCCCGAAGAGGTAGCCGATGCCGCCGATCATCGCGTAGGCGACCATCGTGATCGAGGTGAAGGAGTCGAACTGGGCGAAGCTGATCGAGGGGGTGCGGAAGGCGAGCAGGATGCCGCCGAGCCCGGCGATCGCGGCGCCGACGGCGAATGCGTAGAGCTTCGCCCCGGGCACGCTGATCCCGAGCGCGGCGGCGGCGCGCTCGTTGGTGCGGACCGCGATCAGGCGGCGGCCGGTGCGGCCGCGACGGATGTTGCCGACGATCAGCGTCGCCACGATCAGGCAGAGCAGGGCCAGCAGCCCGTACCGGCTCGGGTGCGAGGCGGCGTTGATGTCCATCCCGAAGATGCTCGGTTCGCCGATCTGGGTACCGCCGAAGCCGCCGGTGAAGTCGGTGTTCGAGAACAGCACCAGCTCGACCGCGCTGCCGAGCCCGAGGGTGACGATCGCCAGGTTGATGCCGCGCGTGCGCACCGCCGGCAGGCCGAAGAGCACGCCGAGCGGGATCGTCGCCACGATCCCGGCCAGGCAGCCGAGCAGGAAGGGGATGTCGGTCGTCGCCAACAATCGCCCGCCGACCCAGGCGCCGAAGCCGGCGAAGGCGAACTGCGCCAGCGAGAGCTGCCCGGTGTAGCCGGTGAGGACGACGATCGATAAGGCGATCACGGCGACGCAGATCGTCACCGTCAGGGCGTCGATCCAGATCGGCGACATGATCGAGAGCAGGACGACGCCGACCACGGCGCCGATGCCCAGCCCGACCCGGTGGATGTGGCCGGTGCCGATCGTCGGCAGCCGTTGCAGGAGGTAGTCGCGCAGCGGCAGCGCCTGGCCGCGGATCACCAGCCAGAGCACGATGAGGATGAACGGGACCGCGGTCCCGAGGCCGGGCTGGTCGACGTAGCGCGTCACCTCGGTCTGGGCGATGCCGACGACGAGGCCGGCGAGCAGGGCGATCGGGAAGGAGCGGAATCCCGCCACCAGGGCCGCCGCGGTGGCGGCGAGCACGAGGTTGGTGAGGACCGCCGGCTGCAGGGTGACGATCGGGACGATGAGGATCGCGGCGAGGCCGGCGAGGCCGCAGCCGAAGGCCCAGTTGAGGGTGGCGACTCGGTCGGGCGAGAGGCCGAGGGCCGAGGCCGAGCGCTCCGACTCGGCGACGGCGGCGGTCGCGAGCCCGAAGCGGGTGTAGCGGTAGAAGAGCCAGAGCCCGAGGGTGAGCGCGGCGGCGATGCCGAGGAGGATGAGGCGATCGGCCGAGATCACGATCGAGTTATGGATGTCGACGATGTCGGTGGGCAGGTCGGAGGGCACGAACTTCGAGGTCGCGGTGTAGCGCAGCACGGCGATCGCCTGGATCGTGATCAACACCCCGAGCGTGGCGATCACCCTGACCAGCGGCGCCGAGTGACGCAGCGGCCGCATGATCAGGAGGTGGACCAGGGCGCCGATCGCCGCGGAGAAGAGGACGCCGACGACGAGGGCCGGCAGGAATGCCCATTCCTGGTTGGCGGTCAGCTCCCACCAGGCATAAGCGCCGGCCATCCCGATCGCGCCGAGGGCGAAGTTCAAGACCCCCGAACCGCGGTAGATGATGATCAGGCCCTGCGAAGCGAGCGCGTAGGTGGCTCCGATGCCGAGGCCCAACAACGCGAAACGAATTACTTCCTCCACCTGAGCTCTCTTTCGGTACTAGGTGCTTGGAGCCGCCGGCGGCCCCGGGCGACGCGCGCCCGGGGCCTGGCGACCGGTTACTCGTGGATCAACCGAACGGCGGTCCGCAGTCCTGCGGTTTGGTACCACCCGCGATTTCGGAGACGTCGGTGAATTCGTCTGAGGAGGGGACCAACTTCCCGTCTTTGAATTCACTGAACACGACACAGCGATTGACCAGGCGGTCGTAGCCTTCCGGCCCACCGTCTTTGTCCCAGGTCAGCGCGAAGTCCTCCGGCGGGACCATGCCCGGCAGATCGATCACCGCGCTTTCGGCTGCTTTCAGGAACGATTCGTTGTCGAGTTTTTTGCCACCCATCGATTCGACAACCTGTTTGAACCCTTCGTAAGCGGCCCAGGTGCCCATGCCGCCGAGACTGTTGTAGTCCTGAGCGGAGTCGGCTTCGTATTCGTCAAGCGCCGAGCGGTAGTCGGCCCACGCGTCGGTGGAGATGTCCGGGTACATACCGGCGTTGACGTCGCCCTCGACGACTTCCTCGAAGCCTTTGACGGCGTTTTCGTTGAAGTTGCCCTGAGGCCCGTACATGACGGCTTCAGAACCGGACTGTGCGAACGCGGGCATCCAGGCGATGTACGGCGTTTCGGAGACGATCATCACCAGGCAGTCGGCGTCGCCGGACGTCGCTTCCGCGACCTGCGGAGCGTAGTCCTGCGCGGTTGCCGGCAGGGTGACGAATTTGCCGATCTTGGTGCCTTCGGCTTTGGCCGCGTTTTCCATCAGCGGGATGAACGCTTCGGCGCCTTCGATGATCACGCCGTTGATGTTTTTGCAGCCGTCTTCGACCGCTTTTTTCACCAGGCCGACCGAGTAGAGGGGCTGGTTGCCCATCGGGAAGCTGATCGGGGAGACCAGTTCCGAAGGGGCGATCGCGCAGCAGTTGCCCCACTGAGCGGTTTTGCCCTTTTCCAGGATCGGGATGATCGCGTCACCGGTGAAGGTGAAGTTGCCGACCACCGCTACCGCGCCACCACCGACCGCTTCGCGGCCGCATGCGGCCACACCGGTCGGGGTTCCGCGCGCGTCGCAGAAGTGAGCCTCGAGCGGGCGCCCTTCGATGCCGCCGTTCGCGTTGATCCACTCTTCGTAGACGCGGGCGGTTTCTTCGATGTTTTTGTACTGCGGGCCTTCCGTGTTCACGTCGGTGTAGGTCCAGGTGACGATCGGTTCGCCCGTCGCTTCTTCGCCGCCGCCTGAGGTTTCAGAGCTGGTGGCATCAGAGCTGGACGTGTCGTCGTCGCCGCCTCCACAGGCCGCGAACACCAGAACGCACGCTGCGAGCGCGAACATGACCAGCAGGGGCCACTTCAGTCTCGCCTCGGTGCGACGGGCGTGTTGCTTCATCGACTCTCCTCCTCGGTTTAACAACCGGACTTGAGGGCTAGCGTACGAGCGCCGAGAGGGCAACGGGAGGGCTCAGCGGGCGACGCTTGGAGAAACACCAAGCGCGGCGCGGGGCCGCATCAGAGCACGCGATGCACGCGGTATTCGACCACCGGGCCGGGGTGCAATCTGCCCTCGCCGACGAACAGCGTGCGGTTCACCCAGGCGTAGCGCTCGTCGCCCGTCTCCAGGCGCGGAGCGGTGCGGAAGTACTGGTCGGAGTACTCGCTGGAGCGCTCGCCCGCGTTGGCCGCGTGGACCGCATCGTTGTACTCGATTACTCCGAAGTACTGGACGTAGATGGAGGCGCCGTCGTCGGTGAGAATCGTCAGCCGCACGTCGAGCCGTCCCCAGCCGTCGGGCCCGACCAGGACCCAGTCGGCGCCGCCGCTCCCGACCTTGCCGCTGATCCGCTCGCCCGTGACCTCGCCGCCGGTCACCTCGCGGATGCGGCGGTTGCCGAAGGGGCCGTCGCCGACCGGGATGGCCGGGGCCAGGTGAGCGTTGAAGGTGAACTCGTGCTGGAGCTCCATCCCGTCCCCGGCCCTCAGCGCCTCAGGGTGACGCTGACGCCGCCGCGGCTGGCGCTGAGCCCGCGGGCCTCGGAGTTGGCGAGCAGGTCGCGCAGCCAGGGCATGCCCTCGGGCCCGCCGACCGGCCGGATCGGCTCGATCGGGTTGTCGGCCGCGTACATCGCCTCGACGTCGTTGCCGGGGATCAAATACCGCAGCAGCAGCTCCTCGTCGGAGAGGTTCTCGCCGTACTCGGCGCGGATCTCCTTCAGGCTCGGCTGCGGGGCGTGGCCGGCGGCCATCATTTCCTTACCGCGCGCGGTCGCCGCGGCGCGTTCGCGCAGCTCGGCGTCGACCTCGCCAGGCGGCGTCCCGTACCAACCGGCGACGTACATCAGGTTCTCGTCGGGGATCGTCGCGTAGCGCTCGCCCTGGACCACGTTCAGCAGCGCCTGGATCCCGACCAGCTGCGAGAACGGCGTCGCCATGATCGGCCAGCCCATCTCGGCCCGCACGCGGATCGCCTCCTCCAGCACCTCCGGCAGCCGCTCGGACATCCCCACCTGCTTCAGCTGTTCGCGCAGCGTGCCCATCATCCCGCCGGGGAACTGCTGCTGGATGTTTGCCACCTGGTACTCGACCGGGGCACCGCGGGCGAAGCCCTCTTCGTCGGCGAGGGCGCCGAAGTGCGCCGCCACCTCGGCCAGGCGGCTGTCGTCGATCGCCACCTCGTGGCCGAGCCGGCGCATGTTGTCGACGGTGACCTCGGTCGAGGGCATCGAGACCCCGTTGGCGAGGGTGGAGACAGCGGAGTGGACGATGCTGACCCCCTCCTCCACGCCGATGATGTGGTTGAGGTTGGCCATCGCCGTACGGTTGTGGAAGTGCAGCTCGAGGGGGGTCTCGTGGGCGTGCTCGCGCATCAACCGGATCCAGCGCCGCGCCCGCTCGGGGCCGAGCACGCCGGCCTCGTCGCCGAGCAGGATCGTCTCCGCGGCGCCGCCGGCGACCATGCGCTCGACCACGTCGCCGTAGTAGTCGTCGGTGTGGACGGGGGACTCGGAGAAGTTGATCTGGGGGGAGGGCTTGAGGCCGGCGTCGCGGGCGATCCGCGCCACCCGGATCATGTTCTCGACGTCGTGCAGGCAGTCGAAGATCCAGAGGCTTTCGATCCCATGCTTGGCGAGGGTGCGGATCCAGAGCTCGACGATCGAGTCCGGGGTCACATTCATGCCGACGATGCCGTTGGTGCGGGTGCCGGCGCGCAGGGTGGACTTCGGCAGGGCGGCGCGGATCGTGTCCAGCCCCTTCCACGGGTTCTCCTGGCGGAAGCGGACCATCACCTCGAAGATCGAGCTGCCGGTGAGGTCGACGATCCGGTACCCGGCGCTGTCGATCGCCTCGGCCACGGGCAGGATCTGGCCGGCCTGCATCCGCATCCCCCAATAGCTCTGCTGGCCGTCGCGCAGCGACTGGTCGACGATCTCGATCCGCGCCATCAGGCCGCCCCCTCCCCCGCCGCGTGCGCGCCGCTCCAGCTCGGGATGAACTCTTCCTCGACCCAGCGGGTGTGGACGCGGCCGGCGACCACGTCGGGGTGCTCGAGCACGTCGAGGGCGAAGCCGGCGGTCGTCTCCACCCCGGCGACGCGCAGGTGGCGCAGCGCCTGGCGGGTCCGCGCCAGCGCCGCCTCGCGGTCGGGCCCGTGGGCGATCAGCTTCGCCAGCAGCGAGTCGTAGTACGGGGTGATCGTCCAGCCGGGGAAGCAGGCGGTGTCGACGCGGACGTCGGTCCCGGCCGGGGCGGCCCATTCGGTAACCGTGCCCGGGGTCGGGGCGAAGTCGCGCTGGGGGGACTCGGCGTTGATCCGCACCTCGATCGCGTGGCCGCAGATCTCGATCTCGTCCTGGGAGACCGAGAGCCCCTCGCCGCCGGCGATCCGCAACTGCTCGCGGACGACGTCGACCCCGGTGACCATCTCCGAGACCGGGTGCTCGACCTGCAGGCGGGCGTTGATCTCGAGGAAGCCGGCGCTGCCGCGGTCGGGGTCGACGAGGAACTCGCAGGTGGCGGCGCCGGCGTAATCGAGGGCGCCGATCAGGCGGCGCGCGGCGCCGGTGATCTCGTCTTCGAGCGCCTCCGAGAGCCCGTAGGCCGGGGCCTCCTCGACCAGCTTCTGGTAGCGGCGCTGCAGGGTGCAGTCGCGGTGGCCGACGTGGATCGCGCCGCCCTCGCCGTCGCCCAGCACCTGGACCTCGACGTGGCGGGCGTGGCGCACGTAGCGCTCGACGAAGAGCCGCCCGTCGCCGAAGGCGGCCTGGGCCTCGCCGTGTGCCTGCGCGTAGGCCGAGGCAAGCTCCGCCTCTGACTCGACCAGCCGCATCCCGCGGCCGCCGCCGCCCGCGGACGCCTTCAGCAGGACCGGGTAGCCAACCTCCGCGGCAACGCGCCGCGCCTCCTCCTCGTCCTCGACAACATCGGACCCCTCATTGATCGGCACGTCGAGCTCTTTGGCGAGAGCCCGAGCGGTCGCCTTGTCCCCACTCCGCCGCATAGCCTCAGGCGAAGGCCCGATGAATGCGATCCCCGCCTCCTCGCACTCAGCCGAGAGCTCCACCCGCTCGGAGAGAAATCCATACCCCGGGTGCAACGCGTCGCACCCGGTCACTTGTGCGGCAGCAACAACGCGGTTGACGTCCAAGTAACTCTCCGCCGCCGCCGCGGGCCCAATCACCACGACCTCATCAGCGAGCTGGGCACCAAGGCTGCCGCGATCGGCCTCCGACACCGCCAGCACCGACTCAACCCCCTCGTCAAAGCAAGCTTTGATCACCCGCACCGCAATCTCGCCGCGATTGGCGATCAGTACCCGGCGCAGAGCCATGCCTTTGTTCTCACCCCTCGGGATCGACGACCACGATCGTCTGGCCGAACTCCACAGGCGCCCCGTTCTCAACCAATATGGCGGTCACCACCCCATCGACCGGCGAGGCCACATGGTTCATCAGCTTCATCACCTCGACGATGGCGACGGTCTCTCCCGCCGCAACCGCCTGCCCGACCTCAACGAACGGCGCTGCCCCCGGCGCGGGCGCGCGCCAGAACAATCCCACCGAAGGCGACTCGATCTTCTCCCCGGCGACTGGGACCGCCGCATCCCCCCCGCCCCCCTGCCCTGACCCCCCAGTGCTCTGGGCCGACTCCTCTGGGGGTGGCGCCGTAGGGGGTACCGCCCCTGAGGAAGCTTTAGCTACCGGAAGGGGCGGTGGGTCCCCTGCGGTGACAGGACCCGCAGAGGAGCCGGCCCCGTGCACCGCCGAATCAGGCAGCGGATCGCGCGACACATGCAACCGGTCCTCGCCAACCGTGACCACCATCTCGCGCCAATCACTGCGATCGAACGCGTCAAGCAGAGCCTTGATCGTCTCTGGGCTCATCTCCATAGTCAGAAGTCTCCTCCATGGCGGGCAGCTCGGTTGGTGGCGATGATGCAGCGGTGAAGGTCGACTTCCAGCGGGCGCTGACCGCTCCGCCCGGCGCCCACGAGGTCCTCCTGGTTCGCCACGGGGCTTGCGACCCGCCGGCGCCGGATGGCTTGATCGGCGGTCGTAGCGATCCCTCGCTGAACGAGCGCGGCGTGAGCGAGGCGATTGCGGCGGCGGAGCGGCTGCGCGGAGAATCGATCGCCGCGATGTTCGCGACGCCGCTGCGCCGCACGACCGAGACGGCGGCTGCGATCGCCGAGTTCCACGCGGTCGACGCCGTCGTCCTCCCCGACCTGGTCGAGGTCTACCTCGGCGAGTGGGAGGGCCACGGGATCCACGACCGCGGCTCCCGCGGCGACCCGGAGCTGGTCCGGGTCCTGACCGAGCAGCGCTGGGACCTGATCCCGGGCTCCGAGCCGGCGGACGTCTTCTCCGACCGGGTGCGGCGCGGGATCGAGCAGGTCGCCGACGCGGCCGGCGACGGCACCGTCGCGCTCGCCGTCACCCACTCCGCGGTGATCGCCGAGTTCTGCCGCCAGGTGACCGGCAGCGAGCCCTTCGCCTTCCTCCACAACAGCAACGGCTCGCTCACCCGCCTCTTCCGCATGCCGAACAAGCGCTGGGTGCTGGTCGCCTTCAACGAGACGGCGCACCTGCGGGATTGAGCGCGGGACGGGCACGGCACAAGTCATACCTTCACCCCTGCGCGGCGCCGGCGCCGGTGGACGGGCGTCGCTGTCGGGTTCCACAAGCGCGGGACGAGCTCATGGCCTCCGCCCAAGGCACAGACGGCAGTATCGAAACCGTCGCCAACGCCAAGGAAAGAGGAGAGACATGAGCCAGGACAACGGCGGCCGCGTCGCCGGCAAGGTCGCGGTCATCACGGGAGCCAGCAGCGGCATCGGCCGCGCCTCCTTCGAGCTCTTCGGGCGCGAGGGCGCCAAGGTCGTCGCCACCGCGCGCACCGAGTCGAAGCTGCAGGAAGGGCTGGACGCGGTGAAGGCCGGCGGCGGCGAGGGCATCGTCGTCCCCGCCGATCTCGAGGACGACGCGACGCCGGACAGGGTGATCAAGGCCGCGCTCGACGAGTACGGCCGTATCGACATCCTCGTCTGCAACGCCGGCGTCGGCTGGAAGTACGGCGAAGAAAACCCGGGGACGATGGCCGGCGTGCACGAGGCCAACGTGCAGAACTGGCGCGACGTGATCGGCGGCGTCGACCTCGAGGGCTACTTCACGATGATCCACGCCGCGCTGCCGACGATGCTGGAGCAGGAAAGCGGCTCGATCGTCAGCGTCGCCAGCATGGCCGGGCTGACCGGGCTCTACGACGCCCACGCCTACACCGCGGCCAAGGGCGCGATCATCAACCTCACCCGCTCGATGGCGATCACCTACGCCAAACAGGGCGTGCGCGCCAACTGCGTCTGCCCGGGATTCATCGACACGCCGATGATCGAACCGGCGATCGACCTGTTCAAGAGCGACGACACCAAATACGCGATGGTGCCGATGGGCCGCGCCGGCAAACCCGAGGAGATGGCCAACGCGATCCTCTTCCTCGGCTCCGACGAGGCCAGTTACTGCACCGGCACGGCGCTGCTGGCCGACGGCGGCTGCACCTCGCGGTCGTTCCCGGCCTGAGCCGGGCGGACGGCTAGGGTCGCCGCAAGCCCGCGGCGACCCGAGGAGGACAGATGCGATCAATCCCAATCGACCAGCTCAGCGTCGGCGACGCGGTCGAAACCCGCAAGACGATCTCCGAGACCGACGTCTACCTGTTCGCTGGGATCAGCGGCGACTTCAACCCGCTGCACGTCGACGAGGAGTACGCGAAGACGACCCCGTTCGGCGCCCGCGTCGCCCACGGCCCCCTGACCCTGGCACTCTGCGCCGGCCCACTGGGGACCGAACTGCCGGGTCTGGGGACGGTCGCGGTCAGCAACCGGATCGACTACCTGGCGCCGGTTTTCTTCGGCGACACGATCTCGGTGCGAGTAGAGGTGGCGGCGCTCGACCCCGAGCGCAACCGGGCAACGATGGCGATCGCCTGGCGCAACCAAAGGGGGGAAGACGTCGCGACGGGCGAGATGGTCGTCAAACCGCCCCGCGAGCCCGTCGAGCTCGGCTAGCGGGGCGACTTTGTTCGCCATAGGGAAACAAAGTCGACCCGGGCGGTCATGAAGGCTCTCTAACCTGGGGCGGGTGGCAACCCGCTCGACGAACATGCGACGCGCGCCCGACGCGGAGGGGCGGCGGGTGGAGATCGCCGACGCGGCGCTGGGCGTGCTCGCGGCCGAGGGCTCGCGCGGTCTGACCCACCGCGCCGTCGACGAGGCCGCCGGCCTGCCCTCCGGCTCGACCTCGAACTACTTCAACACCCGCGAGGCGCTGCTCGAGGCGGCGGCGCTGCGGCACGCCGAACTCGACAACCCGCCGCCCGACGACCTCGACGCTCTCGCCGCGCTCCCGGACCTGACCCGCGAGCAGGCGCAGGCGCTGGTGTTGGCGGCGCTGGACCGCATCCTCGCCCCCGAGGGCCGGCCGATGCTGGTCGCCCGCTACGAGCTGATCATGGAGTCGACCCGCCGCCCCTCCCTGCGCCAGGTGATGGAGGGATCCCGAGCCCACTTCGTCGGCCTCACCGAGCTGTTGCTGCGGGCCAGCGGCTGCCAAACCCCGCAAGCGCACGCCTCCCAGCTGATCGCCGTGATGGACGGCATCACCTCCGACCAGCTCCAAGCCGACCCCACGGCCCTGGACCGCGACGGCATCGAAGAAACCATCGCCCGCTTCCTCGCCACCTGTTGATGTCGTACTTCGTCCCGGATAGCGGGACGAAGTACGACATCACGCTCAGCGTTCGCGGCCGAGGGTGAGGTTGGAGAGGCCGATGCCGCCGTCGACGGGGAGCCAGGCGCCGGTTATGTAGGCGGCGGCGTCGGAGCAGAGGAAGGCGATGACGGAGGCGACCTCCTCGGGGGTGGCGAAGCGCTTCATGGGCACGGCGGCGAGGGCGCGGTCGCGGACTTCCTCCGGCATCGCGGCGACCTTCTCGGTCTCGACCATGCCTGGGAGGACGGCGTTGACGGTGACGCCGGCCGGGGCCATCTCCAGCGCCAGCGTCCGCACCAGCCCAAGCAATCCCGCCTTGCTCGCGGCGTAGGCGGCCTGGCCGGCGAGGCCGTCGGTGGCGGCGGTCGAGGAGACGGCGACGACGCGGCCTCTCCCACGCTCCTTCATCCCAGACAGCGCCGGCTGCAGCGAGAGGAATGCGCCGGTCAGGTTGACGTCGATTTCCTCCCTCCAGGCTTCCTCGGAGATCTTCTCCACCGTAGCGATGCGGTCGACGATCCCGGCATTCGCGACGACTACGTCGACTGGGCCCAGCTCTGCAGCCGCGGTCTCGTGCGCCGTCGCCGCGGCCCCGGCGTCGCGCACGTCCCAGACCAACCCGAGCGCGCGGCCGTCTTCATCCCGAATCATCTCCGCCGTTTCGAGCACGCTCTCGTCCCGGTCACATGCAGCCACCGCCCACCCCTGCTCCGCCATCTCCAGGCAGATAGCCCTTCCAATCCCACCCCCGGCTCCCGTGACCAGCGCGGTCGCAAGCCCTCTTACCTGCTGGGAGGGCTTGCGACCGCGCTGGTCAGCCACGCTCCAACCCGTACCGCCGCCAGTACTCATCCGGAATCGCAGCCGGGTCCTTGTACCAGTACCACGTACACGGATCGTGGTCGAAGTCCTCGGGCGGGCGCGAGGGATACAGCGGCAGCCCGTACCAGCGGATCGGCAGCAGCTCGTTCATGAAGGCGCAGTGGGTGCAGTAGAGCGGGAAGCCCTCGCGGCCGTAGGACCAGTCGTGGGCTTTTTCGGTGACGCCGTAGGGGTCCTCGCCCTCGTAGGCGCCGTTGCGCCAGAGCCGCTGGCCCGACCCGCAGGGGTTCATCTCGAAGGTGAATTTCTCCTCGTCCTCGAGGATCGTGAAGGCGCCCGGGTTGTCGCCTTTGCCGCTGGTCGAGTGGGCGCGCCAGGTCGCGGCCAGCGCCTCGACCACCTCGCGGCGGTCGCGTTCGAGGATCTTGCCGGTGTCGCGCTTCCAGCCCCGCTTCAGCGAGTCCTCCCAGGCCTCGGCCACGCCCTCGTCCCCGAGCTTGCCCTGGATGTAGGTGACGAGGCCCAGCATCGACTCGGCCATCAGGTCGTGGAGGAAGCGCCACTCGTGCCGCATCCCCTTGCAGAGCTCGAGCGCCAGCTCTGACTCCCCCGCTTCGATCGCCTCGATCGCGCGGTCCATCGTCGGCCGCGACATCTGCGCCAGCTCCTCGGGCTCGAACCAGCGCTCAGGCATCGGCCAGGAACTCCTCCCGCAACTTGAACTTCTGCACCTTGCCCGACGGGGTCAGCGGCAGCTCGGAGACGGTCCGCAGGTGGGCCGGGATCTTGTAGCGGGCGACCCGGCCCTGCAGCTGCTCGCGCATCTCCTCTGCGTCGAGCGCCGCACCCTCGGTCAGCCGCACGTAGGCGGCGCAGACCTCGCCGTAGCGCTCGTCGGGCACCCCGACCACGGCCGCGTCGGCGACCGCCGGCAGTTCGCGGATCGCGTTCTCGACCTCGGCCGGGTAGATATTCTCGCCGCCGCGGATGATCACCTCCTTGGCTCGCCCGGTGATCGAGACGTACCCGTTCTCGTCCATCCGCACCAGGTCGCCGGAGCGCAGGAAGTCGTCGAGGCCGATCGTCTCGTCGGTCGCCTCGGGGTTGTCCCAGTAGCCCTTCATCACCATCGCGCTGCGCGAGCGCAGTTCGCCCTCCTCCCCGACCGGGACCGGCTCGGCGGTCCCCGGCGCGACCACGTCGACCTCGACGTGGGGCAGCGGCGGGCCGACGGTCGTCGTCTGCAGCTCCTCGCGGTCGTCGGGCAGGGTGGCGCAGATCACCGGCGAGCACTCGGTCAGGCCGTAGGTGTTGTTGATGCCGACGCCGTAGCGCTCGCGCCAGCGGCGCAGCACCTCGGGCGGGACCGGCGAGCCACCGGTGACGACGACCTCGAGCGAGCCGAGGTCGCGGCCGTCCTTCGCCACCTGCTCTTCGAGCCCGATCATCATCGTCGGCACCATCGAGGCCGAGGTGCAGCGCTCCGCCTCGATCGTGCGCGAGATCCGCGCCGGGTCGAAGGTCACCGCCGGCATCTGCGCCGAGCCGGTGGCGACGCTGCCGAGGGTCGACATCACGCAGCCGCCGCAGTGGAAGTAGGGCATCGGGTTGCTGTGGCGGCCGTGCTGGGGCAGGGCGCCGCGGTGAGCGAAGAGGCGGGCGTTGTTGACGATGCCGCCGTGGGAGAGCTCGGCCCCCTTGGGAAAGCCGGTGGTGCCAGAGGTGAACTGGATCTGCGAGGTGTCGCCGGGGCCGACGCCGCGGCGGCGCTGCTCCAGCCGGTCCTCGTCGACGCCGTCGCCGCCGGCCAGCCACTCCTCCCAGGAGGGGGCGCCGTCGACCTCGCCGATCGGGACCAGCGCGCGCACGTGGTCGAGGCCGGCGGTCGCCTCGGTCGCGATCTCCCAGAGGCTGGCGCCGCGGTTCTCCGGCAGCACGAAGCAGGCCGCCGCCTTCGCCTTGGCGAGCACGAACTCGACCTCGCTCCCCCGGTAGAGCGGGTTCATCGGGACGACGATCGCGCCCGCGTAGGCGGCGCCGAACTGCAGCTCCAGCCACTCGGGCACGTTGGTCGCCCAGATCCCGACCCGCTCCCCGGGCTCGATCCCGGAGGCGATCATCGCCAGGCCGGCGCGCCGCGCCCGCGCGCCCAGCTCGGCGTAGCTCCAGCGCGCCTCGATCCCCAGGTCCTCGTAGGCGGAGAAGACGATCGCCTCCTGGTCGGGCCAGCGCTCGACCGCGCGGTCGAGCAGGTCGCCGACGGTGAGGTCGAGCAGCGGTGGCTCCGCCGTCAGGTCCGGAACCCAGTGCGAGATGCCGGGCCGCGCCAGCGCCATCAGTCGATGCGGAGCTCGTGCAGCGGCGCCGCGCCGGGGTAGGCGACTTCGGTCGCGAGGCGGACGCCGCAGCCGGGACAGAGGTACTCGCGCCAGACAACCTCGTCGTCGACGAAGCGGGAGAGCTCCGGGTGGTCGGGGCCGAGCGAGGTGGTCGGCCGCTCCAGCATCGCCATGCGGCCGCGGTGGTTGGCCGCGAGCGGGCCGAGCTCGGTCGCGCAGCCGTGGCAGCGGAGCAGGCCGGCGTCGCGGTCGATCGCGTAGACGTCGCCGATGGTCTCCCCGCCAGTCGGCGGCGGCGAGGCGGGCGCCCGCTCGTCGCGCTCCGCCCCGCCCTCGCGCAGGCGTTCGAGGAAGCGGCGGTCGCGCAGCTTCGCCGTCGCCTCGGCGTCGATGCCGCCGTCCTCGCGCAGCTTCACGGCGTAGACCTCGTCGGCGGCCCGCGGGCTGACCGCGCCGGCGGCGACGTCGGCGATGACCGCCTCGGCTTCGCGAGTCAGTGGGTCGCCGTAGCCGCCCGGGCCGAGCCAGTTCCAGTAGAGGACGTCGTCGTCGCCGACCGGGAAGCCGTCGCCCTTGCCGCCGAGCTCGAGCTCGGTGCCCGCGAGCGCGTCGAGGTCCTGGACGAACTCGCCGGCGGCGAAGCGGGCGCGGATGTCGGAGCCCTGGATCACCCGCGTGCGCATGATCGAGCCGGGGCCGCCTCCGAGCAGGCCGGTCGTCTTCGGGATCGCCTCGTTGCAGTAGAGGCCGAGGAAGGACTCGCCCTTGTGCGGGACGTAGGCGATCTCGCCGCCGTTGCCGGCGCGCTGGCGTCCGGCGCCGCCGGAGTCGGGATGCTCGCGGCGGAACAGGTAGAGGATCGGCCAGTCGGCCTCGTAGGCCTCGACGTTGGGGCCGCGGCCCTCGGGGATCCAGTAGTGGCCGTTGGCAAATTCGCCGTCGCGCTGGCCGGTGGCGCCGCCGCCGCCGAGCATGTTGTCGCCCATGCCGCCGACGTAGTAGTCGCCGCGCTGGTTGTCGCCGGCGACGAAGTGGCAGGGCCACTGGGCGCCGTCGGGGGTGACCGCGTTGGCGCGCAGGGTCTCGTCGCTGGAGGCGAGCATCATCTTCGAGACCAGCGCGTTGCCGAGCGAGATCGCGGTCTCGGTCGCATAGACCCCGGCCGGGCTGACCGCCGCGCCCCAGTCCGGCGCCGTGATCGTCCCCGGTTCGGGGTCGAACCTGCAGAGCCGGGCGGCGCCGCCGATGCATCCCATCTGCCCCGGCAGCATGAGGACGTTGATCGAGCCGAGGATCGCCCCGCGCCAGGCGGCGAAGCCGACGTTGATCGCGCCGACCTGGTCGTGGGTGCCGACGTTGTCCCAGACCAGCTCGCAGCCGCGCTTGGTCACCGTCGTCTGCACCGGGTAGGTGCCGCGGTCGCCGCTGCGGGAGACCTCCTGGATCAGCCGCTCGCTGTAGACGCCGTCGGGGATCGTGTCCAGCGCCTGCTCGAATGCGCGCTGGCTGGCGTCGAGGGCGCGCCGCATCGTCCCCTTCACCACCGCCTTGCCGTACTTGGCGACGAGGCCGAGGATGCGCGACCGGGCGGCGTTGTTGCCGGCGATCGTCGCCCGCAGGTCGAGCGAGAGGTTCTCCGGCGTGCGCGAGCAGCGGCGGTAGAGCGCCTCCATGTCGGGCACGATCTGGTTGTCCTCGACGATCTTGAAAGGCGGGAACGATGGCGGGTCCCAGAAGGCGTCTTCGGCGTTGGGACAGAAGGAGCCGGGGACGGTGCCGCCGATGTCGTTCTGGTGGGAGATGTTGGCGACCCAGCAGAAGACCTCCCCATCGACGAAGACCGGGCACATCAGGCCGACGTCGGGCTGGTGGGCGGTGCCGATGATCGGGTCGTTGCAGAGCCACATGTCCCCGTCGGCGACCCGTTCCCCGCGGTGTTCGAGGATGTACCGGGTCATCATGTCGAGCATCCCCGACATGTACTGCAGGCAGGGGCCGAAGTAGAGGAGCTCGGCGTCCTCGGTGAGGATGCAGGGCTGGAAGTCCCGGATCTCGACCGTGATCTGGGAGACCGCGAGGTTCTCGATCTCCCGCACGTGCTCGGCGTTGGCGTTCCAGAGGCCGTGGCGGACGACCTCGTAGGTGATCGGGTCGATCTCGGTCTCCGCATCGGTCGAGAGCGTCAGGTTCGGCGGCGCCTGGACCGGGCCGGTCGGGTTGAAGGCGTGGTCGACCCCGTCCCAGAACTCGGGCGGGCGCTGCGGGCGCTCGCGGTCGGCGTCGGTCGCGGGTGCGGTGGCGAGCTCGGGGTTCATCGGGCGGCCTCCGGGTCGAGGGTCATCACGAAGTCGCCGGTCTGGCGGCGCTCGCAGCTGGTCCCGGGCGGGACGACGATCCCGGTGATCGCGAGGTCGATCACCGCCGGCCCCTCGACCGTCTCGCCGAGCGGCATCGCGTCGCCGTCGTAGACCGCGGCGTCGACCGCGCCCTGGCCGCGCTCGAAGTAGACGTCCCGGGTGCCCTTGCGGAACTCGCCGGCGGAGACCTCGAGCCGGTCGAGCTTGCCGGAGCCCATCGCGATCGCCGGCTCCAGCCGGATCGAGACGATCTCCACCCGGGCTCCGGGCAGGAGCGCCACCTCGCCGTAGCGTTCGGTGTAGAGGGAGACGAAGCGCTCTTTCACCTCCTGCAGGCGCTCGGCGTCGATCGAGCCGTCGGGGAAGCGCATCTCCAGCTCATGGCGCTGCCACTGGAAGCGCATCCGCGCGAAGCGGCGGAACTCGAAGGCGTCCGCGTCGCCGCGGGCGGAGAGCGCCGTCCGCGCCTGGCCGTCGAGCTCCCCGAAGGCGGCGGCGACGGCGCCGGTGTCGAAGGGCTCGATCAGGACGACCGAGGATTCGTACTGGTAGCGGATGTCCGCCTGGGAGATCCCGAAGGCCGACCAGACCGAGGCGGCCTCGCCGGGGACGACGATCGTCTCGACGCCGAGCGAGGAGGCGTAGCCGGCGGCGTGGAAAGGGCCGGCGCCGCCGTAGGACATGAGCACGAAGTCGCGCGGGTCGAAGCCGCGGCCGATGATCTCGTTCTCCAGCGCGTTCGCCATCTTTGCGTTGGCGACCTCGACGATGCCGAGTGCGGCGTCGGTGACCGAGAGCCCGAGCGGCTCGGCGATCCGCTCCCGGATCGCCCGCTCGGCGAGATCGCGGCGCGGCTTGAAGCCGCCGCGCTCGCCCTTCGAGCCGAAGGTCGCCTCGGGGGCGATGTAGCCGAGGATCAGGTCGGCGTCGGTGACCGTCGGCTCCTCGCCGCCGCGGTCGTAACAGGCGGGGCCGGGCAGCGAGGAGGCGCTCTGCGGGCCGACCCGGAGGCCGCCGCCGAGCTCGTCGATCCAGGCGATCGAGCCGCCGCCGGCCCCGATCGAGATCACCTCGACCGCGGGCACCCGGTAGCGCCACTTGCCGAGCAGGGTGTCGTCGGCGGCCAGCGGCTCGCCGTCCTTGACGATGCCGACGTCGAAGGAGGTGCCGCCCATGTCTGAGGCGATGATGTCGCGGCGGCCGAGGTCGTCGGCGACGCGGGCGCACCCGATCAGCCCGCCCACCGGTCCCGACCCGATCGTGAAGATCGGCCGGTCGGCGCCGAGCCCGAGCGGGACCATGCCGCCGTGGCACTGCATGATGTGCAGCTCGCCGGCGAAGCCGACGTCGGCGAGCCGGTCCTGGACCCCGTGCAGGTAGGTGCTGGTCACCGGTCCCACATACGAGTTGATCAGGGTGGCGACGAAGCGCTCGTACTCGCCGACCGCCTTGGAGATGTCGCTGGAGATCGTCACGAAGACGCCGGGGGCGCGCTCTTCGACGATCTCGCGGGCGCGCTGCTCGTGGTCGGGGTTGCGGACCGACCAGAGGAAGGCGATCGCGATCGTGTCGACCCCGGCCTCGACCAGGTCGTCGGCGGCGGCGGCGACCGCGTCCTCGTCGAGCGCGACGACGACGTCGCCCTCGGAGTCGATCCGCTCGTCGACCCCGTGGGTGCGCTCGATCGGCGCCAGGGTCTCCGGCTTGCGCGTTTCGGCGAAGCGCAGCAGGTTCTCCGGCGGCTCGCCGGTGGGCCGGCCGAGCCCGCGCATGGTGCGGACCGTGTCCTCGAAGCCGCGGGTGGTGATGAGGCCGATCGCCGCGCCCTTGCGCTCGACGACGATGTTGGTGGCGACGGTGGACCCGTGGGAGATCAGCCGGTCCATGCGCGCGTAGAGGTCGTCCGCCGACATCCCCAACTGCTCCCCGGCCGACTCGATCGAGCCGAAGAAGCCCGACTGGAAGGAGTCCGCCGGCGAGGAGAGCGCCTTGCCGTAGGCGACCCGGCCGTCCTCCCCGACCAGCACGCAGTCGGTGAAGGTCCCGCCGATGTCCACGCCGCAAACGAGTCCGGCCACAGAGCGCTCCTCCTCGGTCGATGGAAGATCTGAGGCCACACTAGTTCCGGTTCTGGGGAGGGGAGCCGGCCTTGCGGCGGGCCTTTATGGGTCCTCCAAAGCGGCCCCGGGCGGCCCTGACCGCCCGGTCGGTCGGGTGCTAGTTTCGCCCGGTGGAGGCCGTGCGCTGGCACGCTGCTGGTGATCTTCGGCTCGACGAGGTCGAGCTGCGCCTGCCGCTGGGGCCGGGCATGGTCGAGGCGGAGGTGCGCTGGACCGGCATCTGCGGCTCCGACGTCGGCGAGTACCGCAAGCCCTTCGCGATCCGGCCGGGTCGCCCCCACCCGCTGACCGGCCAGGAACCGCCGCTGACCCTTGGCCACGAGTTCTCCGCCGTCGTCACCGAGGTCGGCGAGGACGTGACCGAGGTGGCGCCCGGCGACCGCGTCGCCGCCGACTCCTGCTGGCGCTGCGGCGCCTGCGAGGCCTGCGTCTCCGGCGAGTACAACCTCTGCCGCCTCAGCGGCTCGATCGGCCTCTCGTCCGACGGAGCCTTCGCCCCCCTGGTCCGCTTCCCGGCGTACTGCGCGGTGCCGCTGCCGGACGCGGTGAGCGACGAGGCCGGCGCGCTCCTGGAGCCGCTCGCGGTGGGACTCCACGCGCTCGACCGAGGCGGGGCGCGAGCGGCCGACGACGTCGTGGTCCTCGGCTACGGCCCAATCGGCGCCTGCACCGCGATGGTCGGACGGGCGCTGGGGATGGCAGTGACGGTCGGCGAGCCCCACCCCGGCCGGCGCGCTCGCGCCGAGGACCACGGCTTCGAGGCTTTTGACTCCGCCGGCGCAGCACGCGACGTCTCTCGCGCCGTCCGCGAGCGAACCAGCGGCGGCGCCGACGTCGTAGTCGACTGCAGCGGCGCAGTCCCGGCCCTGGAAGCAGCCCTGGAGATGACGAAGCGCGGAGGCCGCATCGTCTGCGCCGGCATCCCCAAGCAACCGGTTCCCGTCGACGCTGGCCGCATGGTCCTCTACGAGCGCTCCCTAATCGCCGCGCTCGGCTACCACAACGATTTGCCGCGAGTTGCAGCAATGATCGCCACCGGCCAGCTCAAACCCGAGCCGATGATCACCAATCGCGTGCCGCTGGCGCAGACCCCCGCGGAGATCGCCCGGCTCGCTGACGACCCTGGTGACGACGTAAAGGTGCTCGTCGAGGTGGCAGCGTGACGAACAACAGGCCGGGTAAAGCGGCGCGGTGACTGAGGCCACCGTCATCTCGGTCCCGATGCCCCACATGGGCGTTTCCGTCGACGAGGGCACGGTGATCGAATGGCTGAAGCAGGTCGGGGACGCGGTCACAGCTGACGAGCCGATCTGCGCGATCGCGACTGACAAGGTCGACACCGAGGTGGTCGCTCCGATAGACGGTGTCCTCTCCAAGCAACTCGTAACCGAGGGTGAATCAATTGCGGTCGGCGCCCCGGTCGCTGAGCTAAGCACTGCGGAGGACGGGGCCGTCGGGGATGGTTCGCCGGACACTCAGCGCGGAGCGCCGCCCTCATCCGCGGAGACCGCTCCCGCCCCTCGCGGAGTCGCGTCCGACGAGCCATCCCCGACGGCCCCGTCCCCTGAACCTCGCGGAGTCGCGTCCGGAGAGTCGACCCCGACGGCCCCGCCGGCTCCCGCAGTCCCCGCCTCAGAGCCAACGGCCCCAGACGCTGGGCTGGCCGAGCGCGCAGCCGCCGGACGAGACGAGCACGGCCGATTCGATCCCAAGGCAGCCGCCGCAGCCTTGCTCAGCTTCGTTGCCGGTCCTTCCAACGGAACGACGCTCGCCTCCCCCGTCGCGAAACGCATGGCGGCCCAGCACGGGATCGATCTTGCTGCCGTGAAGGGCAGCGGCCGTCACGGCCGGGTTCGAAAGGCTGACGTGCAGCAAGCAATCTCAACGTCGAGCAGTGCCGCGGTCGTCTCCTCTCCCGCCCCCTCAGCGACCGCGGCGCCGCTCGGCGCCGATGAACTGCCGCGCGCCTACGAGGGCATTCCGCATGAAGTGGTGGAGACCAGCCGAGTGCGGAGAGCGATTGCGGAGCACATGGTGCGCTCGCGCCAGACCGCCGCCCACATGACTACTGAGGTGGACCTCGATCTCTCGGCGGTGGTGCGTGCGCGCGCCAGGCTGAACGAGTCGAGGCTGGCGGCGGGCGTGGCGAAGCTGTCCTACTTGCCCTTCATCGCCCAGGCCACCTGCGACGCCCTGGGCAAACACCCCGACCTCAACGCAACCTTCCTCGGCGAGCGAATGATTCGGTGGCAGACCGTCAACCTCGGCGTCGCCGTCGACACCCCGGAGGGACTACTGGTCCCGGTGGTCCGCGACTGCAACCAACTCAAAGCCCCCGCGATCGGCGATGCGATCGCGCTGCTCGCCGACCGCGCCCGCAACCGCAAGCTCGTCCCCGACGACCTCGCCGGCGGCACCTTCACGCTCTCCAACCCCGGCTCGGTCGGCGCCGTCTCTGCCCCGGCGATCATCAACCAGCCTCAGGTCGCGATCCTCGGCGTGCCCACGATCCAGCGCCGCCCCTGGGTCGTCGCCGACGACCAAGGCCAAGAGTCGATCGCGATCCTCCCCATCCTCCGCCTCGCCGTCACCTTCGACCATCGCGCCGTCGACGGCGCCAACGCCACCCGCTTCGCCGCAACCGTGAAGGAACACCTCGAGTCCTGGCCCCCCAAGACCTACACCTAACCCCAACCCCCACGCACTTCGTAGCCCTCTGGGCTACAAAGTGCGGATGGAGACCCCCACCCTTATGCACTTTTTCGCCCTCTGGGCGAAAAAAGGCATAGGGATCGCGACCGCGGTGAGCTCCGTGGCGTTGCTGCTGGCGCCCGGGGCTGGGGCCGCGCCTTCGGCGCAGTCTTCGGTGATCGGCGGCGAGCCCGCTTCCTCGGCCGAGTTTCCCTGGCTCGCCTGGATCAAGAGCTCCGATCCGGCAGGAAAATTCACCTGCACCGGCTCGGTGATCGCGCCGCGCGTCATCCTCACCGCCGGCCATTGCGTCAAGGGCATGGATCCGTTCACGCGGGCGCTCGAGGCGGCACCTGCCTCGTTCTTCCGCGTGGTCACCGGGTCAAGCAACCACCGCAAGGGGACGGGCCGAACGGAGTCCACTGTCGAGCAGGTGGTCTTCTACCCCAGCTTCTCCACCGCGAGGCTGCAGACGGACGCCGGCCTCCTGATTCTCTCCGAGCCGGTACAAGCACCCGCCCTGGCCCTCGCAACCCCGTCGGACGGGGCACTGCTTGCCGCAGGGACCCAGATCAGGATCGCCGGCTGGGGAATGACCGCTTCCAACGCGGGCGATCGCCCGGACACCGCGCGCACCGGCACGCTCGAGATCCAAGGGGCGGGGTTCTGCCTGCGGCGCACCGACCGAAAGCCGAATGGCTCCATCCACTACACGCCATCGCGTCAGCTGTGCGCGCTCGACCGGCCCGACCTGGAGACCAGCGGCTGCCACGGCGACAGCGGCGGCCCCGCGGTGGCGACGCGGACAGACGGGGTGCCGGTCCAGGTCGGGATCGTCAGCGGCGGCAGCGCGCGTTGCGAACTCCAGTCACCGAACATTTTCACTCGCGTCGATCTTGTCTCGAGCTGGGCGCTTGGCTGGGCCGCCGCCGTCGAAACGGGCGTCGCGCCGCCGCCGACCCCGGTGGCTGCCAGCCCGCCCTACCTCTCGCAATGGGGCGCGATCCAAGTGGACAGGACGGCGCTCCTATCGGCCTTCGGCGGCCACTTCTCCCAGGGATCGGGCAAGCAGTTCCAATGCCGGCGCGTGACGTGGGAGGCCCTCGATTGTCGGAACGGCTGGCACCAGGGCGGGAACCGCTACCACGGCAACGCCAGCGTCCGGCTCGAGGTAGTGGGCCAGGACGTCTTCGGTTCCAGCCACCTGACGATCCACTGGGTCGGCGATGAGTGCGCCGGCGGTCGGAGCACCAACGGATGCGCCGTCCGCACCCGAGATGTGACGGTCCGGACCGGACCGTACTAGGGCTGCAAGGTGCAGATGGCCAGGTGCGCGAAGGCCGTATTCGCCGGAGTTGGGATCGCGCTGGCGGTCACCGCGGGCGCCCGTGGTGCGGAGCGGGAGCTGATTGGGCGCTCGGTCGATGGGCGGGCGATCGTCGCGGTTCACTCCGGCGCTGCCGACGCAGCGGCGACGGTGCTCGTGGTCGGCGCGATCCACGGCGACGAGACCGCAGGAATGCGGATCGCGCGGCGGCTCATCGCGGCCGGCGCGCCGCGGGGCGCGGAGCTCTGGGTGATACCTACGCTCAACCCCGACGGCGTCGCCGCCGGCACCCGCGGCAACGCCCACGGCGTCGACCTCAACCGCAATTGGCCCTTCGACTGGCGGCCGCTCGACGGTGGCGAATACTCCGGGACGGGTCCGCTCTCGGAGCCGGAGTCCCGCGCCGGCCGCCGGCTTATCCAGCGAATCCGTCCCGACCTGACGATCTGGTTCCACCAGCCCTTCGGCCTCGTCGACGCCTCCGGCAACCAGCCCTGGGTGGAACGCCGCTTCGCCGACCTCATCGGCCTCCCCTCCTCCCATCTCCCCGGCCCCTATCCGGGCAGCGCCTCGCGCTGGCAGAACCACACCTTCCCGCAGAGCACCGCCTTCGTCGTCGAGTTGCCCGCCGTCGTCAGCCCCGCACTCACCGGCCGCGCCAGCGCCGCCGTCCGCACCCTCGCCGCCGAGCTTTCCAGCCCTCGGGTCGACGGCGCGACATCTCGCTGACCCGAGCCGACTAAGCGACCTGTTCGTCCTGCTGGGACACATCCATCGTGAGAAAGTCGACGACTTTGTAGGGGATCTCGATGGAGTCCCCATCGGGCTCGGCGAGAACCAACTTGCCGTGTTGCCAGTTGTGCTTGAAGGTCAGCACGACCCGGCGCCTCACGCCCACTGGCACCTCGAAGTCCAGCGTGTCCGTGTACGTTTGCTTCTGCCCTTCGGAAAGGGAGTGCTTCGACCTGATCGCCTGCTCCGCCATGGCGCCGAGGCTGACCCCCTGAATCGCCACCCCGAAAGTCGACTGCTCGGTATTGACCTGCTCACCTTCCAAGGAGACTTCCTTGGTCCACTCCCGGCTGATCGACTGACTGCGTTTCAGCGAGTTAGCGCCCTTGGAATTGTCGAGAGTCAGTTCCTCGGTGAACGCGGGCTCGACCGACCGCTCGCCTTTGACGATCTCGATCGTCGCCGGCCTCTCGAAATAGAACCAACTGCCGTGACACCGAGGACATTCAGCGACCGTCGCCGGGTCCTTGGGGTAGCTGATAGTTCGCTTCTTTTCACCTCCAAACTCATAGGTGTGGGTAAAAAGAATGAACTTGTTACACCGAGGACATTTGCTGCTGCGCTCGGTCGCTCTCTGCTGCTCGGAACGAGTTGGCATGGAGCCCGCCTTTTAACCGTTTCGGTTCCCCTATTCGAAACCAGGCTAAGCGGACTCTGCTCAGAGTGCAACGAGCTCCCGCGCCGCGGCCTCGATCTGCTCCGTACTGGGGATGACCAGTTGCTCCAAGTCGGGGCTCTGGGGGATCGAGGTATCGAGAGCGCCGAGGCGCCAGACGGGGGCGTCGAGGGCAAAGAAGGCGGCTTCCTGGATGCGGGCGGCGATCTCGGCGCCGGGGCCGGCGGTGCGGACGGCCTCGTGGACGACGAGGGCGCGGCCGGTGCGCTCGACCGAGGCGACGATCGTCTCCATGTCGAGGGGGACCAGGGTGCGGGGGTCGATCACTTCGAGCTGGATGCCGTCGGCGGCGAGCTCCTCGGCCGCCTCCAATGCGCGCGGGACCATGAGGCCGGTCGCGACCACGGTCGCGTCGGTCCCCTCGCGGCGCACGGCGGCCTGGCCGAAGGGGACGAGGAACTCCGGGTCCTCGGGCACCGGGCCCTTGGTCCGGTACATGCCCTTGTGCTCGAAGAAGAGGACCGGGTTGGGGTCGCGAATCGCCGTCTTCAGAAGGCCCTTGGCGTCGGCCGGGGTCGCCGGCAGCGCGACCTTGAGGCCGGGGAAGTGCATGCCCAGCGCCTCCAGCGACTGCGAGTGTTCGGCGCCGACGCCGCCGAGGACGCCGGTCGGCAGCCGCAGCACCATCGGCACCGAGAGCTTGCCACCGTGCATGTAGCGCCACTTCGCCATCTTGTGGAAGACCTCGTCGCCGGCGATCAGCATGAAGTCGGCGAACTGGAGCTCGGCGACCGGGACGGTCCCGGTCATCGCCGCGCCGGCGGCGGCGCCGACGATGAAGGTCTCGTTCAGGGTCGTGTCGCGGACACGGGCGCCGCCGAACTCGTCGTAGAGGCCGCGGGTGACGCCGAAGACGCCGCCCATCTTGCCGACGTCCTGCCCCAGCATCCAGACCCGCTCGTCGCGCCGCATCTCCTCCCCCAGCGCCTGGTTGATCGCCCGCGCGTAGCCGAGCTGCGGCGCCTCGCTCACGCCCAGACCCCGTCGGTCACAACGCTCTCGTCCCCAGGCGGCATCGCCAGGACCTGCTCCAGCGCTGCCTCGGCCTCGGCCTTCGCTTCGGCGTCGAGCCGGTCGGCCTGCTCGGCCGGGACCCGCTCGCGGAGGATCTCCAGAGGATCGCGGGGGACGTCGAGCCCGTCGACCAGATCCTCGCGGTAGGCCTGTTTGTCGCCCTCGAAGTGGCCGCGGATGCGCAGCGTCTTGGCCTCGATCAGGGTCGGACCCTCGCCGGCACGCGCCCGCGCCACCGCCTCCTCGGTCGCCTCGCGCACCGCGACCGCGTCCTGACCGTCGACGATCACCCCCGGCACGCCGTAGGCGTCGGCGCGGTCGGCGATGTTCTCGGTCGGGCTCTGCTCGGCGATCGGGACCGAGATCGCCCAGCCGTTGTTCTCGCAGATCCAGACCAGCGGCAATTTCCACACCGATGCAGTGAGGGCGGCCTCGTGCCAGGTGCCGCGGGCGGCGGCGCCGTCGCCGAAGAAGATCGCCACCACCTGGTCGGTGCCGAGCATCTGGGCCGAGATCCCCGCCCCCGCCCCGAGCACGAAGCTGGAGCCGACGGTCCCGCCCTGGCCGAGCACGCCGAGCTCGGGGTCGACGAAGTGGACGGTGCCGCCGCCCTTGCCGCCGACGCTGCCGCCGCTGCGGCCGAAGAGGTCCGCCAGCAGGGTGACCGGGGACATGCCCTTGGCCAGCGCGTAGCCGAGTCCGCGGTGCGCGTAGAAGAGGTAGTCGTCGCGCCGCAGGGCGGAGACGGCGCCGGCCTGGATCGCCTCCTGGCCAAGCCCGGGGTGCCAGAAACCGCCGAACCCGTGCTCCTCGATATGGCGATTGAGCAGCAGCTCGAGGGCACGTATTCGTGAGACTTCCCGGTAGAGATCGAGTTCCATCTGAAATTGACCGTCCGTACGGTTAGCGTAATCGGGTCGACCCCGCAGAGCTGAAAATCGGACATGGCAACCTTGTAAGGCTGACGGTCGAGCGCCACGTCGCCCTGCTCACCCTCGCCAACCCCGAGCGCCGCAACGTGCTCGACGAGCCGATGGCGACGGCGCTGCGCGAGACGGCCGAGCGCGCCGCCGGGCTGGAGGACGTGCGCTGCGTAATCGTCACCGGCAGCGGCACCACCTTCGCCGCCGGCGCCGACCTGCGCGAGGTCGAGGCGGCGAGCACGGCCGAGAACCTCGCCTACAACGCCCAGCTGCGCGCCGCCGTCGACGCGGTCGCGGCGCTCCCCGTCCCCTCGATCGCCGCCGTCAACGGCCACGCGATCGGCGGCGGCCTCGAGCTGGCGCTGGCCTGCACCCTGCGCGTCGCCGCCGCCGAGGCGAAGCTGGGGATGCCCGAGGCGCGGCTGGGCATCATCCCCGCCACCGGTGGGCTCGCGCGGCTGCCGCGGCTGGTCGGCTCCGCCCGCGCGGCCAAGCTGCTGCTCACCGGGGACTTGGTCGGAGCCGAGGAGGCGCGCGCGATCGGCCTCGTCGACGACGTCGCCCCCGCCGCCGAGGTGCTGCCCGAGGCGCTGAAGCTGGCGGCGCGGATCGCCACCGCGGCGCCGCTCTCGACCCGCGCGATCGTCGAGACGCTGCGCGCCGACGCCGGGCTGCCGGTCGCCGAGGCGAACCTGCGGACCGAGGAACGGCTCGCCACCCTGCTCGACTCCGCCGACCGCCGCGAGGGCGCCCGCGCCTTCCTCGAGCGCCGCGACCCGGACTTCACGGGGAGCTGACGTGCCCCTCCCCCGCACCGCCGACCTCGGCCTCACCGACGAGCAGCGCCTGCTGCGCTCCACCGTGCGCGAGTTCGCCCGCAACGAGGTCGCCCCGCTGGCGCACGAGATCGACGCCGAGCAGCGCTTCCCGGCCGAGAGCTGGGAGCGGGCGGCGGCACTGGGGCTGCTCGGCGCCCCGGTCCCGACCGAGCTCGGCGGTGCCGGCCTCGGACTGACCGAGCTCTGCCTGATCGGCGAGGAGCTGGCCGCCGTCTGCGTCTCCACCGCCGCGACCGTCCTCCACCAGGCCGACATGGTGGTTGGCCGGATCGCCGCCCATGGCAGCGCCGACCAGCAGCAGCGCTGGCTGCCGGGCCTGATCGACGGCTCGACGATCGGGTGCCTGGCGATGACCGAGCCCGAGGCCGGCTCCGACGTGATGAGCATGCGCACCCGGGCCGAGCGGACCGAGGGCGGCTGGCGGCTCAGCGGCACCAAGACCTTCATCACCAACGGCCCGGTCGCCGACCTGGCGCTGGTCTACGCCCGCACCCCGGTCGACGAGCGCAGCCTCGGCCTCTTCGCGATCCCCACCGACACCCCCGGCTTCGGCCGCGGCCGCAAGTTCTCGAAGATGGGATGGCGGGGATCTCCCACCGGAGAGCTGCTGCTGGACGGGTGCGAGGTCGGCGAGGACGCCCTGATCGGCGACCCCGACGGCGGCCGCGCGATCCTGCTCTCCGGGCTCGACTCGGAGCGCGTCCTACTCGCCGCCGAGTCGGTCGGGATCGCCCAGGGGGCGCTGGAAGCGGCGCTCGCCTACGCCGGCGAGCGGCGCCAGTTCGGCCGCCGGATCGGCGAGTTCCAGCTGATCGGCGCCAAGCTCGCCGACATGTTCTCCGAGACCGAGGCCTGCCGGGCCCTGACCCGCAGCGTCGCCGCCCGCATCGACGCCGGCGAAGCCGGCCTGCGCAGCCTCGCCTCCGCCTGCAAGCTGCTGGCCGGCGACGTGGCGATGAAGGTGACGACCGAGGCGGTCCAGGTGCTCGGCGGCTACGGCTACATCGACGAGTTCCCGGTCGAGCGCTACATGCGCGACGCGAAGCTGATGCAGATCGGCGGCGGCACGGCGGAGATCCAGCGGTTCGTGATAGCACGGGAGCTGCTCGCATGAGCCGCCGCGCCGACATCCTCCAGTCCTTCACCGAGATGGTCGCCGAGCGCGGCTACGACGAGGTCAGCGTCCGCGACGTCGCCGAAGCGCTGGAGATCAGCAAGGGCACGATCCTGCACCACTTCCGCAGCAAGGAAGCGCTGCTGGAGGAGCTGCACGGCGATTACATGCGCCGCCGCCTGGCCGAGGCCGACGAGCTCCTGGCCGAGTTCGACGACCCGCTCGACCAGCTGCAGCTGATCGTCTACCAGCTGATGCTGGCCCAGCAGGACGACCGCGCCGCCACCGTCGCCTTCGCCCGCGAGATCGTCCGCTTCGCCTCCGAGCCGGTGATGGCCGAGGTGCGGGAGATGCGCGACCGCTACACCGGCCTGGTGGTCGAGATCGTCCGCCGCGGCGTCGAGCGCGGCGAGCTCGCCGAGGTCGATCCGCAGCTGGCGGCGCTGCAGCTGTTCGGGATGTGCAACTGGTCCTGGACCTGGTTCAAGCCCGACGGCCGCCGCCCCGCCCGAGACATCGCCGATGACTTCTGCCGCACCCTGGTCGCCGGGCTCTCCCGCCGCGGCCTGCCCGAGGACCTCGGCGGCGAGCGACTTGCCCAGGCGGTGGAAGAGGCGATGCGCCGCCACCGCGACGACGAAGCCGGCCGCCTGGCGGCCACCAAGGAGAGCGGATGAAGATCGAGGGCGCACACGTGGTCGTGACCGGGGCCGGAGCCCCCAACGGGATCGGCGCCGCGCTGGTGCGGCGCTTCGCCGCCGCCGGAGCGCGCGGAATCGTCGCCGCCGACCTCGACGGCGAGGCCGCCGCGGCGAGCGCCGCCGAGGCCGCGACCGCCGGGACCGACGCGATCGGGATCGGCGTCGACGTCGGCAGCGAGCAGGAGCTGTCGCGGCTGATCGGCGAGGCCGAGGAGCACTTCGGCCCGGTCGACGTCTTCTGCTCCAACGCTGGGATCGCCGGCGAGTACGGCGGCCCCGAGGTGCTCGACGCCGAGTGGCAGCGGATCTGGGAGGTCAACGTGATGGCCCACATCCGCGCCGCCCGCCTGCTGCTGCCGGGCATGCTCGACCGCGGCAGCGGCCACCTCAGCTCCACCGCCTCCGCCGCCGGCCTGCTCGCCAACCCGGGCCTGATGACCTACTCGGTCACCAAGCACGCCGCGGTCGCCGTCGCCGAGTGGCTGGAGATCACCTACGGCGCCTCCTCTGGCGTCACCTTCTCCTGCCTCTGCCCGCAGGGCGTGGCCACGCCGATGCTCGAAAAGTGGACCGAGGACCCGACCGCCCGGATCGCCACCGACGCCGGCATGATCACCGCCGACGAGGCCGCCGACGCCCTGGTCGAAGGGATCCGCGCCGGCCGCTTCCTGATCCTGCCCCACCCCGAGGTCGAGACCTTCATGCAGCGCCGCGCCGGCGACCACGCCCGCTGGCTCGGCGGCATGCAGCGCTTCCAGGCCGAAATCGACCGCGACCGGGGTAAATGAAGATCGAGTGATTCATTACTGGGCCTATAGCCCCAGCAATGAATCACTCGCTGGGATTTCCCCAATCGCGTGCCCGCGAAGGCCGGCGAATTCGCAGCGCCGACCGTAGGCTCGTCCCCAGATGCGAGAGGTCACCAGGCTCCTCGGCGGCGGCACCTTCTTCGAGTCGCCGCGCTGGCATCGAGGGCGCTGGTGGGTCTCCGATTTCTACGCCGACGGAGGAAGGATCCTGGCGATCCACCCGGAGGGCGCGATCGAGCGGGAGATAGCGCTCGAGCAGCCCTCCGGGCTCGGTTGGCTGCCCGGCGGCTATCTGCTCGCGGTCTCGATGAGCGGCCACAAGATCTGGCGGATCGGCGCCGACGGCGAGCCCACCCTGCATGCCGACATCTCCGAGCTCTCGCGCGGCGAGGCCAACGACATGTGCGTCGACACCGCGGGACGGGCCTGGGTCGGCAGCTTCGGCTACGACCTCTACGCAGGCGAGCAGGCCCGCGGCGCGACCCTGATGCGGGTCGACGCCGATGGCAGCGTCCACGCCGTCGCCGAGGACCTCCACTTCCCCAACTCGATGATGATCCCGCCGCCCGGCGACACCCTGATCGTTGCCGAGACGATCGCCGCCCGCCTCACCGCCTTCACGATCGGCGCCGACGGCAGCCTCAGCGACCGCCGCGTCTACGCCCAGATCGCCCCGACTCCGGCCCTGGAGGAGATCGACGCCGGATACACCAAGGTCGGCTACGGCCCCGACGGCTGCACGCTCGACGCCGAGGGCTGCGTCTGGGCCGGCAACTCGCTCGGCCCCGAGATCGCCCGCGTCGCCCCCGGCGGCGAGATCCTCGAGACGATAGCCGCCCCCGAGCCGGACTCAGTCATCTACGCGACGATGCTCGGCGGCGACGACGGCCGCACCCTGCTGATGTGCGTGGCCCCGGACTGGCGCCTCGGCATGGGCAGCGAGGAGCGGCGCGCCTCGCTCTACGTGACCCAGGTCGAGGTGCCGCACCACGGCGGCCTGCCCTAGCCGACGGCGGCCAGCTTGCGGATCCGGGTCGTCTTCTCGCCGTCGATCGTGCGCGTTTCCTCGACCAGGATCTTCTTCGCCTTCGCCAGCTTCTTGGCGAAGGCCTTGCGCGGCTTCAGCGAGAGGATCGCCGATTTGCCGGCCTTGACCTTGGCCCGCGCGAACCCGCTCTGCGGCTTGATCTTCTTTTTCTTGCCGCCCTTGACGCTGACCGCCCGCAGGGCGAACTTGCAGCCGCCCGGCTTGGCGCTGGCCGGGCACTTGAGCCGCAGCCCGGGGTAGGCGACGACGACGGTCTTGGTCAGCGCCGCGCCCGCCGAGCCGTTGCAGGAGGCGGTCTGACCGGTGAAGACGAGGGCGGTCGAGCAGCCCTCATTGTCGGTCAGCTTCAGGCTGACGCTGTATTTGCCGGGTTTGGCGAAGGTGTGCTTGACGGTCGGCGCCGCCACCGTTGCCACGCTGCCGTCGCCGAAGGCCCAGGCGTAGCTGGCGACGACGCCGTCCGGGTCGATCGAACCGGCGGCGCTGAGCTCGGCCTCGACCCCGGGACGGACCCGCTGCGCGACCGTGCCGAAGGAGGCGACCGGCGGCTGGTTGGGGACGATCGCGGCCTGCCCGGCGCCTTCGCCGGTTTTGATCGTCGCCGAGAGGGCGACGTTGGCCGGCAGGGCAAGCGGGGTGACGCCGCCGGGGTCGAACTGGGAGACGAGGGCGCGCAGCCCGTCGGGGCTGATGACCGGGAATTCGGCTTCTTCGACGCCGGGGATCGTCGCGACCACCGCGTTCGTGGCCGTGTCGATCACCGAGACCGTGCCGGTCCCGTAGTTGCCGACGTAGGCGCGGGTGCCGTCGGGGGTGATCGCGACGCCGCTGGGGTCCTGCCCGACTTTGATCGGCGCTCCCACGATCTGCAGCGTGGCGACGTCGATGACGGAGACGGATTCGGAGTCGTTGTTGGCGACGTAGACCTTCTTGCCGTCCGGGGTGATCGCGAGGCCATAGGGGCCATCCTCGACTTTGATCGGCCCGCCGACGAGCTGGTTCGTCGCCGGATCGAGGACCAGAACCGTGCCGTTGTCGAAGTCAGTGGCGAAAACGCGACTGCCGTCGGGGGTGATCGCGATGCCCTGGGTTCTGCCCGGCACCGGGATCGGCAAAGCCACCGGCTGCCCGGTCTGCAGGTCGAGCACCGAGATGCTTTTCCCGTCGACGTTGGAGACGTATGCGCGCAGGCCGTTGGGGGCGATCGCGATCCCGAGCGGATTTTCACCAACCGGGATCGGCGCCCCGACCAGGCTCTTGGTCTGGGTGCTGATCGCGCTGACGGTGCCGGAGTCGTAGTTGGCGGTGTAGACGGTGCCGCCGTTGGGGGCGATCGCCACCGTGAAGGGGCCGGTTTCGGCGCCGGTGGGGATGTTCGCTTTCACCGCGCCGGTGGCGAGGTCGAGCACCGTGACGGTGTGCGACTCGTAGTTGGTGACGTAGGCGTCGCGCCCGAGCGCCGCCGGCGCCAGCGCCGCCAGAGCGATCGCAACCGCCACGCCAGCCAGAACCGCTCTCCTCAACCTCACACCAACCCCCTCGGCTCGTACTATTTCGTCCGCCAAAAAGTACGGCGGGAGCCTAGTTGATGCCGTCGGCGGCTATTAACGGACGACGCTGAGTTTGTGGATGCGCTTGCGCTTCTCGCCGGCGATCTTGCGGGTTTCCTGGACCAGGATCCGTTTCGCCCGCCCCAGGCGCTTGGCGAAGGCCTTGCGCGGCTTGATCGAGACGATCTTGGTCCTGCCCGCCCTCACCCGGGTGCGGACGAAAGCGCTCTGCGGCTTGATCCGTTTCTTGTCGCGGCCCTTGACCCCGACCGCGCGCAGTTTGTAGGTGCAGCCGCCCGGCAGGGCGCTCTTCGGGCACTTGAGGCGGAGCCCGGGGTAGGCGACGGCGACGGTCTCGGTCGCGGCGGCGACCGCGGAGCCGTTGCAGGATGCCGTCTGGCCGGTGTAAATGAGAGCGGTGGAGCAGCCTTCGGCGTCGGTCAGGGTCAGCGTCACCTGGAATTTGCCGGGGTGGCGGAAGACGTGTTTGACGACCGGCGCCGCGACGGTCGCGGTCTGGCGGTCGCCGAATTCCCAGGCGTAAGTGGCGACGGACCCGTCCGGGTCGGTCGAGGTAACGGCCGTGAGTTCGCCGGGAACGCCGGGGCGGATCCGTTTCAGGACCGGATCGAAGGCGGCGACCGGGGGCTGATTGGGGACGACCGCGGGCTGGCCGGTGTCTCCCCCCGTGGTCGGGATCGGCGCGAGCAGCTGGTTGCCCTGGACCGAGAACGCGGCGACCGATCCCTGGTTGGCTTCGGAGACGTAGCCCTGACCGCCGTCCGGAGTGAGGGCGACGAATTCGGCTTCGTCGACGCCCAGGATCGTCGCGACCTCGACGTTCGCCCCGGTGTCGATCAGGGAGACCGAGTCGGAGCCGAAGTTGGCGACGTAGGCGCGGGACCCGTCGGGCGTGATCGCGATGCCGCTGGGGTCTTTGCCGACGACGATCGGGCCGCCGGCCTGGAGGGTGGCGGTGTCGACGACCGAGACCGACTCGGCGTCGTTGTTGGCGACGTAGAGCCGCCTGCCGTCGGGGGTGACCGCGATTCCGTAGGGCCGCACGCCGACCTCGATCGGCGCTCCCACGATCTGGTTCGTCGCGGTGTCGATGACCGAGACCGACTCGCTTTTGGCGTCAGCCACATAGGCGCGCCGGCCGTCCGGGCTGACCGCGACGCCGAGCGGTTCGCTGTCGAAGCCTTCGGGAAGCGGGATCGGCAGCCCGACCACCTGTCGCGCCTGCAGGTCGACGACGCTGACGCTGCCGTCCCCGCCGTTGCTGACGTACGCCCGCCTGCCGTCGGGGGAGATCGCGATCCCGGCTGGGTCTTTGCCTACCGGGATCGGCGCCCCGACCACGCTCTTGGTCTGCGTGCCGATCGCGATCACGCTGTTCCCGTCGAGATTGGCCGCGTACACGGTCCGCCCGTCGGGGGAGATCGCCAAGGTGTAGGGGCCGCTGAATGGCCCGGTCGGGATCGTCGCGGTCACCCGGTTGGTGGCGGTGTCGATCACCGAGACTGAGTTGGCCTCCGTGTTCGCCACGTAGACCTCGCGGGCGAGCGCCGCCGGCGCCAGCAGGGCGACAGCGAGCAGGGCAAGCGAGGCGGCGAGGACCAGCCTCGCCGCGGGTGGCCGAGCGGCGAGCATCGCGGCAGTGTAGCCACTCATTCTGCGGCCACGTGCAGCTCCAGGGCGTGAATCTGGCGTTGCCCGTAGGAGCCCCTTTGGACCGGCCCGGCGGCGCTGATCAGGTCCCCCGGTCCCGGCAGCGGCTGCGGTCGCAGGCCGGCGCGGACGTCGATCGCGGTCAGCCCCGGCAGGGTGATCCCCTGCTTGTCGGCGATCACGAAATGGGCGTCGCCGTCGCCGTCCGGGTCGACGCGCTCGACGTAGACGATCCGACCTTCGGCAGTCCGGCATGCCGGGTGCCCGGGCGGGCAGTGCGAGGGCGCCACGCTCGCGGCGGCGAGCAGGGTGGCGGTGACGACGGCGACGAAGGCGCTCACACCTGGCCAGGGTAGCCGGCCGGAGCGAGCGCCTCCGCCCGCCCTAGGAGCTCGCCCCCGAGTAGCGCAGCGACCCCGGGGTATCGAGCTGCTCGCCCGTCTCCAGCAGGGTCTTGAGGCCGGAGAGGATCATCGGCCAGCCGCCGTACAGTTCGCTGTTGGCGTCGGCCCCGAGCTGGTCGTGGGTGACGCGCAGGCAGCAGGAGCTGCCGACCGGCTCGATCTCCCAGGTCACCCGCGAGGTCCCTTCGCGCTCGACCTCCTCGCTCCACAGCGCCGTGAAGCTCTGAACCAGGCGCCGCGGCGGGTCGACCTCGAGGTTCTCGCCCTTGGCGATGTCGATCACCCCGGGGACCGAGGCCTCGTAGCCGGAGCCCTTGGTCCACTCCGACTTGGTCCCGACCCCGAAGCTGTACTTGGCCCGCATCTCCTCGCTGACGATCGCCTCCCAGAGGCGCTCCGGCGTCGTCTTGATGTAGACCTCGAACACGGTCATGCTGCCGCGGTCGCCGACCACGGTGTAAGCGTCCTCACTCATCGTCTTCCTCCTCGATCTCTCGTTTGAGCTCGCTGAGCGCCGAGGCCCAGGGCTCCGCGTACTTGCCGACCCAGCGGTCGTGGACCAACCGGATCGGGACGGGGTTGAGGAAGTGGAGCTTTTCCCTCCCCCGCCGCTGGGTGGTGACCAGCCCGGCCTGCTCGAGCACCTTCAGGTGCTTCATCACGCCGAAGCGCGACATCGGCAGCCGCTCCTCCAAGGCGCTGAGGCTCTGCCCGTCCTGGCGGAAGAGCTCATCGAGCAGCTCCCTCCGGGTCGGATCCGCCAGCGCCTTGAACACCTCGTCCATGGACGGGACTATAGGTGACTAAATGGTCACATGTCAAATCGAGTGGTCAATTTCGGCCCTCGCTGAGGTCAGATTCTGCGACATAGGGACGGGGACCGCAAAAGAAATTTGCGTCTCCTCGGAGCGTCACTACATTCGGCCTCGATGGCAGCGGCACTTGCTCATCCCACCACTCGTCACGCCGGTCTAAATGGTGCAGATCCGCAGCCTCCCGATCCGAACGCCCAACCTGTGGGTCGCGACTCAGGGATATTCGAGGGACAAGAAGTCACCTACGTCGTCGACTTCTGCTGGGTGCCGCTGACCACCGTGCTGAATACCAGCCACTTGCGAAACCTGGCTTACGGAAATGCGCTCGCGTGCTCGCTCCAGGCCGGCGGAGCCGATGTCGTCCGCCAGGTCCAGGTTGCAGACACCAGCCTCGATTTGGCGGAGGCAGCTGTCGAGTACATGACCCGGATGGGCGGATCGGACCCCGCAGCAACCGGGCAGAAGAGCGACCACTTCGTCTGGCGCCTGCACCGCAACTATCTGCGGGAGCCCCGGGCCGATCTTGTCGAGCCCCTACTGGTGAGCTTGGCGCACCAGGAGCCCGAAGTCGTAGCCGTCTGCTCGATGATTCGGAACTGGGCCCTGAGCGGACGCAACGAGACGCTCGCCCGTCTCGGGGTGCAGTTCGATCGCACGAAGGTCGACTCGGAGCTCGCCCCCGTCCTCGAGTCAGTCCGTCTCTGGGCGCTCGCTCATGGACTCAACCAGGAGACCGATCGCCTCCTCGCCACTGCCTCCACGATGCCCGTATGCGCAGCGAGCCGAGCGAGGGTGGAGCAAGACCTACGCGAGTTGGCTGTTTGGCGGGCCCTGGCCGAGGAGGTCTCGAGCCTCGTTCCAATGCGCTTACGGGGAAAGAGTCAGAGCCCGTGGCTCGGCGAGCTGTTCAGCGCGATGTTCCCTGACGCGGTTCAGCCGTTGGTCACCAAGATTCACGCCGAAAGCGAAGTGCCGGGCGGCGGCGCAGGAGCGCCGATGTCCCTGGACAGCCTGCTGGAGATGCTGCAACAGCAGGAGGAGCTGCAGCAGCTAGCGCTCGAAGAGCGACCTGCATGTGGCATCGCAGACCTCGCCACGATGATTTTATTGGGCGCTTGCCTCGACCGGACAGCCTGCGAGCCGGGCGACGCAGTGGCGGCGAAGGTGCTGGCCGGTACGACGGGGAGCTGGACGGTCGCCCGTGCCTGGGCGAAGGCCTGGCGACCCGCAAACGATGCGCCGTCCGGCTCGCTGTTCGAAGAAGACCGCCTGCACTCCAAGTTCGCGCAGGCAAAGCTTGATGTGTTGGTTGACAGCGTCAAAAAGACGCTGGAGGTCGCACCCCTGATGGTCTTCCTCGAAAGACTCAGCGCCTGGTACCTCGAGGCGGGGCCGGATGCGGTACTCGCCAGGGCGATGCGGGCCCTCCTCGGCACCGGCCTACAGAGCCTCGGCCTCCTGCAACCGGACGTCACGAAGACCTGAGGCATGAGATGGACACGGACGGCAGTCAGGAAGCAGGGGCCAACCTCTCCACGCTCGAAGACAACCTGCGCCACTTCTACCTATCGGGCAATGAGCAACGCACTCTCTTCCACCAATGGGAGGAAGGCGTACCGCGCGGCAATTCGACGACTCCGTCGATCTGCTCGCCCGCGTATCGCTGGTGGATCCTCGAACACCTGCGCAACGCGTTGGATCGCGATCGACGACATCTGCTGCTCAGCCTCGGTGCCGGGAACGCCTTCGTCGAGCGCGTTCTCTGCCAGGAGGGGTACCTGGTGCTGGCACTCGACGCGCTGGAGGAGGCCGTCGACCTCGCGCGGCGAGCCGGTGTGCCGGCGATCCAGCAGAACATCCTGACCTGGCGCTCGCCTCATGATCGTTGGGACGTCATCTATGCCGACGGCGTGCTCGGACACCTGCACGACGGCGCGGATCAGGCGGGGAGCGCACTGAGGACTCTGCGCCGTTGCCTGGTCCCGCATGGGACGCTGGTCATCTCGAATGACGAACCACCTGGAAACGAGGCGGCTCAGCTGTCCTCGAACGTTCCCGGCTTCTACTGGCTCTCCACGGGATGGATCGCCGACGAACTACGACGAGCAGGGTTCGAGCAGATCTCGACGGCGTCGATTCGGTACCGTCGGCCGTTGTCAGGGGCCAGGACCCGCGCGATCGTAACCGCGCACCGCGGTGGCGAGGACGGTGAGTCATGCCGATGAGCGCGGACTTCCACCGGCGGCTCGAACCGAACCTCGATGAGATAGCCGACCATTTCGGCACGCCGTTCCATATCTACGATGAGGCAGGCATCGTTGCCGGCGTCGAACGCCTCACGGAGGCCCTCGCGGACATCCCCTTCCGAGAGTACTTCGCGGTCAAGGCTCTTCCGAACCCTCAGATCCTGCGCAGGCTTGTCGATTGCGGGCTGGGGATGGAGTGCAGCTCGCTTGCCGAGCTGGAGTTGGCCGACAAGAGCGGCGCCCAGGGAGAGGATGTTCTCTTCTCCTCCAACAACACGCAGCCCGGAGAATTTGCGGCAGCGCTCTCCCGCGCAGCGATGGTCAATGTCGATGACCTCCAGCTCCTGGCAAAGCTTCCCGACGCTCCCGAGGTCCTCCTCTTCCGTCTCAATCCCGGACCCGACTACTCCCATCCGGGACCTTCGGGTCCGCTGGCCGCCGTCAAGTTCGGTCTGCGTCCCGACCAGCTGGAGACAGCCTTTGCCGAGGCAACCGCATTGGGAGTCGACCGCCTCGGGGTGCATGCCATGGTCGCCGCAAACTTCCTCGATGTCGAGCCGCTGCTGGGAACGCTCCAGACCCTGCTGAATGTCGAGCGGACGACCTTCGACAAGCTTGGCGTGCCACTCGAGTTCGTCGACGTCGGCGGCGGCCTCGGGATCCCCTACCGGCCGGGCGAAAAAGCCGTCGACCTGGAGCGGATGGGGCGCGGCATCCGACAACTGCTGGACGCGCATGCGATCAGCACCGGCCGCCACCCGAAGCTGCTGCTCGAGCTGGGGCGGGTCATCACCGGACCTCACGGCGTCCTGGTCACCAGGGTCGTCAACCGGATGAGCAAGTGGAGGGAGTTTGCGGGAGTGGACTCGGGTATTTCCGCACTCCTGCGACCGGCCCTCTACCGCGACGCCTACCATCACATCAGCGTCCATGGCGACGCCCGCGCCGAAGCCGCGGAGACGGTCGACGTAGTCGGCTCGCTCTGTGAGAACAACGACAAGCTCGGCGTGCAGAGGAAGCTGCCGAGACTGCGCGAGGGCGATCTGCTGATCGTCCACGACACCGGCGCCCACAGCCTCGCGATGGGGTTCAACTACAACGGGCGCCTACGACCCCAGGAGCTGCTGCTGCGTCGGGACGGCAGCGTCGAGCTGATCCGGCGCCGTGAGGAGATCGACCGCGACTACTTCAGCACGCTGCGGTTCGAGTCCGACGTCCTTCAACCCCGGTCGCGACGATGCCGCTCACCGCAGAGCTCCGCGATCTGAGAGCGGAAATCGAGGGCCTTTGGGAGCGGCGAGAACAGCTCACCGACGACGACGACGCGGCGCGGGAGGTTGTCCTGCGCGCGATCGCGCTGCTCGACCGCGGCGCGGTTCGAGTCGCCGAGGCCGACGGCGAGGGCAAGATCCAAGTCCGGCGCTGGCTGAAGCATGCAATCGTCCTGCTCTTCCGCGTCTGCCCGCTCGACCGCACGCAAGTCGGGCCGCTGTCCTTCGCCGACCGGCTTCCGCCGAAGCTCGACTGCCCTGACGTCCGCCTCGTTCCCGGAGCGTATGCCAGGTTCGGGTCCTACATCGCGCCGGGGGCGATCCTGATGCCGAGCTTCGTCAACGTCGGCGCCCACATCGGTATGGGCACCCTCGTCGATACCTGGGCGACGGTCGGCTCCTGCGCGCAGATCGGTGAGTACGTGCATCTCTCCGGCGGCGTCGGCATCGGCGGAGTGCTCGAGCCGCCGCAGGCCGCGCCGGTGATCGTCGAGAGCGAAGCATTCGTGGGCAGCCGCTGCATCCTCGTCGAAGGGGCACGTGTGGGACGGGGTGCGGTCCTCGGCGCCGGCCTCATCCTCTCCCCGACCATCCCGGTAATCGATGCCCAGAGCGGCGAAGAGATCGCCCGCGGGCACGTACCGTCGTGGAGTGTGGCCGTTGCCGCTACGCGACCGCGAGACTTCGCGGGCGGGCAGTTCGGCCTCCCGTGCGCGCTGGTGATCAAGCGCTTGGCCGAAGGGGAGCGCCCGGACAAGGTCAAGCTTGCCGAGCTGGTGCGGTCTCACGGGGCGGCCTTGTAGCGTCTTCGACGATACGCGCGGCAGCGGCTACGCGATCGGTCGCGGGCGTGATCGAGAGCCGCAGGTGCCCCTCGCCGCCGGCGCCGAGCCAGGAGCCGGGAATAGTCAACAGCGAGTGCTCGAGGAGCGCTTCGAACGCTGCCTCGTCTTCGCCGCCCGGAACGGCGAGCCAGACGAACAGACCGGCGTCGCCGCCGGCACACTCGAAGCCGGAGCGGTGCGCTGCTTCAACCAGCAACCGGCGTCGCAGCGAATAGCGCTCCCGTGCAACAGCCACGTGCTCATCGTCTTCCCAGACCACCGCCGAAGCGCGCTGGACCAGGGCCGGAGGGGTCGTGCCGACGTCCCGACGCAGCTCCCTCAGACGGGCGATGATCCGGGCGTCCCCCGCGGCGAACCCGGAGCGGAGCCCAGCGAGGCCGGAGCGCTTGGAAAGCGAGTTGAAGACCACCACCCCGCCGCGGTTCTCCAGCTCGAGCGCGGAGGAGGGGGCGGCGGCGGCGAACCAGAACTCGCTGTAGGTCTCGTCGACGGCAAAAATGGCACCGCTCCCGCGGCAGCGCTCAGCCAGCTCCGCCAGCAGATCCGGCGACGCGACGGCTCCAGTGGGGTTGTGCGGGTTGACCAGCCAGACCACACTGACGTCCCCCCAAGGAATGGCTTCGGGGTCGGGCAACCAGGCGCCTGCGGAAGACAGGACCTGGGTGGCGACGTCGCGACCGGCGAGCCGCGCGCTGCGCTCGGCAACCGGATAAGACGGGGTCGCCAGAGAGATGCGATCCGCGGGTCCCGCGAAGATCCGCGCGAGCGTCGCGATCGGCTCCTTTGCGCCCAGCGTCGGCAGCACCTCTCGTTCAGGGTCGACGGCAGCGCCGAACCGGCGCCTCAGCCACCCGGCGATCGCCTCCCGCAGCTCGGCCGTGCCGCCCGGCTGTGGGTAAAGACTCAGAGACGCTGGGTCTATAGCCGCTGCGATCGCGGCACGGATACCGGCAGGAACTGGCTCCGTGGGCTGACCGAGGCTGAGGTCGATCAGATCTCCTGACCGTGTCAGTGCCTGGCGCCGGAACTCGGCCACCCGATGCAGGGGGTACTCCGGACTCTCCGCGATCGCTGGATTCAGCCGCACAGGAACGACTCCAGGACCGCGTAGGAGCGCGCGAGGGCAGCGACGGACACTCGCTCCTCTCGGCTATGTGCATAGGCCGGATCGCCGGGCCCGAAGTTGACCGCCTCGATCCCGGCGGCGGCGAGCTCGGCCACCGGAGTCCAAGCCTGCTTTGGCTCCAGCGACTCTCCCGCGGCCTCCAGCAAGCGGCCGAGGAGGGGACTGTCAGATGGAGGAAGTGCACCTCGAGAGTTACCGACAACCTCGACTTCACCATGCGGCTCGCACCACGCGCGCACCGCGGCCTCTGCCTCAGCGGAAGAGAGGTCGGGGGGATAGCGAAAGTTAACCCTGGCGGTGGCCAGGCCCGGAATGACGTTGCCGGCGACACCAGACTGCATCGCCGTCACGCTTATGACTCTGACGAACTCCAGCCCTCTCACCGTATGCCGTTGCGGCTGAATTTTCTGCAGGGCCGATAAGCCGGATACAGCGTGATCGATCGCGTTGTCTGCAAGCCACGGTCGCGCCGAGTGGCCCTCCCGACCGCGGAAGGTCCAGACGACGTCGAGATTGCCTAGGCACCCAGCCTGAACCCTGTTGTCGGTCGGCTCCAGAACGATCGCCAGATCGGCCGCGCCGAGCTCAGGATGGTTCTTCAGCAGCGGACGCAGCTCGCTCTCCGCGGCTGAGACCTCCTCCCGCCCGAACAGCAGATAGCCGATGTCCACCGGGCGCCGCCTGCCGGCCAGCGCGAGCTCGAGCATGACCGCAAGACCGCCCTTCATGTCGCTGGCCCCGAGGCCGAATACATCCCCTCCTTGCAACCGTCCGGGCCAGTTCCCCTGGGCAGGAACCGTGTCCAGATGACCGACCAGCAGCACCAGGGGGCAGGTCCGACGGGCGGCGGCGCCAGCCAGAAAGGAGGTCTCCCCCACCAGGCTCACCGGAACATCGGCCGCTTCGAGCAGGCCACGGATGTAAAGGGCGATCTCTACCTCGCTGCGTGAAGGAGAGCTGATGTTGATCAACTCGGCGGTCCGCGCCGCCAAGCGGTCGCCCGAGCCGGCCAGGTCGCAATTTCGAGATTGAATACTCAGGTCTTCCACCTTATATTCGGCCAAGCTCGGAAACGAACGCCGGGAGGAGACAATCTCCCGACGTCGGGAGATGCACAGGCCCGCCTGCCTCAGAGGCTGATCTGATCCGCTGACGCGGCTCCTTGTTTTGACAGTCTCGGAGCGCCTTTGGAGACTGCTGACAAGAGATGAGTGACGTGATCAGCCGCTTCGACTATCAAGCCAATCGCCGCGCCGCGGGAACCTACGCCCGTCGTCGCAGCCCCTTCTGGCCTCCTCTCGATCGCTACGTGATCGCCACCCTCGACCTGAGCAGAGACGAACCGAACCTCGAGCACGGATTCGACGAGCGCATCGGGGCGCTCCGCGACGTCATCGAAGAGGAGTGGCTGCGGGCGAGGACCGAGGAGGGAGGCACCGGGTTCGCCGATCCGTCGGCTGTGGCATCAGCTCTTCGATCGCTCGTCGAGTTCCTGCCCGCGGAGGGCGATCGCCAAGCGCTGACGCTGCGGGCGGATGCAGTCGAAGACGGCTATCGAGCCGAGGCCCTCGAGGCCCTCAGTGCCCTGTCGGAGGATGTCACCTTCGTCGCCGCGCGAATTTCCACCTGGTATGGGAAGCACCTGCGCCGGATGCCCACGGCTTTCGGTTGCCAACTCGACCCTCAGCACCAGCGTCTCGTTCGGGAGGCCATGGCGAGCGAGGAAGATGCTCGTCACTACCTCCAGTCCCTGCACGCCGACCTACAGCTGTCCGAGGTGCCTGCCTTCGCGCCCTCCCGACTCTTCTTCATGGCCGGTGAGGGCAACCTGCACCCGAAGCACATCGCTTATTTCCTGCCCAGCGACGAGGGTGTGAGGCACTCGCCGTTCAAGAAGACGTACTACTTCGTCAATACGCACGAGAAGCTCTTGCGTGAGCAGTCGATGAAGCTCGGCGGCCGCTACCTGGAGGTCGGCCCCGCCTTCGATCTCGACGATCCAGAGCAGGCGGCGATCCCGACCCTCGGGGTGTTTGCCCATGAGGTGGGACACTCGGTGATGCGACCGAGCAGCAGCTACAAAGGTCTGAACGAGCTCGACCGATGGGCCTCGGTGGTACTGCAGGAGGTTGCCGCCGACGTCTTCGGAGCGCTGCTGCTCGCGGAGGCTTGGGAGACGCAGTTCGGCTATAGCCGCGAGGCCGCGATTTCCTACTACCTGTCTGAGTGCGTGCGCTACGCGAACCGCGGCCTCGGGCACTTCCCCGACAGCGACGGGATGTACCTGCAGCTTTCCTACCTGACGAACCTGGGAGCGCTTCGGCTCGTCCAGGACGAAGGGACCAAGCTCGTGGGCGACCCTGCAGTCGTCATCGCAGGACTCCGTTCCCTCGCCCGGGTCCTCGCCGACACGCTGCTCGGAGGCACTGCGGAGGCAGCAAGCGACGTCTATGCGACGTTCGGCCCTGGCTCGTCCAAGGGGGACGTGCTGTCGCCGCTGATAGACGAACTGCGCGGGGAGGCCGCGGAGTCGATCGAGTATTCGCAGGAGCACCTGACGATGCAGAGGTCGGCGGCAGCCGAGGTCGGCTGAGCCGAGGGCCGGCCGGCAATGGGAAGCGTCGCGGGCTGGGTCACCTTCGGTCACCCCCCGCCGGAGCAGGCAGAGGTCGTCGCAACGATGGCAGCGACGATGCGTCTGCGCGAACCGCACCCCCAGGCAGCATGGGTGGGCGCGCCGGGGGTGGTCCTGGCCTGCCCGGAGCCGACGCCGGCAGCCGGGAGCGAGGCGCAACCGGCGCTCGCCCGCTTCGGCGACGCAAACGTGGCGCTCGTCTGCGACGGGTTCGCCCCCGCCCTCGGAGCGGGCAGCCGGGACAGAGGCGGAGAACCAGCCGTCGCCCAGAGACTCCTAGCCGATTATCTGCGCGAAGGAATCGACTTCCTCGCCGGGGCCGACGGCGCCTTCGCGATCGCCATCTGGGACGGCCGGACGCGCGAGCTGGTCCTCGCCCGCGATCACTTCGGCCTCAAGCCGCTCTACTACTTCGAGTTCGCGGGTGGCATCGTCTTCGCGTCGGAACCGAAGGCGATCCTGGCCCACCCGTCGTTCGAACCCTGCCTCGATCCTGCTTCGACCTCGATCCTGCTGCAGCCCCGGCTGAGGATGCCGGGCGAGACCCCGCTTGTCGGCCTGAGTGAGGTTCCACCCGCTCATGCCCTCCTCAAGGGGGAGACCGGCAGCAGACGGCGACGGTACTGGAGGCTGGTTTCGCGCCCTCATGAGGATTCGTTCGAGGTCACCGCAGCGACCGTGCGGTCGCTGATCGAGGAGAGCGTGCGACGACGTGTCCCCCGTGATGCGGCCTGCGCGACGATGCTCTCCGGGGGCATCGACTCGACCACCGTGACCGCGCTTGCCGGCAGGACTCTCGACGGGGCTGCCGGGAGCCCGCTCTTCACCTTCTGCCTCCGGTTCCGTGACGAGGAGGCGCAGTTCAGCCCCACCGAGCTGCGACCGGGAATCGACTGGCCCTATGCCCAGATGGCCGCTGAATTTCTCCGCACCCGACACCGAGCCGTGACGGTCGAGGCCAGCGATCTCGACGCAGCCGTCCCGGCGACCCGCCGGGCAAGGGACCTGCCCGGCTGGCGCCAGTTCGACGCCTCGATGTACCTGCTCTTCTCGTCGATGCGCGAGGTCTCTTCCGTCGGTCTCTCGGGCGAGGCGGCCGACGAGTTCTTCGGCGGTTACCCCTACCTCTGGAACCGTGAGCTGATCCAGCGTCAGACGTTCCCATGGCTTGGGACCGGCCCCAAGCTCTCCGATTTTCTCTCGGCTGACCTGCGGTCGCGTTTCGACCCTGAAGAGGACGAGCGCGTGCGGTACTCAGAGGCGCTGGCGGAAGTTCCGCCGCTGGCCGGCGAGGCCCCCGAGGAAGCGCGTATGCGAGAGGTCCTGTACCTGGGGATGCAGGGACCGCTGGCGGTACTGTTGGAACGCGAGGACCGGATGAGCATGTGTCACGGTTTGGAAGTCAGACTTCCCTTTTGCGACCATCGCCTCATGGAATACGTCTGGAACGTACCTTGGTCGATGAAGTCACACACCGGTCTCAAGGGTTTGTTGAAACATGCGGTGAGAGACCTGGTCCCTGGGTCGACCTTGAACCGGCAGAAGAGCGCATACCCCCACGTGCAGGACCCGGAGCACGACCGGCAGCTGATCCAGGCGGCGCGGTCAGCCGTGAACGACCGAGACTCTGCGGTCGCCTGGATGTTCGACACCAAGAGCTTCAACTCGTTTCTCGGCCGGATCGGCAGCGACGACCTTCCCTCCCTTCCCGGAGGCGTGCGCGCTCCGCAACTGCTCGTCCAGCTGGTCGAGCTCCGGGACTGGATCGACGCCTACAGGGTTGCGTTCCGGTAGGCCGAGGCAGGCGATGTTGGAGCTACGCCCGATAACGGACGCGATCGGCACCGAAGTAAGAGGTGTTGATCTCTCGGAAGAGCTCAGCAGCCAGGACTTCGAGCGCATCTACGAGGCGTGGATCGAGACGACGATCCTGTTGTTCCGCGGACAGCGGCTCGACCCTCAGGCTCAGATCGACTTCACCCACCGCTTCGGCGAGATGCTCGGGTACACGCGCTCCAAGTTCAGCCATCCGGAGCTTCCCGAGATCCTCGTGCTCTCCAACCTGCTGAAGGAAGGGAAGCAGGTCGGCTCGCCGCGCAGCGGCAGGGTCTGGCACACCGACGGCCATTACCTGGAGCAACCCCCGGCGGGCTCGATCCTCTACGCGCTCGAGGTCCCCCCGGTCGGCGGGGATACCTGGTTTGCCAACATGGCCGCCGCCTACGACGCGCTCCCGGAAACGATCAAGGCGCGCGCCGAGGATCTCGAAGTCGTGATCAGCAGGGTCCGGTCGAGGCCCTACAACTATCCCGACCGCCCGCCGCCGACCGCCGAGCAGCGGGAATCCTGGGCGGACATCGCGCAACCCCTCATCCGCCTTCACGAGGTGAGCCAGAAGAAGGCGATCTACGCCGGCGGCAACGTCCCCTGGCGCATCGAAGGCATGCCGGAGAGGGAGAGCATGCCGCTGGTCACCTTCATCCAGGAGTTCTCGATCCAGCCCCGGTTCACCTACCGCCACCGGTGGGAGGCAGGCGACGTCATCGTCTGGGACAACCGCAGCGCCATGCACAAAGCCACGCCCTACGACCAGGAAGCGCACCGGCGCCTGATGCACCGCACGACGTTCGGCGCGCCCGTCGGCGGGCCGAAGGGGCCCAGCGGCCGGGCCATCGCCCCCGGCGAGGTGCCCGATGGCGGAGCTCTATGACTACGTGATCGTGGGGGCCGGCGCCGCCGGCTGCGTCCTCGCAGCCAGGCTGAGCGAGGACCCGGCCAACCGCGTTCTCCTGCTCGAGGCGGGCGCCGAGCGCCGCAATCCCCTGCTCTCGGTCCCGCTCGCGGAGATGCTGTGGATCGGCAACCGCCGCTACGACTGGTCCTTCGAGACCGAGCCCGACCTGACGATCGAGGGCAGGCGCCTGAAGATCCCGCGAGGGCGCCTGCTCGGCGGCTCCAACGTGATCAACGGCATGCTCTTCGTGCGCGGCCAGCGCCAGGACTACGACGGCTGGGCCGCCCTTGGCAACGTGGGCTGGGGATGGGAGGACGTCCTCCCTCACTTCCAGCGGGCCGAAAGCCTCAGGGGCGCGGGCAGCGACAACCAAGGACGAAAAGGCACGGTCGCGATCTCCTCCCTGCGCGAGCGCGACGAGCTGGGCCGGGCGTTCCTCTGTGCAGCTCGCAGCGCCGGCTACCGCCTCCACCCGGAGTACAACGGCGGCGACCAGGCCGGCTTCGGCTGGTTCCAGGTAACCCAGGAGGCGGGGCGGCGCGAGTCGGTGACGGCCGCCTACCTGCGGGAGGCGAGGCGCCGGCCCAACCTCACGGTGAGGACCCGCGCCCAGGCCACCGGCCTGCGCTTCGAGGGACGCCGCTGCAGCGGCGTCCATTACCGGCAGGGCGGTAGCCTGCGAGAAGCCCGCGGCAGCGAGGTCATCCTCAGCGCCGGCGTGATCCAGTCCCCTCAGCTGCTGGAGCTGTCGGGGGTGGGGTCGGCCGAGGTGCTGTCCCGGGCCGGCGTCCGGGTCCTGCACCACCTTCCGGGCGTAGGCGAGAACCTTCACGACCATTACGCCGTGCGGATGCGTTGGCGGGTGCGGGACGCCACCACGCTGAACCGGCAGACGCGAGGCATCAGGCTGGCGCACCAGGCCGCCCGCTACGCGCTCCGGCGCCGCGGCGCGCTGAGCCTGCCGGTGGCGGTGGCGTTCGGCTTTCTCTGCTCTGCGGGGGCCGGAGAGCGGCCGGATCTGCAGTTCCACTTCTCTCCGGCGAGCTATGGCTCCGACAGCCGGCGCTTCGAGCGCAAGCCCGGGATGACGATCGGCATCTACCCGCTGCGGCCGCGCTCGCGCGGCTCGGTCCACATCTCCTCTCCCGACCCCCTCTCCCCCCCGGCCATCTCCACCGGCTTCCTCGGCGAAGACGAAGACCTGCAACTGCTGCTCGCCGGGATGCGCATCGCCCGTCGGATCGCCGACCGACCCGCCCTCGATCGCTACCGGGTGGAAGAGACCTCTCCCGGCCCTGACATTCGCTCCGACGTCGACCTGGCGGATTACGCAAAGGCCAGGGGAGACACCTCCTACCATCCCGTCGGAAGCTGCCGCATGGGGACTGACCCGATGGCGGTGGTCGACCACCGGCTCCGCGTGCGCGGTCTCTCGGGACTGCGCGTGATCGACGGGTCGGTGATGCCCGAAACGGTCTCGGGGAACACGAATGCAGCCACTCTCATGATCGCGGAGAAGGGCGCGGCGATGGTCCTCGAAGACAGTCACATGACCAACACCTGACCGTCGTTCCGGCCGGTGACGGCTTTTGACGGTCCCTCGGCCGACAGCTATCACATGGCAATGGACCTGAGCCGACTGTATGACTGCCTGGCGGAGCAGCCGGCGCGACAGCTCCAGTTCGTGACCCCACGCGGAGCCCTGAAAGAGGTCACGTTCATGCAGATGCGCGAACGGGTCGATGTCCTCACCTCGCTCCTCTCGGAGAGTGGCCTTCGCCCAGGAGACCTGGTCGGGATACTCGGCCCCAACTCACCCGAGTGGATCGCCGCCGACCTCGCCCTGCAGAGGATGGGCTGCATCTCCGTCGCGCTGCCGGTGGAGGGCCGCAGAGCGGAGGTAGACACGGAGGCGCTGGTCGAGCGATATGACCTCTCGGCGCTGCTGCTCGGCGAGTCGGTCACAGTCAAGGGCGAACTTTCGCCGGCGGCAGGCCTGCTCGGGCGTCCGGCCCACCTGACCAGGCGCGAACCCGACGGAACCCAAAAGCTGCCGGAGGGTACGTTCACCGTCGCCTTCTCCTCGGGCACCGCCGGGACCCGAAAGGGGCTGGCGCTGTCCAGGCGCGGTGTCGAGAACACCATCGAGGTCTCGAGTCGCGAGTGGGGTGTAACGGAGGAGGACAAGATCCTCGTCGCGCTGCCGTTCTCGAGCTTCCAGCAGCGCTACCTCATGTACATGGCGATCCAGGTCGGCGCCGAGGCCGCCGTCGTGCCTCCGGAGCGGCTCTTCCAGAAGCTTGACGAGATCGAGCCGACGATCGTCCTCGGGCCTCCGTCCTTCTTCGAGCTTCTCGACAACAGGGTGTCATCGGCCTCTGCGGGCGAGAAGATCCGCTACTCCCTGGCCCGCACTCTGGACGCGACGGCGCCCGCATGGAGCCGCCGCGCGCGGGTCAGGCTCGGCCGCAGGTGGACCGGCCTCTACGGCTCTCGGATCCGGCTGATGCTGGTCGGCTCAGCCCCCGTGCCGCGCCGGCTGCTCGACGTCCACAGGCACCTCGGCCTCCCGCTCTACGAGGTCTACGGCGCCACCGAGGTGGGGTGGGTCGCGTTCAACCTGCCGCCGCGCCACCGCGCAGGGACCTCTGGGGTGACCGTCGACGGGATCGAGCTCGAGATCGACGAGGACGGAGCGATCCGGATCCGCAGCCGCGCCCCGCAGGCGACGGGCTATGTGTTCGAGGGGGTCGAGACCACCGACGAGGTCTTCCTCGCCGACGGCAGCATCGCCACCGGCGACGTCGGCAGGATCGAGGACTCGGGATTCCTGCAACTGCTGGGGCGGAACGCAAACGTGATCGTCACCCGCAGCGGGGTGAAGATCAGCCCCGAGGAGATCGAGCGGGAGATCGAGAGTCTCGAGCAGGTCGAGCGCGCCCTGGTCTTCGCCGACCCACAGGGGACCGCCCTGCGCTGCGTGGCCTGGCTCGGCGGCTCCCGGCCTGGAGCCGACGCCGAGTCGGTGCGCGAGCAGGTCGCCCGGTGGAACCGGGAGCGGGAGCCCGCCCGCAGAATCGTCGACCTCGTCTTCAAGCAGGCCGACGAGTTGACCGTCGAGTCCGGCCTCCTGACCCGGAACCTGAAGCTCAACCGCGCAGAAGCGGAACGCAGAGTCCTCTCGAATTCGGAGCCGGCAGATCGATGAGCACCGTTCCCCTGCCGAGCGAAGAGGTCTACCGCATCATCGACAGCGCCACCGGCGGACGGTCGCGATCGTCGATCACGCCCTCGGCGGACCTCCGCCGCGACCTCGGGGTGGACTCCGTCGGCCTGATGAGCATCGTCTACCTGCTCGAAGAGGAGGCTGGCTTCGACGCGTTCGACTACATCGACGACTTCATCGCCGCCGAAACCGTCGAAGACATCCTCGACATCCTGCGACAGAGCTGAGCGGGTGATGGAGGAACAGGAGCGGATAATCGATTTCCACTGTCACGTCGCCTCGGGCATGTGCTTCCCGCCGTCGTTCTTGAACGGCATGGTGGCGAATCTGGCGACGGCACTGGAAGCACGAGGCGTGCCCTCGGCCAGGGACAGCGTCGCCCGCTTCCTCGACCGGACCCTGCACGATCCGCTCTGCGACGAGCTGATCGCGGAAATGGATCAGGCGGGCATCGCCGAAGCGGTACTGCTCCTGCCTGACTTCACCTATTCGCTGCGCGACGGCGATCGCAGCATCGAGGAGCTGGTCGAGCATCACCGGGCGGTCCGTGATCGCCATCCAGGCCGCTTCCGAGTGTTCGTCGGCGTGGATCCGCGCTGGGGAGACGACGGCATCTCGCTGTTCGAGCGGGCGATCGAGGAGCACGGGTTCGACGGGTTGAAGCTCTACCCGCCCTGCGGCTACAGGCTCGACGACGAGTCGCTATGGCCGTTCTACGAGATCTGCGCCAGCGAGGGCCTGCCGGTCCTCACCCACATCGGCGCCACCGCACCGGTCTTCGAGTTCTCCCCGGCGCACCCGATCTACGTCGACAAGGCGGCGATGGCCTTCCCGCAGGTCGACTTCGTCCTCGCCCACGGCAGCGTCCAGTACGCGGAAGAGTGCGCGATGCTGTGCAGCAACCGGCCCAACGTCTACCTCGACGTCAGCGGCTATCAGCGCTCCGCGCCCGCCTCCCTCCACCGCCTCTTCGGGCACCGCATCAGCCACAAGATCCTCTTCGGCACTGACTGGCCGATCTTCAGGCTCCAGGGAAAGCAGATCGACTTCGTGGAGCAACTACTCGCTCCCGGTGCGCTTCCAGACTCGGTCTCGGCCGGCGAGCGCCGCATGTTCCTCGCCGGGAATGCCGAACGGCTTCTGGCCAAGAAAAAACACGAGCGTGCACCCGCGGCAATCGCAGGCGGCGCGCGAAAAGAGAGGGGTAACCATGACTGACACGGATGTACTAGGGCTCACCGACGAGGAGGTCGAGTTCTTCAAGGAGAACGGGTTCGTCGGCCCCTTCGACCTGTACGACCCGGAGGAAGCACCGCTGCTCTGGAACCAGGCCAAGATCGAGATGGTCCTTTCCGGAAACAAGCCCCACGAGTCGACCATCATCAATTACGACCGCCATCTCGACTGCGACACGCTGAGTGCCCACGTGGCCAGGCCGGAGATAGTCCACAGGCTTCGCAGCCTGATGGGCGACGACATCCTCTGCTGGAAGTCGAACATCTTCAAAAAGGAGCCGGGCGAGGCGGGGACCGGTTGGCATCAGGTCGAAACCTTCGTGGTCGGCGACACGACCACCGCCAGCTCGCCCTCGCTGAAGTACACGGAGGCCGGCGACGAGGTAACCCAGGAGATCACCGTCTGGACCGCGTTCTCGGAGGCGCAGATCGAAAACGCCTGTATGCGCTTCCTGCCCGGAAGCCATAAGCGCTGGCATTACGACGAGAGCAAAACGCTGACTCGCAACGTCGAGAGCAAAACGCACGACTTCTTCGGCTACGACTACTCGGAGCTCAAGCTCGACGACGACTGGGACCCCGACGCCGAGCGGATCGTCGACATGGAGATGACTGCCGGACAGTTCGTGATCTTCGTCGCCAAATGCGTGCATGGGTCCCGGCCCAACCTCAGCGACCAGCCCCGCCTGGGATTCGCCTCCCGGTATGTGGTCCCTTCGGTGAAGGTCTACGAGGACGTCGACCAGCTCTCCGAGTTCGGAGATACCATCAGCCTCGACTACCACGGCTGTGTGCTGGTGTCCGGCGAGGACAACTTCGGCCACAACCGGCTGCACGACAAGAACCTCAACGGCCGGGAGTTCGAAAAGTGCTGACCGCCGAACGTGACTACCGAGAGACATTCCTGGAGCTGGCCACTGCCGAAGGCCTCCTCGAAGGGGTCGGCATCGAAGACATCGAGCGCGACACGACGCGGGACGACCTCGGCATCACCTCGCTCAACGTCATCATGCTGATCGCCAATCACCTGCAGGCCAGCGCACCGAATGTCGAGCTGGACCCGGCCTGGGTGGCGGAGCTCGAAGGCGTCGAGGGGATCGCCTCGGTCCTGCGCAAGATCGACGAGTTGAGGGACTAGGCGGGCGCGGGAGCATGATCCCCTCGGCAAGCCTCGACTCCTTTGCCTGCGTCGTCGGCGATGTGGACGGAGAAGCCAGCTCGATCGCCGACTTCGACGAGCTCTGGAGCGTGGCTGCCCCGGGAACCGATTTCGGTGCGATGGGGTGCAACAAGTACCGGAAGATGTCCGGGCCGATCGAGCAGTACGTGATCGATTGCGCGCAGCAGACCCTGATCAAGCACGGAATCCGACCCGAGGCGGTGGACCGGGTGGTGTTTTCGATGATGGACGCGACTCTGAGCCTTCTCGGGCCGAACTTCGTCGCCGAGGTGCTCGACTCGCTGGGGACGGTGAATTGCCTGCCGTCGGTCCTTTCGTTTCAGCAGTGCTGCAGCTCTATCTCCGCGCTCACCTACTGCCGGCAGATGCTGCTGGACGACGATGTCGAGAACGTGCTGTCGATAGCCCTCGACTTCCGGATCGAAGACGAGGAACGGGTGCGGTCCTTCGCCCTCTTCGGCGACGCGGTGACGAGCTGCATGGTCAGTAGGGACTCGAAGCGCGGCATGCGACTGCTCTCCTCGTGTGTGGGCATGGATCACGACGGGATGCTCGGACGCGACTCCTTCCTCTCGCGCCAAAAGGTCGCCCGCGAGACCTTCGGCAAGGCGCTGCAAGAGGCCGGGGTCCAGGCGGGTGACGTGGTACGCGTGTTCCCGACGAACCTCTTCGTGCCACTGACGCAGTTCAACGCCGCGGCCGCCGGCATCCAAAAGCCGAAGCTCCACTTCAACGAGACCCTTGCCGAGTTCGGGCACTGCGGCAACTGCGACTGGCTGATGAACCTTGACGATTACCGGCGTTCGATCGGGATGGAGGCAGGTGAGGTCTTCGTCGCCCTCGCCACCGCACCCGGGTTCTTCGCCTGCGCGGTCCTCTCCGCCCTCTCACCTCGCAAAGGACCGGAGCTCGTGGTCGACGACCTCACAGGACCCGCGATCGCGGAGTTTCTCGAAGAGCACATCGAGGAGATGAAGCAAGTGACCCCTCCCGGGAGCAAGCACGCACTGGAACTCGACGAGCTCCGCCGACCCGAGGTGACTTTCTGGACCCTGCTCGACGACGACGAGGTGATTGCCTGCGGCGCGATCCAGCGGCTCGACGGGGATCACGGCGAGATCAAGTCGATGCGGGTCGCACCCTCGCATCGACAGCGCGGGGTTGCCTCCGCCCTCCTTCGTCACCTTCTCTTCGAGGCGAGGCGCGGTGGCCTCTCCCGCCTCTCGCTGGAGACCGGGTCGTTCGAGTTCTTCGAGCCGGCGCGGCGGCTCTACGGCAGCCATGGATTCGAAGTCTGCGAGCCGTTCGGAGAGTACGTGCCGGATCCCAACAGCACCTTCATGACCAGACAGCTGTGACCGGTCCGGGTCCGCGTCCTCTCCTGGACGGTCTCCTCCCCGGGGCAGCAGTCGTCGCCGAGCGCTTTCGAGACCCGCCGGAACCGCAACTGTTCCCCCAGGAGGCAGCCCTCGTGGAGGCGGCCGTGGAGAAGCGGCAGCGGGAGTTCGCCACTGTCCGGACATGCGCGAGGGAGGCGCTCGCGCGACTGGGGATTCCACCCGTGCCGATCCTGCCGCTCGGCGGGGCCGCGTCTCCGTTCGGGCGCCGCGCTCCCCGCTGGCCCTCCGGGATCGTGGGCAGCATGACCCACTGCGACGGTTACCGCGGAGCGGCGCTGGCACGGTCGGCGGCACTCGCCTCGGTCGGGGTCGACGCGGAGTCGCACCTGCCGCTGCCAGCCCGGGTGACCGCAGCGATCGCCACTCCCGAAGAGTCGGAGAGCCTCGGCGCTCTTCGCGAGGCGGAACCGGCGATCGCCTGGGAGCGGATCCTGTTCAGCGCCAAGGAGAGTGTCTACAAGGCCCTGTTCCCGCTGACCGGACACCCCCTCGGATTCCACGACTGCACGATCACGCTCTGCGTCGATGGCAACTTCGCGGCCCGGGTCCAAGCGGGCCTGCGACGGCCGCAGGACGACCAGGGGCTGTCGGGAAGGTGGCGACTGCGGCAAGGTGAAAGTAACGGCCGCCCGGCCTTGATCGGCACCGCGCTTGCGGTGCCGATTTGAATCGCCTCCGACCCCTGAGTACACATACGCGATGGACCCCCGGGTGATAGTCACCGGCCACGATGCCGAGGGAAGGTCGACCGCGGTCTCCGAGCACGCTGCCCGAGGGACCAGGGCGGACGCCTTCCCGGGGCTGGAGATGTTCCTCGTCTGGGGCACCCGGGACGGCATCCCGGCGCTCGGAGCGCAGGCCCGGGACCCGGTCCTGCGCCCCTTCTTTCCGGGTCCCGGCGGCACCCGCCTGCTGCTTGCCCGCTACGCGCCGGAATCCTCGACCCCAGAAACGGTCGGGAGTCCGGCCCGGCTGGAGGCAGATGCCGAGGCGAAGTTCCCGGGCCTGGTCGCGACGCTCGAGCCCGACGGCACCGGCATGCACACGAGCGACACGATCGACTACGGGGTCTGCCTCGAGGGCAAGCTCTACCTGGAGCTGGACGGAGGCGAGGAGGTCCTCCTCGCTCCCGGCACCGTGATCGTGCAGCAGGGAACCCGCCATACCTGGCACAACCGCGGCGACGAGCCAGCGCTGATGTGCTTCATGGCAGTGGGCGCCCAGCGCCGCTGAATCTCCGGGTGATATTTGATCGCCCGTACCTACCCTGCCACCTTGGCTGCATAAGCGCCCGTCGGGTGCGTTGGCTGCGCAGGGGGCAAGATAATGCACAGTGACACCGTCGCCGGATTGGTGTTGGTAGACCTCGCCTTGGTGATCTTCCTCGGCCGGATGCTGGCGCCGCTCGCGTCGCGTCTGGGCCAGCCTCCGGTAATGGCGGAGATCTTCGTCGGCATTGCCCTCGGTCCCTCTCTCTTCGGCGCTCTCGCCCCAGGGGCCGCCGCGACGCTCTTTCCGCCAGAAGCAACTCAGATGCTTGCCGCGATCGGCAGCATCGGCCTCGTCCTATTCATGTTCTTCGTCGGCCTCGAGTTGGACCTGGGGACAACGCTGCGAGAGGGGCGAGTGGTCAGCTTTACGGCGTTCGGCGCGATCGTGGTGCCGGCGGTCTGCGGCGCAATCCTCGGCGGCGCGCTATACGCCTCCCACTCGGGTGCCTTGGCGGATCCCGTTTCGCAGGCCGGATTCGTCCTATTCATCTGCGTCGCGGTCTCGATCAGCGCCTTCCCGGTCCTTGCCCGCATTCTGCATGAGCACGGCATCGCATCGTCGCGTCTGGGTAGAACGGCGATGTCGACCGCCGCGGTGAACGACCTGGTCGGGTGGCTGCTGCTGATCGTCGCCCTCGCGGTGGCGACGGGCGGGACGCCCGCGATCGTGCTCGGCCAGCTGGCCGGGGTCGTCGGACTCGTCCTCCTCCTCGTTTTTGTCGTGCAGCCATTGCTGCGGCTCGGCTTGGAGGGGGGGCCGCCCGATCCGGAGTCCCACTCGCGCCTTGCCTTCGTCCTCGCGATCCTGGCTGCGAGCGCGGGGTTCACCCAGTTAATCGGGCTGCATGCGGTGATCGGAGCCTTTCTCTTCGGCATCGCCTTTCCATCGGATCTACGGCCTCGGTTCCGGGCCTTCTTCCGCAAGTTCCTCCTCCCGATGACCATGTCCCTCCTATTGCCGATCTACTTCCTCGGCCCGGGACTCAACTTCGACCTCGGCTCGCTGGAGCCCGGAGGTGGAGTCGAGATCGCGCTGATCGTCGCCGTCGCCTTCGGGGGCAAGCTGTTGGGCACCGTCGCCGGAGCTAGATACGCCGGCATGCCCTTCTCCGAGTCCGCCCTTCTCGGCGTCCTCCTCAACACCAGGGGGCTGATGGAGCTGGTCGTCCTCAACATCGGCTTCACTGAGGGGATATTGGACAAAGCCCTCTACAGCGAGTTCCTGGTGATGGCGCTACTCGCGACCCTGCTCACCAGCCCGGTTCTGCGAGCTGCCCTCCGGGGGGGAACTGTGATCAAGGTGGACCCGACCGAAAAGTGGAGCGCTAGGCGGGCGGGGTGATCAGGGCGACGGGGAGGGCCAGGCCGGCGGAGCGGCGCAGGGTGGCGATGCGGCGGCCGGACTGGACGGCGTCGCGGACCTCGCTGACGCTCTCGCCCATGCCGGCGACCGTGGTCTCTATCTCGGGCGCGGCGAAGGCCAGCCCCCAGAAGAAGGCGGGACGATCCGGCCCTCCCCCGCGCTCGATCGCCTCCGGTGGCTCCTGCACGACCTCGAGGATGACCGCGCCGAGGCGGAAGAAGGCCTGGCGCGGGGCGCCGGCGGGGGTGGGCTCCTCGCGGATCCGGCGCAGGTCGAGGCCGGCGGTCTCGAGTGCCGCGACGGTGCGCTCGAGCGCCGGGGTGATCGCGACGACGTGATCGAGGCCGGCGAGGCCGTTGGGGTGCGCCGGCGCCGGCTCGGGCGCCGACCGCTTCGAGCGCTCGGTCGCGAGCCCATCGAGGTCCACCCGGCTATCGTCGAGCTCGGTCCCCTTGACCTCGCGCAGCGACCACCCGACCAGGCCGCGGCCGGCGTCCCTCCCCACCAGCCGGATCCGCACCTCGCCGACGACGCAGACGTCGCCGTCCAGCGCGAACCCCAGCGCCGCCCATGCCTCGGGCGCGTCGGCGATCCGCAGCTCGTCGATCGTCACCGCCATCGGCGAACCGTACGGCTCAGCCCAGCGGCTTGCCGCTGAGCACCGAGTTCGGCAGCTCGGCGACGACGTCGGAGCCGGGGCGGGCCTCGTCGTCGCGGCGCTTGATCAGCAGCCACTGCGGCTTCTCGCCCGGGCGGGTCCGCTGCAGCGCAAAGCCGCCGCGCAGCTTCTCCCCGTGCAGGACGAAGACCGCGTGCCCGCGCTCCAGCGCCTCCGGCCACGGCACCCGGCCGCCCTGCTCGTAGCTGCCCCGGTCCCAGACGATCACCCGGCCGCCGCCCTCGAGCTCGCCCTCGAAATCGTTGTAGGACATCTCGTGGTCCTCGACCTGGATCGCCATCCGTTTCACCGCCGGGTCCATCGCCGGCCCTTTCGGCACCGCCCAAGAGCGCATCGCCCCATCCACCTCCAGCCGCAGGTCGAAGTGGTGCGCCCTCGCCTGGTGCTCCTGGACGACGAAGACACCAGCGCTGACCCCGCGCACGGCGAACTGCTCGTGTCCCTCGACCTTGACGCTCTCGACCTCGACGTCCTCCACCCGGGCGCCGCGCGGCCCCTCGCGCAGGAACGCGAGCAGCCCCTCGACCGCGTCCTCCGCCCCCTCGGCGTGGACCCGCACCGTCCCGTCGTCTTCGTTCCGCACCCAGCCGAGCACCCCGAGCTCCCCAGCCCGCCGCACCGCCGCGTCGCGGAAGCCGACGCCCTGCACCGCTCCGCGCACAACGGCGCGCACCGCTGAACCATTCGCACCCATCAACCGCAGCCTAGAGCGCGGCTGGGCGACTTAGTCCCGCACGTGTGGGACTAAGTCGCCCACGCAGCTACGCGGCGACCGGCTCGCGGCCGAGCGCCTCGCTCGGCGGCGTGTACTCGAGGCCCTGGTCGCGGGCGACGGCCTCGTTGGTGACGCGGCCGGCGGCGACGTTGAGGCCGGCGGCGAGGCCGGGGTCGGCGGCGAGCGCCGCCTCGGCGCCCTCGTCGGCGAGGCGCAGCGCGTAGGGGATCGTGGCGTTGGTGAGGGCGTTGGTGGAGGTGATCGGGACCGCGCCGGGCATGTTGGCGACGCAGTAGTGGGTGATGCCGTCGACCTCGTAGGTGGGGTCGGAGTGGGTCGTCGCCCGCGAGGTCTCGAAGCAGCCGCCCTGGTCGATCGAGACGTCGACGAGGACCGCGCGCTCCTTCATCAGCGAGAGCTGCTCGCGGCTGATCACGTGCGGGGCCTTCGCGCCCTTGACGAGGACCGCGCCGATCACCAGGTCCATTTCCGGCAGACGCTGCTCGATCTCCAGGGTCGAGGCGTAGCAGGTGGAGATGCGGCCGTCGAAGGAGGTCTCGAGTTCGCGCAGGCGGTCGATCGAGCGGTCGTAGACGAAGACGTCGGCGCCGAGCCCGACCGCGACCCGGGCCGCGTTCTCGCCGACCACGCCGCCGCCGATCACCATCACGTTGCCGGCGGCGACGCCGGGGACGCCGCCGAGCAGGAGGCCGCGGCCGCCCAGCGGCCGCTCCAGCATGAAGGCACCGGCCTGGCTGGCGATCTTGCCGGCGACCTCGCTCATCGGTGCCAGCAGCGGCAAGCGGCCGGCGGGGTCTGTGACGGTCTCATAAGCGATGCAGGTGGCGCCGGACTCGACCAGGCCGGCGGTCAGCTCGGGGTCGGGCGCGAGGTGGAGGTAGGTGAAGAGCAGGTGGTCGGGGTGCAGCATCGCCACCTCCGGCGCCTGCGGCTCCTTGACCTTGACGATCATCTCCGCCTCGGCGAAGACGGCGGCTGCGTCGGGGGCGATCCGCGCGCCCTGCGCGACGTACTCGGCGTCGGCGAAGGCCGAGCCCTCGCCGGCGCCGGCCTGGACCAGGACCTCGTGGCCGCGCGCGGTCAGCTCCCGCACCCCGGCCGGCGTCATCGCGACCCGGTACTCGTCTTTCTTGATCTCGGTTGGAACGCCGACGCGCATGAACAGCCACCTTTCCCAGAAGTTTGTGGGGGTGATTGTTCGCCTCTATCCCCTAAAGTCCAAGAGGAACGCGCCAGTCTCCTCGAATCCACAGTCATGGACGCAATTGATGAAGAAATCCTCAGTCTGCTCGTCCGAAACGGAAGGGCCTCCTTCGCCAGCATCGGCGAGGCGGTCGGGCTCAGCCCGCACGGCGCCGCCGACCGCGTGCGCCGGCTCGAGCGCGACGGGGTGATCGACGGCTACGCCGCCCGGGTCCACCCCGGCGCCGTCGGCCGCGGCCTCGACGCCTTCATCGACGTTCGCCTCCTGCCCAGCACCGCCCCCGAGGCCTTCGAGCGCCTGGTCGAGAAGCTGCCCGCGGTCCGCGACATGGCCTTCCTCACCGGCCGCTTCGACTACCAGCTGCGAGTCGCCTGCCGCGACGCCGAAGATCTCGACCACACCGTCCGCGCGATCCGCCGCGACGGCGGCGCCTCCTCGACCGAGACCCGCATCGTCATGCGCTCCGCCACCTTCCCGCGGGCCTCTCGACAATCAACCTGAGAGCGATATACCGATATCGGTATATTAGAGAGGTGACTGCGATAGCGACCACCCTCCGCAGCGTCCGAAAGGACGCCGGCCTCTCACAGGCGGATCTTGCTGGCCGTGCCGGCACCTCTCAGCCGGCGCTGGCTCGTTACGAGACCGGCGCGGCACTCCCGACGCTGCCTACGCTGGAGCGCCTGCTGTCAGCTTGCGGCAGGCAATTGCGGATCGAAGCGCCGCCGGTTGACGGCCGATTCGAAAAGGCCACGTCCGTCCGAGGTCAGCTCGGTCCCCACGCCGAGACGCTCCGCAAGCGGCGACCGGCACTCCTTGAAGCCGCACATCGCCACGGCGTGTCGAAGCTGCGCGTCTTCGGATCCCTCGCTCGGGGCGAAGCCGGGACTGAAAGCGACATCGATCTCCTCGTCGACCTCAGGCCCGGGAGGACTCTCATCGACCTTGCCGGCTTTCGGCGCGAAGCCGCGGAGATCCTTGACCTCCCCGTCGACGTCGCCACCGCCGACATGCTCAAGGACCACATCCGCACGGAAGTCCTGTCCGAGGCTTTGCCACTTTGAGCCGGGACGAGCAGGAGCGCCTGCGAGACATCAAAGAAGCGATTCGCGCAATCCACGGGCATATGAGGGGAGTCGACAGGGCAGCGCCCGCGATGGATTCCGGCCTCCTCCACGACGCCCTGCTCTTCCAGTTCGTCGTCATCGGAGAGGCCGTCAAGCACCTCTCCCCCGCCATTCGGGAGTCAACTTCCGAGATCCCCTGGGCCGACGTCGCTGGGCTCCGCGACCTGATCGCCCATGAGTACTTCCGGATCGACATCCATCGCGTGCTGGAGATCGTCGATCACGATTTGCCGCCGCTCGAGCAGGCGGTCGATCGCCTGCTCGAGCGCTAGCGGCGGAACCTCAGCCCGTGGCGGTGATCTCGCCTACCGGGCTCGGCTGGGTGCCGAGGACTTTTTTGGCGATGGTGCCGTCGAGGGCGTCCGGCGGCAGGTCGGGGGACGAGAGCGACTTCACCTCGAAGAGGAACTGGGAGGCGGAGTCGACCAGGGCCTCGGTCTCGGCGTCGATCAGGAACGGGAAGCTGAGCTTCACTCCCGCCGGGTCGCCGCCCACCGTGGCCGGCCATTTCTTGTAGAGGGCGTCGTGCATCGACTGCTCGGTGAAGCCCTCGGTGCGGCTGACGGCGATCTGGGCGATCTCGTCGGCGTTGGCCGGGTCGGCCAGGTACTGCTCGGCCGCGAGCTCGGCTTTGAGCCAGCCCTCGACGACGTCGGGCCGCTCGTCGAGCAGGTCTTTCGACATCGCCAGGAAGGCCGAGGTGGTGAGGCCGGCGACCTCGCCGCTGGCGACACGGCGCGCCAGCCCGTCCTCGATCAGCTTCGAGGCGTTCGGCTCCCAAACCGCGGCGGCGTCGATGTTGCCGCTCTCGAAGTCGGAGGTGATCAGGTCGTTCGTCTGGTTCAGGTAGGTGCCCGGCTCGACTCCGGCCTGCTGGAAGACGCCCTGGGCGACGCGGTCGGCGCAGCTGCCCTGCGGGGTCGCGACGGTTTTGCCATCGAGCCACTGCACGGCCTCCTCGGAGGACTTGAACTCAGGCGCGTCGTTGCTGACCAGGAGCACACCGCACTGGTCGCTGGAGGTGCCGACGTTGGCGACGATGCGGATGTCGCCGACGTCGCGCTGGCTTGCCCCGACGATCGCCGGCATATCGCCCAGGTAGCCGATCTGCTCCTTGCCGGCCAGCATCTGGCCGACGATGATCGAGCCCTGCAGGCCGACCTGGAAGTCGACGGTCGAGCCCTCCGGCAGGTAGTCCTTCCACAGTTCTTTCTCGCTCAGGACCAGAGCCGACCAGGCCTCCGAGTAGTAGGGCTGGTAGCCGACGGTGAGGTGCACGGGCTTACCCGTCTCGGCGAGGTCATCGCCCTCTGCCGAGGCACCGCACCCGGCGGCCGCCAGGGCGGCAAGCACAAGCAGCGCGGCGAAAGAGGCCAACTTCTTCATCTGTGTATCTCCTGTTCTTGTTGATCGGTGAATTGGCGCATCGCCTCGACGCGAAGCGCCTCCAGAGCCGTTTGCTTGATCTCGTGCGTGCGCGGGTCGCGCAGCACGGCGGTGCGCTGGCGCGGGCGCGGCAGCGGCACGTCGATGACCTGGCCGACCCGGGTGGGGGCGGCGGTCATGATCAGAAGTCGGTCGGCGAGCAGCACCGCCTCGTCGATGTCGGTGGTGATGAAGAGGGTCGCGGCGCTGCTCTCTTCGCAGAGCTCGGCCAGGTACTCCTGCATCAGCCCGCGGGTCATCGCGTCGAGCCCGCGGAAGGGCTCGTCGAGGATCATCGCCTCGGGCTCGTTGACCAGCGCCCGGGCGAGCTCCGCCCGCCGCTGCATGCCGCCGGAGAGCTGGGCCGGATAGGCGCCGCCGAACCCCTCGAGGCCGACCCGGCGCAGCATCGCCTCGGCGACCTTGCGCGCCTCGCGGCCGCCGGCCCCGCGGGAGCGCGGGCCCAGCATCACGTTCTCGGCCACGGTCATCCACGGCATCAGCGCCGACTCCTGGAAGACCATCAGCCGCTCCGGGCCGGGGCCGCGGACGGGCTTCTCCCCCAGCCGCACCTGCCCCGCGCTCGGCCGGTGGTAGCCGGCGGCGAGGAAGGCGAGCGTGCTCTTGCCGCAGCCGGAGGGACCGACCATCGCCGTCACCAGGCCCGGCTCCAGGGCAAAGGAGCACTTGGAGACGACCTCGCGCCCGCCGAGGCCGATCGAGACGTCCTCGAAGACGAGCGTGCCGGGCTCGGCGCTCGGGCGCGAGCCGTTGCGCTCCCAGCGCCGCGGCATTCTCAGCGTCGTGTTCACCGGGCCTCCTTCCAGGGCATCAACCGCTCGCTCAGCACCCGGACCGCGACGCTGGAGGCGTAGCCGGCGACGCCGAGGCTGATCATGCAGACGATCACCTGGGCGATCGCACCGCCCTGGTAGGCGTTCCAGAGCAGGAAGCCGAGCCCGCCGCCGTCGCCGCCGCTGCCACCGCCGCCGGAGATCAGCTCGGCCGCGACCACGACCTCCCAGGTGATCCCCATCCCGACCACGGCGCCGGTGGCGATCGAGGGCAGGGTCGCCGGCAGGATCACCCGCCGGTACACGGTCCAGGTCCCCGCCCCAAGCGAGCGCGCCACCAGCACGTGGCGGCGGTCGATCTGCTCGGCGCCGCCGACCACGTTGAGGACGACGGTGTAGAAGGCGCCCATGAAGATCACGAACTCGATCGAGAGGTTCTGGGTCGGCCAGAAGAGGATCGAGAGCGGGACCCAGGCCAGCGGCGGGATCGGCCGCAGGATCTCGAAGGGCGGGAAGAGCAGCGCCTTGGCCCGCTGGTTGATCGCCAGAAGCAGGCCGAAGGGGACGCCGACCGCCATCGCCGCGGCGAAGCCCCAGAGCACGCGCTCGCCGCTGGCGACCCAGCTCGACCAGTAGCCGCCGGAGCCGACCAGGTCGGCAAACGAGCTCGCCACTTCCGCCGGGCCCGGCAGCACGCCGACGACCGGCGCGTCGATCCGCGCGCCCAGTTCCCAGAGCGCCAGGAAGGCGAGGATCCCGAGCGCGCCGCGGAGGACGGCGCCGCGGCTCACGCGGCCTCCCGATCGCCGGCGACGAAGGCGCGATTGGCCTCGTCGTGGACCAGCGAGAGGATGTCGGCGAGCAGCTCGTTGAAGCGGGCGCTGGCCCGCAGGCCGGCCTCGCGCGGGCGCGGCAGGTCGACCTCGATCGTCGCCTTGACCCGGCCGGGCCGGGCGCTCATCGCGGTCACCCGGCTGCCGAGGAAGACCGCCTCCTCGATGTCGTGGGTGATGAAGAGGACGGTCGGGCGCGCCCGGTCATAGAGCTCCAGCAGCGCCTCGTGCATGAGGTCGCGGGTGATCTGGTCCATGCCGCGGAACGGCTCGTCGAGCAGCAGCACCCGCGGCTCGTTGACCAGCGCGCGGACGATCTCCACCCGCCGCTGCGCCCCGGAGGAGAGCTCCGCCGGATAGCGGTCCTCCAGCCCGGCCAGCCCCGCCTGGGAGAGTCGCTCCCGGGCCAGGGAGCGGGCCTCGGCCCGGGAGCGGCGTCCCTGGATCACCGGCCCGTAGGTGACGTTGTCGAGCACGGTGCGCCAGGGGAAGAGGGTCGAGTGCTGGAAGACGACGACACGATCGGCGCCGGGCTCGGCCTGGCGCTCCGGCGTGCAGAGCGTCTCGCCGCCGAGCCGGATCACGCCGCCGTCGATGCCCTGGAAGCCGGCGACCGCGTTCAAGAGCGTCGTCTTGCCACAGCCGGAGGGGCCGACGATCACGTGCAGCTCCTCCGGCGCGATCTCGATCGAGCAGGAGGCCAGCGCCAGCAGCTCGCCGCTCTGGCTGCGGTAGGACTTGGCGACGTCCTCGATCTGCAGCGAGGCCGGGTTCATGCTGCCGCCGTCCGGGTCCGGTGCGGGGCGAGCCTGCCGGCGAGGGCGCCGATCGCGGCACTGGTCGCGAAGCCGACGATGCCGAGGGTCAGCATCCCGATCACGATCGTCGGGTAGCGCACGGTCGCGTAGGAGGAGTTGATCAGGTAGCCGAGCCCGCTCTGCCCGGCGACCATCTCCCCGGCGACGAGCGAGAACCAGGAGACGCCGATCGCGATCTTCATCCCGGTGGTCACGTAGGGCAGCGCCCCGGGCACGATCACGGTGCGCAGGACGTCGCGCGGCGAGGCGCCGAGCGAGCGGGCGGCGCGGACCAGGTCGCGGTCGACCGACTGCACGCCGAGCAGCGTGTTCAGGGTCATCACGAAGAAGGCGGAGAGCCAGGTGAGGAAGATCACCGGCTGCTCGCCGCGCGGGAACATCAGGATCGCCAGCGGCACCCAGGCGAGGATCGGGATCGGGCGGATCAGCTCCAGGACCGGGAAGGTGAAGTCGCGGAAGCGCCGCGACCACCCGATCGCCAGCCCCAGCGGCACGCCCAGCAGGACCGCCAGCACGAACGCCTCCAGCACCCGGCGCACGCTGACCCAGATGTCGGCGTAGTAATTGTGGGTGAAGATCGAGGTGCCGTAGACCGGCTCGTGGCTGGTCCATTCGGTCAGGACCTCGCCCAGCGGCGGCAGCGAGCCGAAGCGCCCGAAGGCGAGCACGTCGACCGCCAGGTACCAGAGGCCCAGCAAGAGGCCACAGCCGAGAAGTCCAAGGATCAGCCGCCGCATCGCTACGCCTCCACCACGACCCGGCCGTCGTACTCGGCGACCTCGTAGCTGCGCAGACGCCGGCGCCGGTCGAAGAGGGCGCAGCCGCTGGCGACGTCGTACTCGTAGCCGTGCCAGGGGCACTTGAGGACCTCGCGGCCCTCGGCCAGCCGGTAGGTGCCCGGCCGCTCGCCCTCGACGTCGTTCAGCACCCGGCCGCCGGAGAGCAGCGCCCCCTGGTGCAGGCAGCGGCCGGCGACCGCGTGCAGCTTGCCGCTGGCGGAGCGGACGACGACGACGTCGCGCTCGCCGACGCGCACGTGCGCCAGCTCCCCCTCGCCGAGCTCCTCGACCGCGCAGACGTCGTGCCTCATGCCGGCACCCCCTGGGGCGCCGCCGCCTCGCGCGGCACCTGCGCCGCGATCCGCGGGAAGAGGTCGTAGGAGTTGTCGAAGAAGATCTTCCGCTTCAGGTCCTCGGAGAGCGCCGCCGGCAGCGCCCGCAGCGGCGAGTCGAAGTCCCAGTGCGGGTAGTCGGTGGAGAAGCAGACGAGCTCGTCCGAGCCCATCTGCTCGATCAGCGTGGTCAGTTGCGGGGCCGTGAATTCCTCGATCGGCTGGGTCGCGAAGCGCATCTGGGCGCGCATCGCATCGCTCGGCATCCGCGTCAGCCAGGGCACCTCGTGGCGCAGCTCGCGGTACTGCTGGTCGGCCCGCCACATCAGGTGCGGCACATAGGAGAAGCCGCCCTCGACGAGGATCACCTTCAGCCCCTCGAAGCGGTCGAGCACCCCGTTGAAGACGATGCTGACCGCCTGCGACATGAAGACCTGGGATACGAGGGTGTGCCACTCGATGAAGTAGCGGTGGCGGCCGAGCGCGGTCGGCGAGTTCTCCGAGTGATGGATCGCGACGGCGAGCTCGTGGCGGGCGGCGGCCGCGAAGATCGGGTGGAAGCGCGGCGCCCCGAACGGCTCGGAGCCGCTGTAGAGCATCACCTGGACCATCTTCGGGTGCGCGGCCATGCGGTCGATCTCGCGCACTGCGCCCTCGACGTCCCAGGTGTTGACGTGGATCGAGCCGAAGAGGCGCTCGTCGCGCTCGACCCACTCCTGCACCTGCCAGTCGTTGTAGGCGGACATCAGCGCGGTCTTGAACTCGGGCCAGCCTTCCTCCAGCGAGGAGGTGTTGAGCCAGCCGGTGAGGACCGCAGCGGCGACGTCGTACTCGTCGAGCAGCTGCTGGCGCAGGAAGCCGAGGTCGCTGCCGCCGTGGCGGACGCCGTCGGGCTTGGAGTCGAGCCGGTCGAGCCCGCCGGCGGTCGGCTGGCTGTAAGGCAGCAGGCGCTCGGGCTGCCAGCCGTAGTCGGTGATGTAGCGGTGCCAGATCGGGTCGAGGTGGGGCAGCAGATCCTCGAGCTCAGCCCGCTCGTGCACGTCGGCGTCGATGAAGCGCGTCATTTCTCTCTCTCGGGATAGGGGGTGGTCAGCTCGGACTCGGGGCGGCGCGCCTGCGTTCTCGCGCCGCGGCGGGGCGCGGGGCGAGCGCGGCACGGGCGATCGCCGCCGCGTGGTCGCGGATCTCGGTGATGCCGATCGCCTCCCACTCGACGCCCTTGCGCAGGCAGCCGACCAGGTGGAGGCGGGAAGAGGGGCGCCAGGCGGCGTCGATCAGGGCGCCGGCACGGTCGACGTCGAGGCCGAGGCCGAGCTCGTCGGCGCGGGCGGCGCCGACGGCGAGCAGGCTGGCGAGCAGCGGCGGCGCCGAGCGGGCGACGTTGGCGCCGGCGCCGCTGCAGTTGATCACCCGGTCGACCTCGACCGCCTCGACGCCGTCGCCGGCGGCGGGCTTGAAGGTGACCCGGACGCGCGGCCCGGCGGGCTCGATCGCCAGGATCGAGGCGGCTTCGACGCTGAGGCGGCCATTGGCCCGCAGCGCCTCGAAGCCGTCGGCGACGCGCGGCGCCATGCGGAAGCGGTGGACGTCCCAGAGCCGCTGCCACTCGGCCAGGAAGCGGCGTTTCTCGGAGAGCCGCAGGCCGCGCCAGATCCGCGGCGTGTCGTGGCGCATCGAGTCGATCGCGTCGCGCCAGTCGCCGCCGAGCGCGGCGGCGCGGCCGGACTGCTCCAGCAGCGCCATCGCGATCGGCTCCAGCCGGTCGGCGTCCTCGGGGACCGGGAAGGAGCCGAGGCTGGTCAGGTCGGGACGGTGGCGGCGCGGCACCAGTCCGTTGCGGGAAAGCGCCCGGATAGTGGGACCGCCGGCCGCGGCGCCGAGGCTGAGGGCGACGTCGACCATGGTCAGGCCGGTGCCGATGACGAGGACCGAGTCGTCGCCGGCGGCGGCGTCGAGGGCGCCCGGCGCCCAGGGGTTGGGGACGTAGGCGCCGGCGGCGCGGAGCTCGTCGGCGACCGGGACCGGGTCGGCGGCGGGGAGCGCCCCGACCGCGAGCACCGCCTGGTCGGCGTGGATGCGCTCGCCGCCGGCGAGCTCGATCTCGACGCCGCCGCTCGGCGGCTCGGTCAGCGCGACCGCCTCGCCCCGCACCCGCTCCAGCTGGACCAGCGGCCCGCCCTCGAGCTCGGTGCGGTCGAGCAGCTCGCGCAGGTACTGGCCGAAGAGGTGACGCGGGACGAAGTCCTCGGGGGCGGCCTCGTGGCCGGCCTTGCGCAGCCAGCGGTGGAAGTGCTCGGGGTCGCCGGAGATGCCGCCCATCCGGATCGCCGGCACGTTCAGCAGGTGCAGTGGGTCCTCGGTGCCGTAGGCGACCCCCGGCCCGAACTCACCCTCGCGGTCGATCAGCACCACCTCAAGGCGACCTGCCGCCCTCGCCGCCGTGAGGTGGATGGCGCTGAGGGTGCCGGCCGCTCCGCCGCCGATGACGGCGACGCGGCGGACTGCTTGGCCAAAGTTGATCGAGTTGGTCATGAATGCGAAATGCATGATTAGCGGGGCTTCCTCTGCCGTCAAATAGGGATCGCCGACCCCCTGATAGGTTTTACTACTTACTTGGTCAACAATGTATAGATAGGGATGGATAAGCCCGGACATGCGCACCGAACAGCTCGAATACATGGCCACAGTCGCCCGCCTCGGCTCCTTCCGCCGCGCCGCCGAGGAGCTCCATATCTCCCAGCCGGCGCTGAGCGAGTCGGTCCGCAAGCTCGAAGGCGAACTCGGCGTCCGCGTGCTCGACCGCGGCCGCTCCGGGACGACAACGACCGAGGAGGGCCACCTGCTCCTCCCCCACCTGCGCGAGGTGCTGGAGGCGGTCGACCGCCTGCGCCGCGCCGCCGGCGCCAGCCACCCCCGGGCCCGCGTGGTCAGCGTCGGCACCGTCACCGCCGCCACCGCGCCGCTGCTCTCCCCCACCATTCGCGCCTTCCGCGACGCCAACGCCGGCGCCCAGGTCGAGGTCGTCACCGCCCAGCAGGAGGAGATCCACCGCGAGCTGCGCGGCGGCGGGCTCGACCTCGGCCTCGTCAACTACCTCGACGACGAGCCGCTTCCGGCCGACCTCGAGTCGACCGAGCTGCTGCGCGGCCGGCCGGTCGTCTGCGTCGGCGTCGACAGCCCGCTGGCCCAGAAGGAGTCGGTCTGCGCCGCCGACCTCGCCGGCGAATCGCTGATCGGGATGCGCTCCGGCTACGTCATGCACCGCTACGTCGAGCGCCTCTTCGGCGGCGACGGTCCCTCGTACTCCTACTCGGCCGACGGCGCCGAGATGGGCAAGCTGATGGTCGCCGAGGGCCTCGGGGCCGCCGTCCTCCCCGACTACAGCGTCGCCGGCGACCCGCTCGAGCAGCGCGGCGCGATCACATACCGCCCACTCGAAGGCGTCGAGACCGCCGTCCTGCTGGCGATCCAGCGCCGCGGCCCCAGCGCCACCACCGGCCTCGCCCCGCAGCTGCACGAGCTCTTCGTCGACCGCGCCCGCGAGTTCATGCTGTCCCGCGCCGCCGCCTGATCGCGCGTGGTTCCTTTTGGACCTGCGCCGCACAAAAGGAACCACGCGTTGAATAGAAGCCGCTTCCGCGGGTAACTGAGAAGCACTACGTCCGTTCAGAAGGCGCCGGGCCGGCCACCACACCGCCCGGCGCTTTACGTTGTGGGGGTGACGCCGGGCCGCAACCGCGTGACCCCGATGGGCGAGATCGTGGCGATCCCGCTGCGGGGGGCGTGGACCGGGAACCGGGGCAGGCTCCACCGCGGGAGGGAGATCGTCCGCTTCCATGCCAGCGACCTCTGGATCGCCTGTGCGCTTGAGTTTCGCGGCCGCTGGAGCGCGCAGTGGCAGCCGCGCCAGTTCACCTGGCTCTACTTCCACGACGAGGCGGTCGCGCTGGCGGCCGGGCACCGGCCGTGTGCCGAGTGCCGGCGCGCCGACTACAACGCGTACCGCGCGGCCTGGGTTGAGGGACTTGGCGTGGCCGTGCCGTCGGCGAAGGAGATCAACCGGCAGCTGCACGGCGAGCGGATCGTCCGCGGCAGCCACCGGCGCCGGCTGCACCGGCTGCCCTGGGCCGGGCTGCCGGACGGCGCCTTCGTCCTCATCGACGACGCGCCCGCGCTGGTCCTCGGCGACCGACTCTGCGAGTGGACGACCGTGGGGTACGGCGACTCGCGGCCACGTCCCGCCCGCGGCGACGCCGAAGTGATCACCCCGCCATCGTCAGTCGCGGCTCTGGCCGCCGGCTACCCGCTCCAGATCGACGCCGGTGCGGGTCGCTGATCGCGAGTGTCGACTTTGTCCGCCTATAGGGGACAAAGTCGACACTCGCGTCAGGCTCAGGCGTCGCGCGGGGCCGGGGTCGCGGCTGAGCGCAGGGCGCCGGCGCTGGCGCAGACGACGAGGGCGATCGCTACGACCTCGGTCGCCGAGAGGTCCTGGGAGAGGGCGATGAAGCCGACGGTTGCGGCGACCGCGGGCTCGAGGCTCATCAGCACGCCGAAGACGGCGTTCGGCAGACGGCGCAGGGCTTCCAGCTCGAGCACGAAGGGGATCGAGGAGGCGAGCAGGCCGACCGCCAAGCCGACCGCGAGGTTCTGCGGCGCCAGCAGCTCCATCCCACCCTGAGCGATGCCGAACGGGGCGACGATCAGGACCGAGATCGCGCTGGCGACGGCGAGACCTCCGAGGCCGGGGTGACTGCTGCCGACCCGTGCGCTTTGGAGGATGTAGAGGGCCCAGAAACCGCCGGCGGCCAGCGCCAGGGCGACTCCCAGCCCGTCGATTCCCTCGCCACCGGCGCCGCCGGACAGCAAGACGATCCCGGCCGCGGCCAACGCCACCCAGAGCAAGTCGCGACGGCGGCGCGAGCCGTACACGGCGACCCCGAGCGGGCCGACGAACTCGAGCGTGACCGCGACGCCGAGCGGCAACCGGTCCAGGGCGGCGAAGAAGCAGAGGGTCACTCCGGCCAGGGCGACCCCGAACAGGATCACATCTCGCGACGGCCGCCCCCGCATCGCCATCAGGTCGCCGCGGGCGAAGAGCAGCAGCAACAGCGCCCCGAAGGTGGTGCGCAGCAGGACGGTCCCGAAGGGGCCGACCGAGTCGAAGATCGTGGTCGAGAGCGCCGCCCCGGACTGGACCGAGACGATCGACCCGATCGTCATCGCCACAGCGACGCGGGTGCCCTCGCCCGCGGGCCGGGTCACGGGAGCCTCAGAGCAGCGTGGTCTGGCCGCTCGCCTGCTTCGGGGCCGGCGCCCAGCCCGCCTCGCTGCCGCTCTCGAGGTCGAGCAGGATCCGCTTGCGCTCGAGCCCGCCGAAGTACCCGGTCAGTGAGCCGTCGGCGCCGATCACCCGGTGGCAGGGGACGACGACCGGAATCGGGTTGCTGCCGATCGCGGCGCCGACCTCCCGCGGCCGCTCGTACTCCTCCACGCCCGCTCCATATAAGGAGGGATCGACCTGCGCGGCAATCTCGCCGTAGGTGGTCGTCTCCCCGTAGGGGATCTCCCAGAGCAGGCGCCAAACCGCCAGCTGCAGCGGCGTGCCGCTCGGGTCGAGCTCCAGCTCGAAGGAGCGCCGCTCGCCGGCGAAGTACTGCGCCAGCTGCCCGGCGGCATCCTCCAGCGGCTGCTGCTCCTCCGCGGCGAGCCGCGGCACGTGACCGGCGAAGTGAATCGCCGTCACGCCCCGCGGTCCCGCAACAACGGTCAGCGCCCCGATCGGGCTCTCGCAGGTCGTCCAGGCGGCGGTTCGCATACCTATAGGTAAACGACCGCCCCGGTCGAGACGTGAGATCCCCGGGCGCCGTGGCTAGCCCGCCTCCCAGACGACCGGTTCGGTGTCGTAGGGGGAGAATTCGCCCTCTTTGCTCGGGCCGCTCGTCCAGCGGAGCTCGGCGATCGAGGTCCCCTCCGGCAGCAGGTAGGCCTGGCAGGACTCGTAGCTGTCGCCGGCGCCGAAGTCGGCAGGCGGAGTCGCTTCGGTGGTGCAGGGACCGAAGGCGCCGATGAAGATCTCCGGCGTCAGCAGCTCGTCGCCGTCGGTGTAGGCGGCGAGCTCTGAGGCGGGGCTGTCGGTGAATTCCTTGACTTTCAGGTCCTCCAGCGCTTCGAACTTGGCGGTGACGTAGAAGGGGATGTTGTCTGCCTCGTCGGCATCCAGTTCCAGACCGTCGAAATCGTCGATCGAGGCTTCCTCGACCGACTCGACCGTAACCGCCAGGTCGTTGCCCTCGATCGCCTGCGGTTCGCCGCTGTCCAGGGTCGGTTTGAGTTCCTCGGTCAGCACCCAGCCGACGTGCGCGGTGTCGCCGACTTTGTAGGTGGCGCCGGGCGGGGCGATGCCGTCGCCTGCCGGCGCACCGCCCTCCGCCGAGCTGCTGCCCTCCTCGACCGCCGGCGCGCTCGTCTCGGCGGCCGTATCGCCGCCGTCGTCCGAGCCGCCGCAGGCGGTGAGGAAAATTGCGAGTGCAGCGGCAGCCAACAGCGCCGCTATCCGACTTCGGTTCATCCAGGTCTCCTTCTCGCCCCGGCGCGTCGCCGGGGCACGTGTGCAGGTCTCTGCGTCTAGACGCCGCCGGGCCGGTTCCCTTCCCGTCCCCGCCCGGCAAGGCTCAATTGTCCAGCGCTGCGTGTTAGGGTGCCCTAACTGTGAAGCCGGACGATCCCGTCAGCCGCGGCGCCGAGGGCGCCATCGCCCACCTCAACAAGGACCACGCCGACGCCCTGCTGGAGATGGCGCAGGCGCTCGGCGGGACTCCGGAGGCGACGGCGGCGCACTGCCTCGACGCAGACCAGACCGGGCTCGATCTGGTCGTCGAGACGGCTGCCGGGGAGACCCCGGTCCGCGTCTCCTATGCGGAGCCGATCGACGGTCCCGAGGGTCTGCGCAAGGCGACGGTGAAGCTCGCTCACCAGGCCCGGGCTGTGCTTGCCGGCGAGTCGCCGGCGTCGGTCTGAGCGCCTCGCCAGCCCTTCTTAGGCTACCCTAATTCGATTGATGAATTAGGGCGCCCTAACGCTGTAGCGCCGGGCGCCCCACACCGAAAGGAGCGGGGCCTTGAAGATCGTGATGAACGTCGTCCAGGTGCACGAGGAGCGCAGGGAGGCGTTCGAGCGGGCGTTCCTCGAGCGGGAGAGCCACGTCCATGAGGCAGAGGGCTTCGCCGGCTTCGAGCTGCTGCGGCGCGGCAACGGCGAGTACATCGTGCTCACCCGCTGGCAGAGCGACGACGCCTTCAAGGCCTGGGTCAACAGCGAGAGCTTCAAACGCAGCCACCGCCACGCCGACGGCGAGCTCGCCCACGGCAGCGAGCTGCGCAGCTACGACGTGATCGACGCGCGGGTGCCCGCGTGAGGCGTCTGCTCGGCCTCGCCCTGGTGCTGGCGGCGCTCTGCCTGCCGGCGACGAGCCAGGCGGCGGCGCCGGAGCGGGTCGTCGCCCTCACCCCCTTCGCCGCCAACACCCTGGCCAAACTCGGCGTCACCCCGATCGGGATCGGCGAAACGCTGGGCGGCAACGAACGCTTCTCGCCAAAACTGAAGGGCGTCCCGACCCTGCCGCTCTCGCACCCGAACGGGCCCAATCTCGAGCAGCTCGCCTCGATGGACCCGGACCTCGTCTTCTCCTCCCGCACCTGGGCGAAGGGCAACCAGGCGATGCAGCGGCTGGGGATCGACGTCGTCCTGCTCGACCCGCGCTCGATCCGGGAGGCGCTCGCCGACACCTTCGAAATCGGCACGATCGTTGGCCGTCGCCAGTACTCGCGCGACCTGGTGCGCTCGATGCGCAAGCAGATCGCCGCCGCCAGCAAGGGGATCGCGAAGCACCCGAAGGTGATGCTGATCCTCGGCGTCGGCCGCACGCCGTTCGCCTTCCTGCCCAACAGCTGGGGCGGCGACATCGTCACCAAGGCGGGCGGCGAACTGCTGACCGCGGGCGTCAGCTCCGGCTCCGGCTTCGAGCGCATCTCCGACGAAGTCGTGGTCGCCGAAGACCCGGACGTGATCGTCGCCGTCCCCCACGCCAACGCCGACGACATCCCCAGCCTGACCGAATACCTGCGCAATAACCCCGCTTGGGCGAGCACCACGGCAGCGAAGAGCGGCCGCGTCTACGTCTCGGTCGATAACTCGCTGCTGCAGGCCGGGACCGACATCGCCAGCACGATCCGCAAGGTTCGGCGCCTATATCTAGAGAACTGAGCACCGTTGGCCCGCCGCTCCCTGGTCTTCGCCGCGCTGCTGGTCGCCCTCGCCCTCGCCACGGTCGCCTCGCTGGCGCTGGGCGCGGTGCGGATCCCGGCCTCGGAGGTGATCGACATCCTGCTCGGCAAGGGGGGCGGCGGGCCCAACCAGCAGATCGTCGAGAGCCTGCGGCTGCCGCGCACGGTCGAGGCGCTGGTGATCGGCGCCGCGCTCGGCATCGCCGGCGCGATCCTGCAGGGAGCGCTGGCCAACCCACTCGCCTCGCCCGACGTGATCGGGGTCACCGGCGGGGCCGGCTTCGGGGCGATCCTGATCATCATCCTCTTCCCCGGCTCGATCGCGCTGCTGCCGATCGGGGCGCTGTTCTTCGGGCTGCTGGCGGCGACGCTGGTCTTCGCCTTCGCTTGGTCGGGGCGGAACCGAGGGAGCGCGGGGAAGGTGATTCTGGCTGGGATCGCGATGTTGTCGCTGTTCACCGCGGGGACTACCGGGCTGCTGGCCGCTTATCCGGAGCGGGCGCCTTCGGCGATCTTCTTCATTGCGGGGGGGTTGACCTCGAGTGGGTGGGAGGAGATGGAGACGATCTGGCCGTATTTCGCGGTGGGGTTTGTCTTTGCGGCGGTGCTGATTCGGCCTTTGGATCGGTTGGCACTCGGGGACGATGTGGCGGCTTCGCTGGGGTCGCGGCCGCAGTTGATTCGGCTCGGAGCGGGGGTCGCGGCGGCGCTGTTGGCGGCGGCTTCGGCGGCGATTGCCGGGTTGCTTGGGTTCCTCGGGCTCGTTGTTCCGCACGTTGTTCGCATGGCTGGGGGGAGCTCCAGCAATACGTTCGTGGTGCCGGCTTCGGCGCTGGGCGGGGCTGCGCTGCTGGCGGCTGGGGACACGTTGGCGCGGACGCTGCGGGCTCCCATCGAAATGCCTGTTGGGCCTTTCATGGTGGTCCTCGGGGTGCCGTTGTTCCTGTGGTTGCTTCGGAAGGCGGTCTGATGGCTCCCGAGGGACAACAGCGGGAGGGGAGGGGGTACCTCCGTCGGACGCATGGCCCTATGGGCATTGCTGCAGGTCCGCCGGAGGCACCCCCTCCCCTCCCGCTGGCGGCGCAGGGGATCACGGTTGAGATCGGGGGTGCTCAGATTTTGGGTGGGGCCGATCTGGAGTTGAAGGAGGGGGAGCTTGTGGCTGTGGTGGGGCCGAATGGGGCTGGGAAGTCGACGTTGGTTCGGGCTGTTTCCGGATTGCAGAAGACGAGCGGGGGCAGCATCTCGTGGTGGGGGAAGGAGCTGGGGTCGCTGAGAGGGCGGGACCTCGCTCGCTTGCGAGCCTTCGTGCCGCAGCGGATGCCGGTGCCGGCGGGGGTGACGGTGCGGGAAGCGGTAACTATTGGGCGGTCTTCGCATTTGCGGCCTTTGGGGCGGATGACCGGGAGCGATCGGGAGGCGGTGGGGGCGGCGATTGCTCGGGCGGGGGTTGAGCGGTTTGGGGAGCGGGCTTTGACGACGTTGTCGGGGGGTGAGCTGCAGCGGGTGCAGATTGCGATTGGGCTGGCGCAGGAGACGCCGGTGTTGATTGCTGATGAGCCGACTTCGCAGTTGGATCTAGGGGCGACGGTGGGGGTTGCTGGGTTGCTGCGGAGCTTGGTTGGGGATGGGTTGACGGTGTTGCTGGTGGTGCACGACCTGGCGCTGGCGCTGGCCGTGGCCGACACGGTCGTCGTTGTCTCGGGTGGGCGGACTGTGGCTGCTGGTCCTCCGGCGGAGGTTCTTACTCCGGAGCGGTTGGCGGAGGTTTGGGGGGCGGACGCGCGGCTTAGTGAGGACGGGGGGCGGACGGGGTTGCACGTTGCTTGGGTCCCGGAGGCGGCAATGGGAACCGGCGCTTCCTCTTAATTCCTACTTTGTTAGTATGGATTTATTAGGGTGCCCTAATACAGGCACTGCAGAGCGAGCAAGGAGACCTTTCGAGAATGAGTTCCCAGGAATCGAGACGGAAGAGGTTGGCGATCGGGTTGCTGGCGCTTGGCGCGGCGGCGGCGACGAGCTTGGCGATGGTGGCTCCCGCCGGCGCGGCCGTGGGCAGCGGCGAGGCGACGATCGCTGTCGCCAAGGGCAAAGGGCGCACCCTCAGCGGTCAGGGCGTGAAGCTCGTGGCCGGCGCGGGCGCCGGCAGCCAGGGGCGCAAGCTGAACCTGCCGATCGGCGAGCTCAACCCCGGCGCGCAACCGTCGGCGACCAGCAGCGCCAGCCTCGCCTTCAAGCAGGGCAAGAAGAAGCTGGCTCTGAGCGGCATTCGCTTCGACCTCGCAGCCGGCACCCTGGTCGGCAAGCTCGGCGGCAAGGAGATCGCCGTCTTCCAGCTCGGCGTCGCGCCGAGCGTCGACAGTCTCGCCGGCTCGGTCGCACTCAGCGGCGGCAAGCTGCGGCTGACCGCCGAGGCGGCGACCGCGCTGAAGAAGAAGTTCGGTCTCGAGCAGCCGCTGGTGCGCAAAGGTGTTGGCTCGGTCTGGCTCGCGGCGCAGGCCTCCCCCACCCACGCCGCCCCGCGGGCGGTCGTCTCCGGCGGCCTCGACTGGGGCTTCCTCACCTCCTGGCGCGAATACATCTACAAGGAACTCGGCCCCGGCTCGGTCGGATCGATCACGACCGAAGGCGGCGCCACCACCAGCGGCAACCCCGCCCAGCCCGGCTCCTTCTTCGCCTTCCCCGCGTCCGGTGGCAGCTTCGAGAAGGGCCTCTACGGGGCCGGCGACCGGCTGACGCTGAACGCACAGGGCAGCGTCAAATTCGCCAAGCCCGGCCACTGCATCGTCGAAATCAAGCTCAGCAACGTCGTCGTCACGCTCGGGGCCAGCTCCTCGATCGTCGCGGACCTCACCTACGACATCGACAAATTCAACGGCATGGGCTGCACCGACCAGCCGCCCGTCGCCGCCCCCGGGACGACGATCGCGACGCTTGGCGCCGTCGCGCCAGTCACCTCGGCCGGCGGCAGCAGAGTCTCCTGGACCGGCGTTCCGGCGACGCTCACCGGCGCCGCGGCGACGCCGTTCGCACCGCAGTACAAAGCGGGGCAGGAGCTCGACCCGGCGACGATCTCGGTCGGCCTCAGGTGAGCGGGACCGTGACGACCCGGCTCGGCGGGATCGCGACGACGGCGGCAGTTGCCGCCGTCGTCGCGGCCCTCCTTCCCACCGCCGCGCTCAGCGCCGCCGACGCCACGACCCTGAAGCTGGACGGGGCGGCGGCGAAGGCGCTGCGGGCGCAGGGCGTACGGATCGTCGCGGTCAAGCCCGCCAGGGGAGGCGCCGGGCGGATCGTCCTCCCGATCGCCACCGGCCTCGCCGGCGACACCACCACGCTGCTGCGCCATCGCGGCGCGATCTCGCTGCGGGCCGCGAACGGCAAGAGCCTGCGACTGGCACAGCTGAGCCTCGTCCTCGGCGGCCAGCCGCGGCTGACCGCCGAGCTCGGCGGCGCCGACACCGACCTCTTCCGCGTCCTCCATGGCGGCCGCCGCGACATCGACCCGGCCAGCGGCCGCGTCGCCCTCGGCGGCCTGCCGCTGAAGCTGACCGCGGCGGCGGCGACCAGGATCAGGCAGCGCTTGGGCCTGGAGCAGCTACGCCCGGGGCGCTTCGCGACGCTCTCCTCCAGCGCCGCCAGCCTCGCCGCCGGCGGGCCCGGCGGCAAAGGCAAAGCGCCTGCCTCCCAGCAGACGACCAGCTGCCCGATGCCGAGCGGAGCCGGCCCCGCTCCAACCGAGCCGCTGCCGGCGGCGACGCGGCCCGCCGCGGCGACCGACGTCACCAGCGCCACGATCGACTGGCAGGTGCGCGAGTCCTTCATCCGCTACATCGGCAGCGGCGAGGGCACCAGCGTCTCCGGCGGCGCCACGGCGGACCCGCCGGTGCAGTTGCAGGGCACCTCGGCGGCGCTCAGCTACGGCTTCCACTTCCCCTTCGCCAGCGGCTGGCACGACTCCGGCGCCAACCCGGCCGACCCGGCCGACGACAGCGCCCTGCTGCGCTTCGGCGGCGCCGTGCGTTTCCTCTACAGCGGCCACGGCATCGACCTCAGCACGGCGGAACCGGAAATCGAGATCGGCGGCGCGAACTCGCGGGCGATCTTCTCGATCTCGGAGTCCGGCGGAGCCGCGCAGCGGCAGGTGCTGGTCAACCTCGACCTCTCCCGCGCCGCCGCGATCTCCGTCAGCGGCAACACCTATACCTACGAACGGGTGCCGGGAGCGATCCCGGCCGGCACCGCCGCCTCCACCTTCGCCGGCTTCTACGCCCCCGGAACCGACTTCGGATGCGCCACGGTCTCCTTCGCCACGGGCTGATCGCGGCGGCGACCGCGGTCCTGACGCTGGCCTCGCCCTGGGCGGCCGGCGCGCGGGCCGACGCCGCCCAGGTGACTGTCGTCTCCCCCGGCGGCGCCCAGCGGACGCTCTCGCTCGACGCGCTCGCCGGCTCCGAGGACGTGGTCGGGCGCGCCTACGCGCTGCGCTCGGCCGCCGGCGAGAGCGCGCAGACGCTGACCGGCTTCTCGCTGGCGGCGATCCTCGGCGCGGCCGGCGCCGACCCCTACGGCTTCTCCTACCTCGAAGTCCAGCGCCCGGCCGGCGGCGCCGTCCTGCTCAGCCGCGACCAAGCGCTCGACGCCGGCGCCTTCGCCGACGGCCCGCCGCTGGTCTACGCGACCGCCGCCGGAACCGGCTTTCTGCGGCCGAGCGCCAGCGCCGAAGACCTCAACGCCGACGACTCCTTCGAGGCACCGCAGGGGATCTCGGTGGTGCTGCGCAAAGGCTCGCGGCTGCAGGTGCGGGCGAAGGCGTCGACGCTGCGGACCAAGTCGGGCAAGCCGGTCGAGTTCAGCGCCGTGGTCGAACGCGCCGGCTCCGGCGAGCAGCTCACCTACTCCTGGTACTTCGACGACGGCCACTCCGCGGCCAGCCCGGAGGCGCGCCACGCCTTCGCCAAACCCGGCAGTTACGACGTCGTCCTCGGCGTCACCAGCGGCGGCGACGACGCCGGCGCCTCGGCGGTTGTGAGGATCCAGGTCGGCGCCGCGCCCGCCGGGCCCGACCGCAAGGGCGGCGGCCGCGACGAGACCGCCGGCGCGCCCGACCACGGCAGCGCCAGCGGGCCTCCGGCCGAAGCCGGCCCGGCGCCCATTCCGGCTCCCGCCGCCGAACCCGCGACGGTCCCACCAACCCCGGCGCCCCAACCCGAGCGGAAGGATCCGCCCGAGCCCGCGCCGGAGCCGGAGGGCCAGCGAGTCGCCGGCCGCCTGGTCGACGCCACTGCCACCAACACCCCGCCCGCGCCGAAGCCGGCGGCCGCCCGGCGCGGCCAGCTCAGCGACGACAACGGCGGTGGCGGCGTGCCCAACGCCGCCTGGGGCATCCTCGCCACGCTCGGCCTGCTCGGGACCGGCGCCCTCGCCGAGGCCGGCGGCCTCGCCCGACTCTGGCCACGGGGGCGGGCTGCATGATCGAGCAGCTGCTCTACGACGTATCCGAAGCGCTGCGGGTGCCGGTCCTGGTCCTCGCCCTGATCGCCCTCGCGGTCGTCATCGTCGAAGCCGGAGCGCTGCTGGTGGAGCTGCGGCGGCGGCGCTACCGCAACCTCCCGGGCCTAGAGCGCGCGGTCGAGGAATGCCGCGGCCGCCTCGCCGCGGGGGCACCGGCCGAGGCGCTTGCGGCGCTGCTCCCCTTCGCCTGGAACCGGCGGATGGAGGACGCCTTCGCCGGGATCGTCGAGCAGTGCGGCGGGGTCCAGAGCGAGACCCGGATCGCCAAGCGCCTGGCCGAGTACGACTACCTCTCGCTGCGCCGCCTCGAGCGCACCCGGATCCTCGTTCGCATGGGTCCCGCGCTGGGGCTGATGGGAACGCTGATCCCGCTCTCCCCCGCGCTCGCCGGCCTCGCCGACGGCGACGTCGCCGCCCTGACCGAGAACCTCCGGGTCGCCTTCAGCGTCACCGTCGCCGGCCTGATGATCGGCGCCTTCGCCTTCGCGATCTCGCTGGTCCGAGATCGCCTCTACGCCCAGGACTACTCCGACGTCGAGTACGTCGCCGCCAGCCTCACCGGCCCCAGCGCCAACGGCGCCCCCGTCCCCCACGCCCACTGGGCGGTGGCGCCGTGAAGGTCACGCCCCGCGCCCGCAGCCGCGACGACCGCGCCGGCGACCCGCTCGACGGCCTCGTCAACCTCTTCGACCTCGGGATCGTGCTCTCGGTCGCCTTCCTGCTCGCCGCGCTCTCCTCGCTCAACCTCACCTCGACCCTGACCGGGAAAGCGGAGGAGCGGCCGCAGAAAGGCCGCCCCGCCGACGCAGTCGTCGCCAACCGCGACCAGCGGGTCAAGCCAGTGCAGTTGCGCCCCGGGCAGCGAGTGGTCGGCCGGGGCGAGCCCGTCGGCACCCTCTACCGGCTGAACGACGGCAGAACGGTGATCGTCAGAGAGAAATCACCGCGCGGCGAGTAACCCCGCCGCGCGGCTTCCGGCTACTTCGGTTGCGGCACGATCCGGATGTAGGGGCGGGGCTCCTCCCAGCCATCCGGGTAGATCTCTTTCGCCTGGTCGTTGGAGACCGAGCCGGCGATGATCACGTCGTCTCCCTGCTGCCACTGCGCCGGCGTCGCCACTTTGTGCTTGGCGGTCAGCTGCAGCGAGTCGATCACGCGCAGGACCTCGTCGAAGTTGCGCCCGGTGGTCATCGGGTAGACGAGGATGAGTTTGATTTTCTTGTCGGGGCCGATGACGAAGACGTTGCGGACCGTCTGGTTGTCGGCCGGGGTGCGGTCGCCGGGGTCGCCGGAGACGTCGGCCGGCAGCATCTCGTAGAGCTTGGAGACCTTGAAGTCGGCGTCGCTGATGATCGGGTAGTTCGGGGCCGTGCCCTGGGTCGCCTCGATGTCGGCAGCCCACTGCTCGTGTTTGTCGAGCGGGTCGACCGAGAGGCCGATCACCTTCACGTTGCGGCTCTTGAAGTCCGGCTCGATTTTCGCCATGTAGCCGAGCTCGGTGGTGCAGACCGGGGTGAAGTCCTTGGGGTGCGAAAAGAGGATCGCCCAGGAGTCGCCGATCCAGTCATGAAAGGAGATCGGACCCTCGGTCGTCTCCGCCTCGAAGTCGGGTGCCGTCTGGCCCAGCTGCAGCGTCATCGTGCTCCTTTCGTGGGTTTCTTCAAGGTTACGCAACCTCCCTCAGCGACCCTGACTCAACCTCGTAAACGAAGCCCCTCACGCTGTCGGTGCGGGGGATGGAGACGATCTCCTCGGTCCCGAGGCGTAAGGGGTTCAAACGTGCGTCCATGCAGGCGAGCACCGCGACGGCCCTGCTCGGAGGCAGCGGCAGGTGTCCCTTGTCGAAATTTCCCGCATAGGAAGCGGCATTGGCGAGGAGGCGATCGGTCTGGCTCAGCTGCTGCTCGGTCTGACTCATCTTCCCTTCCCTTTCAGCTTGTTGACTTCCATTCTTGACTAAGACTATCAACTTTATCTACTATGCCCGCCGGCCTGACCCCGACGGCAACGGATTCGGGCCTCCCCACATCCCCACCAAATAGGAGGCAGGACCAGATGAAGCAAGTGAGAAACGCCCCCGGGCCGAGGAAGAGAGGCGCACTGGTGGCGCTGCTCTCCACCCTCGCGCTCGCCACCTCCCTGCTGGGCGCCAGCGGCGCCGCAGCGCACCGGCACGAGCATCGCCCGTCCCACCCCACCACCGACCCGGCGCTGTCGCTGCAGTGGTTCGACATCACCAAAACGACGGTCGCCGCCGCCGGCTTCCCCGAGCCGGTCACCCAGAGCCGCGCCTGGGCGGTCAGCTGGCTCGGCGCCGCCCGCGCCGTGCGGGACGGCTTCGGCGCCCGCTTCCAGACGGCGGCCTTCGCGACGGCGCTGCACGACACGCTCGTCGCCCAGGTGCCGGGCCAGCAGGCCGTGCTCGACGCGGCGCTCGCCTCGACCCTGGCCGGAGTCCCCAATAGCTGGGAGAAGAGGCTCGGCGTAGCCGCCGGGCAGTACGAGGCGAAAAAGGTCCTCGCCGAGCGCGAGGGCGACGGCCTGGACACCGCCTCGGTCGACATCCCCTACACCCCGCCCCCGGCCGCGCCGGGAGTCTGGCAGCCGACCCCGCCGACCTTCGGCCCGGCGGTTCGGGCCGGCCAGAAAGACGGCCGGGCCTTCCTGCTGGCGAGCAACAACCAGTTCCGGCCGGGCCCGCCGCCGGCGCTTGGCTCCGACGAGTTCCTCGACGCCCTGGCCGAGGTCCGCGCGGTCGGCCAGGACACCAGCGCCACCCGCACGCCGGAGCAGACCGACACCGCCAACTTCATCGCCCAGGACTCGTTCGCCCTCTACGGGCAGGCGCTGAGGGAGGTGCTGAACGACACCCAGCACTCGCTGCTCTGGGACGCCGAGGCGGTGGCGGCCTTCCACATCGTCACGGTCGACGCCCAGATCGCGATCTTCGAGGCCAAGTACGTGTATGAGTTCTGGCGCCCGGTAACCGCGATCCGCACCGGCAGCGTCGACCCCGACCCGACCTGGACGCCGCTGCTGGCAACCCCGCGCCACCCCGAGTACCCGAGCGGCCACGCCGGCTACGCCGGGGCGGCCGAGGGAGTCCTGACCGCCCTGACCGGCCCGCGCCCGCCGCAGCCGATCGCCGTCATCGCCAACACGGCACCGGGCTCGGTCCACACCTACACCCGCTGGTCCGAGATCACCGAGGAGACGATCGACGGCCGCGTCTGGGAGGGCGTCCACTACCGCTTCTCCGACGAGGCCGCGGCCAAAGTCGGCAAGCAGGTCGCCGCCTGGGACCTGCCCCGCCTGCACCGGCTAGGGCTCTAGCCAGCAACTCGCGGTTCCTTTTGCGCCCCCCAGGTGCGAAAGGAACCGCGAGCTCAATAGCGCAGCAGCGCGGCGACGCCTTCGGCTGGCGCGAGACCCTCGGCGGCGGCGCCGGAGACCGGGGTGATCCTGGCGCCGGTCGAAAGCGCGCGCCTGATCAGCGGCTCTGTGGCGTCGTCGACGATCAGGTGCTCGACCCGGCCTTGCTCGAGCGCGGCGGCGGCCTCCTGGGCGCCGGCGACCGCGTGCGCCCCGCCGCGGGTCTCCTCCAGGGCCCGATCGACCAGCCGCCGTTCCAGCTCCGCGTCGCGGCGCTCGACCGCTGTCTCGACCAGCTGCAGGAAGCGGCCGGCCGGCTCAGCGATCAGGTCGACGTCGCCGCCCCGCACCAGCTCGGGCGAGGCGTCGGGGAAGCCGCGCCGGAAGTGCTCGACGCATTGCGGCGCGCTGAAGGCGATCACATCCCTCCAGCTCCGGTCGGCGGCGATCTTGGCGCTGAGGCGGCCGCACTCGCAGAGGAAGCGGTGGCGGTTCTCAGCCAAGCGCTCCTCGTTGCGCTCGTGCTCGCGCCCCTCGTCGCTCGGAAGGGCGGCCATCTCCCAGCTCTTCAGCTCCTCCAGGTGCCCGGGCTCCCACTGCTGCAGCCGCACCCGCTCGGCCGAGACCAGCGCGATCCCGCGCGGGCGGCAGCGGGCCGCAAGCCGCAGGAACGGCACCAGCACCGGCCGCTCCTCCAGGTAGACGTTCGCGGCCTCGCAGGGAGCGAGGTGGGTCGACCACCAGCGTTCGCGCCCCGGCTCGCGGCCGACTTCGACGAAGCCGAGCTCCCCGCGCGGCAGCGAGGACAGCTCTTGGTCGCCGAAGCGGCGGGCGATGCGGTCGGCGGTGGAGCGGAGTGCGACCCGGGCCTCGTGGTCTGCCGGCTTCTCGCGGACGGCGTCGGCCAAGCCGTTGCGCAGCGCGGTGCGCCAGCCGCCGCGACGATCGGCCGGATCGATCCGCACGTAGACCGAAAGGACGCCCAGCGGCGGCTGCCATTCGAGCAGATCCCGCGCGTCGTCGAGACTCGGATGGCTCTGTGCGCGGGGCGCCATGTTCGGCCTCGCTACCCCCGGTTCGAGCTTTCAATCGAGACCGGCGTCGGGGCACCCGGAGCGCGGTACGTTCGTCCAAATTGGGCGCGCCGGGGGCCCTTCCCCCCGGCGCGCGCCGGTGCTAGTGAGTCGCTGCTTCGAACGCTTCCTTCAGCGCCGCCCCGCCATCCGGTGGCGTGCCGTCGATGATCGCGGCCGCCATCTCGATCAAGAGGTTGCCGAAGACCACCTTCGAGGCGCCCGCCGTGGCCGGCAGCCCGATCAGGCTGTTGATCGGCGTGTCCAAAGATCCGGTGCCGGCCGCCGGATCGACGACCGTCCCACAACCATGGGCACCCGGAGCGGTGAACGTGGCGTCTTCGGTGTCGGCCCCGCCGAGCGAGAGGAGTTCGACATTGAGCCCGTTCGGATCGCTGCCGATCTGGAATGAGCTGAACGGGCTGATCGGGACCGGCCCGAGGAGGATCGGTTTGGCGTCGCTGCCGATGAAGCAATTCGGACCGAGGCCCTCACCCGTGACTTGGAGCTTGACCGGCATTTCGTAGAGCGAACCGGATTCCCCGAAGATCGACTGAATATCGAAGTTGCGGATGTCGCCCGCCGTCTGGACCGCGATTTTGATGAACGGGTCCGTCGCCACCGGCGGCACCGTCGGAACCGGGGCCGGAACGGCCGGCTTCTTCGGCTTCTTCTTGTGCTTCTTGTGCTTGGCCCGCTTGCACTTGCGCTGGTGCTTCTTGCACTTCTTGCGGTGCTTCTTCTTCGCCTTCTTCTTTGCGGCCGCAGGCGGTGCCGCGGCTGCACCGGGAGCGGCCGGGGGCGTGTAGAAGGGATTCGGGAGGACGATCGGCGCCCCTTCGAGGCTGGTGCTGCCCGGCACCAGAGCGATCGTCTGCGGGTCCCCTTCTTCCGCCCCTTCCGTCACCGTGAAGGCGAACTGGATGTTCGTCGGCGAGTCGATCGCGGCTTGCAGGTTGCCGACTTTGAACGAGCCTTCGCGCACGGTGTTCGAAACACACACCACCCCCCGCTTCGCCGGATCGTTCATCTCCGGTGCTCCGGTCGGACAGCGTTTGAAGTGGTCGTAGACGTCGGACTTCCTGGCCACCGCCGCCCCTGGGCCCAACAGAGCCGCGGCGACGAGCATAAGCACCGTCGCGGCCCCCGCCATGGACTTGAACATCACCTTCATGGTCCCCTCCCGTCTGAATCGAACACAGTCCAGAAAGGCTGACCAGCGGAGGGGGCAAGTGCCAAATTTAGGCTGCGGACCCGCTGACCTGGGCCGTCACCTTCGGCTGGCCGAAGGCGCGGGCGAGGACGATGCTGAGCTCGTAGAGCAGGATCAGCGGCCCGGTCTCCAGCAGCATCGAGATCGGGTCCACGCCGGGCAGCGCCGCTGCGAGCACGGCGCAGCCCAGGTAGGCGTAGCGACGGTTCTTGGTCAGCTGCTCGACCTTGACGATGCCGAGGCGGGTGACCGCGAGGATGCCCACCGGCACCTGAAAGACGAGGCCGCAGGCGAGCAGGGTCTGGGCGAAGAAGCCGTAGTACTCGCGTGCCCGCACCTGGATGTTGAACTGGGCGTCGTTGAAGTTGAGCAGGAACTGGGTCGCCGCCGGCAGCACCACGAAGTAACCGAACAGGACCCCGGCGATGAAGAGGACCGGGATCAGCAGGAGGAGCGGCAGGATCGTCCGCTGCTGCTGGCGGCTGAAGGCCGGGAGCAGGTAGGCGTAGGCCTGGTAGAGGACGATCGGCAGGGAGAGGATCAGCGCCCCGTAAGTCGAGACGGTCAGCGTCGTCGTGAACGGCTCGGTGACGCCGAAGGTGATCAGCCTGGTGTGGCCGGAGGGCAGCGGTCCGCTGGCCAGTTCCAGCAGCAGGTGGTTCTGCCAGAAGCAGAGGGCGAGTGCGACGCCGAAGACGGCGATCGAGACGACGATCCGGGACCGCAGCTCGTCGAGATGATCGACGAGCGGGACCTGGTCCTCGTGTGAGATCGCTTTCAGGCGCCGCACTCGCTTCACCTCAGGCCTGCGGCTTGGCGACGGCGACCGCTACCGGCTTGGCCACGGCGACCGGCTCGGCCGGCGCCTCGATTGCGGGCTCGTCCTTCTCGCCGCCGAGCGAGCCGCGGAGCTCGCGGATCCCCTTGCCGAGCGACTTACCGAGCTCGGGCAGGCGTTTGGGTCCGAAGACCACGAGGGCGATGACGAGGACGATTCCTATCTCCATCGGTCCGATGTTGGGCATGGGTGAGACCTCCTATTACGGTCTGGCTGCTCTTATTTGAGGAAGCCGGTCGCGCCGACTGCCTTCAGAACTTCGTCGGCGGTGAACGGCGTGTCGAAGGGACCGTCGGGGGAGATCCCCTTGGGGCTGTTCTTGGCGATCAGACCGATCACCGAGGCGTGCCGGGCCTCGATCGTGAGGATCGAGAGCGCCGCCGCGACGTTGGCCGGGCTGGCGATGTTCAGCGCCTGCCCCGAGTAGGCGTGGACGCCGGTGTTCTCCAGCGCCACCGCGGTCTGCACGAAGGCCGACTCGGACGACGTGGTGCCGCCGAAGTCGACTTTGGGAGCGGCGACTGCTTTGCTTCCCAGGGCCTTCTTCAGGTAGGCGACGTGGGCGTTCTCGTCCCGGGTCGTCGTCTTCAGGAAGACCAGCGTCTGCTTGTCCTTGATGAACGAGCTCTTCGCCTGGTTGGCGGTCGCCTCGTTGTAGAAGGCGGCCTCCAGGTACTCGAGGGTGAGGGCGAAGTTGAGGATGCCGACGTCGCCCTTGCCAAAGCTCGCCGGCGGGCGGCCCTTGCCGGCGGCCATGCCCGGCGCGGCGGTCAGGGCGCCGAGCAGCGCGCCGCCACCGACGACCGCGCCGCCGGCCAGTCCGGCCTTCTTCAGGAAGCCGAGCCGGGTGTCGCCCTCCTCGAGGGTTTCCGCGGCGTTGTAGGCCGACTCACGGACGACGCCATCCACGTTCGTCTCGCCAAACTTCGTGTCGGGATCCATCTCTGCTCCTTTTGGGGGAAGTGGTTTCCCGACACATGCGCAAGGGCGGCGCGATTGGATCAGCGGCTAGGTGATTTGGGGGGTACGACGAGACGATGCGGCCTCACGTTTCCGGCCGCCGCCGCGTTCATCCCTCGACCCCCAAACGGAGGAGTGAGATGAGCAACGCCGAGCGGTTCATGCAGCGCTACATGGAGGTGTGGCCGAGCTTCGACGCCGATCGGCTCGAGGAGGCGATCGACCCGGAGGCGACGATCCACCACTCCGGCATGCCCGCCCCGATCCGCGGCACCGAAGAGCCCGACTACGTCCGCGCGATCAAGGCTCTGATGCCGGATGTCAGTCTCAAGGTCGCGAACTGGGCCGGCAACGACGACGTGGTCTTCGTCGAGTACGAGATCAGCGGCACCCTGGTCGACCAGCCGCTCGCCTGGACCGGCATCGGCCGCTTCAAGCTCCGCGGCGACCGCGCAATCGACGCCATCGGCCGCTGGGACAACCTCGAGCTCCTCGCCCAGATCGACCCCACCGTCAGTGTCAGTGCTTTCGCCGAAACCGCAGCCCGGCTCGTCAGCGCGTCCGCCCCAAAGCCCTGAACCCTCCGACACCCGGCGCGGAGAAACGGCGCGCCGGGTGCCCTTCTGCGGTCCGAATTCGGTTCAGTCGAACGCGTATTCTTCGTATTCGCTGACGTTCTCTTTGGTCACCACTGCCGCCGGCACGACTATCTGCCGCGGTACCTCCGGCGGGACCAGTTCCGAGAACCCTTCGTCAAGCCCGATCAGGCGTGCCATGTTCACGGCCGAGGCCGCCATGTTCGGGTTGTAGAGGAAGGTCGCCCGGTAGAGGCCGCCTTCCTTGATCTGGTCCATCGCGGCCTGTGAGCCGCCGACGCCGGTGAGGAACATTTCGTCGTCGCGGTCGGCGTTGCGGATCGCCTGCACCACGCCCTGGGCCATGTCGTCGTCGTGCGTGTAGACGGCGTCGATTTCGTTCTCCGACTGGAGGATGTTCTCCATCACGGTCAGGCCCTTGTCCGGGTTGAAGTCACCCGGCTGCTGGGCGACGATTTCGATGCCGCCGTCGGGGCAGGCCTTTTTGAGCTGGTCTTCGAACCCTTTGGTCCGTTCGTCGGTGACCGAGATCCCGGCCAGGCCCTGGATTTCGACGACCTTGCCTTTGCAATTGAGTTCTTCGCCGATGTAGTCGGCCGCCAGAACCCCGATTTGGTAGTTGTCACCGAGGATGGTGGCCGTCGCCGCGTCGGGCTGGGTGAACAGTCGGTCGATGTTCACCACCGGGATTCCCGCCGCCTCGGCTTTCTGGGCAACCGGCGTCAGCGCTTCGCCGTCCTGCGGCAGCACCACCAGCACGTCCGGTTTTTCCGAGATCACCTGCTCGATCTGCTGCGCTTGGGAGTCCGCGTCAGCCGCCTCGAGCAGTTTGAAATCGACGTCGTCGTATTCGTCAGCCTGCGCCTGGGCGTCCTTGGAGATCGCCCCCAGCCAGCCGTGGTCGGTCGGCGGCACGCTGGCGACAATGCTGACGGTTTTGCCGGAACCACCTCCCGTGTCACCGCCGGCTTCGGCGCCGCCCGAGCTCTCGCTGGTGACGGTCACCGTCTCCGAGTCCCCGCCGCAGGCTGAGACCCCCAACATCAGTAGGCCCGCAACACCGATCGCGAGCATCAGTCGCTTCAGGGACATGATCTCTCCTCCTCCTTATTTGACATTTCAGTACCTCGCCTCGGGGCGCTGGATCAGGACCGCGCCGAGCACGATCGCCCCTTTGGTCACCTGCTGGATCTCGGTCGAGAGATCGAGCTGGGTCATCAAGCTGAAGATCAGCGCGAAGGTGAGGACACCGAGGAAGGTCCCGACCATCGTCGCCCGGCCGCCGGCCAGGCTGGTGCCGCCGATCACCACGGCGCCGATCGCGTCGAGCTCGTAGAGGTTGCCGCTGACCGGCGAGGCGCTGCCGAGGCGGGCGCTGAGCAGCACGGTGGCGATCCCGGCCATCAGGCCGGAGAGCACGTAGACGCTGAAGATCACTTTGCGGACCGGCACGCCGGCGATCCGCGCCGCTTCGCGGTTGCCGCCGACGGCGACCACGTAGCGGCCGAAGCGGGTCCGGTTGAGCACGACCCAGCCGCCGACCACGATCCCGAGGAAGACCCAGACCGAGACCGGGATGCCGACGATTTTCCCGGTCCCGAACCAGAGCAGCGAGAACGGCGCCGGGTCGCCATAGGAGCCGCCGTTGAGGTCGAGCAGGCCGACTGGGAGCTTGTCGTTCAGCAGCAGGGCCAGCCCGCGGGCGATCGAGAGCATCGCCAGGGTGGCGATGAAGGGGACGACGCGGCCGAAGGTGATCGCGGTCGCGTTGATCGTCCCCAGCAGCACGGCGAAGCCGATCGCGCCGAGGATGAAGAGGAAGGTGCCGCCGCTCGGGTCGACGAGCACACCGGCGAAGACCCCGGCCGCCGCGACCATCGAGCCGACCGAGAGGTCGATGCCGGAAGTCGCGATCACGAAGGTCATCCCGACCGCGAGCACGCCGATGATGCTCGCCTGGGTGAGCATGTTGCGGACGTTGTCCCAGGTCGGGAAGGTGTCGGGCCGCAGGATCGCGCCGGTGACAAAGAGGGCGATGACAACAAGGCCCAGCGCGTACTCCTGGAACTGCAGAGCGCCGAAGCGATTGCGCAGAGCGGCTACCTGGTTCATGCGACCTCCTCGATCAGGTCGGGGCCGGCGGTCGGGACGACGGCGTGGGAGAGCAGCTCACGCTCGGTCGCTTTGTCGCCGTCGACCTCGGCGACCAGCTCGCCCTCGCGCATCACGAGGACGCGGGTGCAGATCCCCGCCAGCTCCTCCAGCTCGGAGGAGACGAGCACGACCCCGAGGCCGCGGCCGGCCAGCTCGGTGACGATCCGGTAGATCTCCGCCTTGCTCGGGATGTCCACCCCGCGGGTGGGCTCGTCGAGCAAAAGCACACGGCACTCGCGCAGAAGCCAGCGGGAGAGCACGACCTTCTGCTGGTTGCCGCCGGAGAGCTCGCGGGCGCGGCGCTCGGGGTCGTCGGGAAGGGTGTTCAGCGCCTTCAGCTGCGCCCGCGCCGCCTCGCGCTCGCCGCGCACGTCGAGCAGGCCATGGCTGAAGCGGCCGAGGTCGGCGAGGGTGATGTTCTTGGTCAGGCTCCAGTCGAGCAGCAGGCCCTGCGACTTGCGGTCCTCGGGGGCGAGCCCGAGCCCGGCGGCGATCGCCCGGTCGGGCCGGTTCGGCGCCAGCCGCCGTCCCTCGACCGTCACCTCGCCCGCTTCGCGCGGGTCGAGGCCGCAGATCAGCCGCAGCAGCTCGCTGCGCCCGGAGCCGACCAGGCCGCCGATCCCGAGCACCTCCCCCGCCCGCGCCTCGAAGCTGACGCCACGCACCGCGGGCAGGGCGCGCGCGTCGCGGACCTCGAGCAGGACCTCGCCGGCGCCCCGCGGTCGCTCCGGGTAGAGGCGCTCGACCTTGCGCCCGACCATCAGCCGGACCAGCTCGTCGGGCGGGGTGTCGGCGGCGATCCCGCCGGCGGCGGTGGCGCCGTCTGCGAGCACGGTGACGCGGTCGCCGATGCGGCGGATCTCGTCGAGCCGGTGCGAGATGTAGACGACGCCGACCCCTTCCGCGGTCAGCCGATGCACGACCTCGAAGAGCGTCTCCACCTCGCCCGCGTCGAGGATCGCCGAGGGCTCGTCCATGATCAGCACCCGGGCGTCGTAGGAGAGCGCGCGGGCGATCGAGACGATCTGCTTGGCGGCTGGGCGCAGGGCCCGCACCGGCAGGCGCGGGTCGATCCGCTCGTGGCCGAGCCGGGCCAGCAGCGCGGCGGCGTCGGCGCGCATGCGGCCGAGGTCGAGCAGCGGGCCGCGACGCGGCTCGTGCCCGAGGAAGACGTTCTGGGCGACGCTGAGGTCCTCGACCAGATCGAGCTCCTGGTAGATCGTCGCCACGCCTCGTCCCAGGGCCGCCGCCGGATCGCGTTCGGGCAGCGGCTCGCCGTCGACGAGGATCTCGCCCGCGGTCGGCTCCACGGCGCCGGCGACGCACTTGATCAGCGTCGACTTGCCGGCGCCGTTGGGGCCGAGCAGGCAGTGCACCTCTCCCTGGCGAACGTCGAAGTCGACCCCGCGCAGCGCCTCCACGCCGGGGTAGGTCTTGACCAGGCCGCGGACCTCCAGCACGACGGGCCCCGGGACGGCGGCCGGCTTGTCGGGCGCGCCGTTCATCCGACCACCAGCGGCCTCAGGTTGCGCTCCGCGATCTCCAGGCCGCGCAGGATCTTCGGCTCGCTGCCGCCCCAGATCGGGTCCTCGTGCTCGACCGAGAGCACGCCGTCGAAGCCGCCCTCGTACAGCGTGTCGACGTAGCGGCGGAAGTCGACTTCGCCCGAGCCGGGCAGCCGGTACCGCCACCAGCCCATGTCCCAGGGATCCTGCTCGCGCTGGGAGAGCCGGCCGAAGAAGCCGAAGCGGTTGCGCTCCGCCGGGAAGACCTCGGCGTCCTTGGCGTGAGCGTGGACGACGCGGTCGACGTAGGGGCGCAGCGCCTCGACCGGGTCGATCCCGAGCCAGAGCAGGTGCGAGGGGTCGAAGTTGAGATAGAGGCCGAGCCCGAACATCCACTCCCAGAGCTCCGGCGAGTAGGCGAGGTTGCCGGGGGCGCCGTCGGGGTGCCAGCCCTCCATCACGCAGTTCTCGATCATCAGCTTGACCCCGCGCTCGCCCGCGTAGTCGACCAGCGGCGGCATCACCCGCTCCGCCTCCCGCAGGTTCTCGCTCACGCTGCGGGTCGGGTCGCGGCCGATGAAGGTGCCGACGGGCACGGTGTCGAGCTCGGCGGCGGCGTCGATGCAGGCGCGGAGGTGGCGGTGGATCGCCTCCCGCTCCTCGCCGTCGGGGTGCAGGTTGTTGTCGTAGTAGGCGAGCGCCGAGAGCTCGAGGTCGTTCTGGTGGAGGACGGCGCGGACGCGGTCGGCCTCGGCGGCGTCGAAGCGGTCGGCGGCGAGGTGGGAGGCGGTGAAGGGCCGGTCGCCCAGCGATGGCCAGGCGGCCAGCTCGAGCGCTTCGTAGCCGTTCTCCCCAGCCCACCCGGCGACCTCCTCGAGCGGCCACTCCGGCAGGCAGGCGGAGAGCAGGCCGAGCTTCATCGCGCCTTCACCTCGATCCACTCGCCGCGGCGCGCCGACTCCAGCACCGCCTCGGTGATGCGGACCGCGCGGGCGCCGTCGGCGAGGCCGGGCAGGCCGTCGGCCGGCGCCTCCCCGGCGAAGGCGGCGTAGCTCTCCGCGACGAAGGCGTCGAAGCAGTCCTGGTAGCCCTGCGGGTGCCCCGCGGGCAGGGTGACGTAGCGGGCCGCGGCCGGGTCGAGCGTGTCGAAGTCGCGGGGGATCGTTTCGGCGGCGTCGCGCCGCAGCACGGTCAGCTCGTCGGCCCGTTCCTGGTCGAAGGCGAAGGTCTCGGCGCCGGCGCAGATTTCGATCCAGAGGCGGTTCTTGCGACCGGCCGAGACCTGGGATACGAGCAGCGAGCCGGTCGCCCCGGCGTCGGTCTCGAACAGCAGCGCGGCGACGTCCTCGGTCTGGACCGGCCGCGGCTCGCCACCCCCGCCGCGCTCGAAGGAGGCGGCGCCGGCGCCGCTGCGGGCCTCGTGGGCGATCGCCGTCTTTGCAACCAGCTTGGTGAGCCGCTGGCCGGTCACAAACTCGACCAGGTCGCACCAGTGCGAGCCGATGTCGGCGAAGGCGCGCGAAGCGCCTCCGAGCTCGGGGTCGACGCGCCAGTTGTAGTCGCCGGCGTCGAGCAGCCAGTCCTGCAGGTAGCCGCCGCTGAGCAGGCGCGCCGGTGTCGCGGCGGCGAGCCGGGCGCGCAGCTCGCGGACCGTCGGGTAGTAGCGGTAGACGAAGGGGACCGTGACGAGAACGCCGGCCTCCTCGGCCGAGGCGGCGAGCACGGCGGCTTCGGCCGGGTCGAGCCCGATCGGCTTCTCGCAGATCACCGCCTTGCCGGCCTCGATCGCCGCCAGGGCGAGCGGCACATGGAGGTTGTTCGGGGTGCAGATGTGGACGACGTCGATCTCGGCCGAGCGGACCAGCTCCTCGGCGCTGGCGAAATCGCGGTCGGCGCCGAGCTCGGCGCGGGCGGCGGCGGCGCGGGCGGGGCTGGAGGCGGCTACGCCGGCGATCTGGGCTCCGGCGAGCCGGGCGGAGCGGGCATGCACGCGGCCGACGAAGCCGGCTCCGACAATCCCGGCGCGCAGTCCTCGGGCGCGAGCGAGTGGGCTGCGAGGCCCCGACTGAACGGCGCTCTCCTCCATGGATCGAAGCTAACCCGCTTTTGCGTGCCTGTCAAGCAAAAGTCCCTTGTCAGGCACGCATAAGTGATCCATACTCTTCCCCGCCCATGGAAACCAGCTCCCTCCTGAGGCTGATCCGCGAAGGCGACGGGTCGACCCGGGCCGACCTCGCCCAGCGTACGGGCCTCGCGCGCTCGACGATCACCCAGCGGCTCGACCAGCTTCAGGCCCTCGGCCTGCTGAAGGAGGTAGCCGGCGCCGGGTCGACCGGCGGGCGGCCGCCGATGCGGCTGGTCTTCAACGAGGACGCGGCGCTGGTCCTCGCCGCCGACCTCGGCGCCACCCACTCGCGGCTCGCCGTCACCAACCTCGGCGGTCAGGTGCTGGCGTCGGACCGCGGCGACATCGAGATCGCCGACGGGCCCGAAGTGGTGCTCGAGTGGGTCGAACAGCGCTTCAACAACCTGCTCGCCGAGGTCGGCGCCGAGCGCGCCGCGGTCGCGGGCATCGGGATCGGCGTCCCGGGCCCGGTCGAGCACGCGACCGGCCTGCCCCGCAACCCCCCGATCATGCCCGGCTGGGACGGCTTCCCGATCCCCGAGCGCTTCGCCGGCGAGTTCGGCGCCCCGGTGCTGGTCGACAACGACGTCAACCTCATGGCCCTGGGCGAACACTGGACCGGCTGGCGCGAGGTCGAGCACCTGCTCTTCGTCAAGGTCGGCACCGGAATCGGCTGCGGGATCATCGTCGACGGCAAGGTCCACCGCGGCGCCGACGGCGCGGCCGGCGACCTCGGCCACGTCCGCATCCCGGTCGACGACGACGAGGAGGACGTCGTCTGCAGCTGCGGCAACGTCAACTGCCTGGAGGCACTCGCCGGCGGCGGCGCCATGGCCCGCCGCCTCCGCTCCGAAGGCGTCGAGGTCCGCGACTCCCGCGCCCTGGTCGAGCTGACCCGAGCCGGCCTCCCCGCCGCAGTCCAGCTGGTCCGCCACTCCGGCCGCCTGATCGGCGAGGTCCTAGCCGCCGCCGCCAACTTCTACAACCCCTCGGTAATCGTGATCGGCGGCGACGTCGCCGACGCCCAAGAGCAGCTCCTGGCCAGCATCCGCGAGGTCGTCTACCAACGCTCCCTCCCCCTAGCCACCCGCCACCTCCGCATCGTCCGCAGCCCCCTGGAGGACCGAGCAGGCGTAATCGGCGCCGCCGCCATGGTCACCGAGCGAGTCCTCGAGCTGGACCCCGAGTTCGGGCCCTTCGGGCGACGGGGGCTGGCACCCCCTATCGCCTGAAGGAATTGCCTCCCCCGACGCTCCTATTTCGCCGCTTCGAACGCCTGCTGCAAGGTGGCCCCGCCATCCGGCGGCGTGCCATCCAGGATCGCGGCGGCGAAAGCGATGTCGGTGCCGAGCAAAGCAGCTTCGTTGGTGCCGGCTGGCGCCGGCAGGTCGAGGACGCGGTTGACCAGCCAGTCGACGATCTCACCGCTCCGGTCCCAGCGGTGGCGCTTGCGGGGGCCGCAGCCCTCGACGGCCGGGACCGCGTAGTTCGTGTCGCTGAGGTTGAAGCCGAACGCCTTGATGAATTCGGCCGAGAGCCCGTTCGGGTCGGGCTGGAGGTCGAATTTTTCCGGTTCGTTGGTCGCCAACGGGTTCAGCACTATCGGCTCCGAGCTCGAGCCGATGTAACACTCCTTGCCGAGGAAGGGGCCCTCGAGGTGCACCTTCACGGGCAGCGAGAAGGCCGGCACCGGGGCGCCGAAGAGGAACTCGATTGCGAGCCGTTTCGCATCGCCGGCGGCTTCGATCGTCAACCTCACCTTGTCCTTGCGCCACTTCGACTTCTTGTGACCCCAGCCGTGGCGGGGATTGTCGCCCATCCAGATCACGGTCGACCCGCCCTCAAGGGTGGTGCTCCCGGGCACCACCGGCAGGCAGTTAAGGGGCGCACAGTCTTCGATTTCGGGATTGGGCGGACTCGTCGCCGCGAATTGCAGGTGCAGCGGCGAGTCGATCGGGAGATCGAGATCGCCGAGCTCCAGCGTGCTTTCACGCACGGTTCCCGAGACGCAAACGGCGACTTCGGCCGGCGGGCCGTTGAGGCGTGGATCGTCGGTGGGACAGGCCGCGAACTCGTCGTAGATGTCGGACTGGACCGCCGCGGCCTGCGCCGCGCCGGCAAGCAGCATCAAGACGACCCCGAGCACGAACGCGATCGAGGCCGTGCCGGCCCTGTGGGTCAGGTGATGGCTCATTCGAATCTCCCTCTCCTCGCTGTGTAGGACACCGCGGCGAAGTTAGGGAGACGAGACAGGCCGGTCAAAAACCAACCTCGCGCAACCTCCGGCGGCGACCTGAGTCAACCTCGTAGACCGAACCGATCGTGGAGCCGCCGCAGCGGTGCCGGCGCCCACCAGTTCCATCTGCCGAGCAGCTTCATGAGGGAGGGAACGAGCAGGAGGCGAACGATGCTGGCGTCGATAAGCACGGCCAGCGCGGTCCCGATCCCGTTGGCCTTGAGGACCGTTATGCCCGAGATCGCGAAGGCCCCGGCGGCGACCGCGAAGAGGAGCGCCGCAGAGGTGACGACGCGCCCCGAGCGCTCCAAACCGACCGCCACGGACTCGCTGTCGGAGAAGCCGCCGTCACGCGCCTCCTTGATCCGCGAGAGCAGGAACACCGCGTAGTCGGTGGAAAGCCCGAAGGCGGTGGCGAAGAGCAGGATCGGCATCGACTGGTCGATCGCACCGGTGCCGTCATAGTCGAGGAGGCTTTCGAACCTGCCGTCCTGGAAGATGAGGACGAGGATCCCGAAGACCGCGCTGAGGTTGAGGATGTTCATGATCAGCGTCTTCAGTGGCAACACAACCGAACCGGTGAAGAGGAAGAGCAGGACCAGGGTTGCGGCGACGATCAACCCCAGCGCATAGGGCAGGTGCCGGGCAAGGCTCGCCTGGAAGTCGACGAAGTCCGCTGCCGCACCACCGACGAGAATGCTGGCTCCCGGCGGATCCTCGATCTCCCGGATGCGCCTTACCGTGTTGCGGCTCGCATCCGAGTAGTACGCGTACGGGACGATCGCCTGGATCGCGACAACGCCATCTCGAAGGTCGCGCGGCGGCGCCACCGTGGAGACCCCTGCCACAGCGCGCACCTGCGCGGCAACCTCGGGGGCGGCGCCCGGGCCGCCCCCGTCGACCGCGATCCAGACCGGGCTGTCCTGATGCGGCGGAAACTCGGAATTGAGCGTTTCGTACAGCTGGCGCGAGGAGGCCTCACGAGGAAGGGCGGTTGGATCGACCGAGTTGAACTTGATGCTGAGAAAGGGGATGCCGAGGAGGATCAGCAGCACCCCGCTCAGCGTCGCGATCGGGAGCGGGCGCCGCATCACCAGGCGGGAAAACCGGTACCAGAACCCCGCCTCGTCGGGTCGAGCGTCAGCCGCCGCCCGGCGCTGGAGGAAGGCGGGCGCGCCGGCGTCGACCCTTCTCCCGAGCAGGGTGAGGATCGCGGGCAGCACGGTCAGCGAGATGAAGGCCGCGAGCAAAGCCACCGCCGCACCTCCAACCCCGGTCGAGTAGAGAAAACGCTGGGGGAAGACGAGCAGCGAAGCGAGCGCGGCCGCCACGGTGAGCGAGGAGAAGAACACGGTGCGCCCGGCGCTCGCCATCACCCGTCGCATCGCCGTCGAGCCGGGCCCGTGCTCGGCGATCTCCTCGCGGTAGCGGGAGACGACGAAGAGGCTGTAGTCGATCGAGAGGGCAAACCCCAGCGCGGTCGCGATGTTGAGGGCGAAGATCGAGAACGAGACGAATTCGCTCGCGAGGCGCAGGAACAGGAGCGTGCCGACGATCGCCAGGGCACCGATCGCGAGCGGCAGGAGCGCGGCGACGAAGCTGCGGAATAAGAACAGCGAGAGCAGGAAGAGCAGCGGGAACACCACCATCTCCGCCTTGCGCAGGTCTTCCTCGAGCCGCTGGTTGACCTGCTCCTGGACGACGGCGAGACCCCCGATCACGAGATCGGGACGGTCGGCGAGCGAGTCGGCGACCGCCGCCCCGTCCTCCTGCACCTCCTTGTCCCCCGTCGCCTTCAGCACGATGGCGAGGTAGGTCGAGCGGCGGTCGTGCGATAAGAACGCGGGGGCGCCGGTGTCGAAGTAACCGGTGACGGAACGGACCTCGTCGCGCTGTCGCAGAGCGAGCTCCAATGCCTCGACGCGCCTGCGGGTCGAGGCGGCCTCGATCGGGGCGTCGCGAACGACGACGAGGACCTGGGGTTCCCAGAGGCCCGCGGCTTCCAGCCTCTCCTGCGCCCGCACCGCCTCGCTCGCGGGGTCCTCAGCGCCGTAGGGGTCGAGACGGGAGGCGACCGAAGCGCCGAAGGCGGCGGCGAATAGGAAGAAGACCGCGGCGAGGGCGACCACACTGCGCGCCCTGGACTCGACCACCAGGGCGAGGGCGTCGAACATCATGGTCTTCCGGCAGGCTCGATGGTGCGGACGGTGGGTGCCTAACCCGCCGCCAGCGCAATCGCGTGGAAGCCGCCGTCGACGTGGACGATCTCGCCGCTGATCGCGCTCGACCACTCCGAGAAGAGGAAGCAGGCAGCGCCCGCGATCGGCCCGGTATCGCGCGCGTCCCAGCCCAGCGGCGCGGTCCGGTCCCAAGCCTCCGTCGTCGCACCGAATCCTCTGAAGCCGCCGCTGGCGGCGCTGCGGACGGGCCCGGAGGCAATGAGGTTGGCGCGGATGCCGCGCGGCCCGAGGTCGCGGGCCAGGTAGCGGTTGACCGCCTCCAGGGAGGCCTTCGCCACCCCCATCCAGTCGTACTCCGGCCAGGCCCGGCTGGCGTCGAAGTCGAGGCCGACGATGCTGCCGCCCGGGCTCATCAACGGCTCCAGGTGATGGGCGAGGGACTTGTAGGAGACGGCGCTGACCTCGAACGCCTCGACCGCACTCGAGACCGGGGTTGCGAGAAACTCCGCGCCGATCGCGTCGGGGGGCGCGTGGGCGATCGCATGAAGGACTCCCGAAAGCCCGCCCCAGCGGTCGGCGATCTCCTCGCGCAGTTGGGCGAAGTCCTCCTCCCTGGTCACGTCCAGCTGCAGAACCTCGGGCGGAGCCTCGGCGAGCTGCCGCGCGCTGCGCTCGGTCATCGAGCGCGCGCGCCCATGGCTCGTCAAGAGGATCTCGGCGCCGTGGCGCAGCGCCTCCCTGGCGACGCCGAAGGCGATGCTGTCCTTGGTCAGGACCCCGGTCACGAGGATGCGCTTCCCCGCCAGCATCGGCGCGCTCACCCGAGCGCCCACTCTCCGGCCGGGGACTCGAAGGCGAGGACCACGTTGTGCCCCCCGAAGCCGAACGAGTTGGACAGCGCCAGCAGTGGCGAGCCGCGCCCCTCGCCAAGCGGCTGCGGGCCCGCGCTCACGTAGTCGAGGTCGAGACCCTCCTCGGGTTCCTCGTAGCCCAGGGTCGGCGGGGCGATCTCGTCGCGCAGCGTCAGCACGGTAGCCACCGCCTCGACTGCGCCGGCAGCACCGAGCAGGTGCCCGATCGCCGACTTGAACGAGGAGATGGGGACCTCCGCGGCGTGGGCTCCCAGCGCCAGCTTGAGCGCCTTCGTCTCGCTGCGATCGTTGAGCGGCGTGGAGGTGCCGTGAGCGTTGACGTAGCCAACTTCGGATGCGGCCCGACCGGCGTCGCTCAGCGCGATCTCGATAGCGCGGGCGGCGGCGACGCCGCCGGGCTCGGGGGCGGTCAGGTGGAACGCGTCCGAGGACGCCCCGATCCCCGCCAGCCTCGCCAGGGGCACAGCCGCGCCGGCAGATTCACGCGGGAACCGCTCCAGCACCAAGACCCCGGCCCCCTCCCCCATCACGAAACCGTCGCGGCGGGCGTCGAAGGGACGCGACACGCCCAGCCTCGAGAGAGCCCCCATCGTCTCGAGGGCGCTGAGAACCAGCGGGTTCAGGGCCGCCTCCGAACCCCCGACGACGACCGCGTCCAGCTCGCCGCCCCGGATCAGCCGGCAGCCTGCGGCGATCGCGTCAGCACCCGAGGCGCAGGCCGAGATGACGGCTGAGCTGTAGCCCTGCAGGCCGTAGCGCATCGCCAGCGTCCCGGCGGCGGCGTTCCCCATCAGGACCGGAATCGTCAGCGGCCAGACGCTGGCCGGTCCCTGCTCCCGGTAGCGATCCTGCTGAGCGGTAAGCGTGTCGATGCCGCCCGTCCCGGTCCCGATCACGCACCCGATCCGGTGCGGAGCGAAGGGCAGGCCATCCGCGCCCGCTCTGCCCTCCCAGCCGGCCATCGCCAGCGCTTCGTCCGCGGCGCAGATCGCCAGCTGCGTGAAGCGGTCGGTCCGGCGGATTTCCTTCACCGAGAGGAACTGCTCGGGTTTGAACTCCTCGCACGCCGCGACGCCATCGGCGATGCCGCAGCGTTCCCGCTTCCAGGCCTCGAACGAGACCTCGGCGCCGACCCCAAGCGGCGTCACCGCGCCGACTCCGGTGATCGCGACCTCCGGCCTCATCCACCGACGCCCTGGAGGTCGGGGGGCTCGCCTGCGGCGAGGGTCGAAGTCGTCCTCGGTTCCATGCAGCGGGAGAATGCAGCGCCAGCCGCATCGGGTCAAAAACGGCGATTTGCCCCGGCGAGGCCGAATCGGTTAGACACGGTTCGCTGATGAGCGGGACGGAAGAAACGATCGGGATCGGCGTCATCCTCGCCTTCGCGACGCTGCCTCCCCTCGTCGACTACCTGCTCGTCTCGCGCGCCGGCGAGCTGGAGAGGTTCAGCTTCTTCGGCGATCGCGAATTCCGTCACCTCCTGCTCTCGATGATCGGCGCCGGGGTGCTGGCAGCGGTCGTCGGCACGTCTGTTCCCGCGCTCGGATGGCCAGGCAACGGCTGGGGGTGGATCGCGGTCGGCGTTGTCGTCATGTGCCTCGGCAACGGCCTGCGCTACTGGGCGATCCTCACCCTCGGACGCTTCTTCCGCTTCGTGGTCGAGGTCCAGGATGGTCATCGGGTGATCACGACCGGGCCCTACAGGTTCATCCGTCACCCCTCCTACACCGGCCTCCTGCTGATGCAGCTCGGCCTCGGCATAGCGATCAGCAACACGCTCTCGCTGCTGATCTGCCTGACGCTGCCGCTGCTTCCGCTCGGCCACCGCATCCGCAGCGAGGAGCGGGCGCTGAGCAGGAACCTGGGGAGCGAATACGTCGAGTACATGGCCACCACCAAGCGCTTGATCCCGCGAGTGTGGTGAGCGAGTCCTCGACGACGGAGGCACGCCACGAGACGACCGGTGAGCGCCTCGGTCCGGCAGAGCGCCTACAGGCGCTCTGCGATCCAGGCTCGCTCGAACCGATCCGCACGCGAATCCGGCCGCAGGGGCCAGGCGGAGACGGACAGCCCGGCGACGGCGTCCTCGGCGGCCTCGGCCGCGTCCGTGGGCGGCCGATCGCATGCTTCGCCCAGGACGTCGCCGTGCGCGGAGGCTCGCTGGGCGTTGGACACGCGGAATCGATCGTCCGCGTCCTGGAGCTCGCCGGTCGCCTGAAGGTGCCGGTCGTGAGCTTCGTCGAGTCGGGCGGGGCACGGCTGCAGGAGGGGGGCGCCGCGCTCGGCGGCTACGGCCGCGTCTTCCGCCATAACGTCGCGCTCTCGACCGTCGTGCCGCAGATCTCGGTGATCGCCGGCACGGCGGCCGGCGGCGCCTGCTATTCGCCGGCGCTGACCGACTTCGTCGCGATGACCGACCGCGCCGCGATGTTCCTGACCGGCCCCAAGGTCGTCGAGGAGGTTTCCGGGGAGAAGATCGGGGCCGCCGAGCTGGGCGGCCACCCGGTCCACACCCGCAACGGCGTCTGCGACCTCGTCGCGCCGAGCGATCGTTCCGCGGCGGAGCTCGTCCGCGGCCTGCTCTCCTACCTGCCGCAGTCCGCCGGCGCCGAGCTGCCGCTGGCGGTGGCGGCCGGGCCCGAGCTGCCGGACCCCGGAGCGCTGCTGCCGCCCTCCTCCCGCAGCGTCTACGACGTGCGGCAGCTCCTCGCCGGCATCGTCGACGCCGGCTCGATGCTCGAGCTGGCGCCGCGATGGGCGCGCAGCGTGTTCACCGGTTTCGCGCGACTCGAAGGGCGGCCCGTCGGCCTGATCGCGAACCAGCCACGCCATCTCGGCGGAGTCCTCAGCGCGGACTCCGCGCAGAAGGGGGCTCGCTTCGTCGAAACCTGCGACCGCTTCGGCGTGCCGCTGGCCATATTCGTGGACACTCCCGGTTTCATGCCCGGCCTGGGACAGGAGCGGGCCGGTGTGATTCGCCACGGAGCGGCGCTGGTGCGGGCCTTCGCCAAGGCCACCGTGCCGCGCCTGACCGTCGTCCTGCGCAAGGCCTACGGCGGCGCCTTCATAGCCATGAACTCGAAGGAGCTCGGAGCGGACATGACCTTCGCCTGGAGGGGCGCACAGATCGGGGTGATGGGACCGCAGGCAGCGGCCGCGATCCTCCACCGCCGCGAGCTCGAAGCCGCCGCCGACCGCGCATCGCGCCTCGCGACCCTGAGCGAGGCCTACGCGAACGATCACCTCAGCGCCGACGCCGCCGCGGGCGGCGGCTTCGTCGACGAGGTGATCGAGCCCCGCGAAACCCGGGCCCGGCTGATCGGCGCCCTGGAGGCGATCGCCGGCTGGCGCGCCTGAGCGGGCTCAGGACGGAATCACCCCGTCGGGCAGACCCAGCGAGGAGGCGTCGGTCATCGCCCCGGGTGGGGCAGGCGCATCGCCGGTTCGCCAGAGGACCTCGATCCCGGCCCGCACCAGCGTCTCTCCTCGGGCGTTGCTCACGGTCCAGTCGAGCCCGACCAGGGCGGTGCCCGGCCGGATCGGCCGCGCCGAGGCAACGGTGACCTCGGCTGAGATCGTGTCGCCGAACCTGACGGGGCGCTTGAAGACCACATCGCGCAGGCGGCGCAGCGCCACCACCCGCGAATGGTCGACCCCACCCAACCCGACCGCGAAGGAGAGGACGAGCAGCCCGTGGGCGATGCGCTCGCCGAAGGGGCTGCTGCGTGCCCACTCGGCGTCCGAGTGCTGGGGGTGCCAATCACCGGTCAGCGCCGCGAACATGACCACGTCGGCCTCGGTGACGGTGCGCCCGCGGGTCACGAACCGCGTGCCGATTGCCGGCAGGTTGTCCGGACCCCTAGCGCTCACTTGCTTCCCAGTAGGAGAGGGCGTCCGGCAGCTCGAGCCGGCTCGACAGGGCCAGGGTCATCGCGATGGCGATCCGCCGGTGTCCGACCTGGGAAGGGTGGATGCCGTCAGCGTCATAGGCTTCGTCGCTGTAGCGTCGCGCCCAGGCAGCGAGGTCGATGCAGAGAGTGCCGTGGTCCTCAGCGACGAGCCTGATCGCCTCGTTGAGGTGAGCGAGCCTGCTCGCGACCCGCGCTTTCGATTTCGGTCGCCAGGGCAGGAAGGGCACCAAGTCGGGGTACGTGGCGGTCGCTATGCGCGCCGGGAGGATCTCCCCCGCGAGACGCCCGAGGCAGGCCGCGAGGTTCTCGCCGGCAGCCTCGACGTCCGGCCGTGGGTAGTGCAGCACGTCGTTGGCCCCGCAGATCACGGTGACGAGGTCGGGCCGGCTCTCGAGCGCCAGGGGGACCTGGTCCCTCAAGACCTCGCCGCTCACCGCCCCGTCGGTCGCGAAGTTGAAGTGGCGCACCCCGGGACTGTGGGTGGCGAGCCACTCCGTCACCAGCTGCGGCCACAGGCTCCATTCGTCGCCGGCGGTACCCGCCGTGACGCTGTCGCCGAGCGTGGCAAAGCGGCGAACGGCGCGGCTCGTCACGTTCACGCGGGGGCCCCGGCTTCGAAGGCGAGGACGACGTTGTGACCGCCGAGCGCGAACGTGCTCGAGATGCCGACGAGCGAGCTGCGCCCGCTCCCGAGCGCGCGGGGGCCGTCACCGGCGTAGTCGAGGTCGAGCCCCTGCTCCGCCACCTCGTGACCGAGCGTCGGGGGCGCCACACCCTGCGCCAGCGCGATCACGGTGGCCACGGCATCGACCGCTCCGGCGGCGCCGAGCGCGTGCCCGGTCGCCGACTTGGCCGAGGTGACGGGCACGGCGCCGGCGCGGTCGCCGAGCGCCTCCTTCAGCGCCCGGGTCTCGGCTCGGTCCCCGAGTGGGGTCCCGGTGCCGTGGGCGTTGACGTAGTCGACATCCCCGGGTCCGATCCCGGCATCGCTCAGCGCGTTCTCGATCGCCCGGGACGCGGCCCCGGCGCCGGGATCGGGTGCGATCGCGTCGAACGCGTCGCAGGTCGTGCCCACACCGATCGCGCGCCCCAGCGGCGCGGCGCCGCGCTCCCGCGCCGCCGCCGCGCTCTCCAGCACGAGCGCTGCGGCGCCCTCGCTTATCGCGAACCCGTCGCGGCGAGCGTCGAAGGGCCGGCAGACGCCGGTCCGCGAGACCATGCCGGTCGCCGCCAGCACGGCACGAGCAGCGTCGCCGAGCGGCGACTCCGCCCCGCCGACCACGGCTGCGTCCGCCTCGCCGGAGCGGATCAGGCGCACGCCGATCGCAACGGCGTCGGCTCCGGCCGCGCAAGCCGAGGCCGGTGCCGAGCTGGGGCCGCGCAACCCGTAGCGGGTGGCAACCGCGGTGGCGGCGGCGTTCGGCAGGGTTGCGGCCGTCCCGCCCATTCCCGTGCCAAGGACGCAGGCAACGCGATAGGGGTCGAACGGGACGCACTCTCCCCAGCCGGCCCCGTGGACGGCCTCCTCGCAGGCCGCGATCGCGAGCTGGGCGAAGCGCTCGGTCCGGCGCGCCTCCTTGACCGAAAGGAGATCGCCCGGTTCGAGCTCTTCGCAGGTGCCGACCCCGCCGGCAATTCCGCTGCGGCCGGCGACCCACTCGGAGAACAGCCTCGGCGCGCCGGCTCCAAGCGGCGTCATCGCGCCGACCCCGGTAACGACGACGGCGCGTCTCATGACATGCGGGATGCGATCAGCTCGATGGCGTCGCCGACGGTCGTGAGCTTTTCGGCGTCCTCCGTCGTCACCTGCACGTCGTACTCCTCGTCGACGATCTGAGCAAGCTCGACGAGGTCGAGCGAATCGATGTCGAGCTGTTCGAAGGTCGCCTCACGGGCGACCGCGTCCGAGTCCGCGCCGAACGTCGCGAGGATCTCGAAGATCCTCTGCTCGACCGCCTCCGTCGTAACTTCACCATCCATCTCGTTCTCCTTTCAATCACGCCGTGAGACCCCCGTCGACGACGAGGGTCGCTCCATTGACATAGCTGGCCGCATCCGAGGCCAGGAACCCCACGCAGGCGGCAACCTCGTCAGGCGAGCCGGCCCGCCGAGCGGGGACCGAACGGACCAGGTCCGCCTGCAGCTCGGCGGTCATCGCCGTCTCGATCAGTCCGGGAGCGACGACGTTCGCCGTGATTCCGCGCCGCGCCACCTCACCCGCAACGGTTCGCGTCATCGCCGTCAGCCCCGCCTTGGACGCCGCATAGTTGACCTGACCGGGGTTGCCGCGAAGGCCCACGATCGAGCCGACGTTGACAATCCGCCCGAAGCGGGCCCTGAGCATCCCCCGCAGCGCCCGACGGGTAAGCCGGAACGCCGCGGTGAGGTTGACGTCGAGCACAGCCGTGAACTCCTCGTCGCTCATCGCGGCGCAGAGGTTGTCTTGACTGACGCCGGCATTGTTGACGAGGGCCAGCACTGGCCCGAGCCGCGCCTCGGCGGCGGCGAAGAGGGCATCGGCGCTCTCGGGCCGAGCGACGTCGGCCTGGATCGCGCAGGCGCGACCGCCGGCTGCCTCAACGGCTGCGACGGTCGCCGCAGCCCCCTCCTCGCCGTCGCGGAAGTTCACGGCGACGGGCCACCCGTCCGCCGCCAGCCGGCTCGCGATCGCGGCGCCGATGCCGCGCGAAGCGCCGGTCACCAGCGCGCAGCGCTCGCCGTCAGCCATCGGGCACGCCCCAATCGAGCACCGCGGCCCCCCAGGTGAGGCCGGCGCCGAACGCGCCCAGCAGGACCTTGTCGTCCCTGTTCAGCTTTCCGGACCGCTCCGCATCGGCCAGCGCCATCGGGATCGTCGCCGCCGACGTGTTGCCGAAGCGATCGATGCAGACGGCAACCCGCTCCGGCGGAAGGCAGAGGCGCTCCCCGACCGCCTTGATGATGCGCAGGTTTCCCTGGTGGTAGGCGAACAGGTCGATGTCGTCAAGCTCGAGGTCGGCCGCCTCGATCGCGGCGCGGGTGGCCCCGACGAGGCTGTCGACGGCGGCGGCGAACGTCTCGCGACCGCGCATGCGGATCACGTTCTCGGGGCGACGGGCGTAGAACCACGACGCCCCGGTCGGGTCGGTGCCGAGGACGACCGGCCCAACCCTGCTCTCCCCCTCGCAGGCCTGCACGAGCACAGCCCCCGCGCCGTCGGCGAAGAGGGCCGCCGTGGCCCGGTCGTCGGGGTCCGTAACGCGGCTGAGGAGATCGGCGCCGACCACCAGTGCACGCTCGACCCTGCCGGCCTCGACCTGGCTCACAGCCGACTGCAGGGCCGTCAGCCAGCCCGTGCAGGCGGCGCCCACGTCGGCGCAGAAGGCCGAGGTGAGGCCCGCGCGCCCGGCGACGACGGGAGCGACGTTGGGCGTTATGTCCTCGGCGGTCATCGTCGCCACGAAGAGCACGTCGATCGACGCCGGATCGCATCCAGCTGTGGCAAGGGTCCCCCGGACCGCGTCCGCCGCGAAATCCGCGACCCTCTCGTGAGGCGCGGCGATCCGGCGCTCGCGGATCCCGGTGCGGGAGCGGATCCAGGACTCCTCGACGCCGATTCGCGCCGCGATCGGCCCGTTGGAGACGACCTGCGAAGGGACGGCCATCGCCGCGGCGCTGACCGCCGCGCCCCGGCGCACCACCGATCCCGGGCTACGCGACATCGCCCCAGGCCAGGACTTCGACCGAGTCGCCGTAGGTTCGCTTCGCGAGCTTGCTCAGGACCCGGCCCGGCCCGGTCTCGACAAGGCGGCTGCAGCCGGCCCGGAGCAGATGCTCGACGCTCTCGCGCCAACGCACGGGCCGCACGATCCCAAGGGTCAGCTCCCGCCTCACATCCTCGAAGGGAGCGCAGGTGGTGGTGCAGATGATGGGCAGCTCCGGCTCGTCGACCCTCGTCTCAGCTACCAGCTCGCCGAACGCCGCCGCGACATCGGCCATCAGCGGCGAGTGGAAAGCTCCACCGACGGGAAGCCTCACGGCGCGCAGGCCAGCCGCCTCCACCTCCCCGAGCGCCCGCTCGATCGCCTCTCTCGCCCCGGAGAGGACCACCTGAGTCGGAGAGTTGTCGTTGGCGACGACGACTCCACAGCGCTCGGCGATCGCCGCTGCCGACTCAAGGCTCGGTGCCGCGACCGCGATCATCGAGCCGCTCTGCTCGCGCTCGGCTTCGGCCATCAACCGCCCGCGCTCGACGACCAGCCGCAACGCGTCGAGCGGGTCGAGCGCGCCCGCCGCCACCAGTGCCGCGAACTCGCCGAGCGAGTGCCCGGCGACGGCCACGGGCTCCACCGCCTCCGAGATCGCGCGCCAACCGGCGAGGTTGGCGCAGAAGATGGCCGGCTGCGCGAACGCCGTGCTCTGGCCGGCACGCGCGAAGGGGTCCTCGCCCAGCGCCCGCAGCGCGGCCTCACCCAGGTCGGGGCACCAGCGCTCCACCGTGGCCCGCATGTCGCCGGCTTGGCTACCCTGCCCCGGGAAAAGCACGACGGCTCGCATGCAGCCAAGCTAGACAACCACCTGGCGCATGTCGAAAGTCGGGATTCGTGCGGCGCAATGCCTGTCGACACAATGGCGGCCGCCCCCCGCCGGGGCATCCCGATGACGACGCCGACCTCGAGAACCGACCCCGGAGTCACGGCCTGGCTCAGGGCACTGGACCGGCTGCGACCGACCCCCGAGCCCCACCGTGGCGAGAGCCTCTCTCGCGAGCAGGCGCTGCTGCTGCTTCGCTGCGACGAGGAGATCCTGGATGCGCTGTGCGATCGCGGGCTGCCGCACGCGGGCCAGCGTCCGCAGGAGCGCTATGACACCTCCGACCTGATGAACCTCGCCCTCTCGTCCGGTTCGAACCGTTCGCTGCCCGAGCTTGGGGCCGCCTTCATAGCCCGCGTCGCCGCGGCGTCGCCGCCCGACTGGGTGGCTCCGCACAGATGGAAGCTCCACAGTCGCAGCTTCGCCCTGCACAGCGAGGGCTGCGGGGAGGCTCCGAGCTGGTCCCACCGCCGACCGGCGCCGGAGAGCTTTGGCGGCAGCTGCCTGGAGTGGCGAGAGGGCGGGGAGCTGCAAATGGGGGACGCCGCCAGTGCCGTTCCGGCCTCCAGCGCCTCGGCGGCGCTCAGCCTCACCGGCCGCTTGGCGCTGGTGGGCGAGGTGCGAGTGGTGCGGTCGGCGACCTTGCGCGACCTCTACCGCGAAGTGCTCGAGACGATCGAGTACCTGGCTCAGCCGCGAAGCCTGGGCATCGACCTGGAGGCGGTGAAGCGCATGCAGGCCGGCGACTGCGCGGGGCTCAGCGTCCTGCTCGAGCACGAGTGCCGCCGCGCCGGCTATACGGCCGTCGCACGGCGCGGCTACCTGCTTGGCCTGCTCGGCATAGGCGAGCACTGCTGGGTCGAGGTCCTCGACGACGACGAACGAGTGAAGGTCCTCGACCCGACCCTGCCGATTGTCGCCCGCCACGGGCCGCGCCCGCGCCCCACCCCGGCGTTCACCGCCTTCTGCCTCGGCTCGATCTCAAACCGCCTGCTGCCGTTCGACTGCTCAGTCGCGGAGAGCATCGTCGAGCACGAATGCGGCGGCGTCGTGGCGCCCACCCACTCGATCGTCGCCATCGAGCCCGACAAGGACGGCGAGAGGTAGAGCTCCAGCTAGTCGATGGCGATCTCGTTGCCGCAGCGCGGGCACCTCACGGTCGGCACCCGCTCGGAATCGCCAACCTGCGGCGCCTCGGCCTCCTCTTCGGCCCGCTCCGCAAGGCTCCGCTTCCGCGACAGGCGCAGCATCGACCGCAGGTCGGAAACCGACCACCGGTGGGCCGCCGCCTGGTCAAGCCAGCTGTCCTGCTCGTCGGGCTCGAGCGCGGCGAGCGCCTCGTGATGGCTCCACGAAAGGTCCTCCCGACGTCGGGAGATTGAGTACCGCGATGCGACGTAGACCATGTTCATCAGCGTCTGCGGGTCGTAGCCGGTGATTTTCGAGACCCGCGAATAGCGCTCGCCGAACCTCTCGTTCCCGTAGACGATCCAGTCGCCGAGCAACCACTGCACGCAACGACCGACCACGCCGATGCGCCGGCCTGCCGACGCCCACGCGTTGGCGTCCAGCTCCTGATCTGGAGTCCAGGCGACCGGGCTCGAGCTTCGCGCCCAGCCCGCAGGTCGCAAGCGAGATTCGATGTTTGCCGCAGTCTGCATCCGACTCCTCCTTAACCGGAGCGAATCACGTCGGCGCAGGCCCCACACGATCCATTTGGTCAACGAAAATCCGGATCGCGCCCCTATTGGATAAGAGATACTGACTTTAAAGTAACTGTGGTACTTATTTAGGAACTTCTAGTTATTTGTCATCGATTAGATCGACAAGCTGGAGGGCCACTACCAGCTCCGAATAGCAGGCGTGAATCGGGCGGCCGAGAATCTGCTCGATCGCCCTGATCCGCCTCTGGACGGTGTGCCGCGTCACCCCGAGCGCCGCCGCCGCGGCGGCGGCGTTGCCGCCGACCGCGAAGTAGGCGCGCAAGGTATCGAGGAGAGAGAGGTTGAAGCTCCTGTTGCCTTCCAGGGGCGCCAGATAGTTGTCGAGCAGCGATCGAACCAGGGTTTCGTCGGTAAGGATGCCGGCGAGAAGAACCACGTCCCGCCCTCGGGTCAGCCGCCGCGGGCGGAACAGCATCACCTGCAAGGCCATCCGCGCTTCGCGATGGGTCAGCCGCCAGCCCTCCACCCCCGAGCGCGACTCGCCGATCGCGACGGTCAGCTCATCGGGCATGTTCTCGACCAGGAGCCGTCCGACGTCCTCGGCGGCGGTTTGCCTCGGGCTGCTGAGCCAGGCCCAGACGGTTTTCTCATCCCGCTCCGCACAGAGCAGGCGATACCCGAAGCGGTCCGCCACCCAGCGGGCGGCGCGTTCCGCGCTCTCGCCCCTGAAGATCGCGCCGACGTGCCAGAGGTCGAAGTCGAAGTCGAAGTCGTGCGGGGCAACGGGGCTGTCGCTCTGGACCAGCCCGGCGATGCGAGCGGCTTCCCGCTGTCCCGGGGAGCGCGCCACCCGGTCGACCTCGTCTCCGTATGCGTCGGCGACCTTCGCCATCAGACGGTCGACCTCGACTCCCTGGTCGACGAGCACTTCACGCAGTACCGCACCCGGGACGTCGGCCCCCTCCACGAGGACAAACTCCTCCAGGATCTTGCTGCCGGCGGCGAAGCGGCGAAGCACGATGTCGAGGCTGATGCCCTCGCGGGCGGCGCGCCGCGCCTGCGATACGGTCGCCGGCGGCGCTTCCGCCGGCCGGTCTAGACCCTTCTCGATGCCTTCGATGCCGTAGGCGACCGCCGCCGTGACCGCGCCCCGCATGCCGACGAGATAGGCGGGGTCCTCGTCCTCATCGCGCTCGGTCAGGCTCCGGACCCGAACGAGAATCGCCCTCTCGATCTCCGGCAGGCGGGCGCGCAACCGGATCGCCAGGTCCGCGCGGATCCCTCGCGGAGATCCGCTCCTGTCCTTGAGCCTGGTCAAGCGAAGCCCTCGGGGCCGCCGGTAACCGGCTACCCGCCCCGCGAGGGAGGCCCTTTCCCTGCCGATTCCAACATGCTGCGTCTCCTCCCGCCGCTGCCACTGCCTCAGCTCAATACTGCTACTCAGACGCTTTTTAGTTCTGAATGAAAATAAGTCGTGAACTGGTCTTGGCCGCGGCGCGATGTGCGCCAGCACTTATATGCGCTGGCCTTGGCCACTGCCAAAAAGATTCAGGGGCGGCAGACGAGACTCGAACCCGCGACCGATGGGGAACACTGTTGCGATGGCTGAGACCCCGATCTTGATCACGATTCCGATCAGCCACTACTGCGAGAAGGCTCGTTGGGCGCTGGACTGGGCCGGCATCGCCCACCGGGAGCGGGCGCACCTCCAGGTGCTCCACTGGATCCCCGTCGCTCGCGCCGGCGGGAAGAAAACGGCGCCGGTGCTCGTTTGGGGCGATCGGGTCTTCGCCGACTCAGCGGAGATCGTCGAGGAGGCGAGCGCGCGGGCACGACCCGACCGCGCCCTGTTCCCCGACGACCCCGCCGCCGCAGCCGAAGTCCGGGAGCTGCAACGTGACTTCGACGAGCTGCTCGGGCCCGAGGGACGCAGGTGGATGTACTTCAACCTGCGCGGCCGGCGCGACATCGCGATCGCCTACGGATGCACTGGCGTGCCCGCCTGGCAGCGCTGGGGCCTTCCCTTGGCGTATCCCCTCGCCGCCCGCATCATCGATCGCTACCTCGACATCACCCCGGCCAGCGCCGAACGATCCGAGGCGGAGGTACGAGCGGTCTTCGACCGCATCGCCGAGCGGCTCGGCGACGGCCGCCCCTACCTCTGCGGCGAGCGCTTCACCGCTGCCGACCTCTGCTTCGCCTCCCTATCGGCGCCGCTGCTGATGCCGCCCCAGTACGGCGTCCCCCTTCCCCAGCCCGACGAGCTGCCCCCACCCATGGCCGCAAAAGTCCGAGAGTTCCGCGCTCACCCCGCCGGCGCCCACGCGCTGAAGATGTTCCGGCTGGAGCGGCGCTAGCCCATCGTGCCCGACCCCGAATTCGACCTCAGCGCCGAGCAGGCGCGGCGCCTCGCACTCGCCGCCCAGGGATTCGGCCGCCCGCGGCCGACCGGTCGGGTGGACGCCAGGCACCTGCGGCGGGCGATCGACGATGTCGGCCTGCTCCAGCTCGACTCGGTGAACGTCTTCTGCCGCTCCCACTACATGCCGGTCTACTCCCGGCTCGGTGCGTATCCGCGGCAGGCCTTGGACCGCTTGGCCTGGCATGAGAACGGAAAAGGGAAGACCAGGCGGGCGCGGCAGCGAGACCTGATCGAGTACTGGGGCCACGAGGCCTCGCTGCTGCCAGTCGATCTGCAGCCGCTGCTGCGTTGGCGGATGGCCCGGGCCGATGCGCTGGCGTGGAAAGGCGTGGCGCGGATCGCGGCGGAGCAACCGCAGCTGCTCGAGTTCGTGCTCGACATGGTGCGGAAGCGGGGGCCGATCCGGGCCTCGGAGCTGGCGGCGAACGGGCGCCGACGGGAGCCGGGAGAGATGTGGAGCTGGAGCGAAGAGAAGACCGCGCTCGAGTACCTGTTCTTCTCGGGGCGGGTATGCGCGGCGCGACGGGTCAACTTCGAGCGCCTCTACGACCTGCCCGAGCGGGTGCTGCCGCGGCACGTGCTCGAAGCGCCGACGCCCTCGCAGGAGGAGGCCCAACGGCGACTGGTCCTGATCGCCGCGAAGCGCCTCGGGGTGGCGACCGAGGCCGACCTCGGCGACTACTTCCGCCTCCCCCGTGCCGAGTCCAAGGCCCGCGTCGCCGAGCTGGCCGAGGACGGCGGTCTGGTCCCGGTCCGGGTCGAGGGCTGGCGGCAGCCCGCCTATCTCGCGACCGAGCGGCCCGTGGGCCTGCGCCGGGTCGCGGCGGCGCGGGCACTGCTGACCCCGTTCGACTCCCTCGTTTGGGCGCGCGAGCGGACCGAGCGGCTCTTCGGCTTCCGGTACCGGATCGAGATCTACGTGCCGGCGCCGAAACGCGTCTACGGCTACTACGTCCTCCCCTTCCTGCTCGGCGACCGCCTGGTCGCGCGGGTCGACCTCAAGAGCGATCGGCAGGCCGGCGTGCTGCGCGTGCGCAGCGCCTTCGCCGAGCCCGGATGCGATACCGCCCTCGTCGCCGAGGAGCTGGCCGCGGAGCTGCGGCTGCTCAGCGACTGGCTCGAGCTCGGCGGCGTTTCGGTGGCGCGCAAAGGCGACCTCTCCCAACCGCTCCGCCGCGCGCTCGCCTGACGAGGAGCTGCGCCAACCGCGCTTCGCCCCCCTTATCGCCTCTTCTCCTGAAGCCAGATAAGAAAGCTTCTACCCAGATCAGGTTCGACCAACAGGCCCTCTATGGCACCGATCAGCCGAGCGAATTCCGAACTCGGGAATCGCGTCGGGTGGACGATGACGAGGCCGTGATGCTCGTGGTTCGTCTCCGCGTATTTGCGGATGATCGGTTCGAAGTCGACGCGGTTGTAGGTGACCAGGGCTCGGCCTTGCTGCTGGGCCACCTCGAAGAGGTCGGGATCACTCAAACCTCGGAGGCTTGGGTCATGCGTGGCGGCGGTGACGTCATGACCTCGGTCTCGGAGTCGTTCGGCGACCTTGCCGCTGATTTGCTCGTCGAGGAGGATCTTCACGCCAAGGCGGCCTGTTCGCGCTGCCAGGCCGCTTCGGCTTCATCGGCGTCTGCGGTGTTGAGGGTGATGCGCCGGTCGATCTCGTCGGTGAAGGCGCCGTAATAACGGACTGCGATCCGCACTTGGGAGTCGGTGAGATTGAGAAGCTCGGCGGTGGCGGAGATCGCCTCCTCCCCACGCGCCTTGCCGCTCTTGAGCGTGAACATGAGCTCCCAGACGTCCGGGCCGCCGGCCAGGGCCGCGCGGCGACCGGTAGGGCCGCCCCGGAACAAGATGCCGGGGTGCTCGTCCATGCGGGTCCCCTCATCCACGTAGCGCTCGGCGAGGCGGGACTTGTTGGTTCCCGCCGCTTCGCTGCGTTGCTTCAAGCGGTCGAGCACATCGGTGTCCCACCGGGCCGAAAAGGTTTGGGTGTCCCGCGCTGCCATTTGTATTACAGCGTAGTACAAATGCTAGGCAGGCCGAAATCGACGCCTATCTACAAGGGGTGGCAGACGGGGCTCGAACCCGCGACCACCGGCACCACAACTAGGCCGCACTCTGGTGGCGCCAACAGCGAATCCCGCACGACAGGCGGTCTTGCGCCCGCCTCGGCTCGTCGCCGCCGAATCTCGATAAGCGGGAATATTCGGCGATTGTCGGGGTGTACTGGCAGAAATGCAGATCTCTGCCTGATCGGGCATACCCCCGGTTTAAGCCGATGTGACCCGCCCGATTTCAGCCGCCTCGCGATGCCGAATTCGCCCTCTCCATCAAATAACGTTCCAGCCTGTCGCCTGGAGGTGGCGTTGATCGTGACGGTGAACTGATCGGCAGCCGCACCCCAATGGCATCCGACGAACCAATCCGACTCGTGGCCCCGGACCCCGGCTGGCCGTCTCAGTGCGAGCGCGAGTGCAAGTCGCTCGAGACATTCTGGTCGGCGTCGGCGATCTTGCCGTTGCCCGCTCCGGTCTCGACCCAGATCTCAATCCGGATCGAGACCGACTCGTCTTTCACGGGCCGGCGCTGGCGGGCGTTCCAGATGGTCACCGCGATGAGGACGAAAGGCTCAATCAGGTCGGTTGAGAACACGACCCTATGATTTGGCCGGGAGCGTGCCGGGAGATGCGACAAATGACTCAGGTTTGAGACAAATGAGTGTGGACGGACTGTCTTCGATCGAAACGCTGGCCGGTCTTCTGCGGCTGCGAATCGTCAGTGACGAGGCGCGATTCGTCGTTCCAGACCCAGACGGTGGCGACCGCCACCCGCGCGAAGTAATAGCTGGTCCGGAGGCGGCGATCCTCGGCAGCGGCAGCGCAGTCGACATCCAGCTGGACAGTCCTGGCGCGCACGGGGTGTCGCGCCGTCATCTGCTCCTGCAGCCGGCCGGACGGCAGTGGACCGTCATCGACTGCTCCAAGAATGGGACCCGCGAGCCGATCGAACGCAATGGGTGCCAGGAATGGAGGCGCTTGCAGCCAGACCTTTCGGTGCCGGTCGTGCCGGCCATGCGCTTAAAGCTCGGCCCCGAACTGGAGCTGGAGCTGACGCCGATCCGCCAGCCGGTTCCGGGATCGACCACCGCCACCGACGACAGCACCGGAGACACCGGCTCCAGGGTTCCCGCCCTCGAGCTCGAGCAGGTGGCCCGTGCCCTGCTGGCATCGCGCCGGTCGGGGGGCGGGGGGATCGACCCGCTGCCCGTCGTCGCCGCTGATCTCCAGATGTCGGAAAAGAGCCTCTACCGGAAGATCAGGCTGCTGGCGGAGCTGCCCGCCGTAAAGCCATTCCTAGTCGACAAGCCCCGGGTGCGCGGTGGAAGGCGGCCGCAGGACGTGGCCGACGCGCTGGCAGACGCCTTCCCTTACCTGCTCGCTTCAGCCGGCTGAGTTTGGCGGGCCGGTTCTGGTCAGCCTGGGAAGGTCGGAGCGATCGACCTGCGTCGGGCGGATGCAGGCCGGTGAGGAGTTGAAGTTGCAGACCTCGATCGCGGTCACCCACCACCGACCCCCCCAAAGCACGACCTCGAATCGCCACACCGCTTCGGTCTCGCTGCCGAGCTCGTCAGACAGGGGCTGCCGGCCGATCGTCACGCCCCAGACCCGATCGTTCTCGCTTTCCCGCGCCAGGGTGCCGAAGTCCCGCCCCTCGCCGGTACGTTCGCGGATCCGCCAGACCGGTTCGCCGGATTCGTCGGCGGTTCCGCTCAGCCGCATCTCCGCGAGCTGCTCGGTCCCGAAGGGGAAGGTTCCTCCGCGGACCTCGTCCTGCATCCAGCCGCCGACCAGTGGCGCCCACTCGCTGCAGTCGACCTTGGTGGGACCGGCCGGGACGCGGGCGAGCTCGCAGGCCCGCTGCCAGCGCCCTCCCAGCAACTGGGTGCGCATCTCGGCGACAAGGGCAATCGGGGCCACTTCGGCCGGCGTACGAGCGCCGGGGCTCGGCCAGACCTGGGCCACCGCTGCTGGCAGCGCCGCCACCAGCACCAGACCGCCGATCGCGAGCGCCCGTACCCCCCACCAGCGGCCTGGTCTTCCCCGCTGGGTCTCCCGCCAGCTCTCCCAGCGTCGCACGACGCCGATCAGACGCTCGCCCGCCTCGCGGCGGACCGAGCCGAGGCCGGCGGCCAGCGCCAGCGCCCCGATAGCCAGGGTGAGGACGGTTTTGCCCGCTTTCGAAGGGTTGTCGAGAAAGAGGGGCATGAAGGCGGCGAGGGCAAGGGCGAAGAGGAGGACCGGGAACCAGCTCCTGTCGGCGATTGCCAGCCGAGGCCGCGAGCGACCCCCGCGCAGCGGGTTGAGCATCCGCGAGACCAGCATCGTGAACAGCGCGACGAGGAGAGGGAGGACGACGCCGTCCTCCCAGTTCAGCGTCGATGGCCGCCTCCACAGCAGCCACCCGTAAGTCCCGACGAACGCCGCGGCTCCCACCGCCCAGGTCTGCCGCCAGCGGACAGAGACACTCTGCAATCGCAGCGAGACGCGGCGGCGGGCGGCCTCATCGAGGGCCGCGCGCAGGGCGAGCCCGAAGTCGGCGATCGACCCGTAGCGGTCCTCTGGGTTCTGCTCGGTGGCCCGCAGCAGCACCGGCTTGGCCGCGGGGGGAACCGATTTGCCCAGGGCGTCGACGGCAGTGACGGCGAGCCCATACTGATCGGCGGCCGGCCCAACGCGTCCCCGCATCACCTCCGGTGCGATGTAACGGCGGGTGCCGGCTAGTCCGGCTTGCCCTTCCCTGCCGCCTCGCGGCCGTCGCATCGCGACCGAGAAGTCGGCGACCAGCAGTCGCTCTCCGTCGCGGTCGAAGATCAGGTTGCCGGGCTTGACGTCGCGATGCAGGCGGCGGCGGCGATGCACCTCGTTCAGCGTTCGGGCGACGGTCTCGAACAGAGCTCCCCAGCGGCCGGGCTCGAGGGTAGGGCTGGTCCCCGCTTCGATCGCGGCAAGACGGTCGCCGAGGGTTTCCCCGAGCCGATCCATCTCGATCACCAGCCAGCCGTCCTCGATCCGGTGGCCGTAGGTGGTGACGACTCCTTCGAGGTTGCCCAGCTCGAGCGTGATCTCGGCCTCGGCCATAAACCGGTCGCGGTCGGTCGCGTCGAAGTGGGAGAGGTCGTAGGCCTTGAAGACGCGGTCGCCGCTGGCGACGACCCAGGGGCGGCGCAGCGAACGCGGCGCGGCCAGCACCTCCACCTCGCCTGGCAGCATCGCCAGCGGTCCTTCGGTCAGCGGTGGCTGGCTCATCGCCGCTCCGAATTCGCCTCGACCCGGGCGAGCAGGGCCCGTGCCCGGTCGCCCGGCAAATCGTCCTTCGCCAGGCACTTGGCGTCCCGCCGGCCGCTGCCGGGGACGCCGACTTCGCAGGCGCTGAATTCGGAGATCCGCCAGTGGTCCGGTTGCCACACGGTTTCGTAGAGCCAGAGTGAGCGCAGCTTGCTGCCCGGCGGCGGGAACGGCTTGCGGGTCAGCAGCACCGTGATTCGTTCTCCGCTGGTCCCCACCGTGTACATCGCGCCGGCTTCCCGCTTCCCGTCGGCGGTGAGGATCCGCCAGAAGCGGCCGTTGCCGGGAGGCGGCAGCTCTTGAACCTTGTAGCGCTCGATCACTCCACGCATGCCCAGGATCCGCGCCCCGGACTCGGTCAGCGGGTCGTTGTCCTGGACCACGTCGGCCCAGTGCACCACGTCGGGGCAGTCTCTTCGCGGTGCCGCGGCCTCCGCCGTCAGCAGCTTCCGGCAGGCGAACCCGTAGTCACCGGCGCCGATCGCGCCGCGAAAGTCGGCAACCGCGACCAAGGGTGAGAATTCGCGGGCGGGGGAGGTGGGGAACTCGAACTCCTCCGACCACAGCGTTCCGACTATCACCGGAGCCAGCAGCACCGCCAGGATCGCCGTCGGGAACCCGAAGGTGACCAGCCGACGGCGGACGGGAGGGAGCACGCGGCGCATATCCCAGCGGCGCAGGACCGCGATCAGCCAGCGCCCCGAGCTCTCCGGCGGTGGCGCAAGCAACATCCGTAAGCCATAGACGCCGACGATTACCTGGAAGGCCTCCTCCATGACGCTGCCTCCGCCGAGACCGACCAGGGTGAGGATCGAGACGACCGCCAGCAGCGGTACCCAGGGCGGCCGAACGAAGCGCAGACTGCGCCAGCGCGGCCGGCGAATCGCACCCGCGATCCAGACAAGACCGGCGACGAGCACCGCGGCGGCCACGGCGGTGACCGGTGCCAAAACGGCGATGAACAGCGGACCGGTGAGAGGGTCGCGGGCGTCGTCGAGTGCGACGGCGAGGATCAGCCCCGCGAAGAGGCCGGCGGGAGCCAATGCCGCCCGCGTCCGGGCGCTCCTCGCCGCCAGCCGGTCGGCCCAGCCGTACGGTGCCTCCCGGTTGACCGCGCTGGTCAACGCCTCGCCGAGCGCGCCGACGTCGGAAAACCGGTCGTCCGGTCCCGGCGCCGTCGCCTGGCGCAGGACGTCCAGGAGCGGCGCAGTTGGCGGTGGCGCCGCTCGGGCGGTGAAGACCTCGCGGGAGACCACCCCCAGCGCGTACTGGTCGATCGAAGCCCCCTGCTCGCCGAGGTGCTGCTCCGGGGCGATGTAGGGATCGCCAACCGGCAGAGGCGCACCGGCGTCGGCCAGTGCCGGTGCAGCAAGGGAGAGCTCTTCCGTCCCCGCAGCGAAGGAGATGCTCTGAGGCCTGACGTCGCCGTGGAGGATGCCCCGCTCGTGAAGACCGCCGAGCTCGCGAGCGAGCCCCGCCAGCTGATTGGCGTAGCGCTCAGGGGAAAGACGGGGCTCCTCACCGCGGTCGCTCCGTTCCAGGTGGGCGGCGAGGCTGCCAGCGGGTGGCCCTGTCGGGGGCTCCTGTCCGTAACCGGTCCGCGAGGGAGGGGCGTCGGTCAGCCCGGTGTAAGAGGTGGTCGAGTGGTCTTTCTGCGGCTGGTTCATCGCGAAGCCGAAGCGGCGGCAAGGCTAACGGGAATGCCCGTGACCAGCCCGATAAGTCAAAGAACTCTGACGTTCAGGCAGAAATCCACATTTCTGCTGAACGAACCTACCCCCGGTTCAAGCCAACAATGCGGCAAGAATCGCGATCCTTAGTTTTGAGCCTCGCTGTCCTCACCTCGCAGGAGATCGGCGAAATCCAGGTTTCCGCGGGCCACGAGCACGTTGATCAGGTCACGCGCCCGCGAGGTTCCCTCTCCCCCGCTGACGAGACCTTCCCGCAGGATCGCCTCGATCCTCTCTCGCGATCCGAGGACGAACCAATCACGAGCGCCCCCTTCGACCACCAGCCGCAGGATCTCGATCCGCTCAACCACGCTGTCTCCACTTATTGCAGCCAACCGCTCAGCAACTACATGGTCTGGATGGGGATGGCATCCGGCCTCGAGGGCCCTGCGCAAAAAATCCAGCGACCAATCGGTGTCGAACTCACCGGAGGAGAACCACCAGGCAAATCCGGCCAGCTCGTCAGCATCGGCCCCACCTTCAACCGCCTCTAGGCGGCGCTCTGCAAGTGCCCGCAACCGGGCCTCGCCTCCTCCCCAGCGGCGATAGCGCCTCCATGCTAGTGCCGAGGATCGAGATCGCCTGGGACCGGCGCTCGGTCGACGCCGTCTCATAAAACCGATCGAGCAGCGAATCGTTCCCGAAGTCGATCGAGCCCGAGAGGTAGTACGACGCTAGATGCGCGACCAGCGCCTCGTCAGGGTCGTGATCGCCGGTACTTGTGCAGTTGCCCACGCCTCGTCGCAGAACATCAGCGTTCCGAAGTACCAGCCGAATTACCACAGGCAGGTGGTAGAGCCACCCCCAGGAGGAGAAGGACCGTCGGGACTGCGGCTGCGATCAGTGGTAGAGCGGGCATCGACAGCTAATGGTGTCCCGTGGCCCGGATGGCGCGAACGCCCCTGCGGGTCAATCGCCGCAAACCCTGCGTACCAACGCCCATCAGGCAGTTTCTGCCTGATGGGGAGCGGAATTTGGGTCCGGTTTAACCGACCAAGCAGACCCCAACCCGCCCATTTGCAGGGCTTTTAAGAGGGGTGGCAGACGGGGCTCGAACCCGCGACCACCGGCACCACAAGCCGGAGCTCTACCAACTGAGCTACTGCCACCTCGCAGGCTGCAATTTAGCGAGCCAGGGCCAGGTCCGGCTCGGGGGTGTCGCGCTTGGGCTCCGCCCCGCTCGGCTCCGCCGGTCCGGCGCTGAAGTCCATCTCGTTGTCGACCGGGCCGCGCTTGAGGAGGCGGACGTCTTTGGCGTAGTTCTGGTGCAGGCGCCAGGGCTGGGTCGCGCCTTGGCGTGGCAGGTCGTCGATCGAGCGCAGGACGTAGCCGGATTTGAGGTCGATGAAGGGCTCGGTCGGCTGGCTGGGGTCCGGCGCGCGGGGGGTCGCGACGCGGTAGCCGTGCTTGTCCATGTGCTGGAGCAGGCGGCAGATGTACTCCGCCACGAGGTCGCACTTGAGGGTCCAGGAGGCGTTGGTGTAGCCGATCGCGATCGCCGCGTTGGGGATGCCGCTGAACATCATGCCCTTGTACGCGACGGCCTTGGAGACGTCGACCGGCTCGCCGTCGACCGCCAGGGACATCCCGCCCAGCAGCAGCAGGTTGAGGCCGGTCGCCGTGATCACGATGTCGGCCTCCAGCTCCTCGCCGGACTTCAGTCGCACGCCCTTCTCGGTGAAGGTCTCGATCCCGTCGGTGACGACCGAGGCTTCCCCCTTGCGCAGGGAGCGGAAGAGGTCCCCGCCGGGCACCAGGCAGAGGCGCTGGTCCCAGGGGTCGTAGCTGGGGTTGAAGTGGCGGTCGACGTCGTAGCCCTCCGGCAGCTGCCGCTCGACCCCGCTGCGGATCGCCTTGCGGGCGAACTTCGGCGCCCGGCGCGCCACCTGGTAGACCAGCGTCGCCACCGCGACGTTCTTCCAGCGCGCCAGCGCGTAGGCGGTCTTCTCCGGCAGCCAGCGCCGCAGCGCGTTGGCGATCTTGTCGACCGCCGGCAGCGAGAGCACGTACGCGGGCGAGCGCTGCAGCATCGTCACGTGCTCCGCCCGCTCGGCCAGCGCCGGCACCAGCGTCACCGCGGTGGCGCCGCTGCCGACCACCAGCACCCGCTTGCCCTCGTAGTCGAGGTCCTCGGGCCAGTACTGGGGATGGACGACCTCGCCGGCGAAGCTCTCGAGCCCCGGGAACTCCGGCGAGTAGCCCTCGTCGTAGCGGTAGTAGCCGGTGCAGCCGTAGAGGAAGTCGCAGGTCAGCACGACCGGCTCGCCGTCGCACTCGGCCCGCACGGTCCAGTGCGCCTCCGCGCTCGACCACTCGGCCCCGAGCACGCGGTGGCCGAAGCGGATGTTCGCCTCCACCCCACGCTCGCTGGCGGTGTCGCGGATGTAGTCGAGGATGGTCGAGCCGTCGGCGATCGACTTCTCGTCGCGCCAGGGCCGGAACGAGTAGCCGAGCGTGTACATGTCGGAGTCCGAGCGGATGCCCGGATACCGGAAGAGGTCCCAGGTGCCGCCGATCGCCTCGCGCGACTCGAGGATCGCGTAGCTCTTCTCCGGGCAGCGCTCCTGCAGATGACAGGCCGCGCCAACCCCCGAGAGGCCGGCGCCGACGATCAGCACGTCCACGTGCTCGCTTCGCATCTGGTCCTCCTGGCTCATTTGGTCAAGCGAGCGAGCAGGTCGCTCGTCATCTGGTTGGAGGCGAACCGGCCCTTGCGGGCGGCGGTCCGCATCTGGCGGCGGATCCCGTTCTCGACGAAGCCCTTCGGCAGCGCGCCGACGATCTTGTAAGTGATTGCTCCGCGCCGGGACGTCGCCAGGTCGCGGGTCGGCTTGCCGTAGATCGCCCGCAGCAGGGTCGAGACCGCGGCGCTGACCGGCTCGGCCGGAACCATGCCCTCAAGCGCGATGCCGGCACTCTTGCTGGCATCGTGGATCGGGGTGCGGATGTAGCCGGGGTAGACGGTGGTGACTGTGACCTGGTCGCCGACCTCCGAGCGCAGCTGGTCGGAGTAGCCGACGACGCCACGCTTGCTGGCGCCGTAGGCGGTGGCGAAGGGAAAGGCGATGTGGGCGAGACCGGAGGCGACGTTGACGACGCGGCCGCGGGAGGCCTGCAGCGCCGGCAGCGCCGCGGCGGTGACCCGCCAGGTCCCGAGCAGGTTGACGTCGAGCACGCGCAGGGCGTCCTCGTCGGGGCGCTGGGCGGCGCTCTGGGGGATGCCGATCCCGGCGCAGTTGACGAGCGCGTCGAGCTTGCCCTCGAGGCGGTCAAGCGCGATCGAGACCGCGGCGTCGACCGAGCCCTGGTCGGTGACGTCGCAGGAGACGACGCCCTCGCCGGGCTGAACGTCGAGGCCGACGACCTCCGCCCCGCGCTCGCGCAGCGCCTTGACGGTGCCGGCGCCGATGCCGCTTGCGGCTCCCGTGACGATCACTCGCTTGCTCACAGCGCGGACCTTATCAACACAGTGTCGAGTGTGTCAACGACTTGTCGAATCGCTCGACACGATGTACGGTAATTGCGATGCCGCCTGCCCAGAAAGCCGCCCCGAGCCCGAAGACGCGCGGCCGCCGCGCCGCCCGCGCCAGCGGCGACGACCGTGAGCGGGCGATCCTGGAAACCGCCGAGAAGTTGCTGGAAGCGCTCCCACTGAATGAGATCTCGGTCGACGACCTCGCCCGCGGCGCCGGCATCTCCCGACCCACCTTCTACTTCTACTTCCCCTCCAAGGCGGCGGTGGTGCTGACGATCGTCGACCGCCTCGTCGCCGAGGCCGAGACCAACCGCGAGGAGACGCTGGCGCGGGTCGCCGAGGAACCGCGCGCCGGCCTGCTCGAGGGACTCGAGGGCTTCTACGCCGCCTTCCGCGCCCGCCGCGCCGTCGTCCTCGCCGCCGCCGAGCTGCGCGCCAGCAACGCCGAAGCGCGCGAACTGTGGACGCAGGTGATGGAGGGCTGGATCTCCGACGTGACCGCGGTCATCGAGGCCGAGCGCGCCCGCGGCGCCGCCCCCCCGGGCCAGCCGGCCCGCGACATGGCGATCGCCCTGGTGCAGATGAACGAGCGCGTCCAGTACGCGACCTTCGCCGCCGAGCGGCCCTCGCTGGAGGACGAGCGGGTGATCGACGTCCTGGTCGAGATCTGGCTGCGGGCGATCTACGGCAGCGTCGCGCCGGGCTGAGCCGCCCGCCCCGCTAGCCGCGCAACTGCGGCGCGATCTCGCGCCCCATCAGCTCGACCGCGTCGAGGTCGCGGTGGAGCAGGTGCTGTCCCATGATCCGGGTCAGCCCCGCTTCCGCCAGGTCGCGCAGCTGCTCGACCGCCTCGGGCACGGTGCCGAGGATCGTGCTCTCGCGCAGTCCCGCCATGAACGCCTCGCCGTCGCCGTCCTCCCCTTTCCATTGGGAGAGCCGCGAGGCGCGGTCGCGCAGCTCGGCGGCGTCGGCGCCGACCAGCCACCCGGTCATCATCGAGAGCGGCAGGCTGGCGGGGTCGCGGCCCTCGGCCTCGCAGGCGCGGTCGAGGCGCTCGCGCAGCTCGGCGATCTCCCCGGCCGTCGCCATCGCGGTGTTGTACTCGTCGGCGTAGCAAGCGGCGAGGCGCAGGCTGCGCGGCCCGCCGCGGCCGCCGAGGATCAGCGGCGGGCGCGGCTGCTGCACCGGCTTCGGCCGCGCGTCCAGTTCGTGCGCCCGGTAGTGCTCGCCCTCGAAGCTGAAGGGACCCGGTTCCCAGTGGCCGCGGACGATCTGCATCTGCTCCTCCAGCCCGTCCAGCCGCGGCCCGGTCGGCGGCAGGTCGAAGCCGTAGAGCTCGTGCTCGCGCTCCCACCAGCCGGCGCCGATCCCGACCTCGATGCGGCCACCGGAGACGTGGTCGGCCGTAACCGCGGCCTTCGCCAGCACCGCCGGGTGGCGGAAGGTCGCCGGCGAGACCATCGTCCCCAGCCGCAGCTGCTCGGTGACGGCGCCGAGGGCGGTGATCGTGCCCCAGGCGTCGAGCGAGCCGCGCTCGCGGCGGTCGTCGACCGAGAGGTAGTGGTCGGAGCGGAACATCGTCCCCACCCCGTGTTCCTCGCAGGCTGCGGCCAGCGCCACCCAGTCGGGCCAGGTCACGTCCTCCTGCCCCTCGATCATCAGGCATACGTCCACGGAAGCAGTCTCCCCCACCGGCGCCCGCCGCAAACGCCGCTACGGTTCGCGCCGTGACCCGACCTAACGACGCGCAGCCGACCTTTAGGCCCCTAGGGGGGACAAAAAGCCGGCTACGCATTGGGATCGCACTGTTCGCGGCGCTCGTCGTGGCGCTCGCCGCGACTCAAGCCGACGCAGTCGGCCCCTACCCCGACCTCGGCACCTGCCAGGTCTTCCCGGACCCGCCCGCGTCGCTCTCGCCACGCGCCCCCTCCCTCCCCAACCAGGCGGCCTGGAACCAGGACATCTCGAAGGCGCCGCGCGACCCGCGCTCGGCGGCGATCATTGGCTACATCAACTCCAGCGGCGGCGACTCGCTGCACCCGGACTTCGGCTCCCCCCGCCCCTACGGCTTCCCCTACTCGGTCGTCGGCGCCGCCCAGCGCAAGCTGCCGGTCAACTACACCGCCTATGGCGACGAGAGCGACCCCGGTCCGTTCCCGGTCCCGGCCAGCGCCCCGGTCGAGGGCGGCAACGGCAGCGACGGCGACCGCCACGTGCTGGTGGTCGACCGCGACGAGTGCAAGCTCTACGAGCTCTACCGCGCCTTCTACGCGGCCGGGCCGAAACCGCACTGGAACGCCGACGCCGGCGTCGCCTGGGACCTGCGCTCGAGCGCGCTGCGGCCCGAGGGCTGGACCTCGACCGACGCCGCCGGGCTGCCGGTCTTCGCCGGCCTCGTCCGCTACGACGAAGTCGCCGCCGGCCAGCTCGACCACGCGATCCGGGTCACCGTCGAGAGCACCCGCAACGCCTGGATCCACCCCGCCTCGCACTGCGCCGGCGACACTGACAGCGGCGGCGCGCCGCCGATGGGCCTGCGGATGCGACTGAAGGCGAGCTACGGCCTCGGCCGCTTCAGCGGCGCCGCGAAGACGATCGCGCTGGCGATGAAGCGCTACGGCATGATCGTCGCCGACAACGGCTCCAACTGGTACTTCTCCGGCTCCAGCGACCGTCGCTGGGACGACGACAACCTCAGTCAGCTGAAGGTCATCCCCGGCAGCGCCTTCGAGGTCGTCAAGAGCGCCGCCGGCGTCCACGCCTGCTGACGCCTGGGGCGCATAGGCCTGCTGATTTGCCCGCATTGCATCGGGTAATTGGCGCAAAGGCCCACCCCCAGAGGAGAGAAGAAACCCATGGCTCAAACCAAAAAACGAGCCGCGCCGAAACGGTCGACCAAAGCACAGACCAAATCGCGCAGCTCAGCGAAAAAATCGAGATCGAGCACGGCCAAACCCGGCTCGAAATCGCGCTCGACGTCGAGCAAATCCCGGCCGGCGAGCAAACGCCGGTCCCCCAGCGCCAAATCGCGCTCGTCCAACGGCGCCACGGCCCAGCTGGACTCGGCGCGGCACGCGGTCGAGGACAAAGCCAAAAGCGCCGGCGAGACCGCGAAGGACGCCGGCCGCACGGTCGGCAAAGCCGCCGGCAAGGCGAAAGTGCCGCTGATCGCCGGGGGCGCCGCCCTCGCCGGAGCGGCGGGCGGGCTGGCCCTCGCCGCGAGCCGCCAGGATCGTCACCGCCGGCTGGCGGCGTCGATGCGCAAACCGCGGATCAAGCTGACCTCGCACGACGTCGCCAAGGCGGCGAAGGAGGTCGGCAGCTTCAGCACCCAGGTCGGCGAGCTGGCGACCGAGCTGCAGCGCAACCGCGAAGCGGCCCATGGCAGCAACGGCAAGCACCGCTCGCCGATCGAGGTCGTGCTCCAGGGGTTGACCTCGAGGCGCTGAGCACCAGACCCGGTCTCACCGGCGGCCGCGAATCCGACGCCCAAGGCGCACCGGAGCGCGGCCGCCGTACAAGAGCAGCCGCCAGATGCGGCCGACCAGATAGATCACCGTGAAGGCGATGCCGAGCCCGATCGCCCCCAGCACGATCAGAAGCAGGACGAAGGCGAATATCGCAAGCGGAACGAGGAGGAATTTCACACGCCGGTACCCTCGTCGCTTGGCATGACGCTTCCTTTTACAGCCTTACGGCGTGCGGCGGGGGTGGCAGCGGTCACCGCGCTGATGCTTGCGTCCGCCGTCCCGGCGAGCGCCGCCGCCGACAGCGCCGGGCCCGACCCCGACGCCAGCGGCTTCGAGCTGCTCGGCCGCACCGTCCTCACCGCGATCGAAACCAGCGAAACCGGCGGCGCGATCAAGGCCGTGGAAAAGAGCCTCGCCCTGCTCGGCGCCCGCTACAAGCTCGAATCGATCGCCGACGAAGCCTACGACGGTGTGCCCAGCGTTCCCGCTCCGGACGAGCCGGTCGACGACCCGAGCGAACTGCCGCCCGCCTCGGCAGGAACCAACGGCTCCCACACCCCACGCGCCTCCTCCCTGCGCGACGAGCCGCTCTTCGCCCGCTCGCGCACCCCTGACAGCTCGACCGCGATCCTGCTCAGCGGCATCGCCCTCCCACCGCCCTCCGCGCCCGAAGCGATCAAGGGCGCGATCAACGCCGCCAACACGATCGTCGGCCGCCCCTACATCTGGGGCGGCGGCCACCAGTCCTGGTACTCCTCCGGCTACGACTGCTCCGGCTCGGTCAGCTTCGCCCTCTTCGGCGGCGGCCTAATCCCTCGTCCTCTCACCTCCGGCGACCTGATGCACTGGGGCGCCCCCGGCCCCGGCGACTGGATCACGGTCTACGCCAGCCCCAGCCACACCTACGTCGAGATCGCCGGCCTGCGCTGGGACACGGTCGGCGACGAGAACGGCACCGGCCCCCGCTGGCACCTAGCCACCGCCGCCCCCGACGGCTTCGCGGTGCGGCACCCGCCGGGGCTGTAGGTCTACACCGAAGTTGCTGTGCGAGGCTCGGGATTCGCGACGATCCGCACGGGGTGATGGGATAGCTTTCATCTCATGGGTAGGCGTGTGAGTAGGCGAGCCAAGGGTGCGGCCTTGCTCGCTCTATCGGCAGGGTTTCTCTTTGGTGGGGGCGTGAGCCACGCCCTCGAAATCGAATCCGAAGTTCCAGAGTTGATGCTCGGCAGCGGTTCGATGGGTGCGTTTAACTGGGCCGTTTTCGCCGGGCGGGACGGTGAATCCGGTAGCCCGCGATACCCCTGCATCACGCTCGCTATGGATGACGGCGTGGAAAACAACGAAGGCACCAGCACGGCTCGGACGTGTGCGTCGCTGGACGCTGACCCTCCGCGGTTCGTCCCTCGTCTCATCATTTCCTCCGGCGCGGGTGAGGAAACGCGAACGGTGCTCGGCCTGGCGTTCCCTTCCCACGTCAGGTCGGTCCGGCTCTGGCTGGACAACAGAGGGTCTAAGCGGATCTCGTTGCGCCGGCTCAATCCAGAGCAGGCGGCATTCGCCGGGTTGAGCCGCTTTCGCTATGCGGCGGAGGGAATCGAAGGACCATTTTGCCTGCGACGCCTTGCCACCTACGACGCCTCTGGCGATGTCCTCGAAATGGGTCTGCGGCAGGACTGCTCTTAGGGCTACTCGCATTCAGGTGCCTGACTAAAAGCGCCCCCGGCTGGATTCGAACCAGCGACCATCGGATTAGAAGTCCGGCGCTCTGTCCACTGAGCTACGGGGGCTCGAGCCTGATTATGGCTTCAGGGCGCGGATCCCTGCATAAGGCTCGCTGCTAGGGACCGAGGACGATGCGGACCTTGGTGCCGGGCGGGACGTTGGCTCCGGGCTTCGGGTTCGTCCTGCGGACTTCGCCCGTTTTCGCGGTCGCGGCTTTCTTCTTCGTCAGTTTGCCGACGCCGCATCCGGCTTTGCGGATGCGTTTCTTCGCGCCTTTGAGGCTCTTGCCCTTGACGTTCGGAACAGTGCAGGCAGTGACCGCGAAGGCGGCGATCGGGCTGGCGCCGCCGGCCAGGGTCGTCACCCGGATCGCGACGGTGCCCGGCAGCGCAAACGACGGGGTTACGGCGGTGATCTGGCTTTCCGAGTCGACGCTGTAGGTGGCGGGAACCCCGCCGAAGGTGACCGACGTGGCACCGGTGAAGTCCGTGCCGAGGATCGTCACCGCGGTGCCGCCGCTGATCGAGCCCGAGGGAGGCGAGAATGAGGACACCGTCGGCGCCGGCTGGATATCGGCGTTGAAGGCCAGCTCGCCTTCGTTTTCGAGTTCGCCGGGCCCGGCGGTCAGGGTTTGTCCATCCCCGAGGGCGGGTTCTTCGAAGTACGCGTAGGAGCTAGTCGACGGCCCCTCGAAGTAGCCGATCAGACCATTTTCCGGCAGGTCGATCCCGATGTACTGCCCGGCCTGGATCGGAATCTGGGTGGGGAAGGTCTCGAGCCCGAAGCCGGATGGGGTGACCGGCGCGCTCGCGCCGGCCCCGAAGAAGGTCGGGAAGGCGGGCCGTCCCACTACCCGCAGCCGGTACTGGGACGACGAGGCCTGGAGAATGCGCCACCGGACCACGACGCCGGAAACCGGCGAGGTGACGAGCGCGGAGCCGTCTTCGAACCCGGTCGGGATGACGGTGCAGGGATTGCTGCAGGCGCTCGGCGAGAAAGGCTGTTTCAGCGGGCTGCCAACCGTGATCGTTTTCGCCCCGGCGCTCGCGGCGAGCGCGGCCGAGACGATGGCCATGGCGACGAGCGACACCAGGAGACGAGACACCTTCATCCGAGCGTGATCTTCACTTTCGCGCCGGGAGCCAGCAGCGTGCCGGGTTTCGGTTTCTGCCCGACGACCTTGCCGGTTTTGGCCGTCACGCCGTTCCTCTTTTTCACTTTGCCGACGGCGCAGCGAGCGGTCCGCAGGCGTTTCTTCGCGGCTTTCAGCTTCTTGCCGCCGAGTTTCGGCACGCGGCAGGCGAGGGCTTCGTAGGACGTTGCCGAGGTCGCGGTGCCAGCCACGGTGGTCACCGAGATCCGCGCCGCCGTCGGGGCGGGGAAGGCGGGGGCGACGGCGGTGATCTGGGTTTCGGAATCGACTTTGAAGCTCGTCGCCGGGACACCCCCGAAGGAGACGGCGCTCGCGCCGGTGAAGTCGGCGCCGCCGATCGTGACGGAGGTACCCCCGCGGAAAGATCCAGTGGGCGGGGTGATCGCACTGATCGCGGGTGCCGGCTGCACATCGGCGTTGAAGGCGAGCTCTCCGATGTCTATTTCGGGGGAGAGCTGCGTTTCACCGTCGTTGAGGCGCGGCGCGAAGAAGGCGTAGGTGCTCGGGAGAGCGGCGAAGCCGATGGGCGCGTCTCCTTCGAGATCGATTCCGATCATCTGACCGGCCTGAATCGGAATGTTCACCGGGAAGGTCTGCAAGCCGGCGTTGCTGGGAACGACCCCCGGGCCGGTACCGGCCCCGGAGAAGGCGGAGCCACCGAGCGGGCTCGCGACACGCAGCCCATAACGGAAGGGGGGTTCGCCGCCGAGCAGGCGCCAGCGCACGATCACGCCGGATACGGGCGACCTCGCCACCGCCCCATTTGAGAAGGAGGTGGCCACCACCGTGCACGGTTCGGTGAAACAGGCGTTCTGTCCGAATGCTGCGGTCAGCGAACTCCCCACGGTGACCGGGGCGGCCTCTGCGCTGGCAGCCATCGCCCCGCATGCGGCCGCGGTTGCCAGGAGCGCTGAGAGTCGGCGAGAAATCCTCACTCCGGTGCACCCTCCCAGATCGGTCAGGTGTCGTCAAATCCGTCGGCGAAATTACTTTGCCCTGCGTGCCGTACCATCGCGCCATGCCTACTGCAGGGGTTGCAGGACGGGAGATTCACTACGAGCGCGCCGGCGACGGCGAGCCGCTGCTGCTGATCCAGGGGCTGAGCGGGACGCACCTCTCCTGGGGCAACCCGTTCAAAGCGCTGCTGGACGCCAGCTTCGACTGCACCGTCTTCGACAACCGCGGCGTCGGCCTCTCCGGCCCGGCAGCGGAGCCGTTCACGATCGCCGAGATGGCCGCCGACGCGGCCGGGCTGCTCGACGCGCTGGAGATCGAGACCGCCCATGTGCTCGGGATCTCGATGGGCGGGATGATCGCCCAGGAGCTGGCGCTCGCCCACCCCGACCGCATCCGCTCGCTCACGCTCGGCTGCACCTACTGCGGCGGCGAGGGCTCGCAGCTGACCGACCCGGCCGACTCCACCCCGCTGCTGGAAGCGATGGCCTCCGGCGACCGCGAGCGGGTCTTCCGCGCCGGCTGGGAGCTCAACGTCTCCCCCGGCTTCCGCGCCGATGAGAGCCGCTACGCCGAGTTCCACGAGATGGCCTCGGCACTGCCCGTGGCGCAGGAGACGATCCAGCTGCAACTGCAGGCGATCTTCGGGCACAACACCAGCGCTCGCCTCGGCGAGATCGCGCTGCCGACCCTGGTCATCCACGGCACCGAGGACAAGGTCCTGCCGGTTCCCAACGGCCACCAGGTCGCCTCGCTGATCCCCGGCTCGCGCCTCGAGATCTACGAGGGCTGCGGCCACCTCTTCTGGTGGGAGCAGCCCGAGCGCTCGGCCGAGCTGGTCCGCGAGCACGCGCTCGCCGCCGCCTCGAGCTGAGCCCGGCTCAGCCTCCCGGCTTCTTCTTGCCGCCGCAGCCGTCGGGGTCGAGCTTGCCTTCGACCTTGTAGACGTAGTCGGGCTGGGGCACGATGTCCGGCTCTTCGATCACCAGCTTCAGCGCCGGGTCGTCGGTCAGCCAGGCGTAGACCGGGAACTGGTACGGGTTTTCGATTTCCGAGTTGTAGGGGCCGACGTCCTGGGTGTACTGGCTGATGATCAGGTAGTCGTAGTCGCCCTCGTTGATCTGGCGGCGCAGCGCGTGGCAGGTGGTCGCCAGGCGGTAGGTCCCGTCCGGGCCCGGCACGCCGATATAGGTGACCTCGTTGGAGAGGTCGGCGCCGTAGAAGCCGTACTGGCCGAAGATGATCTCGCTGGAGCCGACGATCCCGATCTTCTTGTCCTTCTGCTTGCGGGCGAAGTCATACGCTTTCTGCGGCCCGCCTTCGCCGAGGAATAGGGTCGAACGGGTGTAGTGATGCTCGGCGTACTGGACCTCCTGCGCGCGCCCGAGCACGACCGCGAGCAGCAGCACCGCGGCGCCGACCAGGGCGACCATGCCGCGGCTGACCTCGCCGCGCACCCGTCCCAGACCGAGAGCTGCCGGAGCCCAGACCAGGGCCAGGGTCAAGAAGACGGTGCCGACGATGAAGCCCGGATACCAGCGCGGGGTCGTCAGCACGGTGACCGCGTAGACGGCGAGCAGGAAGTAGAGGGTGAGCCGGGCGCGGCGGTCGGGTGCGCGCAGCGGCCGGGCGATCGGCAGCAGCACCAAGGCCAGCACGAGGCCGGGGACGAGGTAGCGGGTGTTGGTGAAGAAGCCCGTCGGCGAGCCCTCCTGGCCGGCCGCGGTCAGCGGCGTGAAGATGTAGACGAAGGCGGTGGCGAGGGCGCCGACCGCGATCACCCGCAGGATCACGTTGCGCGAGCGCCAGGCGATGTAGACCGCGGCGGCGACGGCGATGATCAGGATCAGCGGCCAGAGCGGCCCGAAGGCGTTGTCGAGTTCCGGGAAGAACCAGCGGCGGTAGATGCTCGGGTCCGGCAGGTAGTGGGCGACGGCGAAGCGCGGCCGCGGGTCGAGCGGCATCTGATCCGGGGTCGGCAGGTTGAGCGGGCCGAACTTGGTGATCGGGATCGGGTTGCCGCCGGTCTTGATCGCCGCCCGCAGGTACCAGTAGCCGCCGACGACGACCATCGGCAGCGCCATCACCCAGGCGGTGGTCCAGCGCCGGCCGCGGCCGCTGAAGATGACCACGCCGACAAAGATCGCCACCACCGGCACGAGGAAGGTGAACTTGACCGAGGCGGCGAGCCCGGCCGCGATCCCGGCCAACACCAGCGGGCCCTTGTCAAGCAGCGGCGCGTCGGTCTCGGGCGCGTCCTGGACCGCCCCCGCCGACGGCGCCCGCCGCTGGTGGCCGTTGATCAGGAAGGCGGCGAAGGCGAGTAGGAAGGCGAGTCCCATGATGTCGTTGCGGGCCTCGCCGGGCTGGGTCTCGATCATCACCCCCGCGTCGAGCACGATCGCGCCGGCAACGAGCGTCGCCGGGCCGACCTTGTACGGGCGCCCGACGCACCAGGCGGCCAGCAGCGCGATCGCCAGCCAGAAGAGGTTCTGCAGCGGCGCCAGCCAGTCGCTCTTGAAGAGGACGATCGCGGCGCCGTTGATGAGCTCGGTGCTCTGCGGGTAGAACCAGGCCGCGAGGCGCAGCGGGTCGGTGAAGTGGAGGTGGACGGTCGAGTGTTCCTGGGCGATCGTCGCCGCGAAGGGCATGTGGTACCAGGTGGTGTCGCCGCCGAACATGCCCTGGTCGAGGCTGAGCTGGGAGGGGAAGGTCCACTCGGCGACGGTGAAGGAGGCGACGCCGACCGCCAGCAGCAGGAGCAGCGTTTCCACCCGCGGCGCTTTCACTTCCTCCGCGTCGCCCGGCGCTTTCGCCCGACCGAGCCAGGCCGCGCCCAGCCCGACGGCGATGCAGACGACGACGATCCAGCCGAGCCGGAGGATGCTCAGCGTGCCCAGGATCTCCAGCGAGAGGACCAGCAGGGCGACCGCGATCGTGGCGTCGGCCAGCCGCGCCAGGGCGCCGGTGAATTCCGGCACGATCCAGCGTCGCAACCAATAGCCGCCGAGCCCGAGGGCGGCGACGATGCCGATCAGGGCCAGGCAGCCGCCTATGTAAGAACCGAAGGAGGGCGCCACGGGCGCGAGATGCTATTCGCCGCGCCCGGCGGCGGTCAGGACGCGGCGGTTGGGATGCGGCAGGAGACCCCGGTCCCGGCCAGGCCGCAGTAGCCGTTGGGGACCTTGTGCAGGTACTGCTGGTGGTAGTCCTCGGCGTAGTAGAAGGGCGCCGCGGGCTCGACCTCGGTCGTGATCGGCTCGTGCCCGGCGGCCCGCAGGGCCTCGTCGTAGGCCTGCTTCGCCATCTCCGCCGTCGCCTTCTGGGCGTCGTTGGCGAAGTAGATGCCGGACCGGTACTGGGTGCCGACGTCGTTGCCCTGGCGCATGCCCTGGGTCGGGTCGTGCTCCTCGAAGAAGACCTTGAGCAGGTCGGCGTAGGTGATCTTGGCCGGGTCGAAGGCAACCAGGACCGCCTCGGCGTGCCCGGTCTTGCCGCCGCAGACCTCCTCGTAGGTTGGGTTCGGCGTGGTCCCGTTCATGTAGCCGACCGCCGTCGAGTAGACGCCGTCGAGGTCCCAGAAGAGTCGCTCCGCGCCCCAGAAGCAGCCGAGCGCGAAGTAGGCCACCTCGGTCCCATCGGGGAAAGGCGGCTTGATCTGCGTGCCCAGCACCGCGTGGGTGTCGGACACCGCGAAGGCCGGCTCGCTGCGGCCGGGCAGCGCCTGTTCGGGGGCGGGCATCTGCGTCTTCTCGGGATTCAGCATCGTCATCAGCTTGCCAAGTCTGTTCATCTGCGTTCCGTTCCTCGCCGTTTCTCTGCCGTCAACGTTACGCCAGGGAGATAACGAGCCGATGAACTGATTTGGCGCCGCCGCCGGGAGCGGATACGGTCAGGCCATCGGCTGCCTCGTCGTCCTTCTCGCTTTCCTCTCGCCACGCTTGGCGCTGTTCGCGCTGTGGCTCTTCTCCGACCTGCTCAGCCACGCCTTCGACAGCTGGTTCGTCCCCTTCCTCGGCTTCTTCCTGCTGCCCTGGACGACGCTCGCCTACGCGGTGATGTGGAACAGCTCCGACCGGGTCTCCGGCTTCGAGTGGTTCATCGTCATCCTCGCCTTCCTGATCGACCTCGGCTCCTATGCGAGCCGCGGCCGGTACCGCTCCGCCCGGGACTGACACCTGCGCCCGGCGCGGGCTCTGTGAGGAACCGAACTGTTAGGTCGTGACCGTGAGTTTCGCGTTTAGGATGACGTTTCATGAGCGCGAAATTTGTTCTAAGCGGTAGTAACAAAGAGGCGCCTTTCGACCTAAAGGTCCGGCGCGGCGAGGGCATGGTGCTGCTGTCGATGGACTGGAAGGAGGGCGAACCGCCTGACAACTTCGTCGGCTTCGCGATCGAGTGCAAGGCGCCCGACGACAAAGAGTTCTTCGCACTGGAGAACCGGCTCTCGTTCGCCGCCACCGACGGCAGCGTCGCCAAAACCAGCAAGTCGACCAGGCTCTCCCCCCTGCAGAAGTTCCGCTGGGTGCACTTTCCGCGCGACGCCGAAGTCGACGGCGAGTTCACCTACCGGGTGACTCCCGTATCGATGGACGACGGCGACGCGCTCACCTACGGCGAGCCCCAGGAAGTGGACATCGTCCTCGGCGGCGAGACCTACCCCGGCAAGCTGAACGTCACTTTCACCCGCGGCTTCGTCTCCTCGCAGGCGTTTGTGGATCGCTTCGAAAAGGACGGCGAGAAAATCTCCACCCTGATCCCCTCGAAAGCGGACGCGGGTCTCGACTTCGAGCCCAGTCACCCCGACGCGCCCGAAGCGCTGAACTGGATGGGGTTCGAGGCGCGGAGAGCGATCCTGGCGCTGCTCGACGAAGCGATCGCCGACAAGGACGCCCAGGTCAGGGTCGTCGCCTACGACATGAACACGCCGGAGATCGTCACCCGGCTCGAGCAGCTGGGCGACCGGCTGAAAGTGATCATCGACGATTCCGACGCCCACGGCGAGAAAGACTCCGCCGAGACCGCGGCGGCCAAGTTGCTGGCCAAAAGCGCCGGCGCCGACAACGTCAAACGCCAGCACATGGGCAACCTCCAACACAACAAGTCGATCGTCGTCGATGGCCCGAAGGTGAAGGCCGCGGTGGGCGGTTCGACGAACATGAGCTGGCGCGGCCTCTACGTGCAGTCGAACAACGCCGTGATCCTGCGCGGCGAGGGCCCTGTGAAGAAATTCTCCGCCGCCTTCGACTCCTACTGGGAGAACAGCGGCCCGGCGGACTTCGGCGCCACCGAGCCAGCCCAGATGACGACGCTCGGGCTGGACGGAATCGACGCCCAGGTTGCATTCTCACCCCATACCGCCGACAACGCCCTGCTGGAGACGATCGGTGCGGACATCGACGCCGCCGAGTCCTCCCTCCTCTACTCGCTGGCCTTCCTCTCCCAGACCAAAGGGCCGATCAAAGAGGCGATCAAAAAAGCCACCGAGAACCCGGAGATCTTCGTCTACGGCATCGCCGACCGCAAAGTCGGCGGGCTCGACCTGCAGACCCCCGCCGGAAACGTCGCCCCCGTCTTCTCCTCCCGCCTCAGCGAGAACGTCCCGGAGCCGTTCAGATCCGAGCCGAGCGGCGGCAGCGGCATCCGCATGCACCACAAGTTCGTCGTCATCGACTTCGACAAGCCGACCGCCCGCGTCTACCTGGGCTCCTACAACTTCTCCGACCCGGCCGACACCAAGAACGGCGAGAACCTGCTGCTGATCAAGGATCCCGGCGTCGCTGCGGCCTACACCGTCGAGGCACTCCGCATCTTCGACCATTACCGCTTCCGCGTCGCCGAGCAGGAAGCCGAAGACGCCGACGACACCCTCTCCCTCGCCAAGCCCCCCAAGTCGGGCGAGAAGCCCTGGTGGGACAAGTACTACACGGACCCCCAGAAGCGCCGCGACCGCGAAGTGTTCGCGTAGGCCATCCCTACTTGAAGCGGAAGCTGGTCAGGTCGGCGCCGATCATGGGATTCCAGATGACCCCGTCGAGATCGACCGCCTTGGAGACGAAGGTCGAGAGCGTGTAGCTGCCGTAGGGGACCCAGGGCGCGAGCTTCATGTAGCTGCGGTCGAGCGCCGCGTATTCGCGTTCCAGCGCCGGGCCGAGCGGCCGTCTGGCCAGTCGGTCGATCTTGGAATTGAGGGTGCGAACGTCGACCTGCGAGAAGTTTTCGTTGAAGTTGGAGTGGATGCTCGACCCGTGCAGCATCGGCCGGAAGAAATCGTCCGGGTGCGGGTAGTCCGCGAACCAGTCGCCCCAGCCGGTGTCGAGGTCTGGCGTCGAGTGGTTGCCGATGATGACGAAGTAGTTGTCGGGATTGATCAGCATCAGCCGTGCGTTGAGACCGATCTTCTCCAGCTACGCTCGGTAGTAGGAGGCAACCTCCCGGTTGGGGGCTTCGCGGTCGGTCCAGACGGTCACCTGGCGGTCCGCCGGATCGGCCGCTGCCACCAGGCGCCGAGCCCTCCGTCCAGGCGGCCTCGGGACAGATCGCCGTCCGTTAGGCGGCGGCGAGTTCTGGGGCTGGCGCCAACTCGCGCTCCGGCTCCTCGCCGGGAACCTGACACTCGATCCCAATCAGCAGCTCCTCGTCCAGCACGGCAAGGATGCGCTTCAGCACCGCGATAGTCGGCATGTGATTGCCGCCCTCGACTTTCGAGATGAAGGAGTGAGAGGTACCCGCCCGCTCCGCCACCTCCATCTGCGTCAAGTCGAGCTCGTATCGCCGTTCCCGAATGTGAGCAGCGATCCAGTTCCGCTCGCGTAGCTCGCGAATCGCCGCGTACTCGTCGCGAGCTTCGCGGTACTCGACGCTGCTCCGAGCACGATTCCTTGCCGCCTCGGCGACGGTCCTTCCTATCGGGCTGATCTCTTTCGCACTCACGACCACTAGTTTATCTATATAGATAAATAAGGAGGTTCACCCTCTGCCGGCGGGAGCGTCCTTGCCTGCAGCGCGTGGAGGTTTCCTCGGTTCGGCATCCATGCGTCGCTTGAATTCAGCCATCCTCCGCTTCGCCAAAACCTTCTCGGGGACAGGCACCGCTCCCGTGTTCTTTTCGAAGGCGTTCAACAGGACAATCAGGTTCCCGGAGCGTTGGTAGAGGATTCGGTACCGGGTCTTGGCGAACCGGATCCTCAACTCGCGTAACTCGCCCTCGATCTGCGAGCTGATCGGGAACTCCGGCGGCGGGGCATCCGGTGCCTGTCCGTTCAGATACTCATCGACGCAACCGTCGATCTTCATCCCCCGCTTCACCGGAAGCGCTTCGATGAATCTGTCGACCGGTTCGTTCCCGCGATCGTCGCGGTAGTAGACAGCCTGCGTTCGTGCGATGCCCGGCCAAGTCGCTTAGGGCATCAGCCTCTCCCCACCAAATATCGGGGCGCCCGGATTCGAACCGGGGACCTCGGCCACCCAAAGGCCGCGCGCTACCAGGCTGCGCCACGCCCCGATGGGGTCAAGTGTAGGTTCTCGGGCGATGGCTGACGTACGTCCCCTGAAGGCGCTGCACTACGACCTCGGGAAGGTCGGCTCGCTGGATGCGGTGGCGGCGCCTCCTTATGACGTGATCGACGCGGCGGGGCGGGCGCGGTTGTTGGAGCGTTCGCCGTTCAATGCGGTCGCGATCGACCTGCCGAAACCGTTCGATCCGGCCGACCCGGCGAGTGAGCCGGGGGGCGATCCTTATGAGGAGGCGGCGCGGCAGATCGATGCCTGGCGGGCGGAGGGGGCGCTGGTCGCCGACTCCGAGCCGGCGATCTGGGCGCTTACCCAGGACTACACCGCGCCCGATGGCAATTCGTACAGCCGCCACGGCATCCTCGTCCGGGTCCGGGTCGAGGACTACGAGACCGGCACCGTGCGCCCGCACGAGCGCACTCACCCGGGACCGCTGCTCGACCGGCTGGAGCTGACCCGGGCGACCAAACTGAACCTCTCGCCAATTTTCTCGCTCAGCACCGAGGACGCCTGGCCGCTGGTCGAACCCGCCGTGCAGGGCCCGCCCTGGGGCGAAGCGACCGACGAGGACGGCACCGTCAACCGCGTCTGGCGGGTCGCCGACCCGGCGATCCTCGAGGCTGTGACCAAGCGGCTCGCCAGCGCCCAGCTGCTGATCGCCGACGGCCACCACCGCTACGAGACCGCCCGCGCCTACCGCGACGAGATCGGCGGCGAGGGCGACCACAACTACACGCTGATGGCGCTGACCGGGCTCGACGACCCCGGCCTCACCGTCTTCCCCACCCACCGCCTGCTCTCCGGCTTCGCCGACGACCCCGAGCGCCAGCGCGCGCTCGGCAACGGCCTGCGGGAGATCTTCGAGGTGACCGAGGTCGACCGCGACGGGCTCGACCCGGCCGGCGAGGAGGGCGTCGGGGTCTTCGGCCTCTACGACAGCTTCCACCGCCAGGCCTTCCGCCTCCGCCTCAAGGACACGGCCGAGCTGGATCGCCTGCTGGAGGGCAAGCCCGAGGCCTACCGCCGGCTCGACTCGGCAATCCTCGAGACCCTTGTCCTCAAGGGCCTGGCGGGGATGAGCGACCACGACATCGACGAGCGCCGCGGGCTCGAATACGCGAAGAGCGTCCCCGCCGCCCTGGACCAGGTCGAGAACGGCCCCTACGACGTCGCCTTCATCCAGCGCCCGGTCCCGGTCGAGCAGGTCCGCGCCGTCGCGGAGACCGACGCGAACATGCCGCCGAAGTCGACCTACTTCTTCCCCAAGGTGATGACCGGGATGGTCTTCAGCCCGGTCGGCTAGCCGCCTCTGGCGCCGCCGGCCCGGCGTAGGATGGGCCCGTGGTCAAGATCTACACCAAGAAGGGCGACGACGGGACCACCTCGCTCTGGTACGGCGGGCGCATCCCCAAGCATCACGGCCGCACCGAGGCCTACGGCACGCTCGACGAAGCCTGCTCCCAGCTCGGCGTCGCCCGCGCCCTCTGCGGCCCCGGGGAGGCCGAGCTGGCGAACGACATCCTCCACCTCCAGGACTACCTCTTCGTCGCCGGCGCCGAGCTGGCGACCGCGCCGGAAGCGGCCGAGCGGCTGGAAGACGGCGTCAGCCGCACCACCGAGGCGATGGTCGCCGAGCTGGAGGCGCTGATCGACCGCTACATGGCCGAGGTCGAACTGCCGCCGAAGTTCGTCATCCCGGGCGGCAACCAGCTCTCCGCCCAGCTCGACGTCGCCCGCACCGTGGTGCGCCGCGCCGAGCGCGCGATCTCCGCCCTCAAAGAGACCGGCGACCTGCCCGGGGAGACCGTGATCCACTTCGTCAACCGCGCCTCCGACCTCGTCTACGCGATGGCCCGCTTCGCCGACGTCGACGACCCGGCCCTGTTCGAGGGCCGCGGCAAGAGCTGAGCGCCCGGATGGACCTGGGACTGAAGGGACGCGCCTGCGTCGTCACCGGCGCCAGCCGCGGGATCGGCCGCGAGACCGCGGTGCAGCTCTGCGCCGAGGGCGCGCGGGTGCTGCTGGTCGGCCGCGACGAGGGGCGCCTGGCCGAGGCGGTTGAGGCGGCGCAGGCAGCAGGCGCCGAGTGCGGCGGCGAGGCCGCCGCACTGGCTCTTGACGTCACCGCCGAGGACGCCGCCGCCCGCATGCTCGCCACCGCGACCGAGCGCTTCGGCGCCCTCGACGTGCTCGTCAACAACGCCGGCTTCGCCAGCTGGCGCGACCTCGACGACGTCCCCGACGAGGACTGGCGCGCCCAGTACGAGATCAACGTGATGGCGCCGCTGCGGGCGATGCGCGCCGCCGCCCCGCCGATGGCCGAGCGCGGCTGGGGACGGATCGTCAACGTCTGCTCGACCGCCGGCAAGCGCCCCTCCTCGGCGATGCCGGAGTACTCGGTCGCCAAGGCCGCCGAGCTCTCGCTCTCGCGCCTCTTCGCCGACCGCTACGCAAAAAGCGGCGTCCTCGTCAACGCGATCTGCCCCGGCCCAGTCGAATCGGAGATGTGGATGGAGCCGGGCGGCCTGCTCGACCAGTCTCAGTCCCTCTCCGGCGCCGACAGCCGCGACGAGGCCCTCGCCGAAGCCGGCGCCAAGCGCCCGCTCGGTCGCCTCGCCGAGGCCGCCGAGATCGCCTCAGCGATCGTCTTCCTCTGCTCCGAGCGCGCCTCCTACGTCAGCGGCGCCGCATGGTCGGTGGACGGCGGTACCGTCCCAGTGATCATCTGAGATGCGGCGGGAGATCGACGCTGCGGTACTGCTGCCCCTTTACGGGTGGCCCGACGATCCCGGTCTGATCTTCACCGAGCGCCGCGCGGACATGCGGCGCCACGCAGGTGAGATCTCCTTTCCCGGCGGGCGCCACGACGAGGGCGACGCCGACTTCGTCGCGACCGCGCTGCGCGAGGCAGAGGAGGAGATCGGCCTCGATCCCGCGCTGGTCGAGATCGGCGAGGAGCTGCCGAGCGTCGGCACCTTCGTCACCAACTACCGCGTCCACCCCTTCGTCGGCCGGATCCCCCACCCCGGCGAGCTCGGCCTGGTCCCGAACCCGGCCGAGGTCGAGACCGTGCTCACCTTCTCGCTCGAGCTGCTGCGCAGCGGCTACGCGATGCGCCGGCTGACCCGGCGCGGCATCCCAATCCACACCCCCACCTACGAGGTCGAAGGCCACCTGATCTGGGGTGCGACGGCGCGGATCCTCGGCGACCTCTTGAAGCGCCTCGACTGAGGGCTACTCCCTGCCAGCAGGCGAGAGCAGCGCCCGCGCCGCCGCGCCGATCTCCGCCGACCAGCTGGGGACATCGTCCGGCTCTGCCGCCACCACCGCAACGGGGATCCGCCAGGTCTGCCCGGCGGCACGGACGATCTCCGCCCCGCCCGCCAGCAGCTCCGGGTCGGCGCTGCCGGCGCCCTCGTAGACGAAGCCCCGCACCGGCGTGTCGACCAGCTTCTCCAGCAGCCGCTCCAGCCGCGGCCCGTGGATCGCCGCCAGCTCCTCCGGCTCCCCTACCGCCGAGCCGAGCAGGTAGAAGACGACGGCGACGTCGCCGACCAGCTCCAGCAGCGTCCCGGGCCGCTCCGGATCGGCCAGGGCCGGCTCGATCCCGACCGCTTCGATCGCCTCGACGCCGAACTCGCGCCGGCTCGTCCCCCGCACCGCCCAGCCGTCTGCGAGCAGCCTCTCCCCCAGCTCGCGGCCGCGGCAACCGCAGCCGACGATCAGCGCCCGCACCTACATCGCCTCGAACGGCCCGCGGCCCCGCATCCGCAACCGCTCGTCCTCGGCAACACCGGCCTCGAGCTCCGCCTCGGTCATCTCCGGAGCGCCGCGCCGTCGCCGCATTTCGTTCTGCGCCTCCAACATCTGCCGAATGTCGTCGATCTCGTTCTGCGCCTCTACCTCGGGCGAGCGGGTCGGCGCCCAGTCGACGAGCTCGGCTGAGGAGCCGGGGTAGAAGTGGCCGACGACGACCAGCGCCCCGACTATGAAGGCCAAAACGCCGAGAGTCCCCAGAACGAACAACACAGATAAAGGGTAGCCTCGCCAGCCGTGAGTGGCTTCGAAGAGCTGGCCAGCGTCGACGGCAAGGTGACACCGACGGCGGAGGCGACGATCGGCCTCAAGGACGACGGTGTCTACCGCGGCGATGGCGCCTTCGAGGTGATCCGCCTCTACGGCGGCAAGCCCTTCGCCCTGACCGACCATCTCGACCGCCTGGTCCGCTCCGCCGCCGCGATCGAGCTCACTTTCGACCGCCCCGCCCTGGAGCGCGAGATCGACGCCCTGCTCGCCGCCGCCGGCCCGGTCGACGGGCAGATGCGGCTGATCGTCACCCGCGGCGGCCGCCGCATCGCCGCCACCGAGCCGATCCCCCACCACGCCGAGACGCTCACCCTGGCCACCGTCACCTACAGCCCGACGGTGATCCTCAACGGCGTCAAGTCCCTCTCCTACGCCGCCAACATGCAGGCCAGCCGCATCGCCAAGGGCCGCGGCGCCGACGAGGCGGTGCTGGTCCGGCCCGAGGGCACGGTGCTGGAGCCGCCAACCTCGGCGATCTTCTGGGTCTCGGCCGAGGGCGAGCTGCGCACCCCGGCGCTCGACGACGGCGTGCTCGAGTCGATCACCCGCGACCGCCTGGTCAAGGCGCTCGACGTCGCCGAGGGCAGCTGGCACGTCGACGACCTGCGCGCTGCCGGCGAGGCTTTCCTCGCCTCGACCACGCGCGAGATCCAGGCCGTCGCCGCGATCGACGGCAACGCCCTTCCCGCCGCCCCCGGCCCGCGCACGCTCGAGGCCCAGGAGGCCTTCGCGCAGACGCTGGGCCGCGAGCTGCGCGAGCTTTGAACACCTAAGAGAGAGGGACAGGGACCAGATGGACTTCCAGTTGACCGACGAGCAGAAGCTGATCTCGGAGGCCGCTCGCGAGTTCTCCGACCGCGAGATCCTGCCGAGGATCCGCGAGAACGACCGGGCCGAACGCTTCGACCGCGAGCTGGCGGAAAAACTCGGCGAGGTCGGCTTCCTCGGCGCTCCGGTCGCCGAAGAGTACGGCGGCCGCAGCCTCGACTACATCGGCTACGGGCTGATCGTCGAGCAGATCGGCCGCGCCGATTCCTCCGCCCGCACCGTCGTCTCGGTCCAGACCTCGCTGGTCGGCAGCTCGATCGAGTACTGGGGCACGGAGGAGCAGAAGCAGAAGTGGCTGCCGCTGCTCTGCTCCGGCAAGGGCTTCGGCTGCTTCGGGCTGACCGAGCCCGACACCGGCTCCGACGCCGCCAACGTCCGCACCCGCGCGACCAAGACCGACTCCGGCTGGTCGATCAGCGGCCAGAAGATGTGGATCTCGCTCGGCAACGTCTCCGACGTGGCGCTGATCTTCGCCCAGACCGACCCCGCGAAGAAGCACCGCGGGCTCGCCTGCTTCCTCGTCCCCACCGACAGCCCCGGCTTCACGGCGCAGGAGATCCACGGCAAGCTCGGCCTGCGCTCTTCCGACACCGCCGAGCTCTCGCTCGACGAGGTCGAAGTCGGAGAGGACGCGATGCTGGGCGAGATCGGCGACGGCTTCAAGGTCGCGATGAGCGCGCTGGAGAAAGGCCGTTACAGCGTCGCCGCGGGCTGCGTCGGAATCATGGAAGGCTGCGTCGAGGCCTCGGTCGCCTACTCGACCGAGCGCAAACAGTTCGGCGTCCCCCTCGCCCGCTTCCAGCTGGTCCAGGAGATGATCACCGAAATGATCCTCAAACGGGACGCCAGCCGGATGCTGGTCTACCGCGCCGGCGTGCTCAAGGACGAAGGCAAGCCGAACCTGATGGAGACCTCGGTGGCGAAGCTCTTCGCGACCGAGTCCGCGGTCGAGTGCGCCAACCTGGCGATCCAGGTCCACGGCGGCTCCGGCTACGTTGACGACTACCCGGTCGAGCGCTACCTGCGCGACGCCAGGGTGACGACCCTCTACGAGGGGACCTCGCAGATCCAGAAGCTGATCATCGGCCGCGCCGCGACCGGGGTCAACGCGATGCTTCCCTTCGAGGAAGGCTGAGCCGGGTGCCGGAGCTGGTCGAAACCTCGGTCGACGACTTCCACGTCGCCTTGCTGCGGCTGAACAGCCCGGAGACCCGCAACAGCCTCTCGCCGGCGATGCGGTCGCAACTGATCGCGGAGCTGGAGCGGCTCGACGCCGACCCGGAGGTGCGCTGCATGGTGATCGCCGGCTCGGAGAAAGTCTTCGCCGCCGGCGCCGACATCCGCGCTCTGGCAGAGCGCCCGCTCGACGTCGCCTCCGACCCCGAGGGCGCCGCCTTCTGGTCCCGGATCGCGGCGGTCGAGACGCCGCTGATCGCCGCCGTCTGCGGCTACGCGCTGGGCGGCGGCTGTGAGCTGGCGATGGCCTGCGACCTGATCGTCGCCGACGAGCAGGCCCGCTTCGGCCAACCCGAGGTGACGCTCGGCATCATCCCCGGCGGCGGCGGCACCCAGCGCCTGACCCGGGCGATCGGCAAGCAGCGGGCGATGGAGTACGTGCTCACCGGCAAACACTTCAACGCCCAGATGGCGGTCGGCTGGGGCCTCGTCAACAAGGCGATCGGCAAGGGAGCCTGGCTGATCGAGGCGGTCGAGCTCGCCCGCACGATCGCCGAGCGGCCGCCGGTCGCGATCCGCCTCGCCAAGCGCGCCGTGCTCGAATCCGAGGAGCGCGGCGTCACCGAGGGCCTCAAGGCCGAGCGCGAGCTCTTCGACCAGGCGATGGCGACCGAGGACCGGGTCGAGGGCATGAGCGCCTTTCTCGAGAAGCGCGAGCCCGACTTCAAGGGCCGCTGAGTTTCGCCTCAGCGGCTGAGCTGCATCATCACTTCGTCCGGGTAGCACCAGCTCCACTCCTCGCCCGGCTCGGCGGAGCGGATGATCGGGTGGCCGGTCTCCTTGTGGTGCCCGGTCGCGTGCCGGCCCGGCGAGTTGTCGCAGCAGCCGACGTGGCCGCAGGTCTGGCACATCCGCAGGTGGACCCAGCGCCCGCCGGTGGCGAGGCACTCCTCGCAGCCCGCGACCTCGTCGGGAAGGTCGAGGTAGTTGACCGAGTCGAGGTGCGTGCACTCCGAAGCCACCCCCCGAAGATACCTGGGTGCGCATTTCGTCCGCATGATGAACCTCGTCGGCGGCCCCGCCGTAAGCGCTGAGCAGATGCGACGCGAATGGAGACGACGAATCGGCGCCCTCGCCTGCGCGGCAACGGCGCTCGGCCTCGCGGTCTCGGCCATGCCGGCCGCTGCCGCCGACAGCGTCTACTGGTACGCATTCGAAACCCCGACGATCAACCGGGCCGGGCTGGTCAATCCGGAAGGCAACGGCGCCTTGGACATACCGGGAGGCATCCCGAGCAATGTCCGAGGCATCGCCATCGACTCCGCGGCGGGGCGGCTTTACTGGAACTTCGGCGACACGATCGAATTCGCCAACCTCGACGGCAGCGGCAGGGACACGCTGAACACCACCGGCGCGGTGCTGGACGACGCGATCTCGCTGGCGATCGACTCCGTGCACCGACGGATCTACTGGGCGAATTCCAAACCCGACGCTCCCACGATCGGATTCGCGAGCCTGGACGGCAACGGCGGCGGCAACCTCGAGATCGCGGGCGCCACCCGCCCCCTCGCCCCGCTCAGCCTGCTCGTCCACCCGGCCGGCGGGCGAATCTACTGGGCGGACTCGGTGAGGAGCAAGATCTCCTTCGCCAACCTCGACGGCAGCGGCGGCGGCGATCTCGACACCACCGGAGCGCCGAGCGTCGAACCCAAGGGGCTGGCGATCGACGCCGGGCGCCAACGGATCTACTGGACGTCGGGCCCCGCCGCATTCGGATCCGCCAGCCTGGCTGGAGGCGACGGGACCGAGCTACCGCTTCTCGGCACCGCTCAGAAACCGTTCGGCCTCGCGCTCGACCCCCAGGCAGGCCGCCTCTACTGGAGCGCCAACAGGGAAGCAGGCAACCTAATTGGCTCGATCCCGTTCCCCAGCGGCGGCACCAGCACCCCACTTGCCACCAACGGCGCCAATGTCGGCGTCGGCGGCTTCAACCCGATCCTGCTGAAAAAGCCGACCACCTTCGGGACGCCGGTGCCGTCGCTCGCCCCGGTGAAACTCGGGGACCGCCTCGATTGCCACGTCTCCTGGGCCGGCGACCTGGTCGAGGCGAACCTGATGCAGGCGCCGCAGACCGTCGCCTACCAGTGGCTGCGCAACGGCGCGCCAATCCAGGGGGCGACCGCGCAGACGCAGGTCGCCACCGAGCCCGGCAACTACACCTGCGTGTCCACGGCGACGAACTTCGCCGGCTCGGCGACTGAGACCGGGCCCCCGTTCACGATCAGCCCTGTGACCGCCACGAAACCGCAACCGAAGCTGAAGCTGCTGAAGACCAGGTTCAACCGCCGCAAGGGCACGGCGACGCTGACCCTCGCCGTCAGCGGCGCCGGCAAGCTGCGGGTCCGCGGCCGCAAGCTGGCCCCGGTCGACCGCAGCACCGGCCGCGACGACTCGACGATCTCGGTCACGCTCCGGCCGCGCGGCAAATCCGCCCGCCTGCAGCTGGCGCGGAAGGGCGTACTCAAGACGAAGGCGCTCGTCACCCTCCTCTCCGGCGGCGAGACCCGCAGCCTCTCGACCCCTGTCGTCCTGAAGAAGAAGCCGAAGCGGTAGCTCAGGCGACGAAGAGCAGCACCCAGACGATCGCCGCGAGCACGGAGACGGCGATCAGGCGGAAGCCGAGCTCACGGTCGTCCTGCTGAATGTTGAGCAGACCGAGGATCAGCCCGGCCGGCGGCAGGACCACCGCGATCCCGAAGGGAAAGAGGCTCGAAGCGCGTTCGCCCACGGCGCCAGCGTATCTGAGGGCCGGATTTCTAACTTGATTCCCTCGAGCCGCCGGCTTTCAGGTAGGTAGACACGCTGGGATACCAGCGAAGGGGCTTATCCGGCGCGAGCCGCGCATACCTAGCCGCCGAATCAGGATCTGGATTGATCACATCCACGGCGGTAAGTGCGTCGTTTTTGAAGATTGCCCGCTGAAAAAGCTTTTCTGCCTCAATGTCCGCTGGCGGCAGCGAGTAGCCATAGAAGACGAGATGATCGCATTGCTGCAGCGCATCTCGGGCGTCCTCCCAGACTTGTGGAATGAAGCGTTGGATAAGAGCTTGCTTGTTGTAAACCGGGGGGATGATCACCGGCCACATGTACCAGACGTACCTCCCCCTTCCCCTCCCACGTTTGGACCTGGCAAATCGGAGTTTGGCCGGGATCTTTCGCCTTCGCGTGACCTGAACGGGGGGAGCGTTCGCAGCACCTGACAGGATGCGAGGACTTGGCTGTCGTCCGTTCATCCTTACCTGCCAATTAAGCGAACCATGTAGCTTGAGAAGCGTCAGCCTCGAGCCCCCGTCACAATCGCCCGAATGATCATCGAAAGTCAAGCTGGCCGACGTTCGGAGCATTTCAACATGACTGCTGAAGGCACCGTAGCCATGCTCGATGCACCAATGAGGCCGGAGCCGAGCGCGCTTGTGAATCTCGTTCTCGAGAACTAGATCCTGGTTGAAGGTCATCAACGTAACCGCTGGGTCTGCGTCCACAGCATGGGCTATCAGTCGGCCCACCGGTGCCCCGCTGCGCCCATCCTCATTCATCCAATCCGTGGTTTCACTGATAACCCGCCGATAGATGTCGATCAGAGCCGTATACGCACCCGAAACTTTGGTCCCGGTCCTCGTTGCGCCAGAGAAGTCGAAAAAGAGGTCTTTGAAAAATTCCTCCATGCGAACCGATTTAGTCGGGAGGTCGAATGGCGACCCCGTTGGTAGGTCCGACGCGTACGAGCGCAGATCACTTGAGACCGTGATTCCCAGTGACCGGATCTTTTCGAAAAAGGTGGTATCTAAGGGTGGATTGCGGTCCGTGCGCCGCTCGCGGTGAAAATGCTCCGCGTTCGCAAGGGATGCACCTGCCCCGAAAACCACACACGTACCCATTCACCCACTCTAGCCAGGGGTCCGAGCCCCCGGCAACCCCCGGCAACCCTCAGTACGGCTACGGGGCGATCTCGATCGGCTCGCCGCCGGGCATCCAGTGCGCCTCGACCGGCGGCGGGCTGTCGCGCAGGTACCACTCGGCGTCCAACGCGCCCATACAGCCGCTGCCGGCGGCGGTGACCGCCTGGCGGTAGGTGTGGTCGACGACGTCGCCGACGGCAAATACGCCGCCGAGCTTGGTCCGGGTCGAGCGCGGCTCGGTGACGATGTAGCCGTCCTCGTCGGTCTCGACCTGGCCGGCGACGACCTCCGAGCGGGGGATGTGGCCGATCGCGATGAAGGCGCCCGAGGCCTCGACCTCCTCCTGCTCGCCGGTCTCGGCGTGGCGGAGGCGGATCTTGGCCAGTTTGCCGTCATCGCCGGCGACGAACTCCTCCGGGATGAACGGGGTCTTGAGCTCGATGTTGTCCTGCTCGCGGGCGCGGTCGAACATGATCTTGGAAGCGCGGAACTCATTGCGACGGCCGACGATCGTCAGCCGCTCGGCGTACTTGGAGATGAAGATCGAGTCCTCCATCGCCGAGTCGCCGCCGCCGATCACGATCACGTCGTGGCCCTTGAAGAAGGCGCCGTCGCAGACGCCGCAGGTGGAGACGCCGCGGCCGGCCAGCTCCATCTCGCCGGGGATCCCGAGCCGTTTCGGCTCCGCCCCCATGGCCAGGATCACGGTCTTGGCGCGGTGCTCCTCGTCGCCGAGGAAGACCTTCTGCACGCCGCCGTCGGAGAGCTCGACGCGGTCGACGTCGTCGGTGACGAAGCGGGTCCCGAAGCGCTCGGCCTGGGCGCGGAACTGGCTCATCATCTCCGGGCCCATGATCCCATCGGGGTAGCCCGGGTAGTTCTCGACGTCGTTCGTGTTCTGCAGCTGTCCGCCCCACTGGAAACCCTCGAAGACGAGCGGCTCGAGGTTGGCGCGCGCGGTGTATAGCGCAGCCGTGTAGCCGGCGGGGCCACCGCCGATGATGATCACGTTCTCGACCTTCTTCTCCTCAGTCATTCTCGCTCTCGATTCGTCTTCCAACTGGTCTTTTCAGGCTCGCTGAGTCTAATACTTTACTTTTTATAGTAGCTCTCCGTAGGCGTCGGGGCAAGCGTGCCAACGGCCAGCTCGAGGTCGCGTTCGGCGTCGCCGCCGCGGTCGATCGGCAGCCCCTCCTGCTCCCAGCGGTGGACCGTGTTGCGCAGCTGGAAGAAGGCGACGACGCCGGGTGGGATCGGCATCCAGAAGGCAACCAGGCGGAAGATCAGGATCGCCGGGAAGACCGTCTCCTCGGGGATGCCGAAGAGGACGAAGGCGCCGATCATGCCGGCGTCGACCGCCCCGACCCCGGCCGGGGCCAGCGGGAAGAGGTTGGCGACCATGCCGAGGAAGAAGCCCTGGACGACGACGGCGAGCGGGACGTGGACGCCGAAGGCGTGGAAGGAGGCCCAGAGCACGCCGATGCTGAAGGCCCAGTAGCCGGCGGCTCCGAGCACCGCGAGGCCGCCGCGCGAGGGGTGAGCAAAGAGCCCGATCGCGAAGCGGAAGCCTTCGCCGACGGTCGCCGGGATTTTCGCCGCGGTGCGCAGGAAGGCCTTCGCTTTCTCGCCGTGGGCGAAGGGAGAGAGGCGGCGCTCGAGGTCGGTCGGGATCAGCGCGATCAGGACACCGACCACGATCAGCACCCCGGCGACGGCGGCGGGAATGATCGTCAGCTCGACCGAGGCCTTGCCATCCAGCACTCCCGTCCGCAGCAGCACCCCGAAGAGGATCAGCGCCAGCGGGTAGAAGGCGTAGTGCAGGGAGATGAAGGCGACCATGCGGCGGGCGACGTCGCGCCGTGCCATCCCGGCTTTGCGCAGGGCCCAGTAGGTGAGGGCGATGCCGCCGGCCCCGCCGGCGGAGAAGAGCAGCGTCGCCGCCACCCCGGCCATGTTGATCTCGTAGGTCTCCGACCAGCGCAGGCGCAGCGCGTCGCCTCCGACCACCGCCTTGAAGAGGGCGATGTAGGTGCCGTAGGCGAGCACGTTGAAGCCGATCGCGATCCCGATCCAGAGCGGATCGGCCTCGTCGAGCTTGCTCATCGCGTCGCTCAGCCCGACCAGCTTCGGGAACAGGAAGTAGATGCTGCCGAGCAGCACCAAGACCAGGACCAGCATTTGGATCACGCGCCGCGTGGTGAACTGCGGCATCTCAGCGATCCGGTTGCCGTTAGCCGAATCTCCGTCAGACACTGTCTACGAACGCTACCCGCTCGCGATCCTCTCCAGCCGCTGCAGGGCGCGATTTACCCCGCTAACTAGAGGTTCCGCCAAAGGCTCGCCACGCCTGACGGCGGCGACGAGCAGCGCCCCGGCAGCGAGGTCGGTGACGTAGTGCTCGCCCAGGTAGACGAGCCCGAAGCCGAGGGTCATGGCGTAGCTCCAGCCCAGCGCCCCCTCGATCTTGCCCGCTTCGGAGAGCGCGAGCGCAGCGGTGACCGAGGTGGCGAAGTGCAGCGAGGGCATCGCCGCCCAGGGGTTGCCGCCGAGCGTGTCGTACATCTTCTCCCAGGCCTCGCCCCAGGTCGTTTCGCCGACCTCGACCATGATCCGCCGCACCTCCTCGCCGGTCAGGCCCTGCTCGGAGGACCACCAGGGCGGCGCCGTCGGCACCGCGAAGTAGACGGCGCAGCCGATGTCGAAGACGGCCGCCATCTGGCGGGCCGAGCGGGGGAAGCGGTCGTTGTGGCGGAGCAGGATCACGGCCAGGGCGACGTAGGGCTCGAAGAACCAGAGCCAGTGGGTCCAGGTGAGGAAGCGGTCGATGGCGCCGGACCGGGGCAGCCGCGCGATCGCCCGCTGCAGGCGGACGTTGGGCAGAGTGCCGCCGCCGATGACGCGGTCGGCGACGATCGGGTAGCGGCTGCGCAAGCGTTCCCGCAGGCGCTCGGGATCGTCGAAGGGGATCTCGTGGACGACGGTGAAGGCCCACATCTGCATCGCGAAGAGGGCGACGTCGCGCTTCTTCGAGCGCGGGTGCAGCACGGTGAGGGCGAGGGGGCCGGCAGCGCAGGCGACGACCGTCACCGGGGCCGGGATGCGGAGCCGGCGGCGCAGCAGCGGCACCGCCACCGCGGCAGCCACAGCGGACATCGCCCCCGCGCGCACCCCGAGCCGAAGCGCGCTGGATGGCCGGGAGCGCCGCATCATCAGGCCGGCGAGTATAGGTACGGCTCCAGAGAGCGGGATAGGCGGGGCACCGCGACCGGGCGTCGCAGCGCCGCCCGGCGTGAATAGAATGGCCGCGCTTTGGCGCCCCATTCCCCTGGCACTGACCAGATCGACACCCTGCTCTGGATCGGCTTCGTCGCCGCGACGATCGTCGTGGTCGCGATCAACGTCGGGCTGATCTACGCGATCCGCCGCTTCCGCGCCGCCCGCGGCGCCGAGCCGCGCCCCGCAGGCGACAACCGCCGCCTCCAGTTCCGCGTCGGCGGCGCCCTCACCGTGTTCGCCGCCCTGCTCTTCATCCTCAGCGTCGTCTACACCAACAAGGCCCGGGAGACGCCCAGCACCGGCGACGCCGGCCTCGCCGCGGCCAAGAGCGAGCCGCTGACGATCAAGGCGACCGGCCAGCAGTGGCTGTGGCGCTACGACTACCCCAACGGCTCCTTCTCCTATTACAAGCTGGTGGTCCCGGTCGACACCGCGGTGAAGCTGGAACTGGTCTCCACCGACGTCGTCCACACCTGGACCGTCCCCGACCTCGCCGGCAAGCGCGACGCGGTGCCCGGCAAGGTCAACGATGTGGTCTTCCTCGCCAGGGACGAAGGCACTTACGCCGGCGACTCCGCGACCCTCTCCGGCCAGGCCTACGCGGCGATGCGGACCGAGGTCGAGGTCGTCTCAGCCGATGAGTACGAGGCCTTCGTCAAGCAGCAGAAGTCCGACATCGAGGCGGCCCAGGAAAGGGTCGTCGGCCTGATCGAAAGCGGGGACACGCCGTGAAGCCGAAGCCGCAGCCCGAGCTGGTCATCGACGGCTACCCGAAGCGGCGCCCGCGCTGGGCGGAGCTGGCGACCAGCGCCGACCACAAGGACCTCGGCCGGATCCTGATCTGCGGCGCCCTCGGCTTCCTCTTCATCGCGATCGTCGAGATGCTGCTGATCCGGCTGCAGCTGGCGATCCCGGAGAACAGCTTCCTCTCCCCCGTCACCTTCAACCGGATGCTCTCCACCTACGGCGCCACCGCGATCTTCCTCTTCGCGATCCCGCTGGTGCTGGGCTTCTTCTACTACGTGGCACCGCTTCAGATCGGCGCCCGCGGCACCGCGCTGCCGCGGCTCGGGCAGATCGGCGTCGCCCTCTTCGTAATGGGCGCGACCGCGCTCTACGCCGCCTTCCTCTTCACCCCCTCCGAGGCCGGGGTCAACCCGCTGGCGCCGCTCAGCGAGGTCGCCTTCCTCTCCAACAACGGCGTCGACGCCTGGGCCGCGGCGACCGGCCTGGCCACGCTCGGCTTCGTCTTGATCGCGATCGACCTGCTGACGACGCTGCGGCGGATGCGCGCGCCCGGCATGGCCTGGCGCCGGCTTCCGGTCTTCGCCTGGGGCGCGACCGTCAGCTGCTGGCTGCTGCTGGTGATCGGCCCGGTGCTGCTCGCGGCTCTGACCATGCTGATGATCGACCGCAACTTCGACGGCGTCTTCTTCGCCGACGGCTCCGGCGGCGCGCCGCTGCTCTGGCAGCACCTGAGCTGGATCTTCTACACCGGCACCTACATGCTGGTGCTGCTTTTCGCCTTCGGCGCGATCGCCGAAATCGTCTCCGCCTTCTCCGGCCGGGCGCTGCTCAACCGCAGCGTGACGATGGGCTCGATGGTCGTGATCGCGGTCGTCGGCACCCTGGCCTGGATGCAGAACATGCTGACCGCGCCGATCGGGATCGGCTGGATGTACTTCGCGATGCTGATGTCGCTGGCCCTGATCGTGCCGATCGGCCTGATCGTCTTCAACCTGATCTCGACGATGATCGGCGGAGCGCTGCAGGTGCGGGCGCCACTGCTCTTCGCCGCCGGCGCGATCTCCGCGATCTCGGTCGGGCTCGGCGCCGAGATGACCCACTCGATGGTCGCCGTCTCCTGGCAGCTGAAGAACACCACCGACGCGACCGCCGCAACCCACTTCGCTCTGATCGGCGGCGCTGTCTTCGGCGGTTTCGCGGCGCTCCACTACTGGTTCCCGAAGATGACCGGGCGGACGATGGGCGAGAGCATGGCGCGGATCTCCTTCTGGACGATGATCGCCGGCATCCTGCTCGCCTTCGTGCCGCTCTTCCTCGCCGGCTCGACCGAGAACCAGGTGATCGACGCCTACAAGTTCTTCGGCGGCACCGGCGTCAGCACCTACAACCTGATCGCCTCGATCGGCGCTCTGGTGCTGGGGATCGGGATCGTGCTGACCCTCGCCAACGCAATCGGCAGCCGCGTCAACGGCCCCGAGGCCGGACACGACCCCTGGGGCGGCGACTCGCTCGAGTGGTTCGCGCTCTCGCCCCCCGACCCGCACAACTTCGACGTCCTGCCCGACGTCCGCAGCACCCGCCCGATGCGCGACATCCGCGACTCGATCGCGCACCGCACCGAGCGCTCCGAGCAGCCTGCTCGCGAGTCGCAGCCGGTAGCCTGAGCCGCATGGAACCCGGCGCCGGCGCGCAGACCGCGCCCAACCCGTCGGCGACCGGGGCTGTCAGCCGCTCCCCCGTCGCCACCGTCCTTCGCGACTACCTGACGCTGACCAAGCCGAAGGTGCAGTCGCTGCTGCTGTTCACGACGGTGACGACGATGTACGTCGCCGGCGATCCCTCGGCCGGGCTGATCTTCCTCACCTGCCTCGGCGGCGCCCTCTCCGCCGGCGGCGCCGGCGCGATCAACCACGCGGTCGACCGCGACGTCGACCAGATGATGAACCGCACCGCCGACCGCCCGGTCGCCTCCGGCCGCGTCTCCGTACGCGCCGCGAGCGTCTTCGGGACGCTGCTCGGCTGCGCCTCCTTCGCGCTGCTGGCGCTGACCGTGAACCCGCTGGCGGCCGCCCTCTCGCTCTCCGGCCTGTTCGGCTACGTCTTCGTCTACACCCTCTGGCTCAAGCGCACGACGCCGCAGAACATCGTCATCGGCGGTGCCGCCGGTGCGGTGCCGCCCCTGGTCGCCTGGGCGGCGGTCACCGGCGAGCTCAGCGGCATGGCCTTCTACCTTTTCGCGATCGTCTTCTTCTGGACCCCGCCGCACTTCTGGGCGCTCTCGCTGCTGATGAAGGACGACTACGCCAAGGCCGGGATCCCGATGCTGCCGGTGGTCCGCGGCGAGGACGAGACCCGGCGCCAGATCCTCCTCTACACCGTCCTCCTCTACGCCGTCACCCAGCTGCCCTTCTGCGCCGGCGGCCTCGGCGTCGCCTACCTGGTCCCCTCGATGCTGCTCGGCGCCGTCTTCATCTACTTCTCGGTCCGCCTGCTGCGGACCAAGGAACGCCGCTGGGCCCTCCGCACCTACCTCTTCTCGCTCGCCTACCTGGCGCTGCTCTTCCTCTCGATCGCCATCGCGGCGAACGTCTAGCCCGCTCCCAGGGCGCGCAGACCGGCTTCCCTGATAGAAATCCGCCAGCATGGATCGCGAGACCGCACGCAAGAACATGGGCGCCGGCCTGGTGGCCGGGGGCCTCGCCGCCGCGGTCTTTGCCCTCTGCTTCGTCGCCGCCTTCCTCTACATCGCCCAGTGAGATGAGCGACCACCGCGAAATCACCGAGCCCGGCGAGATGGTCTACGCGCCGAAGCCCTCCTGGGCGCCGGTCTTCCTCGCGCTCGGGGCGCTCGGCCTGGTCTGCGGCACCTTCGCCTCCGGCTTCATCTTCGCCCCGTACGTCTACGGGGTCGTCGGCGCCGTCCTCGCGCTCGCCGCCTTCCGCAGCATCGTCCGCGGCTCGATCCGCGAGTACTACCGCCTCCCCCGCCGCCAGCACGTCCGTGGCGCTGCGCTGCCGGTAGAGACGATCAGCATTCCCCCGAAGCCCTAACGGGCTTCCCAGCGCCTTCTACTCGGGCGTCATCCCTGAGGTAGCGCCCTCCGAGGTCCAGACCCTCACGATGTCCCGCATCGAGAGCACGCCGACCGCCTCGCCGCCGTCGAAGACGACCAGATGGCGGACTCCGCGCCGCGACATCTCGGCTGCAGCGCGCTCCAGGCTCCAGTCCGGCGCCGCCGCGATCACCCGCTCGCTCATGTGGTCGCCGACTCGCTCCGCCCCGGGATCCTCGCCGGCGGCGACGGAGATCAGCAGGTCGCGCTCGGTGACGATGCCCGGCGTCGGCGAGTCGGCATCGCTGACCAGGGCGGCCCCGGTCTTGCGCTCGACCATCATCGCCGCCGCCTCGCGCAGCGTGTGCGAGGGGCCGACGCTCACCGTCACCTCCGACATCCCGTCCTTCACCTGCATCGGCGTCCTCCTCTGGCGCTCGTGGAGTTAGTGCGAATCGACTCAAGAGTAACCCACCCAGCCCCCCTCACAGGGACGCTTTCGGTAGGCGTCGACATATAGACTCCCGCCCGCTTCCTGCCCTATGTCGCGCCGCCCGAAACTCATCCGCTCGCTGCTCGCTCTCGCCGCCCTGGCGGCGGTCGTCGTGAGCGCTTCCGGCTGCGGCACGACCAGCGCCGACCCGGAGCGCGGCCGCGTCCTCTTCGTTCAGAAGTGCGGCACCTGCCACACCCTGGCCCAGGCCGGGACCACGGCGACGATCGGGCCCAGCCTCGACTCCGCCTTCGCCGCCGCCCGCGAAGTCGGCGAGGACAACGAAACGGTCGAAGGCATCGTCAAGAACCAGGTCGAGTTCCCGCGGCCCGAAAACGGCAACCCGGCCGCCTCGATGCCGGCCGACATCGTCACCGGCCAGGACCTCGACGACGTCGCCGCCTACGTCGGCCTCTACGCCGGCGTCCCCGGCGCAGCGCCGCCCAAGGTGCCCGGCGGCCCCGGCGCCCAGGTCTTCGCCAACAACGGCTGCGGCGGCTGCCACACCTTCAAAGCCGCCAACTCCGGCGGCACCGTCGGCCCCAACCTCGACGAATCGCTGACGCCCGAGGACACCGCGGCGATGATCGAAGAGATGATCGTCGACCCCGAGGCCGAGATCGTCCAGGGCTTCCCCTCCGGCGTGATGCCGTCGACCTTCGGCCAGACGATCTCGAAAAAAGAAATCGAACAGCTGGTCGAATTCCTGATCGAAAACTCCCCCGCCGGCAAAAGCCAGGCGGGCGGCTGATCCGGAGCAGCTGAAACGGGCGGCCAGCGGCCGCTGCGATCATCTTCGTGACGATGCGGGAACGCCTCCAGAACCGCCTCGAGATCTCCCCCCGGCGCTATGCCCAGGTGACCGCGGTCGCCCTCGCGGCCCTGGCCCTGATCGTCCTGACCGGCGCCGCCGTGCGGCTGACCGGGTCCGGCCTCGGCTGCCCGGACTGGCCCAAATGCTACGGCGGCACGACGCCGCCGCTGGAATCGCACGCGGTGATCGAGTACGGCAACCGGCTGCTGACCGGGTTCGTCGGCTTCGCCGTGATCGCCGCCTGCGTGCTCGCGTTCTTCCGCCGGCCCTACCGCTGGCACCTGGCCCTGTTCGGGGCGCTCTTGCCGCTGGGGGTTATCGGCCAGGCGATCCTCGGGGCGCTGGTCGTCAAGTACCACCTGGCACCGGGGCTGGTGATGTCGCACTTCATCCTCTCGATGATGCTGCTCGACGCGGCCTTCGCGCTCGCCTGGTGCGCGCGCTATGAGCCCTGGGAGCGGCGCCGCTCCAACGACCGGCTCGGCGTCTGGTCGGTGCGGGCGCTGGTCCCGCTGGGCCAGCTGACGATCCTCGCCGGCACGATCGCCACCGCCTCCGGGCCCCACGCCGGCGCCCACGAGGGGCAGCTGGTCCACCGCTTCGACTTCGAGGGCGGCAACACCCTGGAGTGGGTCGTCCAGCGCCACGCCGTGCTCGCCACCGTCTATGGCCTGGCCGCGATCGGCGTCTGGTTCCTGCTGCGACGTCCTGGAGGCGACAGGAGGGCCGTGAAGCCGCTGAGCGTGGTCCTGGGCCTCCTGGCGCTGCAGGGGGCGATAGGCGGCCTCCAGTGGGCTCTGGAGCTGCCCGGGGAGATCGTCTGGGTCCACGTCTCCCTAGCCACCTTCAACTGGCTGGCGATGCTGTGGACGGTCGCCGCAGCCGGGCGGCTGGAGCCGCGAGACCAGGCGGTCGCCGACGACGGCGAGCGCCGCGAGCGCTCCCCCGCCCCGGCCACGGGCGCGGTCTAGCAAGCCGCCGCGGCCGGACCATGCTCCCCTTCTGGCTCTCGATCGGCGCCCTCAGCCTGGTTCAGGCGGCGCTGGTGGCGGCGCCCAAGGCTGCCGAGCTGCCGCTCCTCAACCGCCTCCGCAGCAGCTGGTGGGCGCTGGCCCTGCCGCTGCCGATCGCGCTCGTCTTCGCGGCGATCGAACTCAGCTCCGACAGCGCCCGCATCCTCACCTACCTGGCCCTGTTCGCGGTGCCGCCGCTGGCGGCGCTGGCGCTGGCGGCGATCGTCCGCGGCGCCCGCACCGGCCTGGCGCTGCTGGCGGTGCCGCTGTTCGCGGTCGCCTGGGCCTGGGAGGGCTCGCTGGGCGGGCACATGGCGGCGCTGGCGCTCTCCGCCCTGGCCTGCGTCAGCCTCGGCTGGCTGCTGGTCTGCGTCGTCGAAGCCCGCTGGATCAAGCTCGGGATCTACGCCCTGGCCGCGATCGACGCCTACCTGGTCGGCTCCGACCTGCTGGCGGAGCCGAACGCCGTCCTCAACGCGGCGACTCCCGCCGCCGGCCTGCCGAGGCTCCAGCTCGCCCACTTCGGCTCGGCGGTGATGGGCTTCGGCGATCTCTTCGCCGCCGCCACCCTGGGCGCCCTGCTCGCCTCCAACCGCCGCCTGCAGCTCACCGGCGCCGCGGTCGCCGCCGTCGTCTGTGTCGCCTCCGACTTCCTCTTCTTCACGCTGGACCAGCTGCCGGCAACCGTGCCCATCGCCATCACCCTGGCGATCCTCGAGCTGCGCGAGTGGCGGCGGGGGCCCGAGCTCAGAGCTGGGTAGCGATCACCGCAGCCGCGGCCAGGACGAAGGTCCCGATCATGCCGCCGGAAACCTGGATGATCAGCCGGTGCAGGGAGTCGAAGCGTGCGTTCATATCGCGCTGCATCGCTTCAAACCGAGCATTCATATCGCGCTGCATCGCGTCGAAGCGAGCATTCGCGTCCCTCTGCATGGCGTCGAAGCGTGCGTTCGCTTCCCGCTGGTTTGTTTCGAGCCGCGTTTCAAGCCGGTCGAAGCGCTCGTCCATACGGCGGAAGCCATCATCGACCTTCGCGTTGAGGTCGTCGAGCCGCTCGTCGGTCCAGGCCTCGCTCATTCGGTACATGGTGCCACATTATCGAGTTCGATGTAACGTCTTGTCTTCGCAACGTAAAAGTTGCGTGTCAACTCTCGCGCCGCTTGCGCGCGACCCAGCGATACAGATGCACGCCGCCGGCGATCGCCAGCACCAGACCCCAGAGCGCCCCCACCAAGGGCCGCGTCAACAACGTCAGAGCGATCACGGATCCCGCCGCGATCCCGACGATCACGACCCAGCGAAAGACAGCCTCCTCGGAGACCCTCAGAGGATGTAGACCGTCACGTAGACGACGATCCACATGATGTCGACGAAGTGCCAGTAGATGCCTGGCACCTCGACGCCAAGGTGGTCCTCGGCTTTGGGCCCGAAGTGGCCGCGGAAGGCGCGGATCGTGGCGAAGCTGAGCAGCAGCAGGCCGACGAAGACGTGGGCGCCGTGGAGGCCGGTGAGGCTGTAGAAGATCGAGCCGAAGGCGAGATCGCGGGCGCTGAAGCCGATGTGCACGTACTCGTTGACCTGGATGAAGAGGAAGGTCGCGCCGAGCAGCCAGGTCAGCAACAGGCCCAGTTTCAGACCGGCCTTGTTGCCGCGGCGGATCGACTCCAGGGCGTAGTGGATCGTGAAGGAGGACGAGACCAGGATCGCCGTGTTGATGCCCGCCACGCCGACCGGGAGCTCGTAGGGGTGCGGCGGCCAGCTCGGCGGGTCGACGACCACGCGGAGGAAGAAGTAGGCGGCGAAGAAGGCGCCGAACAGCATCACCTCGGAGACGATGAAGAGCAGGATGCCCAGCACCTGTTTGTCGATGCGGGAGCTCTGGTTGGCCTCGGGCGGGCCGTGGTGGTGATCGGCGTGCTCGTGGCCGACAGCGACGGTTGCGCTCTCCATCAGGCCTCCTCCCCCTCGGCGACGGCGGCGGCCACCGCAGCTGCAGGCCGGCCGACCTCGATGTGCTCGACCTGCTTCTCGGTGATCTCGCGCACGCGGCCGATCAGGTCATCCTCCAGCCACTGCGAGCTCTCGCCGGCGAAGGTCGAGATCAGCACCTCGTCGATCCGGTAATGCTCGATCGCGTTTTTGACCGCCTGGAAGGGATCGGGGCTCATCGGCTGCCCGGTGGCGTCGATCTCGGCGCGGTAGAGCTCGGCCAGGGTCGAGGCGAGGTCGTTGACGATCTCGGCCTCGCTGACGTCGTCGCTGCTGGGGCAGACGATCGTGTACCGGTGCGGGCTGGCGGCGGCGCGTTCCTTGAGCCGGTTGACCAGGTCCGGGGCGGCGACGGTCTGGGTCGAGACCACGAGCGTGTGGATCAGGTCCCAGCGGATCGCGTCGTCTTCGATCCGCACCGGGATGTGAGTCAGCTTGGTGTCCGGCTCGACCCGGTCGCGGACCCACTCGACCAGGTCCTTGCGGGTGAGGCCGAAGCGGGTGTCGTAGAGGCAGGAGAGCAGCAGCTCGCCCGGTTCGTGGGCGCGGACCGCGTCCCAAACCGCGAGAGAGGGCTCCGGGTCCATCACCTCGCCGACCGAATCGATCCCGAACTCGCGCAGCACCGCCATCGTCACCTCGACCCGGGCTCGGGCCGCCTCGCGCAGCTCGCCGGCGTCGATCAGCTGGCCGACCGACGGCTGGTTCTGCGGCGCCGCGACGACCACGCCGGAGGACTCCGCCTCGCGCTCGCGCACGGCCTCGAGCAGCTTGCGGCCACCCGCCACCTCGTTGAGGAAGACCAGCAGCGGCCGGCCCTCGCCATTGGCGCTCACGTCGTGCCCACCACGCTCGGCTCGGCCTCCGGGACCTCGGCCCCTTCGCCGGCCATGATCGCGTGTTTGGCGCCGGGGACGCCGAACTCATACGGGCCGCCGACGACGCGTGGGATCTCGTCGAAGTTGAAGATCGGCGGCGGCGAGGAGACCTGCCACTCGATCGAGTTGGCGCGCCAGGGGTTGCCCTCGGCGCGCGGGCCGAAGCGCCAGCTGACGATCATGTTGTAGAGGAAGACCAGCTGGGCGGCGCCGAGCATGAAGGCGAAGCAGCTGATCAGCAGGTTCCAGTTGCCGAACTGCTCGGCGTAGTCGGCGACGCGACGCGGCATCCCGTCCATTCCGATCCAGTGCATCGGGATGAAGGTGCCCCAGGTGCCGACCAGGGTGCCCCAGAAGTGGACGCGGCCGAGTTTCTCGTCGTACATGCGCCCGGTCATCTTCGGGAACCAGTGGTAGACGCCGGCGAAGATCGTGAAGACGGAGCCGCCGAAGAGAACGAAGTGGATGTGGGCGACGATGAAGTAGGTGTCGGAGACGTGGATGTCGATCGGCACCATGCCGAGCATGACGCCGCTGATGCCGCCGATCGTGAAGGTGACGATGAAGGCGAGCGCGAACAGCATCGCCGTCGAGTAGGTGTGGATCTTGCCGAAGTACAGCGTGCCCAGCCAGGAGAAGATCTTGATCCCGGTCGGGACCGCGATCAGCAGCGTGGTCAGCATCATCGGCACCCGCAGCCAGCTGAACATGCCGGCGACGAACATGTGGTGAGCCCATACCGAGTAGCTGAGGACGACGATCCCGATCAGCGCCAGGGCCATCAGCCGGTAGCCGAAGATCGGCTTTCGGGCATGGGTCGAGATGACCTCGCTGATGATCCCGAAGCCGGGCAACATCATGATGTAGACGGCTGGGTGCGAGTAGAACCAGAAGATGTGCTGGTAGCTGATGACGTCGCCGCCGCCGGCGAAGTCGAAGAAGTGGGTGCCGAGGACGCGGTCGAAGAGGACCATGAACTGGGCGCCGGCGATGAACGGCGTCGCGGCGACGACCAGCAGCGAGGTCGAGAGGTTGGCCCAGACCAGCAGCGGCATCCGCCAGAAGGTCATTCCGGGCGCACGCATGGTGATGATCGTGACCAGGAAGTTGAGCGCGGTGGCGATCGAGGAGGCGCCGGCGAACTGGACGCCGAGGTTGAAGAACGACTGCCCCAGCGGCGCCCCGGTGGAGAGCGGCGCGTAGCCGGTCCAGCCGGCGTCGAAGGCCCCGCCCGGAGCGAGGAAGCTGCCGATGAAGAGCAGGCCGGCGAGCGGCAGCATCCAGAAGCTGAGCGCGTTGAGGCGCGGGAAGGCCATGTCCGGCGCGCCGATCATCAGCGGCAGGACGTAGTTCGCGAGCCCGGCGAAGACCGGGATCACGAAGACGAAGATCATCAGCACCGCGTGCGTGGAGAAGAGGCTGTTGAAGGTGGCGGCGTCGACGATCTGGGTGCCCGGCTGGGCCAGCTCGGCCCGGATCAGCATCGCCATCAGACCGCCGATGAAGAAGAAGAAGAAGGTGGTGACGACGTACTGGATGCCGATCACCTTGTGATCGGTGTTGAAGCGGAAGTAGTCCTTCCAGCTGGTGGCGCCGTGCTGGGAGTGGTCGTCGGGGATCGTCGGCATCCCGGCGGCCCAGCGCAGCCAGTAGTCGAAGCAGCCGAAGCCGGCGAGGAAGCCGAGCGGGGCGAGGATCAGCGGTACGACGACGTGCGGGTAGCCGGTCTGCTCGGTCTGGTAGATCGGCAGGTCGGAGATCGCGCGCAGGGCGATGACCAGGCCGAAGCCGAATGCGGCGGCGGCGAGCGCACCGAGCGCGCCTCGAATCCACCCCGGTTGCTTGATCGCAGCCACCATCAGATCGCCCCCATTATGCCCCGCCCGCGTCCAGCGACACGGGGTCGGTCTCGGTGTCCTGCTTGATCGTCTCCAGCAGCGGATCCGGGATCTCGGTTTTCAGCCCGTCGACCCATTTCTCGAAGTCCTCGGGCGACTCGACGACCACTTTGGCCCGCATCGCGGCGTGGCCGAATCCGCAGAGCTCGGTGCAGATCAGCTGGTAGGTGCCGATCTTGTTGGGCGTCACCGTCGCGGTCGTGGTGATGCCGGGCACGTTGTCTTTCTTGATCCGCCACTCGGGGACCCAGAAGGAGTGGATCACGTCCAGCGCGTGCATTTTGAACTGGACCTGGCGGTCGACCGGGACGTGCAGCTCGCCCTCCGAGAAGGCCAGGTCTTTGCCGGGATAGCCGAAGCTCCAGGCGTACTGCTGCGAGAAGACGTCGACGGTCATGGCGTCGTTGGCCTTGGCTTCGATGTCGTTGAGGACGATCCAGCTGTAGATGCCGCCGAAGAGGACGATGATCGTCGGGATCACGGTCCAGGCGACCTCGAGCCGGGTGTTGCCGTGGATCGGCTCGCCGTCGGATTCGTCGCCGGGCTTGGCTTTGAATTTCCAAAGCGCGTAGAAGAGCATCACCATGACCAGCGAGAAGACGAAGGACGAGAGCACGATCATCACGGAGAGCAGGTCGTCGATCTGCGGGGCCGCCGTCGAGGCGCCCTCGCCGTTCCAGTTGATCGGCACCATCACCGCGGAAATGGCGACGGTCAACGCAATCGTGGCGGCGAACATCTTCGCTATCGGCAGGCGTCCGATCATCAGGCGGCGGGGATTCTATTGATACGGCGGCGGGAGGTTTTCCCGCCCCAGGTGACGCTTGGCACGAGCTAAACCGGGCGCGGCAGCTCGTCCAGATCCGCCGCCGCGGCAGCGAGCACGCCGCGGGCCACGCCCTCCCAGCTCCACAGCCGTTGCACGGTGGCGACAAGCGCGGCGCGAGCGCTTTCGCGCTCGGCCTCGGGCATGGCCAGCCAGGCGTCGAGACGGGCGCCGATCGCCTCCACCGCCCCCGGCTCGACCGGGAACGAAATGAGGCCGGCGACCTCCTCCGGCAGGTCGGCCGCAAGCTGCCTCGAGACCTCGAGCATCCCCGAGTGCCCGGCCGAGACCGGCAGCACCCCGCACGCAGCCGCCTCCGCCGCGACCATCCCGAACGCCTCGGGGAAGGTGCTCGGCATGACGAGGGCCTCCGCCCCCGGCAGCAGCTCGGCGACGGCATCGTGCTCCAAGCGCCCGAGCCACTCCACCGACCCGGCGGCAGCCTTGGCGGCTTCCAGGTACCCCTCTGGCGGGTTCTCCAGGAAGGCAGAGAGGATCGGAAGCGGCTCCTCCGCTCCGCCCTCGAGCCCGCGCCCCAGCCTCGCGACCTCCTTCGCGTCCTCGAGGTCCCCCCGCTCGAGCGCCGCCAGAAGACGCCGCAGCCCATCCTCGAACTCCCCGAACCCGACGATCTGCAGCCGCGCCTGCGGATGCGCGGCTCGCACGAGCGGCCACGCGGCCAGCAACAGGTCGACCCCCTTGGAGACGATCAGCTTGCCCACGTAGATCACCAGGGGGTCGCGAGAGCCGGACGGGCGGAAGGCGTCGATGTCGACCCCTGGCGGGCCCAGGCGCGTCTTCGACTCGAGGTCGGGGAGTTGAGGGAGAGCGGCCCAAAGGGACCGGGCGGTATGGCCCGACCCGACGAGGACGCCCGCAGCAGCCCGCATGCCTTCTTCGGCGCAAGGGAGGAACCGCGGGTGCGGTTTGACCGTGTACTCCAGAGCCGAGCCATGGATCTTGGCGGCGAAGGGGGCGATGTCGGCGCGGGCGAGGATCGCGGGACCCATCACCAGATGGTTGGCCAGGGCGAGGTCGATGCCGCCGGCGTCGGCGGCCACCTGGCGCACGGCGGCAACATTGGCGTCGATGTAGCGATCCAGCTCCGCCTCGGTCAGTTCCTCGAACGCCTTGACCTCGAATCCCTCATAAGGATCCTTCACATAGACAGGCAGCAGGCCGCCGATGTCGGGGTTGTGGATCTGGACCCCGTCGAGCTCGACCTCGCGGTCCTGGCAGAGCAGGTGCACCTCGTGGCCGAGCCGGGCCAGCGCCGGCGCCAGATTGGCGTTGTAGATGTTGCTGCCGGTGCCGCGCAGCATGTAGCCGTGGAAGAGGAGGACGCGCATCGCTGCCGCCCAACCTAATAATCTCTCCGGCGATGCACGACCGACAGCTCTACAGGATGCGCGCCAAGGCCTCCGGCCGCGAGGCGATCGCCGAGGCCGAGCCCGGCAAGATCTACGTCGACCGCGAGACCGGCGAGGAGATGGAGCCGGTAGCGATGGTCCTCCCCCTCGCCCCCTCCGCTTCAGCCCTCCCCCGCACCCCGGCCAACCTCCGCTCCTGCCGCCGCTGCGACCAGCTGATCGGCCTCGACGTCAGCGACTGCCCGTACTGCGGGCTCCGCCAGAGCGCCCTCTAGCTCCGGAATCGCCGGGCCGGTCCGACTTTCGGAACCGTTCCTCGAGCCAGGCATACCCGGCTGCCGCAACGGCGGTGGCCACAATGACGCCCCATCCCTCGACGGTGAACGCCAGCAAGGCGATCATGGCCAAGACCGCCACGACGCGCCAAGCGTTCTTGAAGACAAAAGCTTTCATTCGCCTAGACTAGCTGAACTACAAGCGAGACCGCGTAGAAGACAGCGCTGATTGCAAAAGCTCCCCTCCCAAAAAGGACAATGTCTCGTTCCCGCTGCTCCGCCGTCCGCGCAGAGGGGACCAGGGCGGCAACCACTCCGGCTGCGCCGGCCACGGTGAACGGAAAGTCCAACCCGATGCTCTCCGGCCACGGATTGTCGACCCGGGGCAACACCCCGGCGCCGAGCAGCTCCTGAATCACACGGACCACGCGACGGATGCTGGCGACAAAGAACGCACGCATGGCGCGCACTTTCCAAATCTTCTGTGCCGAAAGTCAGCCTGTCCCTTGAATCTTCCGTAATCCGGACCGTCGCCTCCGGTGAGCGTCGGGTGCCTCTCCGAACGTTTTGCGGAGGAGGAGCAGGGCTCCACCGGGCGTCAGCCGTAAGCGGCCACGGCCGACGAGGTACCGAGAGAGGAGAGGTACCCGGCGCTCACCGGGGGCGTCAGCCGCCTCTACGGTTTTTTCACGAGCGTCGCGGTGTAAAGCAACCGCGCGTTCGAGTAGTAGCAACCGTAGGTCTTGATTTTGCCTACACCCTGCTGGGGGTGGCCGCCCTGGATGTCTTCCTTGGAAGAGCAGTGTTCGGGGAGGCGGCTGCCGCGCCAGGTGTTGTCGGCGTCGACGTTGAAGGCGAACATCGGGGCCCAGGTGGGGATGGTCAGCGCTACGACCTGGCCTTGGAGGACCGTGAGCGGGTGGTCGAGGGCGAAGATCGGGGTGGTGCCGAAGTAGGGGTTGAGCGTCTCCACCGGGCCCTGGCGGACGAGGGTGTATTTGGGCGGTTTCGAGTCTTCGACCGGGCGCAGGACTGCGATCCGGGCCTGCGAGGGGGCGCCGAGGAACTCGTTGAAGAAGCCGACCTCGTTGGTGGTCGTCTCCGATTCCGTGGTCGAGGGCTTGGCCAGGGTGATCGACCAGGCGACGATTTTGCCTTCGAAGGGAGCCTCGTAGGGACGGGCGACGCCGCCGGCCAGGGACTGGAACCCGGTCACGTGTCCCTCGACCCGGCAGGGAATGACCTCGACGTTGTTGACGGTTTTGCCGGGGCACGACGCGGGCGGCGTTTCCGCCGTCTGGCCGAGCACGATCGAGGTCAGCGGGGCCGAGTCGGCGTCGCCGGGGGCGGCGACCGCGACCAGGGCCGCGAAGGCACAGGCCGCCGCGACCATCAGTGCCCAGGAGCGGCGGGTTCGGGTTTTCGTCTCTATAAGTGGCATCAAGCAGGGAACACGGGGCCAGAAGCCCAGTTGCGCCGCCAATCTTGCCTTCCGCGCCGGGGGAATGCGGGCCGCCCGGCCCGTTTGCACGATCCCCGCCATTTCGGGCCTGGAGGGACTATGTAATGTTGCCGACGCCGATGGAGGCTTCGAACCGAGCAGACGATTTCATGGCCGCCGGTCTCGCCTCCCTCGGGATCGAGGCCGACGAGATCGAGCTGGCCGTGATCGGCGCCGCCCACGGCATGTTCTGGCCGGCGATCCTGGAGCTGCTCGAGCTCGACGTCGAGGGCGCCGCGCCGATGCTCGCCGCCGACCTCTCCCAACCCCCGGCCGGCGCGTGAGCGCACTCGACCTCTCCCTGCGCGCCCAGGCGGCGGCGATCGCCGCCGGCGAGGCCGACCCGGCGCAGCTGCTGGAGGAGACGCTGGAGCGGATCGAGCAGCGCAACCCGGCGCTGAACGCGGTCGTCGAGACCTTCCCCGAGCGCTCGGGCGAGATGCTGGAGGCGGCTCCCGAGGGCCCGCTGCGCGGCGTCCCGGTCGTGATCAAGGACGAGTGGCCGCTGCCCTGGCGTGCCCAGCGCTTCGGCGCCGCCGAGATGCTCGCCACCTCCGCCCCGGGCGAGTCCGGCCCCTACCGTGCCCTGCGCGACGCCGGCGCGGTGATCGTCGGGGTCGGCAACATGCACGAGCTCGGCGCCGGCAGCACCGGCAACGTCTCCGTCTACGGCCCCGCCTGCAACCCCTGGAACCCCGAGCGCTGTCCGGGCGGCTCCTCCAGCGGCCCCGCCGCCGCCGTCTCGGCGCGGATGGTCGCCGGCGCGGTCGGCGCCGACGGGATCGGCTCGATCCGCTTCCCCGCCGCCTACTGCGGCCTGACCGGCTTGAAGCCGACCTTCGGCCGCGCCGCGATGGCCGGCCACCACATGGCCGCGGTCTCGACCACGATCGTCTCCGGCCCGCTCTGCGCCGACGCCGCCGACAGCCGCCTGCTCGCATCGGCCCTCTTCGGTGAGCCGCTCGCGGCCGGCGAGGCGCGCGGCCTGCGCATCGGCATCGTCCGCGGCGCCGTCACCGACGACGTCGCCCCGACCGTCCGCGACGCCTGCGAGGAGGCGATCCGGGCCCTGGCCGAGGAGACCGGCGGCGAGCTGGTCGAGGTCGAGCTGGCAGACGTCGAGCCGGCGGCCCTGGCGACGGTCCTGATCGCCAACATCGAGGGCCTCACCGGCCTCACCCCGCAGCGGCTGAACAGCCTCGACCCGGAGCTGAGCCCGCTCGCCCGCGGGCTGCTCAAGTACCGGATGCTGCTGCCGGCCACCGCCGGCATCAAGGCGCAGTCGGTGCGCACGCTGATGCGCCGCCGCGTCGCCGCCGCCTTCGCCGAGGTCGACGTGATCGCCTGGCCGACCGTGCCCGCAGTGGCGCCGCCGCTGGCCGCACCGCTGGTCGAGCTGCCTTCCGGCACCCTCACCGCCGACGCCGCCAACGTGCGCGGCGCCGGCCTCGCCAACCTCACCGGCATCCCCTCGGTCAGCGTCCCGGTCGGGCTCTCCGAGGGCCTGCCGATCGGCCTGCAGCTGCAGGCCGCCTGGGGCGAGGACGAGCTGCTGCTCGACGCCGCCGAGGCCCTGGAGCGGGCCAACGGGCGGCGCTGGGTCGACTCGCTGCCACCGCTGGCACGGGCCGCCGAGACGACGGAGGCTTAACCGTGGCGGCGATCGCGGTCGAGAGGCTGGAGCGCGCCTTCGGCGAGGTCCTGGCCGTGCAGGGGATCTCGATTGCGGTCGAGGAGGGCGAGATCTACGGCTTCCTCGGCCCCAACGGCGCCGGCAAGACGACGACCGTGCGGATGCTGACGACGCTGCTGCTGCCGACCGGCGGCCGCGCCGAGGTCGCCGGCCACGACGTCGTCAAGGAGGCGCGCGCGGTGCGCGCCTCGATCGGCGTCGCCCTGCAGGAAGCGGCGCTCGACCCGCTGATGACCGGGCGCGAGCTGATCCGCCTGCAGGCGACGCTGCAGGGGCTGCCGACGACCGAGGGACGGCGCCGCGCCGATTCCCTGCTGGAACGGGTGGAGCTGACCGCCGCCGCCGACCGCCGCGTCGGCACCTACTCGGGCGGGATGCAGCGCCGCCTCGACCTGGCCGCGGCGCTGGTGCACGAACCGCGGGTCCTGTTCCTCGACGAGCCGACCACCGGCCTCGACCCGGTTAGCCGCAAAACGATCTGGGAGGAGGTGCGGGCGCTGAACGACGACGGCACCACCGTCTTCCTCACCACCCAGTACCTCGAGGAGGCCGACCAGCTGGCCGACAACGTCGGGATCATCGACAGCGGCCGGATCGTGGCCGAAGGCACGCCGGAGTCGCTGAAGGCCGAAATCGGCCGCCCCCACATCGAGCTGCAGCTGGCCGCGGGCTCGATCGCCCAGGCCGAGCAGACCTGCGCCGAGATCGGCCGCCTGCTGCCGCCCAAGGACGGGCGCAAGGTCCTGGTCGAGGTCGAGAACGGCGCCGCCGACATCCCCCGCGTCGTCCGCGCCCTCGACGAGGCCGGGATCGGGGTCGAGTCACTGGAGCTGGTGCGGCCGACCCTCGACGACGTCTTCGTCGCCAAGACCGGCTACCACCTCGCCGAGGAGAGCGAGGAGAACGCCGAGCAGGAGCCGGCGGAGGCGTGAGCGCCCTCGCCGCCAACGCCCGTGTGATCAGGGCGCTGGGCATGCGCTCGATCCGCCAGACCTTTCGCCGCCCACAGCTGATCGCCCCGATCGTCGTCTTCCCCACCCTGCTGCTGGCGATCCAGACCGGGGGCGCCGGCGGCGCGGTCGAACTGCCGGGCTTCCCGCCGGTCCAGAGCTTCCTCCAGTTCATGCTCGCCGGGGCGATGATGCAGTCGCTGATGCTGGCCGGCAACAGCGGCGGCATCGCCCTCGCCGTCGACATCGAGATGGGCTTCACCGACCGCCTCTTCTCGGCCCCGATCCCGCGCTTCGCGATCGTCCTCGGCCGCCTCGCCGGCGTCGCCGCGCTCGGCCTCTTCGCCTCGATCTGGTTCCTCGCGATCGGGCTCGTCTTCGGCGCCACGATCGAAGGCGGCGTGCCCGGGGCGCTGCTGGCAATGGCACTCGTCACCGCCGCAGCGCTGGCGATCGGCGGCATCGGCGCCGCGATCGCCCTGCGCACTGGCAGCGCCAGCGTCGTCCAGGGCCTCTTCCCGCTGGTCCTCGTCGTCCTCTTCCTCTCCTCCGCCTTCTTCCCCCAGGAACTGATGATCGAGCCGGCGAAGACGATCGCCGAGTACAACCCGCTGAGCTTCGTCGCCGAAGGCGTGCGCGAGCCGATCATCTCCGGCATCGACGCCGCCGACACCCTCTACGCGGTGCTGGCGATCCTCGGCATCGTCGTCCTCGGGCTCGTGCTCAGCGCCCGCGCCCTGCGACACCGGCTGCGGGTGGGCTGATGGAAGCGGCGCTGAAGATCCCCGCCTGGCGCGCCAACCTGGCGACGATCGGGGCGATGATGACCCGCGCCCGCAACGAGCTGGTGCGGGTGCCCGGGGCGGCGATCCCGGGGGTGCTGGCGCCGACGATCTTTTTCCTCGGCCTCAACGGCGTCTTCGGCGCGCTGATCGAATTGCGCGGCTTCGAAGTCAACAGCTACGAGAGCTTCATCGTTTCGGTCAGCATGCTGCAGGGGGCCGGCTTCACCGGCGCTGCCGCCGGCGTCAACCTCGCGCGCGACTACGAAGCCGGCTGGGTCGACCGCCTGCTCGTCTCCCCCGCCCCGCGCTGGGTCCTGCTCGCCGGCACGGTGCTGGCGGCCAGCGCCCGGGCGCTGATCCCGGGGACGTTCGTCTTCGCGATCGCAATGGCGCTCGGCGCCCACTGGCCCGGCATCGACGGCACGATGATCTGCTTCACGATGGTGATCGGGATGGCCGCCGTCGCCGCCTGCTGGGGATCGTTCCTGGCGCTGCGCTTCAAGAGCCAGTCGGCGGCGCCGCTGATGCAGGCCGCGATGCTGGGGACGATCATGTTGACCACCGCCTACGCGCCGCTGGCGCTGCTGCAGGGCTGGCTCCAAGACGTGGCCCGCTGGAACCCGGTGACCGACATCGTCGAAGCGGCGCGCCAGGGCTTCGTCGGCAGCGTCACCTGGGCCGAAACCTGGCCGGGACTGCTGGCCCTGACCGGGCTCCTGGTCGTGCTCGGCGGCCTCGCCCTGCGTGAGATGAGGCGCACGGCGCTGTGAGCACGGCGGCCGGCACCGGCGGCGAGGCCCTCGGCCCGGCGGCCGTGCAGCTGGCCGAGCGGGTCCTGCGCGGCAGCTGGGTCGAGGGCGAGCGCGACGGCTTCCGCTACCGCTACACCCGTCCCAGCCCCAGCCGCTACCCCTGGCAGTGGTACTGGGACTCCTGCTTCGCGGCGATCGTCTGGCGCCGCTTCGCGCCGGAGCGGGCGCGGGCGGAGCTGGAGAGCCTGCTCGGCGCCCAGCGCCCCGACGGCTTCATCGGCCACACGATCTTCTGGGGCAGCCCGGTCTCGCTGGTGCGGCTCGCCTTCTACAACGTCGCCTCCCGCGCCGCCCTGCAGACGCTGACGATCCAGCCGCCGCTGCTCGCCTGGGCCTGGCGGATCGCCGTCGGCGACCCCGCGCAGGAGCCGCGGATCGCGGCGCAGATCGAGTGGCTCGCCGCCAACCGCGACCTCGAGGGCGACGGTCTGCTCTGGATCGTGCAGCCGGACGAGTCCGGCCTCGACGCCTCGCCCAAGTTCGAACCGGTCTGGGGACGGCGCTCCAACGGGCGGATCGGGTTCCCGCTGCTGGTCCGCGCCAACCGCAAGCTCGGCTGGGACGCCCGCCGCCTGCGCGAGCGCGGCCGGCCGCTGCTCTGCGAGACCCTGGTCAACACGATGTGGTCGCTCTCGCTGCAGGCGATGGGCCGCCCCTCGGCGACGCCGGCGCTGGTCGAGCGGCTCTGGGACGAGCGCAGCGGCCTCTTCCTCGACGAGGTCCAGCCCGGCGGCGCCCGCCCCGGCGTCGTCACCTGGGCCTCGCTGTCGCCGCTGGCGCTGCCCGACCTGCCGGAGGAGATCGGGCGGCGCCTGGTCGAGCAGCATCTGCTGAATGAGCTCGAGTTCCTCACCCCGGTGGCGCCGCCCTCGGTCGCGGCCTCGGAGCCGAGCTACGAACCCGACGGCGGACGCGGCCCGATCCGCCGCTACTGGCGCGGCCCGACCTGGGTCAACTCGGCCTGGATGGTCTGGCTCGGCCTGCGCCGCCTCGGCTACGAGCGGGAGGCGCAGCGGCTGGCCGAGGGCGTGATGAGCGCCGCGGTGCGCGAAGGCCTGCGCGAGTACTACGACCCGAACACGGGCAAAGGGCTGGGCGCCACGGACTTCGCCTGGTCAGCGCTGGTCGCGGAGCTGGGCGATCCGGACCCGGCGGCGGCGCGAAGCCACCTGTAAGGGCCTATTTGTAGCGGTAGGTGATGCGACCTCGGTCAAGGTCGTACGGCGAAAGCTCGATCTTCACCCGGTCGCCGGGCAGGATGCGGATGTAGTGGCGGCGCATCTTGCCGGAGATGTGACCGAGGACGTCGTGGCCGTTATCGAGTTTGACGCGGAACATCGTGTTGGGGAGAGCCTCGGTGATCTCCCCCTCCATTTCGATCTTTTCCTCTTTGGCCATTCGGGCGTGAGCGTACCCGAAACGCCCTGCAACCCGGGCGCTCAGCCCCGGCTCTGGCGCAGATGCTCCAGGGCGCCGGCACGGTCGGAGACCTCGCCCGCGTACTGCGCCGCCTCCAGCTCGGCCATCAGCTCGCCCAGCTCGGGGCCTTCCTCGACCTCCAGCTCCCTCGCCACTTCGTCCCCGCGCAGCAGCGGTTTCGGCGGCCCGTCGCGGTGCCAGTCGAGGCCGGCGGCGATCATCTCCCGGGCCAGGGTGAGGTGCGCTTCAACCATCTCCGGGCTGGCCAGCGGGCCGGCGCCCCGGGCCGAGAGCCGGTCGGCGACGGTCAGCAGGGTGACGTCGACGGAGACGGGGTCGGTCGCCCGCAGGTAGTCGTGGACGCGCCGCGGCGGCAGCGGCATCTCCGGGATCAGGAAGCCGAGGCGCAGGTGGTGCAGGGTCAGCGCCCGCAGGTGCTGGGTGAGGCGGCGACTGGCGCGGAGGCGGGCGCAGATGCCGTCGATGATCTCCGCCCCGACCTGGTCGTGGCCGCGGAAGCCGACGAAACCGCCCTGCTCGGCGCGGGTCGCCGGCTTGCCGATGTCGTGGAAGAGGGCGCCGAAGCGCAGGGCGGTGCCGCGGCTGATCTCGTCGGCGAGCGGCTCCGACAGCAGCGCCGCCACCTCGATCGCCCGCTGGCCGGCGAAACGCTCGAGGTCCTGCTCGATTTCCAGCGTGTGCTCCAGCACCGCCAGCGTGTGGTCGTGGACGTCGAGGTGGTGATTGGGGCCCTGCTCGACCTCGCGCAGCGCGTCCAGCTCGGGCAGGACGACCGGCGTCAGCCCGAGCTCGGCCAGTAGCGCCAGGCCGCGAAGCGGGTCGGGGCCGCCGAGCAGCTGCCGTAGCTCGGCCAGCTGGCGCTCCCCGGCGGGGTCGGCCGCGGTCGGGGCCGCGGCGCGGGCGAGGCCAACCGTCTCCGGGTCGACCTCGAGGCCGAGCTCGGCCGCCAACCGCGCCGCCCGCAGCAGCCGCAGCGGGTCGCCGGCGAAGCTGCCCGCGCCGACCGCGCGCAGGCGGCGGCGCTCGAGGTCGCCGAGCCCGCCGAATGGGTCGAGCGGCTCGCCGCCGGCCAGCGGCAGCGCCACCGCCCCGATCGTGAAGTCGCGCTCGGCCAGGTCGGCCTCGATGCCGCCGCCGCGCAGGGGGTTGAGATCGACCTGGCGGTGGGGCGAGTCGGCGACCGCGCGCCAGGTCCCGAACTCGGCCGAGAGCTCGAAGGAGTGCCCGCCCAGCACGGTGGCGATCGCCCGCGCGGCGGCGCGCGGCTCGCCGCCGGTCGCCAGGTCGAGGTCGGCGATCTCCTTGCCGAGGGCGGCGTCGCGCACGGCGCCGCCGACGATCCAGGTGTCCTCGCCCTCGCCCAGGGCCCGCCGCACCGCAGCGACCAGCGGCGCACCGCGCAGGTCGTCGCCGAGGCTCACGCCGGCCGCCGCGGCACCCGGGCGGAGATTCCGCAGGTGACCTCGTAGTTGATCGTGCCGAGCCGGGACGCCAACTCCTCGGCGAAGATCCGCTCCTCCCCCTGCTCACCGATCAAGACCACCTCGGTGCCGGGCTCGACATCGCCCTCGGGGCCGAGGTCGATCGTCACGTTGTCCATCGAGACGGTCCCGACCAGGGGCCGGCGGCGGCCACCGACCAGGACCTCGGCGTTGTTGCCGAGGCCGCGGCGGACGCCGTCGCCGTAACCGAGCGGGACGACGCCGACGAAGGTCTCCTGCGGTGCCGCCCAGGTCTGGCCGTAGCCGGCGCTCATCCCCGCCGCGAAGCGCTTGACGTCGGCGACGTAGGAGCGCAGCGAGAGCACCGGCCGCAGGCCGCGCTCGGCCGGGTCGCCCTGGAAGGGGTCGAGGCCGTAGATGGCGACCCCGCAGCGGGCCATGTCGTAATGCGAGCGGCGGTCGCGGTAGACGGCGGCGCTGTTGGCGGCGTGGACGAGGGTGCCGGGGAACTCGGAGCGGACCGTCGCGGCGACGCGGTCGAAACGCTCGAGCTGCTCGTCGAAGTAGGCGGAGTCCGGTTCGTCGGCGGTGGCGAAATGGGTCCAGACCCCGGCCAGCTCGAGGTCCGGGTCGGTCGCGCAGGCGCGGACCAGGGCCAGCACCTCGTCGGGGTCGGGGTTGCCGAGCCGGCCCATGCCGGTGTCGTACTTGACGTGGACGCGGGCGGGGCGGCCGCGGGAGCGCGCCCGTTCGGCCAGCAGGGCGCGGAAGTCCTCGCGCCAGACCGCCAGCTCCGACCCGGCCCAGAGCGCGACTTCGACCTCCTCGGCGCTGAGCGCGCCCATCGTCAGCAGGGGGATGTGCGGGAAGACGCGGCCGAGTTCCTCGGCCTCGACCGCGGTCGCCACCGCCAACCGAGTGGCGCCGCCCTCCAGCGCCGCGCCGGCGACGTCCTCGGCCCCGTGCCCGTAGGCATCGGCCTTGACCACCGCGCAGAGCTCTGCCCCATCGCCAAGCTCGGCCTTCAGCCGGGCGCAGTTGGAGCGCACAGCTCCGAGCTCGATCCGGGCGAGCGCCCGCTCCATCGCCTTACTCGTCGTCGACGAGGGCGGCGAGGGCGTCGGCCCGGGTGACCATGCCCGCCAAGTACCCGTCGGCGTCCACCACGGGAAGGTGATTGTGGTGCTTGTCGGCGATCTTCTTCGCGACCCGGTCGGCCGCTTCGTAGTCGTGGGCGACGATCGGGTCGGCCGTCATCAGCTCCGAGACTTTGGTGGCGAAAGCCTTTTCGAGCCGCTCCTCGAACCCCTTCATCGAGCCGACGAAGACGACTCCGCCCATGATGTTGAGGTAGTGCGGAAGATGGAGGTCGGACTCCTCCTCGCTGAGGATCAGGTCGGACTCGCTGACGATCCCGACGACCTTGCGGTCGTCGTCGATCACCGGCACGGCACCGAGCTCGGACTTGGAGAGCAGGTCGATCACCGCGCGGGCGTCTTCATCCGGCTTCACGGTCGGCACGTCGGCGTCCATGATCTCCGCGACGGTCTTCATCGCCGCCGAGGTTATTCGACCGCGGCGGCGGCACGCATCCCCGCCGGTATCGAGTCGATCACGTCGGTGGCGATCACGGCCTCGGCCGAGCCGATCCGGGCGGCCGCGTCGCGCCCGGCGCGGGCGTGGGCGACAACCGCCGCGCAGGCGGCCGCAAACGGCTCCAGGCCGCGGGCCAGGAGCGCCGCGGCGATCCCGGAGAGCACGTCGCCACTGCCGGCGGTGGCGAGGCCGGGGGCGGAGAGCGCGTTGACCGCGAGGCGCTCGCCGTCGCAGACGATCGTGTCGTCGCCCTTGAGCACGACGACCGCGCCGCTCGCCGCCGCGGCCTCGCGCGCCGCCACCAGCCGGTGGGCGGCGATCTGCTCGGAATCGCGCCCCAGCAGCCGGCCCAGCTCGCCCGCGTGCGGGGTGAGAATGGTCGGCGCCGGGCGGGCGGCGAGCTCGCCGAGGCGGCCGGCGAAGGCATTGAGTCCGTCGGCGTCGATCACCAGCGGGCAGCCGATCTTCGGCGCCACCGCCCGGGCCAGCTCGAGCGAGCCGGGATCGCGCCCGAGCCCGGGGCCGAGCACGCCGGCGGCGGCCGGCTCGAAGGCCTTCAGCACCGCCTTCTCGGAGACCGGGACGAGGCAGCCGTCGCCGCCCGGGCAGGCGGCCGACATCACCTCCGGCTGGGCGATCTCGAAGACCAGGTCGAGGTCGGCGGGGACGGCGACGGTGGCGTAGCCGGCGCCGGCCCGGATCGCCGCCAGCGAGGACATCCGCACCGCCCCGGTCAGCCCGCGCGAGCCGCCGGCGACCGTTACCTGGCCGGCGCTGAACTTGGTCGAGCGCGGCCCGCGGCCGGGCGCGAGCGCGAGCACGGCCGGGTCGATCGTGCCTCCGGCCGGCGCCGGCGGCGCCCCCGGCGGGATCCCGATCGGCACCACTTGCAGCTCGCCGGTGTGCCACTTGCCCGGGGCGATCCGCTGCCCCAGCTTGGCGGCATGGAAGCTGACGGTGAGGTCGGCCTCGACCGCCGCCCCGGCGATCTCACCGCTGGAGGCATCGACGCCGGAGGCGATGTCGCAGGCGACGACCGGCGCCCCGCAACGGTTGATCGCCTCGATCGCGCTGGCGGCCGGGTCCCGCGGCTCCCCCGCGAACCCGGTCCCGAAGATCGCATCGACGACCGCGCCCGAATCCGCGAGCCAGGCGTCGAGGTCGCCGGGCACGTCGTCAGACCAGAGCTCGACCGCCTCGACCTCGAAACCCATCCCCCGCAGGCGTCGCTCGGCAACGAGCCCGTCTCCCCCGTTGTTGCCTTTCCCGCAGACGATCCGCACCGGCCCCTGCGGCGCCAGCCCCGCCACCGCCTCGGCCAACGCCGTCCCCGCAGCCTCCATCAACTCCGCGCCGGGAACCCCCTGCTCCTCGATCGCCCAGGCGTCGACCGCCCGCATCCCCTCGGCGTCGAATAAAGGCTGCAACCACGGTTCCATCGGCTCAGCCTAGTCCTGGATTACGGCGACGGCAGCGGCATTGTCCCTTGAGTGGGTGAGTGAGATCGCGATCTCGCGTCCGGCGGCGACCTCGGCCGCGTGGCCGCTGAGCCGCACGGTCGGCGGTTCGCCGGCGACGATCTCGATCTCGCGCAGCCCGAACCCGCCGGTCAGCCCCAGCGCCTTGACCACCGCCTCCTTGGCGGCGAAGCGCGCGGCGAGATGCCGCCCGGGCCGGCTCTTGGCGCGGGCGTAGGCCAGCTCGCCCTCGGTGAAGACGCGGTCGGCGAGGCGCGGGTGGCGCTCCAGCGCGCGCTCCATCCTCTCGATCTCGAGCAGGTCGATGCCGACGCCGGTCACAGCCGCCCCTACTTGCCGAAGCCGACGATCAGCTTCGCCGCCGTGCGATCGCCTTCGGGCACCGAGCCGAGCGCCAGGTAGGCGATCTTCTCGAGGTAGGGCTCAGCCTCTTTGAACTCGTCGTCGTCGGAAAGGTCGCTGGCGGCGAGCCGCAAGGCGCGGGGACCGTCGGCGTAGGCGACGATCGGCATCTCGCCGAGCGCGGCGACCGCCTCCTTGAACAGCGGGCTCTCGCCCAGCGCGGCGCCGTCGCCGGCGAGCGCCGCTTCCGTCGTCGCCTTCCCGTAGCCGACGACCAAGCGCTTGTCCTTGGTGAGGACGACCAGCGGCTGGGGACCGAGATCGGCGTTGCGAACGGAGAACCCGCTCGCCTCGCCGTCAAATGCGGAGAAGCCCTCGACGCCGGTCGAGCGCAGCAGCAGGCCGACGTTGGCGACCGTGTTCGCCGCTTCGCTGGCGCTCTTCATGTCCAGCACCAGCGCCCCGGTCACGGTCTCCTCGCTGCTGCCTTCGATGAAGGCGCCCGCTTCGCCGATCGAGTCGGTGAGCTGGTCGACGTCGACCCCGAACTGCTCCTTGTAGATCTCCCCCAGTTCGTTGGGTGCGATCTCGTCGTCGCCTTTGGCGTCGAGGCGGTCGAACCCGGTGCCGATCCGCTTGCCGAATTCGGAGGAGGAGAGCGCCGCGAGCGAGCTCGCGGGCAGCGCGGCCAGGGCCTTGGAGGCGTCGCCGCCGAACGGCTTCTTGCCGCTGATGTCGGTGCTGAACTCGACTTCGACGCGGTCGGCGCGAGGGACGACGCTGGCGATCAGCGTCGACTCCTCGTAATCGAGGTCGGAGATTTCGAGGAAAGTCCTTTCGTCCTCGTCGAGCTCCTCGCCGGATTCCTCCATCAGGGCGCCGATGTGGGCGTAGACGTCGGCGACGCTGCCGCTCGGCAGCGCTCCCGTCGCTTCGGCGAACTCCTCCTGCTCCGCCAGCGATTCGCCGTTCGAAGCATCGACGACGCTCTTGAAGCCGGGCTCGTCCTGGCTGAAGACGAAGAAGTCGCCGACCACGCCGTAGACCTCGTCGTCGTCGGGATCGACCCTGTACTCGACGCCTTCGTAGGAGCCGTCCTCGGCGGACGCGCCGTCGCCGCCGGCGAACTTGTCGATGTAGGCCTGGGTCGCGGCCGTGTCGGTGCTGGGGACGACGAAGCTGCCGCCCTGGAAGTCGTCGCCGTCGTAGCCGCTGAGCATGAGCCCGGCGGTGTCGCCAAGCCAGGGAGCAACGTCCCGCTCGTAGTCGAACGGTTCGTCGGAGTCCGACGCCGCGTCGTTCACCTCGGTGACGATGAGCTCGCCGAGATCGTCGACTCCGAAGACGTTCCTGGCGAGGGCGCTGAGATCGGCGGAAACCTCGCCGTCGGGGCTCAGGTCCGCCTCGATGTAGACCGGGGCGCTGGCCGGCATCATCGTCGCCGGGTCCGGGGCCGAGCTCGAGCCACCGCCGCAGCCGGCGAAGGCGAGCGCAGCCGCGAGCGCGGCGGTCGGGAGGACGAGACGGACCTTCATGCGGGCGCGCATGCTAGCGGCGCGCTCACTCGACGGTGACGGTCTTGGCCAAATTTCGTGGTTGGTCGACGTTGAGGCCGCGGGCGCGGGCGATGTCGTAGGCGAGCAGCTGCAGCGGCAGGATCGCGACGATCGGCTGCAGGATCCAGTCGGTGCGGGCGACCTCGATCGTCTCGTCGGCGACTTCGCCGGCGCGCTCTGAGCCGGCCGTCGCGATCCCGATCGTCTGGGCGCCGCGGGCTCGCACCTCTTCGACGTTGGAGAGGATCTTCTCCAGCACCGGGCTGTCGGTGGCGACGCAGACCACCGGCGTCGACTCGTCGAGCAGGGCGATCGGGCCGTGCTTCATCTCCCCTGCCGCGTAAGCATCGGTGGGGATGTAGGAGACCTCCTTCAGCTTCAGCGCCCCCTCGAGACAGACCGGCAGGCCGATGTGGCGGCCGAGGTAGAGGAAGAAGTCCTGGTCGGAGTGAGCGGCGGAGACGGCGGCGACGCCCTGCTCGCACATCTCCAGCGTCTCCTCGATCTTCGAGGGCAGCCCCTTCAGCGCCGCCACCAGCTCGGCGATCCGCTCGGCCGGCAGCGAGCCCCGCAGCTGCGCCAGCCGCAGCCCAAACAGGTACATCGCCGCCACCTGGGCGACGAAGGTCTTGGTCGCGGCGACGCTGATCTCCAGCCCGGCGCGGGTGTAGAGGACGGCGTCGGCTTCGCGGGTGACCTGGCTGCCCATGATGTTGGTGACGGCGAGCACGGTCGCGCCGGCCTCGCGGGCCAGGCGCATCGCCGCCAGCGTGTCGGCGGTCTCGCCCGACTGGGTCATCCCGATCACCAGGTCGCCGGGGCCGACTACCGGGTTGCGGTAGCGGTACTCGGAGGCGATGTCCATTTCCACCGGCACCCGCGCCCACTCCTCGATCGCGTACCGGCCGATCAGACCGGCGTGGTAGGAGGTTCCGCAGGCGACGATCACGATCCGCCGCACGTCGCGCAGGAACTCGTCGTCGAGGTCCACGTCTGAGAGGTCGACCCCGTCGTCCTCGGGCAGGCGGTCGGCGATCGTCTCGGCGACGGCGTCGGCCTGTTCGTGGATCTCCTTCAGCATGAAGGTCTCATACCCGCCCTTCTCGGCGGCGTCCTCGTCCCAGGTGACCTCTTCGGAGCTGCGCTCGACCGGGGTGCCCTCGGCGTCGGTGATGCGGATGCCCGCGGCGTCGATTTCGACGATCTCGCCGTTTTCGATCGGCATCGCGACCCGGGTGTCGGCGAGGAAGGCGGGGATCGCGGAGGCGAGGAAGGTCTCGCCCTCGCCGACGCCGGCGACCAGCGGGCACTCCTTGCGGGCGCCGACCAGCCGCCCGGGCTCGTCGGCGTGCATGGCGACGAAGGCGTAATGGCCGCGCAGGTCGGCGTAGGCGCCCCGCACCGCCGCCGCCAGGTCGCCGTCGTAGTGGCTGGCGATCAGGTGGGCGACGACCTCGGCGTCGGTCTCGGAGGTGAACTCCTCCCCCGCCGCCTGCAGCTCGCGGCGCAGCGTGGCGTGGTTCTCGACGATCCCGTTGAGGACGATGTGGACGCGGCCGGAGCTGTCGTCGTGCGGGTGGGCATTCGCCTCGGTGACCCGTCCGTGGGTCGCCCAGCGGGTGTGGGCGATGCCGGTCTGGGCGGGAGAGGCGCCGTTGCCGTTGGCCCGCTCCTCGACCGCGGCGCGCAGCTTCGCCAGGTTGCCGACCGCGTGCACGCTCTCGACCTCGCCGTTCTCGAGCATCGAGAGACCCGCGGAGTCATAGCCGCGGTATTCCAGCTTTTCGAGGCCGCTGAGCAGCAGCTCCTCGCAGGGCCGCCCACCGACGTATCCAACGATTCCGCACATGGGGGGCGATTAAGAGTAAACGCCGGAGCGCTCAGGCCAGCTCGGCGCGAACCAGGTCGGCAAGCCGATTGCAGACGGAATCGGCTTCCTCGGCGCTCGGCGCCTCGACCATCACCCGCACCAGCGGCTCGGTCCCGGAGGGTCGCAGCAGGACCCGGCCGCGGCCGGAGAGGGCCTCGCCCTCACGCTCGACGGCCTCCCAGACGGCGGTCGCGTCGGCGATCGCCTCGCGGTCGGCGACCTTGACGTTGACCAGGGTCTGCGGCAGCTTCTCCATCGTCGCCGCGTCGTCCAGCGAGGAGCTGCCGAGCTCCCGCATCGTCATCAGCGCCGCGGCGATCCCGTCGCCGGTGGCGACGAAGTCGGTGGCGATGATGTGGCCGGACTGCTCGCCGCCCAGCGCCCACTCGCGGCGCAGCAGCTCGTCGATCACGTAGCGGTCGCCGACCTGGGTGACGGCGACCTCGATCCCCGCCTCCTCCATCGCCCGGTGGAAGCCGTAGTTGGTCATCACCGTGACCACGACGCCGCCGCCGAGCTCGCCGCGGGCGGCCATGCCACGGGCCGAGAGCGCGATCAGCTCGTCGCCGTCGTGGACCCGGCCGGCGCCGTCGACGGCCAGCATCCGGTCGCCGTCGCCGTCGAAGGCAAAGCCGATCTCCGCCCCGCTCTCGCGCACCCGCTCAGAGATCGCGTCGAGGTGGGTGGAGCCGCAACCGGCGTTGATGTTGCGCCCGTCGGGCTCGGCCCCGATCGTCTCCACCTCGGCCCCGAGCCGTTCGAAGATCGCCGGCGCGGCGCGGTGGGTGGCGCCGTGAGCGCAATCGAGGACAACGCGGCGGCCGGAGAGGTCGAGGCGGAAAGCGGACTGCAGCTCGCGCAGGTAGTCCTCGAGGCCGCCGTTCAGCTCGCGCACCCGACCGGGCTCGGCGCCCGCGACCGGATCGTCGATCAGCGCCTCGATCCGCGCCTCCGCCTCGTCGTCGAGCTTGACGCCCTGGCCGGTGAAGAACTTGATCCCGTTGTCCCCGAAGGGGTTGTGGGAGGCGGAGACGACCGCGGCGAGGTCGAGCCCGAGGCGCTTGACCAGGATCGCCGCCGCCGGCGTGGGCAGCACGCCGCCGAGCAGCGCGTCCCCACCCGCGGCGGCGATGCCGGCGGCCAGCGCGGCCTCCAGCATCGGGCCGGACTCGCGGGTGTCGCGGACGATCAGGACCTGGGGACGTGCGGCCTCCAGCGAGGAGGCGGCGGCGCGGCCGAGGGCCGTCGCCAGCTCGGCGCTGAGGAAGGTTCCAGCCTCGCCCCGAACCCCGTCGGTGCCGAAGAGCTTGCGCCCGGTCGCCAACCCGGCCCCGTCAGCGCTTGCTGAACTGAGGCTTCTTACGGGCCTTCTTGAATCCGGCCTTGCGGCGCTCCTTGACGCGGGCGTCGCGGGTGAGGAAGCCACGCCGCTTGAGATCGCCGCGCAGCTCGGCGTCGATCTCGGTCAGCGCCCTGGCGATGCCGTGGCGGACCGCGCCGGCCTGGCCGCTGATGCCGCCGCCGTGAACGCGGACGCGGACGTCGACGTTGCCCTCATAGCCGGAGACGGTGAGCGGCTGCTTGGCCATCGTCTGGTGCAGAGGGCGCGGGAAGAACTCCTCGATGCTGCGCTTGTTGATTTCGATCTTGCCGTCGCCGGGGAGCAGGGTGACGCGGGCGATCGAGCGCTTGCGCTTGCCGGTGGCGAGGAAACGGGCGCCGCTCTCGAGCTTCGCCGGGGCGCGACTCGCGGCCTCCGCCTCGGGATCCTCGTCGGCGGTGAGCGCAGCCTCGCGGCGCGCTTTCTCCTCTTCCTCGGCTTCCAGCCGGGCCTTCTCCTCAGCGCTCAGAGCCGGCGCATCCGACTCCACCGCGATCGGCTCCAGGTCGGCGCCGGGAATGACGTCTTTTTTCTTCTCCTCAGCAGCCGGCTTCTCGGCAGCCTCGGGCGCCTCGGCGGTCTCGGGCTCGGACTCCTCGGTGGGCTCCTCGGTGGGCTCCTCGGCCACCGGCTCCTCGGGCGCCTCCTCGGCGGCCTCAGGCTCATTCTCCTCGGCCACCGGCGCCTCCTCAGCAGGCTCCTCCGCCACGGGCTCCTCGGCGGGTGCATCGGCCTCGGGCGCCAACTCCTCGGCGGGCGCCTCGGGCTGCTCGGGCGCCTCGGCCGTGGGCTCCTCCGACTGGGCGTCCTGGCCCTCGGTGGTCTCGTCGCGAGTCTCGTCGTCTGCCATCAGTTCGTCTCCATCGGTTTCGGCTGCTGCGCCGCGTGCGGATGATCGGGCCCGGCGTACACCTTCAGCTTGGTCAGCTGCTGGCGAGCGAGCCGGTTGCGCGGCAGCATCCCCTTGACGGCCTTGCGGATTACTTCCTCGGGGCGACGCTCGAGCATCTCCCCCAGGGTCCGCGACTTGATCCCGCCCGGGTAGCCGCTGTGCCGCCAGTAGGTCTTCTGCGCCAGCTTGTCGCCGGTGACGCGGATTTTCTCGGCGTTGACGACGACGATGAAATCGCCGGTGTCGATGTGCGGCGTGTACTCGGGCTTGCGCTTGCCGCGCAGGGCGTCGGCGATCTGGGTCGCGAGACGGCCCAGGGTCTTGCCCTCGGCGTCGACGACGTACCAGTCTCGCTGGCGGTTGGCGGGTGTGGCTACAAAGGTCTTCATCGCGCAAAAGCCGCGCGGATCAACCTGCGCGGCCGGGGGATAGTAGCCAACCTGGCGTCTATACTGCCGCGCCAGCAGTGCCGAGTTCCTCACGGACGTCCGTGAGGGAGCGGAGGAACCGAAGGGACCGAGGCAGGTCCCAGGGGCGAATCGGACGAATCTCAGTCCGTAGCGCATCTCTTTCAGCGCGAGCCCGACAGCTAACTCCGCAGGCGATTCGAAAGAGAGGCTAGTGGTGCGCGGCAAGCTGAAGGTCCGGCCGAGAGCGGCCGGGAAGATAGGCGTAATGGCGGCAATCTTGCTGCTGGCGATCCCTGCCGCCAACTCCTCCGCGGCAACCACCGGCGGCGCCCCCACCCCGACCGCCGCCGCCGCGCCTGCGCCTGGCAGCGGCCCCGGCGCCCCGGTCGCCGCCCCCAGCGCCGGCACGCTCTCGGTGATCAGCGCCGAAACGACGCCGGTCAAGTCCTTCTTCTACGGCTACCGCCTGCCGCGCCTCAGCTACGCGATCGCCAGCAGCCAGCCCTACAACGACATCCGCATCGACGTCCTCAACAGCCTCGGCGAAGTCGTCAAGACCTTCTACCGCGAAGACCGCTCCCCCAACGTCGCCTACCGGATCCGCTGGGACGGCACGACCAACGAAGGCAAACCGGCTCGCAACGGCCGCTACGCCTTCCAGATCGCCGCCCAGACCGCGGCACCCCCGGCCCCCGCCCCGCCACCGGCGGCCCGCCCCGCCACCGCCTCGACCACGCTCGGCCTCAGCTTCACCTTCTTCGGCTACGCCTTCCCGATCCTCGGCGACCACGAATACAGCCTCAGCGCCGGCCGCTTCGGCGCCGGCCGCTCCGGCCACACCCACCAGGGCCAGGACGTGATGGCCGCCTGCGGCCTCCCCCTCGTCGCCGCCCGCGGCGGCACCGTCCAGTACTCGACCTGGGACGACCTCGCCGGCAACTACATCGTGATCGACGGCAAAGGCACCCCCTACGACTTCATGTACGCCCACCTCGCCGAACCCTCCCCCCTCCAGGTCGGCGAACCCGTCCGCACCGGCCAACCGATCGGCCTCGTCGGAGACACCGGCGACGCCCAAGGCTGCCATCTGCACTTCGAGATGTGGGCTCCTCCCGGGTGGTACGAGGGCGGCTCTCCGTTCGATCCGTTGCCCTACTTGGAAAAGTGGGACGCGTACAGCTGATCGTTTTAGCGACGGCTGAACCGGAGGGGGCTGGGTGTCCCCCCTCTCTCGCTCTTCGTCGATCGGCGAACTCCGGCTGACGCACCTTGGTGCCCCTCTCCTCCTGCGGAAGACGTTCGGGGGGACACCCAGCCCCCTCCCGACCAACCGAAGCTAGGGAACGAGAGGAGATGACCGCCGGCGAGCTGGCTTGAGCTCGGGGTGAGCGCCGGGGGTGCCTCCGAACGTTTTGCGGAGGAGGAGAGCAGCGCTTCTAGGCGTCAGCCGGAGATGTGTGAGTCGACGAGGTACCGAGAGAGGAGGTACCCCCGGCGCTCACCCGGACCCTGGTCAGTTCGAGCAGCGCTGGCAGCGGCCGCGGAGCACGACGTCGTGCTCGGTGATCTCGAAGTCCATGTCCTCTGAGAGCTTCTCGATCACCTGCTCTAGAGAGGAGTCCTCGAAGGGGACCATGCGGCCGCACACGCGGCAGATTGCGTGGTGGTGGTGATGGCCGGCGGGGTCTACGCGCTCGTAGCCGGCGGTGCCGCGGGTGACCTCTATGCGTTGGACTAGGCCTAGTTGCTCGAGTTGCTCGAGGGCGCGGTAGACGCTGGCGCGGCCGACTGGGGGGCGGCGGCGGCGGAGTTCGTCGTCGAGGTCGAGGGCGGTGACGGCGCAGTTGTGGCCGGCCAGGGCCTCGACCACCGCGGTGCGGGCACCGCCGCGGCGGTGCCCTGCCTCCTGCAGGGTCTGGAGCGCGTGCTCGGCCCAGGCGCTGTCGGTCTTCGTTGCCATCAGCCGATCGTAGCCCCCGCCCGGGCCGCCCTCGGCAGCCGCAGGTGGCGGGCCGGCAGCGAGAGCAGGTAGGCGGCGACGATCGCCAGGGCCACCGAGGCGCCACCCGCAGTGCCCGCGTAGTAGGAGAGGTAGAGGCCGGCCAGGCCCGCCAGCACCGCGATCGCCGCGGCGACGGCGATCATCGGGCCCATCCGGCTGGTCAGGTTGCGGGCCGCCGCGGCCGGGCCGACGAAGACGGCGACAACAAGCAGGTTGCCGAGGCCCTGGACGGCGACGACGATCGCCAGGGCCAGCAGCACCGTCAGCGCCGCCTCCCAGCGCCCCGGCGAGAGGCCCAGCGCCGAGGCGGCGCCGCGGTCGAACCCGGTCGCGAGCAGCCGCGCGTGCAGCAGCGGCAGGGTGACCACAAGCAGAGCCAGCAGGGCGGCGGAGGCGATCAGGTCGCCATCGGTCGGGCCGAGGATGTCGCCGAACAGCAGCGACTCGATCCCCGGCGGCGAGTCGGGCGACAGCGCCAGCAGGGCGCCGAGCCCGAACATCGTCGTCACCACCACCGCCACCGCGAGGTCGCGACTGACGCCCTGGACCCGCGAAGCAAGGGCGATCGCCAGCGCCGCCAGGACAACCGCCGGGGTCGCGCCGAGCAGCAGCGGCAGGCCGGCGATCGCCGCGACCACCAGGCCCGGGAAGAGCGAGTGGGCGAGCGACTCGGTCGCGTAGGAGAGCTCGAAGAGGACGACCCAGCAACCGACCGCAGCCCCGGCCAGGGCAAGCATCGTCATCTCCGCGATCGCGCGCTGCATGAACGGTTCTTGCAGGGGCTCGAGCATCAGTGGTCGTGGTGGTGTGGGGGCAGGATCGCCCGCGAGCCGGTTCCGGGGATCTCGACGATGGCGCCGCCGTAGGTGGCTTCGAGCACCTCACGGTCGAGCACCTCCAGCGGCGGCCCGACGGCGATCTGGCGGCCGTTGACGCAGAGGACCGAGTCCCAGCGCCGCGCCTGCTCGAGGTCGTGGGTGGCGACGACGATCGCATGGCCTTCGGCGGCAAGGGTCTCGATCAGCGCCTCCAGCCGCTCCGAGGCCGGGTGGTCGAGGCCGCTGAAGGGCTCGTCCATCAGCAGCACGCGGGCGTCCTGGACCAGCGCCCTGGCGATCAGCACCCGCTGGCGCTGGCCGCCGGAGAGCTCGCCGAAGGTGTCCCCCGCCAGCCGTTCCAGCCCGACCCGCTCCAGCGCTCGCAGCGCCTGCTCGCGTCCCTCCCGGCCCGGCCCCCGCCACCAGGGCAGGCGCGAGAGCGTGCCCATCGCCGCCACCTCGAGCGCCGAGACGGGGTAGTCGAGGCGGGAGCGGTCGGTCTGCGGGACTGAGCCGCAGGAAGCGGCGACGCGCAGCGTCCCGGCCCGCGGCCGCAGCTCGCCGAGCAGGGCGCGCAGGACGGTCGTCTTGCCGCCGCCGTTGGGGCCGAGCAGGGCCAGGCGCTGCCCCACCTCGAGGCGGAAGGAGACGTCGGTGACCGCGGCGGGCCCGGTGCCGTAGCCGAGTGCGAGGCCGCTGGCCTCGATCAGGGGCTGAGCCGGCATCCCCGCCTCCCCCCGGTGAAGCCGCGCACGATCGCCTCGGCGTTGGCCGCCTCCATCGTCAGGTAGGTCGCGCCGTCGGAGTCGGCCGGCCCGAGCGTGTCACCGTAGAGCTCGTAATCGGCGCTGGCCCCGGTCTGGCGCGAGATCGCCTCCGCCACGTTGGCGCTGAGCGAGCTCTCCGGGAAGACCGCCTTCACCCCTTCGCGCTCGATCAGCCCGATCAGCTCGCTGACGTCCTTGGCCGAGGCCTGGGCCTGGGTCGTCTGCGAGGGGATGACCGCACCGACGACCTCGATCCCGTAGCGGTTGGCGAAGTAGCCGAAGGCGTCGTGGTCGGTGACCAGCTTGCGCTCTGAGGCCGGGACCGCGCCGATACAGGCGGCGATGCCGGCGTCGAGGCGGCGCAGGCGGCCGAGGTAGGCGTCGGCGTTGCGCTGGAACTCCGCCCGGCGGGCGGGGTCGGCGGCGGCGAGGCGGCGCTCGATCTCGCGCACCGCCGCCTCGGCGTTGCGCGGGTCGTGCCACCAGTGCGGGTCGAAGCGCGATGCCTCCTCGCCGCTGTCCTCCCCCGGCAGCCGCTCCGGCACGCCGGCGCCGAGGTCGACGACGGTCGCGTCGCTGCCGCTGTCGGAGACGATCTCCTCGATCCAGGAGTCGAGGTCGTCGCCGCTGGCGAAGACCAGGTCCGCCCCGGCCGCCGCCTCGACGTCACTCGGCCGCGGCTCGTACTCGTGCGGATCGGTGTTGGGCTCGAGCACCTGGTCGACTGCGACCGCGCCGCCGCCGACCTCGCGCACCCAGTCGCCGACCTGGGTCGTGGTGGCGACGACCTCAAGCCGGCCGTCGTCGTCGGAGCCGGCGGCGCCGCAGCCGGCCGCGAGCAGCGCCAGGGCCAGCGCCGCGGCGGCCAGCGAAGCCTGGCGGCGAGGGGCGCGGGCGAGTGCCCGGCCCAGCGCCACCAGCGCGAAGAGGCCGCCGGCGACGCAGGCGATCGTCGCCCCGGGCGGCGCGTCGGTTTCGACCGAGAGCCAGAGCCCGAGCGTGCCCTCGACCGCGACAAGGGCGACGCTGGCCAGCTGCCAGCTGCGCATCCGCCCGGTCAGCAGCCGCGCCGTGGCGGCGGGGACGACAAACAGGGAGGCGACCAGAAGCGCGCCGACCGCGGTCAGCGCCGCCGTGGTCGCCAGCGCGATCAGGCCGAGCAGGAGCGCGTCCAGCAGCCGCGCCTCGCCCCGGCTCGCCGGCCTGGCCCCGGGATCGAATCCGTGCGCGAGCCAGCGCCGGCCAACGACGACGTTGGCAGCCAGCGTCGCCGCCGCGGCCACTGCGGCGAGGACGAGGTCGGAGCCGTCGATCAGCAGCAGGCTGCCGAACAGCAGGGTCTCGACGTTGGCCCCGGAGCCGAAGACGTCGCTGGCGAGCAAGACCCCGCCGGCGAGGCAGGCGACGAGGACGAGGGCGACGATGCTGTCGCGGCCCTGGTCGCGCCCGCGGCCCAGCGCCGCGTTGCCGAGGGTGAAGGCGATCGCGGCGGCGAAGGCGCCGAGCGGCGCCGCGAAGCCAAGGCCGTCGGCGAGGACCAGCCCGGGGAAGGCAGCGGTACCGACCGCATGGGAGAAGAAGGCGAGGCCGCGGAGCACGATCCAGGTGCCGAGCAGGCCCGCCGGCACAGCCAGGATCAGCAGCTCGAAGAGCCCGCGCTGGACAAACGGGAGTTCGAGCGTCTCGAGCATCGTGCCCGAGGATAATGAGAATGAATCTAATTTGTATTTAGACCGCCGTTGGAATCACAACCAAACAAACTGGAACGACCTCCAGCGCTCTGCAGGTCTATAGCTTTGGTCAGATAGTCACACCGCAATGGGAGGGGGTGAGGAGTGAGGATCGCCCAGATCGCGACCGTCGTTCCGGTCAGTTCAATCGCCAAGTCCGGCTGAAACTTTTGGCTAGCGGTGAAGCGGAATGCCCGTAATTTGGGTGTTCTGCTTTGGGGTAATACTCGCAGAATTAATTTAAGAGATTTGAGCAAGGAGTACACCTAGAGGGACTACCCCACCCGAAGGAGCCACCCTTATGCAGAAGCACACCGAAACCATCGATCAGCGACTGGTCAGAGCGCTCGCGCACCCGCTGCGAGTCCAGATCCTGGAACTCCTCACCGAGCGCGTCGCCAGCCCCAACCTGATCTCCGAACAGCTCGGAATCGGCCTAACCCACGTCGCGTACCACACCCGCGCGCTCGATCGGTGGGGCTGCCTGGAGCTCGTCGACACCGCCCAGCGGCGCGGCGCCACCGAGCACTTCTACACCGCCCAGCCGGACTCGTTCGTCGGCTGTCGCAGCTGGCGCACAGTGCCCCAGCCCGTGCGCGGCGGAGTCACCGGCGCCTCCCTGCAGACGTTCATGGACAAGGCGGTGGCGGCGCTTCAGGCGGGCGCCATCGACGGCCGCGAGGACACCACCTTCACCTGGATGCCGGTCCGGCTCGACCAGCGCGGCTGGGACGAGATCACCGCGATCATGCACCAGGCGACCGACCGCGCCCTCGACGCCCAGCGCCGCAGCCGCCGCCGCTTAGCCGGCCGTGACGACGCCGAGGCGATCTCGGCCGTGGTCGCCCTCGCCAACTTCGAGACCGGCGGCTCCTTCCTGCGCTAGGCCGCTACTCCCACTCGATGGTTGCCGGGGGCTTGGAGGAGATGTCTAGGGCTACCCGGTTGACGTCGCGGATCTCGTTGATGATCCGGTTCGAGACCCGCTCCAGGAGGTCGTACGGGAGGCGGGCCCAGTCCGCGGTCATCGCGTCGTCGGAGGTGACGGCGCGGATCACGATCGGGTAGGCGTAGGTGCGGCCGTCGCCTTGGACGCCGACCGAGCGGACGACGGGCAGGACGCAGAAGGACTGCCAGAGCTGGCGGTAGAGCTCGGCGGCGCGGATCTCCTCCTGCAGGATCGCGTCGGCGGCGCGGAGGATGTCCAGCCGCTCTTTGTTCACCTCGCCGCCGACGATCCGGATGCCCAGGCCGGGGCCCGGGAAGGGCTGGCGCCAGACCATGCGCTCGGGCAGGCCGAGCTCGGCGCCGACGGCGCGGACCTCGTCCTTGAACAGCATCCGCAGCGGCTCGACCAGCTCGAACTCGAGGTCGTCGGGCAGGCCGCCGACGTTGTGGTGGGACTTGATCGTCGCCGCGTGGTCGGAGCCGCCGGACTCGATCACGTCCGAGTAGAGCGTGCCCTGGACCAGGTAGCTGACGTCGTCGAGCTTCTCCGCCTCCTCCTCGAAGACGCGGATGAACTCGGCGCCGATGATCTTGCGCTTGGTCTCCGGGTCCTCGACGCCGGCCAGCTTCGCCAGGAAGCGATCTTCGGCTTCGACGTGGACCAGCGGGATCCCGAACTGGCTGAAGGCCTCGACCACCTGCTCGGCCTCGTTCATCCGCATCAGGCCGTGGTCGACGAAGACGCAGGTCAGCTTCTCCCCCACCGCCTTGTGGACGAGCAGGGCCGCCACCGAGGAGTCGACGCCGCCGGAGAGGCCGCAGATCACCCGGCCGTCGCCGACCTGGCGCTGGATCCGGTCGACCTGCTCGGCGATCACCGATTGCGGCGACCACTGCTGCTCGCAACCGGCGACGTCGCGCAGGAAGCGGGTGAGGATCTCGGTCCCGTAAGGGGTGTGGACGACCTCGGGGTGGAACTGGATGCCGTAGAGGCCGCGGTCGGGCATCTCCAGCGCCGCCACCGGCGAGTTCGGGCTGGAGGCGAGGGCGGTGAAGCCCTCGGGCGCCTCGAAGACGGCGTCGCGGTGGCTCATCCAGCAGCTCTGCTCCTCGGGCAGGCCGCCGAGCAGGCGGCCACCGCCCTCGCGCAGGACCAGGTCGGTGCGGCCGAACTCGCCCGACTCGGCCGACTCGACCTTGCCGCCGAGCGCCAGCACCATCGCCTGCATCCCGTAACAGATGCCCAGCAGCGGGATCTCCAGATCCAGCAGTTGGGTCGGGAACTCCGGCGCCCCATCCTCATACACCGAGGCGGGCCCGCCGGAGAGGACCAGAGCCTTCGGCGCCCGCTCCTTGATCCTCTCGACCGAGACGTCCGACGGCAGCATCTCCGCGAACACACCGCATTCGCGAATCCGCCTGGCGATCAGCTGGGAGTACTGGCCCCCGAAGTCGAGGACCAGCACCTCCTCCACAGCCGGCAGGTCGTCCGCGGCCAGATCGTCGACTGAGGCGACGACCTCCTCAGTCATCGCTTACGGCAACCCCCGCGGAGACCGCGGCCCGTCCGTTCGAGCCCATGCCGACGGCCTGCTCGTTCTGGAGCTTCTTGCCCTCGCTCATCAGCGCCGGCGCGACCATCACCTCGGCCCGCTGGAAGGAGCGGATGTCCTCGTAGCCACAGGTGGCCATCGAGGTTTTCAGCGCTCCCATCAGGTTGAAGGTGCCGTCGTTCTCCTGCGCCGGTCCGAGCAGGATCTCCTCCATCGTGCCGTCCTGCTTGGTCGAGACGCGGGTGCCGCGCGGCAGCGAGGGGTGGAAGGTCGCCATCCCCCAGTGGAAGCCGCGGCCCGGAGCCTCTTTGGAGCGGGCCAGGGGCGAGCCGACCATCACCGAGTCGGCGCCGCAGGCGATCGCCTTGGAGACGTCGCCGCCGGTGCGCATGCCGCCGTCGGCGATCACGTTCACGTACTCGCCGGTCTCCAGCATGTGCTGGGCCCGGGCGGCGGCCACATCGGCGATCGCCGTCGCCTGAGGGACGCCGATCCCGAGCACGCCGCGGGTCGTGCACGCCGCGCCGGGGCCGACCCCGACGAGGACGCCGACCGCGCCGGTCCGCATCAGGTGCAGGCCGGTCGAGTAGGAGGCGCAGCCGCCGACCACGGTCGGCACCGGCACCTCGGCGATGAACTCCTTCAGGTTCAGCGGCTCGACCGTGGTCGAGACGTGTTCGGCGGAGATAACCGTGCCCTGGATGACGAGAATGTCGAGGCCCGCCTCGACCGCGACCTCGTAGTGCTCGCGCACCTTCTGCGGAGTCAGCGAGCCGCAGACGACGGCGCCGCTTTCCTTGATTTCGGCCACCCGCTTGCCGATCAGCTCACCCTTGACCGGGGCGGTGTAGATCTCCTGCATCAGCCGGGTCGCCTCGTGCTTGGGCGCTGCGGCGATCGCCTCCAGGCGCTCCTCGGCGTCCTCGAACCGGGTCCAGACGCCCTCCAGGTTGAGCACTCCCAGGCCGCCGAGCTGATTGACCAGCACCGCGGTCGCGGGGCTGACGACCCCGTCCATCGCCGAGGCGACCAGCGGCAGCTCGAAGCGATAGGGACCGAGAGTCCAGCTGATGTCGATGTCGTCGGGATCGCGGGTGCGACGCGACGGGACGATTGCGATGTCGTCGAATCCGTAGGCGCGCCGCCCCTTCTTGCCGCGACCAATTTCAATTTCCAAGTGATTCCTCCAGGGCTGGCGTTGAAAGGCCAGACTACACTTCCGCGGGGACCTCCAGATCGTGCACGGCGACCTCGCCGAGCAGCCGCTCGACCTGGTTGCGGTCGACCGTGCCGGCGCCGAAGTGCTGGGTCGACTCGGCCCCGCAGGCGACTCCGTACGCGAGGCACTCCTCGGGGGTGTGTTCGTCGTAGCGGGCGGCCACGTAGCCGGCCAGGAAGGCGTCGCCGGAGCCGACCGTGGAGACCGGCTCCAGCGGCTCGGTGTGGACTTCGAGCAGGCGCCGCTCCGACCCCTCCCCGACCGCGGCGACGCAGCCTTCGGGGCGGGTGATCGCGGCCTCGGCCGCCCCCAGCCGGACCAGCTCGTTGAGGCCGACGGCGAGGTCGGAGCCGTCGGAGAACTCCTGCCCGACCAGCTCCTCGGCCTCGCGCTCGTTCGGCGTCACCATCGAGGCGCCGGCGCGGATCCCGGCCAGCATCGCCTCGCCCTCGGCGTCGAGCACGACGGGGACACCGCGGCGCCCGAGGTCGGCGATCAGGCGCGCATAGAGGTCGCTGCCGGAGCCCGGCGGCAGCGAGCCGGCGAGCACGCAGACCTTTGCCCCGCTCGCCAGGTACCCGATCCGCTCGAACAGCTTCTTGACCTCGACCGGGCTGACCGCCGGGCCGCGCTCGTTGATCTCGGTCTGGTCGCCCGAGGTGGGGTCGATCACGGCCAGGTTGATCCGGGTCTCGGCGGCGATCCGGGTGAAGTCGGTGAGGACCGATTCCTCGCGCAGCTGTTCCAGGACCCGGCTCCCGGTCGGGCCGCCGACGAAGCCGCTGGCGATCACCGGCCGCCCCAGCAGGGTCAGGGCGCGGGCGACGTTGATGCCCTTGCCGCCGGCGACGGTGCGGCTCTCCACCGCGCGGTGGCGGCGGGCGAGGCGGAAGTTGGGAACGGCGACGGTGCGGTCGATGGCCGCGTTGAGCGTCACGGTGAGGATCACTTTGGTTTCACCCGGGTCCGTCCCTCAGTCGTGTCGGCGGGCCCGCCGGAGGGCCAGCAGGACCACGCCCATGAGTATCACGAACGCTGCCACCAAGATAATGGTCAAATTGTCCGCTAGCAAAGAGCGGGCGCGGTCGAAGGTGCTGGCCTCGGGGATCGAGCGGCCGGCGCGCAGCTTCACCGTTCCGGCCCGCAGGCCGTCGACGTAGACGCTGGCGCGGCCGAGCGCGGCACCGCGTTCGATCGGTCCCTCGACCTCCTGCGGCGCCCGCACTTTCACGCTCAATTCCTGGCCGCGACGGGCGCCGACGACCAAGCCGCTGGCGGCGCGCAGCGGCAGCTCGCCGCCGGAGTACCGGATCGAGGGGTCGGCGAGATCGTCCCCGTCCCGGATCGGGTGGCGCTTGCGGTACTGCGAGAAGCCGTATTCGAGCAGCGCCAGGTTGTCGGAGTAGCGCGTTTCGTCGGTCGGGGCGGCGATCGCGACCGAGATCAGGTCGACCCCCTTGCGGCGGCCGGAACCGACGAGGACGTAGCCGGCGCCCCAGGTGTGACCGGTCTTCACCCCGGTCACCCAGGGCTCCATCAGCAGCAGTTCGTTAATGGTGTTGATCCGGCGCGGCGGCTCGACGCTGCGCAGGACGACGCTGCGGGTGTTCGAGATCTGGGCGAAGGCGGGCATCCGCAGCAGTCGCTGGGTCAGGGTCAGCAGGTCGCGGGCGCTCGAGTAATTGCCCTTCTGGTCGAGCCCGATCGGGTTCGCGTAGTGGGTGTCGGAGAGGCCGAGCGCGGCTGCGTAGCGGTTCATCTCCCCCACGAAGCTCTCGATGCTGCCCGACGTTCGGATCGCCAGCGTGTGGGCGGCGTCGTTGCCGCTGCGCAGGATCAGGCCGTAGATCAGATCACGGACGCTGATCTCCTGGCCGGTCCGCGTCCCCAGCAGCGACTCGCCGTACTCGGCGTCGTAGGGGGCGGCCTTGACGACCTTGTCGAGCGGCATCTCCTTCATCGCCACGTAGGCGGTCATCAGCTTCGTCGTGCTGGCGATCGGCAGCCGCTCGTTTCCGGCCTGGGAAATCAGGACTTCGCCGGTGCGAGCGTCGATCAGCCCCCAGGCATTGGCTTCGATACCAAGCTTTTCGGCCTGCGTTTCGGGCTTCGGCTCCGGCTTGGGCTTCGACTCGTCCTTAGGGGACTTGGTCCCGGGCTTCGACTTTGCCTGGCCGCCCTGCTGCTTCTGCGCGGCAAGCGCCGGCGAAGTCCAGGCGAAACACGCCAGCGCCGCCGCCAGCAGGGCGACAGCGCGCAACCACCGCCTCATCGCAGCTTCAGCGTTTCGCCCGCGATCAGGATCTGCGGGTCCACTTCGGGGTTCAGCGCCAGGATCTCCTGCACCGGCACCCCGGTGCGGTGGGCGATCGCGGTCAGGGTGTCGCCGGACTGGACCACGTAGGTCTTCGCCTTGCTCTGCGGGCGGTCCTGCTGTTGCTGCTGCTTGGCGGTCTGGTTCGAGCGGGGCTCGCCGCCGCCGTTGTCGTCGCTGCTCGTCGAGGAAAGCACCACGACCACAATCAGGACCGCACCGATCAGGGCGAGGACGGCGAAGATCCGGGCGGGAGCGCTGGTTCGTTTTTCCATGGGACAGAACGTGAAAACGGGTCAGGAGCGGGTGATCGTAGTCACGACGGCCGTCATCGGGCGACAGAAACGTCCCAGGTGGCGGCGCGCAGCCGCTCCGCAGCCGCGGCCGGGTCGGGGTCGGCGGCGATCCCGCGCGAGGCGGCGACCAGGGCCGAGGCGGGTCCCGCCGTGAAGGCGGCGCCGAGCAGCTCCGGCCGGCCGCCCTGGGCGCCGACGCCGGGAATGAGGAAGACGGAGCGCGGCATCAGCTCCCGCAGGCGGCCGATGTGGGCGGGCTCGGTGGCGCCGACCACGGCCCCCATCCCGCTCAGTCCGGAGTTCCCGAGCAGGCGCTCGGAGAGGCCGTCGACCAGTTCGGCCAGGCGCTCGTGCAGCGGCGCCTCGGGCGCCGGCAGATCCTCGACGTCGGCGGCGCCCGGGTTGCTGGTGCGGACCAGGGCGAAGACGCCGGCACCGGCCTCGGCGGCGGCGGCGACAAGCGGCTCCAGCGCGTCGAGCCCGAGCAGGGGGTTGGCGGTGAAGGCGTCGGCGCCGAGCCCGGGAACGGGGCCCCAGGGAGTCGGGGTCTCGCCGACCAGCGCCTGCGCGTAGGCGGCGGCGGTCACCGGGACGTCGCCGCGCTTGCCGTCGGCGATCACCAGCAGGCCGGCGTCCTGGGCGGCGGCGCAGACTTCAGAAAGTGCGGCCCACCCGGGGGCGCCGAGGCGCTCGAAGCAGGCCATCTGCGGCTTCACCGCCACGCAGGCGGGTCCGGCGCGATCGATCAGGCCGCGGCAGTGGGCGACGACTGCGGCGGCCGCTAACTCGGCGGCGTCGCCCGGATCGCCCGCCGCCGCCCCCTCCCCGGCCAGCTTGGCCGGATCGGGGTCGAGGCCGAGGCAGATCTGGCTGCGGCGCTCGTCCACGAGCGCCGCCAGCCGATCGGCGAACTGCGTCAGGAAATCAGCCGCCCTTGACTTTCGTCTTCAGGGCCGAGCCAGCGGAGAACCGGGGCACTTTGCCGCCCGGGATCGTGATCCGCTCGCCGGTGCGCGGGTTGACGCCCTGGCGCGGGCCGCGCTCGGCGACATGGAATTTGCCGAAGCCGGTGAAGCTCACCTCGTCGCCGGAACTGAGCGCGCCGGTGATGGCCTCGAGCACAGCGTCGACAGCGTCGCTGGCAGCCTTCTTGCTGCCGAGCCGGTCGTCGCCGGAAAGTTGGTCCAGAAACTCAGCCTTGGTCACGTCGGAAATCCTCCTCGGGGTTTGAAGATCGGCGCAATCTAACAGCGGTCACGGCGTAAGCGTGGGCCGCTCAGATGCCTTCTGTCACGAACCGCTGATCGCCATCTCGGCGACCAGCAGCGGCGGCGTCCACACGGAGCCGCCAAACGGGACCCAGCGCGCCTCCGCGCCTGCGGCCTGAACCGCCCCCAGCATCGCCACCAGCTCGCCGGCGATCGTGAACTCGCGCACCGGCTCGGCCAGGGCCCCGTCGCGGATCTCCCGCCCCGAGGCGCCGACCGAGAAAACGCCCGTGACCGGGTTGACGCCGGAGTGCAGGCCGGCGACGTCGGTGACGTAGAGGCCGTCCCCCGCCTCGCCCAGCAGCTGCTCGTCGGAGAGCTCGCCGGCAGCGACCACCAGGTTCGAAGCGGAGACCGAGGGCTGCGAGCGGTAGCCCTGGCGCGAGGCGCTGCCGGTCGAGGCGCCGCCCTCGCGGTTGGCGGTGTAGGTGTCGTAGAGGTAGGAGCGCAGGCTGCCGCCCTCGATCAGCGCCGTGCGCCGCCGCGGCACGCCCTCGGCGTCGAACGGGGCCGAGGCGGGCCCCTCGGGGTCGAGGCCGTCGTCGTGGAGGACGAAGGCCGAGCTGGCGACCTCCTCGTCCAGCTTCCCGGCGAACGGGGAGCGGCCACGCTGCACGGCGCGGGCACCGAGGGCGCCGCCGATCAGGCCGGCGAAGCTGGCCGCCACGGTCGGGTCGAGCACGACCGGGCAGGAGCGCGAGGCCGGCTTGGTGGCGCCGATCATCGCCAGCGCCCGGGTCGCGCCTTCGGCCCCGATCGCCTCCGGGTCGAGCCCGTCGGGCCCGCGGGCGAGGCCGAAGCCGAGCCCGGTCTCGCGGCTGCCCTCGCCCTCGGCCAGGGCCTGCAGGTAGGCGAAGCAGGTGGAGCTCTCGTACTCGCCGGCGACCCCGGTCGAGGAGGCGATCGCGACCCGCTCGGCGACGTCGGCGTAGACCGCCTGCTCGACCGCGACCAGGCGCGGGTCGGAGGCGAGCGCGATCCGCTCCACGGTCAGCGCCAGCTCGGCGACCTCGGCGGTCGAGCGGGCCGCCAGCGAAGGGTCGCTGAGCCCCGCCACCGACTCGATCGGCGCCGGCTCGGGCGGGGCGGCGAACTCGTCGGGGTCGGCGACCCGGGCCGCCTCCGCGGCTGCCTTGGCGATCGCCGCGACGCCGGCCTCGGAGAGATCGGTGCCGTAGGAGTAGCCGACCCGGCCCTCGATCCAGGCGCGGATCCCGATCCCGCTCTGGCTGGCGGCGCTGAGGCTCTCGACCTCGCCGCCGTGGACGCGGAGCTCGCGGCCGTCCTCGACCGAGGCGTAGGCCTCGGCGTCGCCGGCCCCGGCGGCGAGCGCCGCCTCGACCGCCCGCCGGGCGCTGGCGGCGAGCTCGCTCACCGCTCGGTCCCGCCGACCGTCATCGCGCCGACGCGGACGTGGCCCTGGCCGGTGCCGACCGGGACTTTCTGGCCGCCCTTGCCGCAGATCCCGGTCTTCATGAAGAAGTCGTCGCCGACCGCGTCGATCGCCGCCAGGGCCTCGAGGCAGTTGCCGATCAGGGTCGCGCCCCGGCACGGCCGCGTCACCTTGCCGCCCTCGATCAGGTAGCCCTCCGAGACGCCGAAGACGAAGTCGCCGGTCGCCGGCTCGACCTGGCCGCCGGCGAAGGAGACGGCGTAGAAGCCGCGCTCGACCTCGGCGATCATCTCCTCCGGGGTGGCGTCGCCGGGGGCGATGTAGGTGTTGGTCATGCGCGGGATCGGCAGGTGGCGGAAGCTCTCGCGGCGGCCGTTGCCGGTCGAGGCGACCCCGTCGCGCTCGGCCGTCAGGTGGTCGTAGAGGAAGGAGGTGAGGCGACCGTCCTCGATCACCTGGGTCTTCTGCGTCGGCGCCCCCTCGTCGTCGATCGCGTCGCTGCCCCACTCGTTCGGCAGGCGGCCGTCGTCGTAGGCGTTGAGCAGCGGCTGGGCGACCTGCTCACCGAGCTTGCCGACGTAGACGCTGGCGCCCTTCTGGATGTGGTCGGCCTCGAGCCCGTGGCCGGTCATCTCGTGGAAGAGGACGCCGCCGAAGCCGCCGCCGACCACGACCGGCATCGAGCCCGAGGGCGCCGGGCCGGCGTCGAGCAGGGTCAGGGCCTTGCGCGCGGCCTGCTCGGCGATCAGCCCCGGGTCGTCTTCGAGCAGCTCGAAGCCGCGGTGGGCGCCGAGCGTCTCCGCCCCGGTCTCGACCGTGCCGTCGCGGCGGGCGACCGCCTGGGCGCCGATCCGGGTGCGGGTGCGGTCGTCGCCGGTGAAGAGGCCGTCGGAGTTGGCGATCGAGACCTCGCGCCGGGCCTCGGCGTAGGAGGCGGTGAACTGGGCGATCTCCGCGCCCTGGCCGCGGGCGCGCTCGTCGAGCTCGCGCAGCAGGGCGCCCTTGCGCTCGGCCTCGACCTGCTCGGGGCGGCGCTCGATCGGCAGCGGCGCGTGGTCCACGGCCTGCAGCGGCCGCGGCTCGGTGCGCTTGCCGCGCAGCGCCGCCGCGGCTTCGTCGGCGGCGCGCTCGAGGTCGGTCGGGTCGAGCCCGTCGACGTGGGCGAAGTAGGTGGTGCCGCCCTCGACCACGCGCACCCCGGCCCCCTCCTCCGAGCCCGACTGCACCGCCTCGATCCGCGACTCGTCGATCGACATCGAGAGCCCGTGGCGGCGTTCGGCGAAGACCTCGGCGAAGCGGCCGCCGTTGGCCAGCGCCCGCGCCAGGACCCGCTCGGCGACGGCGGGGTCGAGCAGCCCGCTCACGGCTTCGGCCGCTTTCCCGCGACCTCGATCAGGCGCCCGGCGGCGACGAACAGCTCCGCCCCCGCGGTCGAGTCGCCGGCGTGGTCGCGACTGCGCCCGCTCGGGTAGTAGAGGCGGGCGAAGGGACGGCGGGCGATCTTGCGGCGGCGCATGAAGGCGGCCGCCTCGTCGGCGTAGCCGGAGACGCGGTCGAGCAGGATCCGGTGCGGCTTAGGCGGCATCGGCCCTCCCCCGCGCCAGGTCGCGCAGGGTCGCGCGCATGTCGAAGAGCATCAGCGAGGCGAGGGCGAAACGGTCGGTGACGGCGATCGCCGCCAGGCCTTCGTGGCGCAGGGCGAAGACCTCGCCCTGCTCGGTGGCGACGTGGACCTGCTCGACCGGCTCGTCTCCGGCGGCATCGGCGGCGGCGAACAGCGCGGCCGCGTCCTCGCTCCAGCGCTCCGGCTCCCCGGCCGCGGCCAGCACACCGCCCTCGGCGTCGAGGATCGCCGCCCCGCGCAGGTCGGGCGAGACCTCGGCAAGGAAGGCCAGAGCCGCCTCTGCGGAGTCCCCTGAAACGACCTCGGTTGCGGCGGCGTCGGGCACGTCGTTGAAAATACCGACCGTGCCCCTCGCCCGAGCCTCCTGGATCACCGTCGTCGTCGTCTGTGCCGTCGCCGCGGTCCTCTTCGCCTTCAGCGGCTACACCGGCTACGCGATCACCCTGGTCGCCGTCGGCCTCGCCGCCGGCGTCAACCTGCTGCCGCCTCCGTAGGAGGGCCTAACCGGAGCGGTACGGCTCCCCGGCGACGTCGTCGGGGTCGTGGAAGGAGGTCTCCGGCTCGACGTGGATCAGCACCTCGGCGTGGGGGATCTCGGACTCGATCGAGGCTCGCATCAGGTGCGCCAGCTCGTGTGCGCGCTCGAGGCTGGTGCCGGAGCGGTACTGGACGTGGAGGTCGACGTGGCGGCGGCTGCCGGCGCGGCGGCCGCGCAGCTTGTGGTACCCGGCGACCTCCGGCGTGCGGGCGCGGGCGATCGCCGCCTCGATCCGGTCCATCTCGGCGTCGGGCAGGACCTCGTCGACGAGCACCCCGGAGGAGCGGCGGATGATCCTGATCCCGGCCCAGACGATCGCCGCGGCGACCAGCAGCGCCGTGATCGAGTCGAAGGAGGCGTAGCCGGTGATCTCGACCAGGCCGAGGCCGACGAGGACGCCGGCGGAGGTGAGCGCGTCGGTGCGCAGGTGGGCGGCGTCGCCCTCCAGGGCCGGCGATTCGTGCTCCCGCGCCTGGCGCATCAGCACCGCGGAGACGCCGAGGTTGGCGACGACCGAGAAGGCCATCACCGCAATGCCGACCCCGAGCGAGTCGACGACCGAGCCGTCGACCAGCCGCTTGGTCGCCTCGAAGACGATGATCCCGGCGCCGACCAGGATCAGCATGCCCTCGATCGTCGCCGCCAGGCTCTCGACCTTCTCGTGGCCGTAGGGGTGGTCGGCGTCGGCCGGCTCGTCGGCTTTGCGGACCGAGACGAAGGCGACCACCGAGGCGACCAGGTCGATCAGCGAGTGGACCGCCTCGGTGATGATCGCGATCGAGCCGGTGATCGCCCCGGCCGCGAGCTTGAGCGCGATCAGCAGCGCGTTGGAGGCGATCGAGAGGCCGGCCGCGCCCTGTTTGGTGCGGATCACGGGGTGCCTTCGGGCAGGCCGAGGTGCCGGGCCAGCATCCGCGCGGCGCGGCCGCGGTGGCTGATCTCGTTCTTCTCCGCGGCGCTGATCTCGGAGAAGGTGCGCTGGTCCTCGGGCCCGGTGTCGTCGGGGACGAAGGAGGGGTCGTAGCCGAAGCCGCCCTCCCCCTGCTTGCCCTCGATCAGGCGGCCCTCGCATGTGGCTTCAAAGACGTGCTCGGCCCCGTCGGCGTCGATCAGGGCGATCGCGCAGACGTAGGCGGCGCGGCGGTTTCCGCCGGCGGCGGCAACCTCGCGCAGCAGCTTGTCGAGGTTCTCCTCGTCGGTCGAGCCCTCGCCGCCGTAGCGGGCGGAGTAGATGCCCGGCGCGCCGCCGAGGTCCTCGGCCGCGAGCCCGGAGTCGTCGGCGATCGTCACCGCGCCGGTCGCCGCGCGCGCGGCGCGGGCCTTGATCAACGCGTTGGCCTCGAAGCTGTCGCCGTCCTCGGGCGGCATCTCGAACCCGGGCGGCAGCGGCTGCAGGTCCGCCCCGGGCAGAAGTTCGTGCATCTCGGCGAGCTTGTGCCGGTTGGCGGTCGCGAGGATCACGCCGCCCGCTCCTGCACCTCCCGCAGGCGCGCGATGCCACCATCGGCCAGCGCCAGCAGCTCGTCCAGGGAGGCGCGGGAGAGCGGGGTCCGCTCGGCCGTGGCCTGAACCTCGACCAGGCCGCCCTCGCCGGTCATCACCACGTTGGCGTCGACCTCGGCGTTTGAGTCCTCGCCGTAGTCGAGGTCGCAGAGCGCCCGCCCGTTGACCATGCCGACGCTGACCGCGGCGACCGAGCCGGTCAGCGGCATCGTCTCGATCGCTTTGCGGTCGAGCAGTCGCTGGAAGGCCTGGCGCAGGGCGACGTAGCCGCCGGTGATCGCCGCGCAGCGGGTGCCGCCGTCGGCTTCGAGCACGTCGCAGTCGACGTAGACGCTGCGTTCGCCGAGCGCCTTGAAGTCGACGACGACCCGCAGCGAGCGGCCGATCAGGCGCTGGATCTCGACCCCGCGCCCGTCCTGCTTGCCCTTGGAGATGTCGCGCTGCTTGCGCTCCCCGGTCGAGGCCGGCAGCATCGCGTACTCGGCGGTGACCCAGCCTTTGCCCTTGCCCATCATCCAGCGCGGCACCGTCTCCGAAACCGAGGCGGTGCAGATCACCCTGGTTTTGCCGATCGAGATCAGCGCCGAGCCGGAGGCGCTTTCGACGAAGCCCGGGTCGATAGTCACCGGGCGGATGTCGGCGGGGGCGCGGTCGTAGCTGCGTGAGGCTGGCATCGCGCGAGTCTTTCACGCCTGCGGCACGATCGGGCGCACCGGGCGAGCTCAACCGCAGGCCCGGCGCGCCCAACCGCCTACTTGAAGGCGACTTTGTCGACCGCCTCCTTGATCTTGTTGACGATCACGTCGGCCAGCTCGGTCCCCTGCTTGCCGTTGAACCCCTTCATCGCGGCGACCATCCCGACCATCAGCAGGGAGACCAGCAGGATCAGCCCGACGTACTCGACCGTGCCCTGCCCGACCTCGGGTTCGGCCAAGGCTCGGATCCGCCGGACCCGCCGCTCAGCGACTGCGTGTAAGCGCACCAGCAGCGCGTGCAGGTAACCCATCAGCGTGTAGACCATCCCGCTTCCTCCTTTATCGGTTGGCGACCGACACTGGAAGACAAGGGCACACGGAACAAGACCTGGGAGTACCAACTCTCACGCTACTTCGTGCTGACTCTGTGACACCGGCTTTCAGGTGTACCAATGCGACACGCGAACTAACTCCAGGTTTACACTCACTGGCCTCGTGGGCAATCGCTAGCGACGCGCCGCAGGGAGGGGCGAACACACACGCCCGGTGGACCGCCCCTCGGCTAAGAGGCCAACGCGTCGAACGACTTGAAAGGACGCCAGTGAACGCCGAACGCCTTCACGCGATCGTGGATGTCCTGAAAAAGGAGATCACGGAGACCAGATACCCGAGGCACCTGAAAGGCCTCGTCAAGGGTCTCGAAGGCCTCGCGGAGAAGCCGGCGGACCCGAAATCGCAGAGACAGGTCGACGCGGAGATACAGAGCTTGAGGAGAATCCTCAGCAACTCGGTCGCGGACGACTTCTCACCGATCTGGAGACGGGAAATCGAGGCGATGGAAATCGCCGACCTCGTGGGCAACGCGCTTCTCGCGCAGATCGAGGCAGTGCTGGACGCCAACGACGACGCACCTGATGCAGCGGCTGCTCAAATGGCACAGATCCAGGGGGTCGTTGAGAGGTTCATCGGCGCTGTCAACGGGGCCGCATCGTCCCTGCATTTCTTTCGAATCGGGGACGAGCACCTCAATCCAGGCGACTTCGAGGTCGGCTTCATGATCCCCCGGAAAAGGGTGAACAACGGCTTGAAGAGCCTGGGCGAGGAATTCGTCGCCCTGCAGCAGCTCCTCGGCCCGTTCAGCGAGTTGGCGGGCGAGAACCGGCCTGAAGTGAATGTCCGGGCGATCTCGTCATCCGAGTTCCAGGTCTTTCTGATTGCCGGACCAACGATTGCCGCATCCGTTGCCTACGCGCTCGACAGGCTCGCCTCCGTCTACGAGCGAATCCTTCACATCCGCCTTATGGAGAAGGAACTTGCCAAGTCGGACATACCTGACACCGTTCTCGATCCCCTGTCGAGTCACATCGAAGACTTGATCGCAGTGGAGATCGAAGCGATCACCGAGGCGCTCGTCGACAGGTCGACGCTCACCGACGAGGGACGGCTGAACGAGCTACGCACCGAGCTACGGATGGAACTCGCCGAGCTGGCCCAGCGCATAGAGCAGGGGTATAACGTCGAGGTGCGAACCGGAGAGCTGCCCGAGGGCGGCAAGGACCAAGACGATTCCCTCGAACCCTCAGCGCGGAAAGCAGCGGAATCCGTGCTCGAGGCGCAAGCGGGAATCAGGTCCCTGAACGCCGCGGAGGAGCCAGGTCTCAGCCTCAAGCAACCCGATGACCTAGAGGGCACCGAGGAGCAGAGAGCGAAGGAGTGACTCGGCCGGCTACTGAGCCGGCCCGAGCACCCGGGTCAGCAGCTCCAGGGCGCGGCGGCGGTGGGCGTCGAGCTCGGCGACGAGCGTCTCGGCGTCGCGGGCGCGGACCGCGGCGACGATCCGGTCGTGGGCGTCGATCGCCTCGCTGCGGCCCTCCGGCGCGTTGTAATACATCGCCCGGTACGTTTCGGTCGAGTCCCAGAGCAGTCGGATCAGGCGCAGGGCGTGGACCTGGTCGGGGGACTCCAGCAGGGCGAAGTGGAAGCGGCGGTTGGCGTCGAGCTCGGCGGTGACGTCGCCTTCCGCGGCGGCATCGACGCATTCGCGCGCCGCCATTTCCAGCCGCTCCAAGGCGTCGGTGTCGAGCAGCGGCAGCGCCCGTCGCGCCGCCTGGGACTCCAGCAGCTCGCGTAGCTCGTAGATCTCCCGCAGGTCGCCGAGGTCGAGCTCGGCGACGAAGTAGCCGCGGCGGGCCAGGTAGCGGACCTGTCCCTCCTGCTCCAGCACCGCCAGCGCTTCGCGCACCGGGGCCACGCTGACCCCCAGGCTCTCCGCGATCTCCTCCTGCAGGACCCGGTCGCCGGGCCGCAGCTCACCGGCGATCATCGCCCGCCGCAGCGCCTCGACCGCGTGCTGGGCGGCCGTTCCGGGCGGCGCCGCGGGCGGCGGCTGGCCGATCACCGGAACGCCTGGTGCCCCGTCAGCGCGCCCCCGACGACCAGGGCGTGGACGTCGGCGGTGCCCTCGTAGGTGACCACCGACTCGAGGTTGTTCATGTGGCGGATCACCGGATACTCGAGCGAGATCCCGTTGGCGCCGAGCACCTGGCGGGCCGTGCGGGCGACCTCGAGGGCGCCGTCGACGTTGGCCAGCTTGCCCATGCTCACCTGCTCCGGCCGCAGCGCCCCGGCGTCCTTGAGCCGGCCCAGGTGCAGGGCCAGCAGCGTCGCCCGGTTCACCTCGGTCGCCATCTTCGCCAGTTTCAGCTGCTGGATCTGGGTGGCGGCGATCGGCTTGCCGAAGGCGATCCGCTCGCCCGCGTAGGAGAGCGCCGCTTCGAAGCAGGCGCGGCCGGCGCCGGCGGCGCCGAAGACGATCCCGAAGCGGGCCTCGTTGAGGCAGGAGAGCGGGCCGCGCAGCGAGTCGGCCTCGGGCAGCATCGCCGCGGCCGGCAGGCGCACGTCGTCGAGCACCAGCTCGGAGGTGACCGAGGCCCGCAGCGAGAGCTTCTTGTGGATCGGCGGGGCGCTGAAGCCAGGGGTGTCGGTGGAGACGACGAAGCCGCGCACGCCCTCCTCGGTCTGCGCCCAGACCACCGCGACCGCGGCGATCGAGCCGTTGGTGATCCACATCTTCTGGCCGTTGAGGATCCAGTCGTCGCCGTCGCGGCGGGCCCGGGTCCGCATCGCGCCGGGGTCCGAGCCGGCGTCGGGCTCGGTCAGCCCGAAGCACCCGATCGCCTCCCCGGCGGCCATCCGCGGCAGCCACTCCTGCTTCTGCTCCTCCGAGCCCCAGCGCCAGATCGCGTACATCGCCAGCGAGCCCTGCACGGAGACGAGGCTGCGGACGCCCGAGTCGCCGGCCTCCAGCTCCATGCAGACGAGCCCGTAGGCGGTGGCGCTGGCACCGGCGCAGCCGTAGCCCTCGAGGTGCATGCCGAGCAGCCCGAGCTTGCCCAGCTCGGGGGCCAGCTCGGCCGGGATCCTCGCCTCCTCGAACCAGTCGCCGACATCAGGCAGGACGCGATCTCGGACGAAGGCGCGGACGGTGTCGCGGATGTCGCGCTCCTCGTCGGACAGCAGGCTGTCGATGTCGAGGAAGTCGGAGGGGGCGATGGACTTGCTGGCAGCGGTGGTGGTCACAGGTTCTCCCGATTTTCGAATATCTAAGATCGATTGAATCAGATGACGACCCAGGCCCAAACCCAGGCGCTCGGCGACCTCCGCATCCTCGACTTCTCCCAGGTCCTCGCCGGCCCCTTCGCGACGATGATGCTGGCCGACCTCGGCGCCAGCGTGCAAAAGGTCGAGCGGCCCGGAGGCGGCGACGACACCCGCGCCTGGGGCCCGCCCCACGACGAGCGCGGCGAGGCGACCTACTTCCAGTCGGTCAACCGCAACAAGCGCAGCCTCGTGCTCGACCTCAAGGACCCTGTCGGGGTCGCCGAGGCGCGGCGGCTTGCGCTTGAGGCCGACGTCGTCGTCGAGAACTTCCGCCCCGGCCTGATGACCGGGCTCGGCCTCGACTACGAGAGCCTGGCGACGGAGAACCCGGGGCTCGTCTATTGCTCGATCACCGGCTTCGGCGGCGGCGGCCCGGGCGCCGAGCTGCCGGGATACGACCTCCTGGTCCAGGCGCTGGGCGGCCTGATGAGCATCACCGGCGAGCCCGACGGCGAGCCGCTGAAGGTCGGTGTCGCCTTAGTCGACGTGCTCGCCGGCCTGTTCGCGACGGTCGGGATCCTCGCCGCGCTCGAGCACCGCCGCGACAGCGGCAGCGGCCAGCGGGTCGAGGTCGACCTGCTCTCCTCCCTGCTCGCCGCCCTCGTCAACCAGGGCTCCGGCTACACCGTGGCCGGCGTCGTCCCCGGCCGAATGGGCAACCGCCACCCCAGCATCGCGCCGTATGAGCTACTCAGCACGGGCGCGGGCTCGCTGGTCCTCGCGGTCGGCAACAACCGCCAGTTCGGCCAGCTCTGCGAGGCGATCGGGCTGCCGCGGCTGGCCGGCGACGAGCGCTTCGCGACCAACTCCGCCCGGGTAGCAGAGCGGGAGGAGCTGAAGCGGCTGCTGGAGGAGGCGCTGGCGGCGCGGCCGGCGAGCGAGTGGGTCGAGCTGCTGCAGGCGCGCCGGGTCCCGGCCGGGGTCGTCAACGACCTCGCCGCCGCCTTCGAGTTCGCCACCCGGATCGGGCTCGAGCCGACGGTCGAGATCCCGCGCCCCGACGGCGGCGCGGTCAGCCTCACTCGTAACCCGATCCGTCTCTCCCGCACCCCGGCCAGCTACCGGCTGCCGCCGCCGCTCCTTCCCTGAGCCAGCTTTCGTTACTCGTCGCCCAGAGGGCGACAAGTAACAGGGATACCCTGCCCCGGTGCGCGTTCTCGTCGTCACCAACTTCGAGCCCGACGAGGAGGCTCCGCAGCGCGGGCGCTGGGTCCGGGATCAGGTCGACGAGGTGCGCAAGCGCGGGATCGAGGTCGACCTCTTCAGCTTCCCGCCCGGGCGCGGCGAGTACGTGCCGGCGACCAAACGGCTGCGCGCGCTGCTGCGGCGTGAGCGCTTCGACCTCGTCCACGCCCACTACGGCCTGCCAGGCTGGGTCGCGAAGCTGGCCGGGGCGAAGCCGCTGATCGTCACCTTCCACGGCACCGACGTCCGCCACGAGATCGTCGGCGCGCTCTCGCGCCGGCTCGCCTGGCGAGTCGACCTGGTCGCCGCGGTCTCGCGGGCGCTGTTCGATCCCGAGGACGGGCGGCCGGGGCTGCCCGCGGTCCCCGGCTCCGCCGTCCTTCCCTGCGGCCCCGACCTCGGCCGCTTCGAGCCGAAGCCCCGGACCGAGGCGCGGCGGGCGCTGGGGCTCGACCCCGACGGCCGCTTCCTCTTCTTCCCCGCCAACCCGGCGCGGCCGGAGAAGCGCCACGACCGCGCCGCCGAGCTCGCAGCCGCCTGCGGGGCGGAGCTGCGCAGCGGCGGCTCGATCGAGCCGGAGCAGATGCCGCTCTGGCTCAACGCCGCCAGCGCCGTCCTCGTCACCTCCGACTACGAGGGCTTCGGGATGGCGGCGGTCGAGGCGCTGGCCTGCGGCGTGCCGGTGCTCTCGACCCCGGTCGGCGTCGCGCCCTACGCGCTCGGCGGCGTCGAGGGCTGCCTCTGTGCCCCGTTCGAGCTGGAGACCTGGAGCGCCGTCGCGCGCCGCCACCTCGAGGCCGCAGATCCCCGGGTCGAGGCCTCCGGCCGCGCCGACTCGCTCTCGGCGGCGCGGATGGCCGAGCGCGTGATCGCCGCCTACCAAGACGTCACCGCCACCCCGTAATAGATTGATGCGATGAGCGCGGAGACGGGCGACCGAAGCGGCGAACCGCTGAACGCGCGGGTCGAGGAGGCCGAGCGCCGCCTGCAGGCGGCCGCCGACGTCGCGGCCGAGGCCGAGCGCCGGGCCGAAGCCGAGATCCAGGCCCTCGAGGCCGACCTCGAGAACCATCGCGCCGTCGCTGACGAGGCGCTGCAGAAGCTGCGGCTGAGCCACGAGGAGGAGCTGCAGCGCGAGCGCGAGGCGAAGGAGCGGGCGATCGCCACCGCCGAGAAGCGGCTGAACGAGATCGAGGCCGAGGTCGAGGCCGCCGAGCGGCGGATCGAGGCGGCCGAGCACCGCGCCGACGCCGCCGAGGCGGCCGTCGCCGACGAGAAGGCACGCGCCCGCGAGGCGGCCGCCGCCTGGCTGCGCGAGCAGCTCGACGCGCTGCGCCGGGAGGCGGAGGGCCGATAGCCGCGGTCTCTGAGTACGACGTCGCCGTCGTGGGCGGCGGCGCCGCGGGCCTGTGGACGGCCCTGCGCGCAGCCGAGCTGGGCGGCAGGGTGGCGCTCGTCTCCCGCACCCCGCTCTCGCTCAGCGCCAGCTTCTGGGCCCAGGGCGGCCTCGCGGCGGCGCTCGAACCCGACGACTCCCCCCAGCTCCACGCCGAGGACACGATCGCCGCCGGGCGCGGGCTCTGCCGACCCGCGGCCGTCCAGGTCCTGGTCGAGGAATCGCCGGCCGTGGTTCGCGACCTGCAGGCGCGCGGCGTCGTCTTCGACCTCGACCACGAGGGCCGGCTCGCGCTCGGGCTCGAGGGCGGCCACAAGCACCGCCGCATCGTCCATTCCGGCGGCAGCCAGACCGGGCACGAGCTGACCTCGAAGCTGGCGGCGATGGTCGCCGTCGAGGCGCGGATCGAGGTCCTGGAGAAAACCTCGGCGCTGGCGCTCTGGAGCGACGGCGAGCGCTGCCACGGCGTGCTCACCGACAACGGCAGCGTCGGCGCTGCGGCGACGGTGCTGGCGACCGGCGGCGCCGCGGCGCTGTGGCGGCGGACGACCAACCCGCGCGGGGCGATCGGCGCCGGGCCGGTGCTGGCCGCGGCCGCCGGCGCCGACCTCGCCGACCTCGAGTTCTGCCAGTTCCACCCGACCGCGATGGCCCTGCCGGGCACCGATTTCGACGGCACCCTGATCACCGAGGCGATCCGCGGCGAGGGCGCGACCCTGCTCGACGCCGAGGGCGAGCGCTTCACCGACGAGCTCGCCCCGCGCGACGCGGTCACGGCGGCGATCCTGGAGCGGATGCGGGCGACCGCGACGACCAACGTCTGGCTCGACCTGCGCGGGATCGACCAGGCCCGCTTCCCCAACGTCTTCGCCTCGCTGGCCGAGGCCGGGCTCGACCCGCGGGCCGAGCCGGTCCCGATCTCCCCCGCCGCCCACTACACGATGGGTGGGGTCGCGGTCGACCTCGACGGCCGCTCCTCGCTGCCGGGGCTCTACGCCGTCGGCGAGTGCTCCTGCACCGGACTGCACGGGGCCAACCGGCTCGCCTCCAACTCGCTCAGCGAGTGCTTCGTCTTCGGCGGCCGTGCCGCCGCGGCGGCGGTCGAGGAGGAGGCCGTGGGACCGCGGCCGGCGCTGCCCAAGTGGCGCTTCGACCCGCCGACCGAAGAGACCCGCGACAAGGTCTGGCGTCTGGCCGGGCCGCTGCGCAACCCCGACGACATGGCCCGGCTGGTCTCCGACCCCTACCCGCTGGCCAAGGCGATCGCCCGCGCCGCCCTGGACCGGGCCGAGTCGCGCGGCGGCCACCTGCGCAGCGACCGCCCCGAGACCGACCCGGCGCTCGACGGCGTCCACGTCGTCCTCGGCCCCGACGGCGCGGCGCGCCACGAGGAGTGGCTTTAGGTGCTGCTCGGGGTCGACGTCGGCGGCACCTTCACCGACGCCGTCCTGCTCGACCGCGACCGGATCCACAGCGCCAAGGTCCCAACCACCCCGGGCGAAGAGTCGACCGGGGTGATGCAGGCCGTGACCGCAGTGCTGGCGCGGGCCGGCGCCGAGCCGTCCGCGGTCGAGGTCTTCGCGCACGGGATGACGGTCGGCACCAACGCCCTGCTGGAGGAGCGCGGCGCCCTCACCGCCCTGGTCGCGACCCGCGGCTTCGCCGACGTGATCGAGATCGGCCGCCAGAACCGTCCCGACCTCTACAAGCTCTGCGAGCCGAAGCCGGAGCCACTGGTGGCGCGGGACCTGCGCCTGGAGGCGGACGAGCGGATCGGGCCCGAGGGCGTGATCGAGCCCCTGGACGAGGACGAGCCGGAGCGGATCGCCGCGCTGCTGGAGGAGACCGGCGCCGAGTCGGTTGCGATCTGCCTGCTCTTCTCCTACCTCGACCCCTCGCACGAGCGCCGCCTCGCCGAGCACCTGCGCGGGCGCCTGCCCGGCGTCCACGTCTCCGCCTCGCACGAGGTGCTGCCCCGCTTCCGCGAGTACGAGCGCTGCTCGACCACGGTGATCGACGCCTACCTCAGTCCCCTGCTCGGCCGCTATCTGGGGCAGCTCGGCGAGGCCAGCGCCGAGGCCGGGCTGCCGCAGCCGCTGGTGATGCGCTCCTCCGGCGGCGTCGCCCCGGCCGAGGAGGCCGCCCGCTCCGGCGCCTGGAGCGTGCTCTCCGGCCCGGCCGGCGGCGCCGTCGGGGCGGGGCTGCTGGCCCGCCGCAGCGGCGACGGCAACGCCCTCGGCTTCGACATGGGCGGCACCTCCTGCGACGTCTGCGTGGTCGAGGACGGCGCCGTGCGCCGCACCGACTCGCGCGAGATCGGCGGCCGCACGATCCAGCTGCCGATGGTCGACGTGCACACGGTCGGCGCCGGCGGCGGCTCCGTCGGGTGGCGCGACCCGGGCGGCGCCCTGCGGGTCGGCCCGCGCTCGGCCGGCGCCGACCCCGGCCCCGCCTGTTACGGGCGTGGCGGCACCGAGCCGACGGTCACCGACGCCAACCTCGTGCTCGGCAACCTGGCGGCCGACTCGCGCCTGGCCGGCGACCTCGCCCTCGACGCCGATGCAGCCGAGGCGGCGATCGACCGCCTCGCCGCCGAGCTCGGGCTGGAGCGGCTGCAAACGGCGGCCGGGATCGTCCGCGTCGCCAACCAGGAGATGCTGCGGGCGCTGCGCGTGGTCACGGTCGAGCGCGGCATCGACCCGCGCGGTTTCGCGCTGATGCCGTTCGGCGGCGCCGGCCCGATGCACGCGGTGGCGATCGCCACCGAGCTGGGGATCGAGTCGATCCTCTGCCCGCGGGCCAGCGGCGTGCTCTCCGCCCTCGGCCTCTGCGCCTCAGAGCGCCGCCGCGACACCGCCCGCACGGTGATGCTGAGCGGCGAGGAGCTGAGCGCGGAGCGGATCGCCGCCGAGGTCAGCAACCTGATCGCCACCGCCGGCGAAGGCCTCCAGCAGGCGCGGCCCGAGGTCACCTACGAGCTGCGCTACGCCGGCCAGGCCTTCCAGCTGCCGGTGCCGGGACCGGTCGACCCGGACCCGGCGGACCTGGTCGCCGGCTTCGAGCGGCTGCACGAAGAGCGCTACGGCCACCGCGACCCCGAGGGCGAGGTCGTCCTCGTCGATATCGGGCTGGCCCTGGTCGTGCCGGGGCCGGAGCCAAGCCCGCGCGCCGGCGAGGCCCAGCTGGAGGAGTCGAGCCGGCCCGTCTACTTCGGCGAGGAGTGGATCGAGACCCCGGTCCTGCGCGGCGAGCCACGGGCCGGCACCGCCGCCGAGGGGCCGGTCGTCTTCGAGCTGCCGGAGGCGACCCTGGTCCTGCCGCCGGGCTGGTCGGCGACGGTCGACGACACCGGCACTATTAGTGCAGGTTTCTTTTTCGAAGCAAAAGGTGCAAAAGTAACTGACCGATGAGCAGTCTCGATCCGATCACCCTGCAAATCCTGGTCGGCGGCCTGCGCTCCGCCTGCGACGAGATGGGCGCGACTTTGATCCGCTCCGCCTACTCGGCCAACGTCAAGGAGCGCCACGATTGCTCGACCGCGCTGTTCGACGCGGCCGGCGAGCTGGCGATGCAGGCCGAGCACATCCCGGTCCACCTCGGCTCGATGCCCGACGCGGTCGCCGCCGTCCTCGACCGCGAGCAGGAGCCGGGCTTGTCCTGGATCCTCAACGACCCCTACCGCGGCGGCACCCACCTGCCCGACATCACCCTCGTCTCCCCCGTCTTCGTCGCCGGCGAGCTGTTCGGGTTCGCCGCCAGCCGCGCCCACCACGCCGACGTCGGCGGGCCGACCCCGGGCGGGATGCCGGCCTTCTCGAACACGCTCGCCGACGAGGGCGTGGTGATCCCGCCGACCGCCGCGACCGAAGCCGAGCTGGAGCGCCTCGCCGCGCGGATGCGGTTCCCGCGGCAGCGGCTGGCCGACCTGCGCGCCCAGCGGGCCGCCAACCGGGTCGGCGAACGCCGCCTGCTGGAGCTGGCCGAGCGCCACGGCGCCGAGCTCCTGCGACAGGGCATGGCCGAGATCCTCGCCTACACCGAGCGCCGCTCCCACGCTGCCATCGCCGCCCTGCCCGACGGCGTCTACAGCGCCGAGGACGTGCTCGAGGACGACTCCGCCACGGGCGAGCGCGATGTCCGCCTGCAGGTCGAGGCGACGATCTCCGGCGACTCCCTGCGGCTCGACTTCAGCGGCACCGACCCCCAGGTCGACGGCAACCTCAACTGCCCGCTCTCGGTGACCAAATCGGCGGCTTTCTTCGCGGTCCGCGTCCTCACCGACCCCGAGGCGCCGCCGTCCGCCGGCGCCCACCGCCCGATCGAGGTCAGCGCCCCGGCGGGCTGCCTGCTCAACGCCTCCTTCCCGGCGGCGGTCGCCTCCGGCAACGTCGAGACCTCGAGCCGCGTCGCCGACCTCGTGCTCGCCGCCCTCGCCGGCGCCTGCCCGGTCCCGGCGGCCGGCCAGGGCACGATGAACAACCTCACCCTGGCCAACGACGAGTTCACCTACTACGAGACGATCGGCGGCGGCCAGGGCGCCTGCCCCGGCTCCGACGGCCCCAGCGCGGTCCACGTGGCGATGACCAACACGCTGAACACCCCGGTCGAGGCGCTGGAGACCGAGTTCCCGCTGCGGGTCCGCGAGCTGGCGCTGCGACGCGGCAGCGGCGGCACCGGAGCCCACAGCGGCGGTGACGGGATCGTGCGCGAGATCGAGGCGCTGGCGCCGATGCGGTTCACCCTGATCGCCGAGCGGCGGCGCCACCCGCCCCGCGGCCGCGACGGCGGCGCCGATGGCGCTGCGGGGCGCGATTACCGCAACGGAGAGCGGCTGCCGAGCAAGGCCGAGGGCGATCTCTCGCCCGGCGATCGGCTGCGAATCGAGACCCCCGGCGGCGGCGCCCGGGGCAAGAAGGTTTAGCCGCAATGGAATAGATCGAGAAAGTGAATTGTCAGACCATTGGTGGAACGACTCCGATCATGGTTCCGAGCCGAGGCTCCCTCCCAGCCCCTGTGGCTGATCCCCATTGGCGCCGTTCTCTACACGGCGCTCGGCATCTTCAGCCTCGAGACGCTGACCGTCGATGCGGTCTCGCCGCTCTGGCCGGGCGCCGGGATCGGCCTGCTGCTGGCGCTCTGGTTCGGCTGGCGCGGGCTGGCGGCGCTGTGGATCGCCGACGTGATGATCGGCGTCCTCGGGCCGGTCACGGTCGGCGTGGCGCTGCCGCCGGCGACCGCGACCGCGGTCGCGGTCGAGGCCGGGGTCGGGGCGGCGCTGATCGTCTCCCTCGGCGTCAATCCGGCCCTGCGCACGACCCGCGACACGGTCGGCTTTGTCGCCTCCATCGCCGTCGCGGGGGCGATCGGGGCCGCGCTCGGGGCGGTGGCGCTGGTCACGGCCGGGGCGGGATCCAACTTCTTCGACGCCTTCGGCACCTGGTGGCTCTCTGACGTCTGCGGCGCCTTCCTGGTCGGCGGCCTCGGCCTGGTCATCCCGGCCACCCGCCTCCCCGGCGCCCACACGACGCTGAAACTGGCCGGAGCGCTGACGCTCGTCGCGATCACCGCGGCGGCGCTCAACCTGATCGGCGACGCCGCCCCGGTGGCGCTGATCCCGGCGGTGACGCTGGCGGCGGTGATCGGCCGCGGCCCGGGCGCCCTCGCCTCCGGCGTCGTCGCCGCGGCCGTCGCCCTGCCATTCGCGGAGGACGGCGCCAGCGGCTTCGCCGGTCGCGGCGCGGCCGGCATCTTCGAGCTCGAGTTCATCCTCACCGCGATGACGATCACGGTCCTCGTCCTCGCCGCCACGCTCGACGCCCGCGACGACGCGATCGCCGACCTCACCGCCCGCGCCGCGACCGACGAGCTGACCGGCCTCTCCAACCGCTTCGGTCTGGAGATCCACCTGCGGGGGATCGCCGCCGCCGAAGTCGGCCTGATCGTCTTCAGCATCGACCGCTTCCGCCTGATCAAGAGCGGCCTCGGCTACGAGGCCGGCGACCGCTTCCTGGTCGAGACCGGGTCGAGGCTGGCCACGGTCGCCCCCGCCGGCGGCAGGATCGCCCGCCTGGAGGGCGACGAGTTCGCCGTCCTGCACGAGCCTGAGGCGAACCGCGGCGAGACCATCGCCCTGGCCGAGAAGGCGCTGGCCCTGCTCTCGCGGCCGTTCAAGATCGAGGGACACACAGTGACTCCGACGATCAGCGCCGGCATCGCCTGGACCAGGCCGCACGAAGCGCTCAGCGACGCCGCGATCGCCCTCCACGACGCCAAGACCGCCGGCGGCGGCCGCTGGAGACTGAGCCGCAGCGGCGCCCACGGCAGCCACCCGCTGCGGCGCGAGGCGCAGCTGCGCGAGGCGATCTCCAACGGCCAGGTGGTCCCCTACTTCCAGCCGATCGTCTGCCTCGGCGACAAATGCGTCGCCAGCTGCGAGGCGCTGGCCCGCTGGCACCATCCGCGCCGCGGCCTGCTCAACCCCGCCGACTTCGTGCCGGTGGCCGAGCAGGGCGAGGTGATCCACGAGCTGGGCGCCCGCATGCTGCAGTGGGCCTGCGAGGAGGCCGCCCGCTGGCCCTCGCGGATCTCGGTCGCGGTCAACATCTCCGCCCGCCAGCTCCACCCCGGGCTGGCCGAGCAGGTCGAAGCCGCGCTCTCGAACGCCGGGATCGGCCCCGAGCGCCTCCAGCTCGAGCTGACCGAGACCGCCGTGCTCGACCAGGTTGACGCCGACGCGACCCTGCGGGCGCTGCGCCGGACCGGCGTCACCCTCGCGCTCGACGACTTCGGCACCGGCTGGTCCTCGTTCGAGATCGCCCAGGCGCTGCGCGTGGACCGGCTGAAGATCGACCGCTCCTTCGTCGCCCGGATCGGCGAGAACGGCTCCGAAGCGGCGCTGATCGCGGCGATGGTGGCGATGGCCCGGGCGATCGGCGCCGACATCGTCGCCGAGGGGGTGGAGACGCTCGAGCAGCACGAAACCCTGGTCGAGCTCGGGGTCGACGCCGCCCAGGGCTACCTCTACTCGCACCCGGTCCCGAGCGCCGAGCTGGCCGAATTTCTTACGAACCGGGCCGATTGGGCCCACTTTCCAGCATGAGAATCCGCCTAAAGGGGCAAATTCATTTGGTGATTTCGACTTGCTCCTCTAGAATGCACGCCCTCAGGCGGGCGCACGGGTCGCTGGATGACCCGGAGGCGAAGTTCCAGCCCCACCTCCACATCAATCTCTGAAGGTACTAACTCAATGCCGATCGCTATCAAGGAATGGGCAGTAACTGTCCGCGCGCTCGCCGAGGGCGAGCAGCTTCTTACTCTTCGCAAGGGCGGGATCCGCGAGGAGAACAAGCACTTCGAACTCGAGCACGAGCGCTTTTTCCTCTACCCCACTTTCGACCACCAGCGGAACGACTTGGTGCGTGAATCGCACCACCCCGAGCTGCGCCGAGCCCTCGAGGAGGGTGTCTGGCCCGACGAGGAGCCGCCGCCGAAGGCGCTGCTCCAGGACGGCGGCATCCCGCAGCCGGACCGGGTGCGCCTGCGCGCCTGGGCCGAGGTCACCGATCACGTCACGATCAACGACCGTCGCACCCTCGACTGCCTCTCGCCGTACTACGTCTGGACTCCGGACTACGCCGAGAAGCGGCTGAACTGGAAGCGTCGCCACCCACTGCACATCCTGCTGCTGCGGGTCCATCGCATCCCGCGCCCGGTCACCGTGCGCGTCCGCGACGAGTACCACGGCTGCCGCTCCTGGGTCGAGATCGACCGCGAACTCCCCTTCGAGGGAACCCCGGTGATGGCGGACGAGGAGTTCGACCGCGCACGGCAAGAGATCATGGATGTATGTGCGGGCGCAGCCGAGCCCGCCCTGGTTTGACCTTCAGACCCGAGCGCTAGTCTCAGCCCATGTCTTGGGTTGAGACTGAGTCGCTCTCGTTCACGGCCAGGCACGACACCGACGATGCGGCGTTCGCGGAGCGGACGCTGGACCGGATGGAGAACCTGCGGTTGCGGTTGGAAGACCGCTTTGCGGTGGTCCCGGGCGAGGTCACGGTCGTCGTCCACACCAACCCCGCCTGGCTGACGATGGCCCACCCCTTCCTGCCCGCCGCCCGCTGGTCGGCGGCGCCGGCGGGGCGGCGCTACCTCGCCGGCTGGGCGATGGCGACCGAGCTGCACGTCCTCAACGACCCGCACATGGAACGGCGCGCCGCCGCCGACGACTCGCTCGAGGCCCTGCGCGGCACCGCCGAGCGGCTCTACGCGCAGCTGGTCGTCGCCGCCAACAACTCCGCCCTCCCCCCCTCCTGGACGCCGCGCCGCTTCGCCCGCTACCTGCGCTGGGCCTGGCTGGTCGAAGGCGGTGCCCAATATTTCGCCCGCCAGGTCGGCCTCTACCGGGCGGCGGTAATTCGCCGCCTGCGCGAAAGCGCCCGGCCCTCGTTCCCGCCCTCGCGCCGCGACGCGGTGATCCTCGGCGGCACGATCTTCGATCTGCTCGAGAACGAGCGCGGCCCGGAGGCCTGCGAGCGCCTGGTCGACGGCCTCCTCCCCGGCGGCGCCGTCCCCACCCTCGAAGACGCCTTCGACGCCCGCTTCCGCGACATCGAGTCCGCCTGGCGCGACCACCTGCGCGGCATGGCCCGCCCGCTCGGCGTCGGCTGAGGGGACAGCTGCTTAGAGCTGCTCGAGTTCGAGCGAGTATTCACCAACTCCACAACCGCCCGGTGAGCACCCATCGATCAGCTCGATGGCAAATTCGGCCTCCGGAGACAGGGTGTAGGAGAAGCTGAACGGTTCGTCCGCGGCAACGTGCTGGCTTTCCACCTCCCCGCCACTGTCGTAAATAGTCGCGATCACAGTTCCAGATTCCTCAGCGGTCAGCTCCTTTTGGATCGTGAGCTGAAACTGACCGCCACGTGGAGTCTCAAAGAGGTACCAGTCGTGGTCATTCTGCGTCTCGATCGCCGCGTTGCAGACCCCGAGAGAGATCCGTCGCGCATCGATACGCGCCTCATTTGGCTCTTGGTCACACGAGCCTGGATCGACGCCGGCGGAAATCGGAGGCGGGACGGTGACAGTTTCCGTCACGGTCACGGTCTCTGCGGGCTCAGGTGCGCTGGTGGTCTCCCCTGAGGTCGTGCCGTTGGACGAGATCGAGATCCGGTCGGTGACGACAAAGGCGGCCACCGCACCGGCGACCGTCGCTATGGCACCAACGCAGGCGATGAGGAGCTGGACGCGGCTGTAGCGATGATCTGGGCCGTCGGCACGCATGAGCGTGCACGCAATGTATAGGTACTGACGGGTACCTGATCTTGAGACTAGGTCGCTTCCTCGTCTTCGACCAGCGTCGCGGCCAGCAGCTGGCGGGCCTGCTCGGCCTGGTCCGCGCGGACCAGAACCTGCTGTGGACCGCCGCCGAACCCGCGGTCCAGGGTGCCAAAGCCAAGCGGGCCGCCGCCGTCGAGCGGCGCCGGACGCAGCATGCTGGCGATGCCCGCGTTCTCGAGCAGGCCTTTGATCAGGTCCCCCTCGATCACGTCACGGGTGAAGGCGACCGCAACGAGTTCGTCCCCGCTCACGGGACCCTCAGCTGAGCTGGTAGAGGACCCAGACCAGGGCGATAGCGCCGAGGAAGGCCGTCCCGACCCAGAAGGCCAGCCGGCCGGCCGAGGTCTGGCCGGTTTCGCCGCGGGCCAGGCGCCGCTGCTCCTCGATCTCGGTCCGCTCCTCGCTCTCGCTGTCGATCAGCGTTTCGGCGAGAACCTCCTTCGCCCGCTCGGCCAGAGCCTGGACGACGTACACGTCGTGCGGGCCGGCGGCGAGGAAATCGGGGTTGTCGAAGCCGCCGCTGCGTTTGAGGACGCTCGGGATGCCTTCCTCGGAAAGCAGCCCCTGCAGCATTTCGGCTTCCGACTGGTTGCGGGCGAAGGCGACCTTGATCAGCGGCCCGCCGCCACCGCCTCCGCCGCCTCCGCCGCCGCCCTCAGAACCGCCCCCACCGCCGTGGGCGCCACGGTGGTGCGAGCCGCGCTTATGCGACGTGGAGGTCGACATCCTCAACCTTCAGGTCGGCCAACAGGAAACCCTTGACGTCGGGCTGCTCCTCGGCGAGGGAGACGATCAGGTAGACCTGTTCGGGCCAGGCGACCGCCTGGTTGACGTCGGTCTGCGAGGGATAGGCGGCGCTCTTGGTGTGCGAGTGGTAGATCGCCAGCAACTCATCGCCGCCGTCTTCGATCTCCTTCAGGGCGTTGTACTGGCCCTGCGGGTCCATCTCGTAACGCAACGGGCTGGCGGCTGAGTTGACGACCCGGACGACGCTGGTCGCCTCGCCGTCGCGGCCCCCGACCATCCCGCAGCACTCGTTCGGCAGATCCTCGCGCGCGTGCGCGACCATCTCGTCGATCAGCTGCTGAGAGATCTTCATCGGCGCTTGCGCGGTCGCTAGGGCGATCTCGCTACCACCAAACCGTCGAATCGAGGTTTTCAATCTCCTCGATCGGCTTGGTGTAGACGCCTGAAGACAGGTACTTCCAGCCGTCGTCGGGGATCAGGAAGACGACGTTGCCGCTCTCCAGCTCGCCGGCGATGCGGACGGCGATGGCGGCGATCGCGCCGGAGGAGACGCCCGCGAAGACGCCCTCCTCCTCGAGCAGTTTCTTGGTCCAGACGATCGCGTCGCGGTTGGAGACCATGATCTTCCGGTCGAGGATCGAGAGGTCAATGATCGGCGGGATGAAGCCGTCGTCGAGCGAGCGCAGGCCCTGAACGAGCTCGCCCTGCATCGGCTCGGCGGCGACGATCAGCGTCTCCGGGTTTTCCTCCTTGAAGCGGCGGCCGTTGCCCATCAGGGTGCCGCCGGTGCCGAGCCCGCCGACGAAGGCGGCGACCTCGCCGTCCAGCTCGTCGAGGATCTCGACCGCGGTGCCGTTGTAATGGGCCAGCGGGTTGGCCTCGTTGCCGTACTGGTAGGGCATGTAGAAAGACGGGTCCTGCGACATCTCCAGCGCCACCTCGACGGCGCCGTTGGAGCCCTTGGCGCCCTCGGAGTAGACGATCTCCGCCCCGTACATCTTCAGCAGCTGGGTCCGCTCCTCGGTGACGTTGTCGGGCATCACGACCTTCAGCGGGTAGCCCTTGCGGCGGCAGATCATCGCCAGGGCGATGCCGGTGTTGCCGGAGGTCGGTTCGAGGATCGTCTGCCCCGGCTCGATCGCCCCCTCGGCCTCGGCCGCCTCGATCATCGATTTGGCGACCCGGTCCTTGACCGACCCGGTCGGGTTGTGGCCCTCGAGCTTGGCGTAGATCCGGACCTCGGGATTGGGCGTCAGCCGCGGCAGCTCGACGAGCGGCGTATTGCCGATCGATTCGACGATGTTGCCGAAGCGGCCCCCGCAGGGTCTGTTGAGTTGGTTGTCGCGAAGCATTGCCCGGTCCCCGTTACTTCAGAAAGTGTAGCGAGGGAAAATCTGGACGGACTATGTGTCGAGTTCGTGAACTCCGGGCACCTGGGGCATGTATCTTCGCGCGTCTTACCAACCTTTTGGATCGGAGGCAGTACCAAATGACGAAGACCCGGCTGACCGCCCTCCTGGCGGTCTTCCTCGTGGCAATTGCAGCGCTTGTGGTCGCCGGCTGCGGCAGCAGCGACGACGACACGACCAGCGCCAGCGGTGGCAGCGAAGGCGGAGGCGAGACCCTGACGGTCGGCTCCGACATCCCCTACCCCCCGTTCGAGGAAGGCAAAGCCCCGAACTACAAAGGCTTCGACATCGGTCTGATGGAAGCGATCGGCGAGAACATCGGTCGCGAAGTCGAGTTCCAGGACACCTCGTTCGACACGATCTTCCGCGACCTCGCCCAGGGCAGGTTCGACGCCGTGGCCTCGGCCTCGACGATCACCGACGAACGCGAGAAATCGGTCGACTTCACCAACCCCTACTACCTCTCCGAACAGGCGATCCTGGTCGAGGAAGGCAGCGACATCGTCTCGCTTGAGGACCTGGCGGGCACCAAGGTCGCCGTCCAGCAGGGCACGACCGGCGAGGAATACTCGGAAGCAAACGCCGAAGCTGACGAAGTCCGCACCTACCCGAGCGGCCCGGACGCCGTCAACGCCCTCAAATCGGGCGTCGTCGACGCCGTCATGATCGACATCCCGGTCGCCGAAAATGCCGTCAAAGCCGGCGGTGGCATTGAAATCTCGGCCGCGATCCCGACCGAAGAAGAGTATGGCTTCGCGGTTGGCCAGGGCGAGACGGAGCTGCTGGAAGAACTGAACGAAGGCCTGGCGCAGGCGATCGAAGACGGCACCTACGCCACGCTTTACGAAGAATGGTTCCATCACGAGCCGCCCGCCGCGATCGAGTCGGCGACGCACGAAGCTTCCTGATCGAACCTCAGGACTGAAGCAGCAGTAACAGGGGGCGCCCCGGGAAGGGCGCCCCCTTTCTATCCTCACAATGGGTTTGCCTCAGGGCTTGCCGTAGAGCGGGCAGGGATCAGGAGAAAAGATGCAAGAACTTCTCAACCAGTATTTCGACGTCGGCTTCATGTTCGATCACTTCGACGAAGTGCTCGACGGGTTCTGGTTCACGATCAAGTTGTCGATCATCGGCGGGATCCTCTCGCTGGCCTGGGGCCTGGTTCTGGCGCTGCTGCGGCAGACGCCCGGACGGGGACTCGCCCCGGTGCGGTTCGGGACGATCGCCTACATCGACGTCTTTCGCGGGATCCCGCTGCTGCTGATCGTCCTCCTGATCTCCGGCAGCCTCCCCTCCCTGGACTTCCTGCCGGAGTCGATCCGGATCCCGAACTGGTTCGGCCAGCCAGACCCCTTCTGGTACGCGACGATGGCAATCACGATCACCTACGGCGCCTACATGGCCGAGGTCTACCGGGCCGGGATCGAAGCGGTCCCCAGCGGCCAGACGGAGGCGGCGCGGTCGCTCGGGATGAGCCACGGACAGGCGATGCGGCACGTGATCGTCCCCCAGGCCGTGCGCAAAGTCTTCGCGCCGCTGCTGAACGACTTCAGCGCGCTGATGAAAGACACGACCCTGGCCAGCGTGATCGCCCTCAACGAGGTGGCGCTGGTCGGTCGCGACATCCAGTCCGAAACCTTCAACAGCTCGGCGCTGACCCTCGGCGCGATCATGTTCCTCGTCGTCACCCTGCCGCTGGCACGGCTGATCGACAAGCTGATCGACCGTGAGCAGGGCCGGTTCACCCGCGGCGCTCCGACGGAGGTGGTCTAACCATGGCTGAGGCAATGCTGCAGCTGAAGAACATCCACAAGCGCTTCGGCGACCTCGAGGTGCTGAAAGGCGTCGACCTCGACATCGAGCGCGGCGAAGTGATCTGCGTCCTCGGGCCCAGCGGCTCGGGCAAGAGCACGCTGCTGCGCTGCATCAACCTGCTCGCCCCGCCCGAGAGGGGCGAAATCGTGCTCGAGGGCCGCGACATCTGCAAGGGCTCGGCGGGCAGCACCGAGGACGAATGGGACCTCGACTTCGTCCGCCAGCGGGTCGGGATCGTCTTCCAGCAGTTCAACCTGTTCCCGCACAAGAGCGCCCTGGAGAACGTCACCCTCGCCCAGGAAACGGTGCTCGGCCGCTCCTCCAAGGAGGCGAAGGCGAAAGCGACGCCGCTATTGGAGCGGGTCGGCCTCGGAGACAAGCTCAACGAGTATCCCGATCGCCTCTCCGGCGGTCAGCAGCAGCGGGTGGCGATCGCCCGGGCGCTGGCGATGGACCCGCACGTGATGCTGTTCGACGAGGTCACCAGCGCGCTCGACCCCGAGCTCGTGAAAGAGGTGCTGGACGTGATGCGCGAGCTCGCGGCCGAAGGGATGACGATGTTTGTCGTCACCCACGAGATGGGCTTCGCCCGCGAAGCCGGCGACAAAGTCGTCTTCATGGACGGCGGCGTAATCGTCGAGCAGGGCAAGCCCGCGGAGATCTTCGACAACCCGCGCGAGGAGCGGACGAAGAAATTCCTCGGCCTAGTTCTCAGCCACTGACACCTAGGTAGGTGCCGCGCCGCCGGTCCGCTGTCGCGGGCTAGGCGGTGCCGCCCGCCATGGCGGGCAGAATGACGACGTTGTCGCCGTCTTTGACGGCGGTCTCCAGCCCGTTCAGGACCCGCACGTCCTCGTCGTTGAGGTAGACGTTGACGTAGCGGTTGAGCTCGCCGTCCTCGCCGAAGAGCTGGGCCTCGGTGTCGGGGTGGGCGGAGGTCAGAGCCCGCAGCACCTCGCCGACGTTGCCGCCGTCAGCCTCGACCTCGGGCTGCCCGCCGGTTTTGGGGCGCAGGACTGGGGGGATGCGAACGGTGGCCATCGAGCGCTGATCCTATTGCAGCCGACGCCTGTCAGCGGTCCCCGCCGGCTCCGGCGCAGAATGCGTCGTAGTCGGGGAACTGGCCCATCTCGGACTCGGGGATCTGCTCGGCGTTCTCGCCGCAGATCGGGCACTCGGGGTCGCGCCGGACTTTGAGCTCGGTGAAGCGGGTGCCGAGCGCCTCGTAGAGAACCAGGCGGCCAATCAGCGGTTCGCCGGCGCCAAGCACCAGCTTGATCACCTCGTTGGCCTGCAGCGTGCCCATCGTCCCGGCCATCACCCCGAGCACCCCGTTGGCGGAGCAGCTCGGCGCCAGCTCGGCCGGCGGCGGCGTCGGGTAGAGGCAGCGGTAGCAGGGGCCCTCGTAGGGCACGAAGGTCGAGATCTGCCCGTCGAAGCCGAGGATCGAGGCGGAGACGACCGGTTTGCGCAGCCGCACCGAGGCGTCGTTCAGCAGGTAGCGGGTGGGGAAGTTGTCGGCTCCGTCGACGACGATGTCGTAGTCGGCCATGACGTCGAGGATGTTGCTGGCGTCGAGCCGGCCGTTGTGCTCGACGACCTTGACGTCGGGGTTGAGCCCTTCGATGAAGATCCGCGCCGACGCGGTCTTGGCCATCCCGATCCGCTCGGTGTTGTGGATCACCTGGCGCTGCAGGTTGGAGGCGTCGACGACGTCGTCGTCGACCAGGCCGATCGTGCCGACTCCCGCCGCAGCGAGGTAGAGCGCGGTCGGGGCGCCGAGCCCGCCGGCGCCGAGCAGCAGCACCTTCGCGTTCAGCAGCTTCACCTGCCCGTCGACTCCAACCTCGGGCAGCAGCGTGTGGCGCGAGTAGCGCTCGCGCTGCTCCGGAGTCATGCCGTGCGCGGCGATGACCGGCAGCCCCTGCTCCTGCCAGGCGAGGATCCCGCCCGCCATCGAGGCGACGTTCTCGTAGCCCAGCCTCTGCAGCTGCGCGGCGGCGATCGCCGAGCGGTTGCCGGAGCGGCAGTAGAGGATCGTGCGCGCCGACTTGTCGGGCGCGGCGCCGGCGATCTCGTCCCCGAGCAGGCCGGGCGGAACCAGCTTGCCCCCGTCCAGGTGGGCCTCCTGGTACTCGTGCGGCTCGCGGGTATCGACCAGGACGACGTCTCCGCCCTTGATCTCCTCGGCGGCCTCGAAGGGTTCGATCTCCTCGATCGTCTGGACCTGCTCAGTCTCTGCGCCAGTGGCCATGAAGTAAATCCCCTAAATTCGGATCGGCTTTACTTCAAAAAGTATAGCGAGGCCAACTCGCGGTTCCTATTGGTGCTCTGGCGACCAAAAGGAACCACGAGTTGGGGAGGCGGGTGACTAGCCGAGGCTGGGGCGCATCTGGCGGAGCCGTTTGACGCGCTCCTCGATCGGCGGGTGGGTCGAGAAGAGGCCGGCGATGCCGCCGCCCTTGAAGGGCTTGACGATGTAGAGCGGCTCGGCCGCCTGGTTGACCTGCATCGGCATCGCTTCCGCCCCCTGCTCGAGCCGCAGCAGGGCGCTTGCCAGGGACTCCGGGTTGCCGCAGATTTCGGCACCGCCGGCGTCGGCCGCGTACTCGCGCTGGCGCGAGATCGAGAGCTGGATGATCGTCGCGGCGATCGGGGCCAGCAGGACCATCGCCAGCGAGGCGACGAGGCTGAGCGGCGACTCGTCGTCGCTGCCGAACCACATGAACATGTAGGCGAGGTAGGTGATCGCCGCGCCGATCGCCGAGGCGACCGACTGGATCAGGATGTCGCGGTTGCGAACGTGCGCGAGCTCGTGCGCGAGGACGCCGCGGAGCTCGTCCTCGGAGAGCAGTTTGGTGATGCCGCGGGTGACCGCGACCGCCGAGTGCTTCGGGTTGCGACCGGTGGCGAAGGCGTTGGGCTGGTCCTGCGGGATCATGTAGAGGCGCGGCATCGGCAGCCCGGCGCGGGTCGTCAGCTCCCGCACGATCTGGTAGAGCCGCGGGTTCTCCGACTCCTCGATCGGCTGCGCCCGGCTCATTTTCAGCGCCAGTTTGTCGCTGAAGAAGTAGGAGCCGAGGTTGATCAGGAGGGCGATGCCGAGGAAGAGGCCGGCCGTGCTGGGCCCGCCGATCAGGGCGCCGATCAGGACCAGCAGCCCCGATAGGGACGCCAGCAGGATCGTGGTGCGCAGGGTGGCGCCGAAGGTCGATTGCTTGGTGGTGGTCATCGCGTGTTCGCTCCTAGGGGTCGCTTGGTCTGGCGAGTATTGCGAGCGGAGCGGATTTCGACCATAGGGGCCAGCCCCTGTCGTGCCCGGGGGCACCCCCTAGGGGGAACTAGGCTTGGCCGATGACCCTGCTGGCGATCGGGCTGATGCTCGTCGTGATCGCGCTGACCATCAGCCTCCTGCGCCTGCGACAGCGGCTGACCCCGCTGGAGCGCCTGATCGAGGACATGGAGAAGGTCGACCTGAGCCGGCCGGGGCCGTTGCTGCCGGCCTCGATCGACGGTGTCGGGCAGACCGAGGAGGTGGAGCGGATCGAGCTCGCCTTCCTGCGGATGATGCGGCGCCTGGAAGCCGAGCGCCGCCGCGCCGGCTCGGCGGCGCTGCGGGCCCAGGAGGAGGAGCGGACCCGGGTCGCCCGCGACCTCCACGACGAGGTCAACCAGTCGCTGACCGGGCTCTTGCTGCGGTTGGAGGCGGTGCGCGAGGCGGCGCCGCCGGAGCTCGAGCAGGAGCTGGCCGAGACCAAGTCGCTGGCCAACCAGGCAATGCGGGAGCTGCTATCCCTCGCCCGCCAGCTCCGCCCCACCGCGCTCGACGACCTCGGGCTCACCGCCGCCGTCGGCGGCCAGGTCGAGCAGGTCGGCCACGGCGAGATCGAGGCCCTCTTCTCCCCCGAGGGCGACTTCTCCGACCTCTCCGACGATGCCCAGCTCGTCGTCTACCGGGTCGCCCAGGAGGCGCTCTCCAACGCCGCCCGCCACAGCGGCGCCGGCCGGGTCGAGGTGCGGATGCGCCGCCGCGAGGATGGCGGCGTCGTGCTCGAGGTCGCCGACGACGGCCGCGGCTTCGCCTTTGACGAATCCGAGGGCGGTCTCGGGATCGGCGGCATGCGCGAGCGGGCGCTGCTGATCGGCGGCGAGCTGACGATCGAGTCCCGCCCCGGCCGCGGCACCACCGTGCGGCTGGCCCTGCCGGGAGAATCGACCCGATGAGGGTCCTGATCGCCGACGACCACGGCATCGTCCGCTCCGGAATCCGGCTGCTCTTGGAGCGCCAGCCCGACCTCGAGGTCGTGGCCGAGGCCGCCGACGGCGCCGAGGCGCGCGACCTGGCGGTGCGGGAGCGGCCCGACCTGGCGATCCTCGACGTGAAAATGCCGAAGCTGACCGGGCTGCAGGCGACCCGGGAGATCAAGAAGCAGGCGCCGGAGACCGCGGTCCTGATCCTCTCCATGCACGACGACGAGCGCTATCTGTTCGAGGCGCTGAAAGCGGGCGCGTCGGGCTACGTGCTGAAGGCCCAGGCCGACACCGACCTGCTGGCGGCGATCCGCGCGGTCGAGCGCGGCGAGCCGTTCCTCACCCCGGAGGCGCAGCGGACGCTGATCAAGGACGTGCTCGAGCGCGGCTCCAGCGGCGAAGAGGAGCTGACCCCGCGCGAGGAGGAGATCGTCAAGCTGGTCGCCGAGGCGAACACGACCAAGCAGATCGCCGAGGTCCTCCACCTCTCCGAGAAGACGGTCGAGAACCACCGCGCCAACGCGATGCGCAAGCTGGGGATGCGCGATCGGGTCGAGCTCGTCCGCTACGCGATCCGCCGCGGGCTGATCGAGCCCTGAGTGCTCGGGACTGCATAACCGACCGCTTCGGTAGGATTTAGCCGGAGATGTTGTTCTCGACCAAAGCCGAGTACGGAGTGCGCCTGATGGTGGAGCTGGGACGCCAGCCCGGATCGGCGCCGATCTCGCTTTCGAGCGTCGCCGAAGCGGAGAACCTGCCGCTCTCCTATCTCGAGCATCTGGTCGCGAAACTGCGCAAGGCGGATCTCGTCACTTCCACCCGCGGCGCCCACGGCGGCTACCGGCTGGCCAAACCGGCCGACCAGATCACGATGGACGCGGTGGTCGAGGCGCTGGAAGGCCAGATCGCGCCGATGGAGTGCTTCCACGAGACGCCGGAGGGCAAAGTCCTCTGTTCGCACGAGGACGACGGCGACCGCGCCTGCGCGACGAAGCTGCTGTGGACGCGGGTGCAGGGCGGCGTCACCAAGGCGCTCGCCGGCACCACGCTGGCGGAGCTGGTCGAGTTCTCGCAGCCGAGCGACCGCCGCGAGACGGCCGTCGTCGGCGCCGCCTAAACCACTTACCGCAAACCAGAAACGGAGCGAAATTGGCTGAGTTGGAGATACGGAACCTGCACGTGAAGGTCGAGGACAAGCAGATCCTCCGCGGCCTCGACCTCGACGTGGAGAAGGGCAAGGTCCACGCGCTGATGGGTCCCAACGGCTCCGGCAAGTCGACGCTCGCCAACGTGATCATGGGCCACCCGGCGCTCGAGGTGACCGAGGGCTCGATCACCTTCAAGGGCGAGGACATCACCGAGGCCGACCCCGACGTGCGCTCCCAGGCCGGCCTCTTCATGGCCTTCCAGTACCCGGTCGCGATCCCCGGCGTCTCCGTCAGCAAGTACCTGCGGATGATCATCAACGCCCAGCGCGAGGCCCGCGGCGAAGCCCAGATCAAGATCAAAGACTTCGCCAAAACCGCTCAGGCGGCGATGGAGCTGGCGAGTATCCCCAAAGACTTCTCCAGCCGCTACCTCAACGACGGCTTCTCCGGCGGCGAGAAGAAGCGGATGGAGCTGCTGCAGCTGGCGCTGCTAAAGCCCGAGATCGCGGTCCTCGACGAGACCGACTCCGGCCTCGACATCGACGCCCTGCGCACCGTCGCCGAGGGCGTCAACACCTTCGCCGGCCCGGACATGGGCGTCCTGATCATCACCCACTACCAGCGCATCCTGCACATGGTCAAGCCGGACTCCGTCCACGTCATGTTCGAGGGCCGGATCGTCAAAGAGGGCGGCCCGGAGCTGGTCGGCGTGCTCGAGGAGAAGGGCTACGGCTGGATTCGCGAGGAGGTCGGGGCGGGCGCGAGCGCCTAGCCCCCGGGGACATGGAGCCGCTCGGCGCCAAGAGCTCCGCCCCGGTCGCAGCGCTGCCGATCGAGAAGGTCCGCGCCGCCTTCCCGGCGCTCGAGCGCGAGGTCAACGGCAAGCCCGTCGCCTACCTCGACAGCGGCGCCAGCTCGCAGCGGGTGCTGGCATCGATCCAGGCGGTCGACCGCTACGAGCGCCGCCACCACTCCAACGTCCACCGCGGCTCCCACACCCTCTCGGCCGAGGCGACGGACGCTTACGAGGGTGCCCGCGCCACGGTCGCCGACCACATCGGCGCCGGCGACCGCCGCGAGGTCCTCTTCGTCCGCAACGCGACCGAGGCGATCAACCTGGTGGCGCGGGCCTGGGGCGACGCCAACGTCGGCCCCGGCGACCGCATCGTCCTGACCGAGATGGAGCACCACTCCAACATCGTTCCCTGGCAGCAGCTGGCTGAGCGGGTCGGGGCGGAGATCGAGTGGGCCCCGATCGACGAGGAGGGCCTGCTCGACATGGACGCGCTGGCGACGCTGCTGGAGCGCGGCCCCAAGCTCGTCGCCGTCACCCACGTCTCCAATGTGCTCGGTACCGAGAACCCGGTGGCGGAGATCGCCCGCCTCGCGCACGACGCCGGCGCCCTGGTTCTCGTCGACGGCGCCCAGTCGGCGCCGAAGCTGCCGCTCGACATGGCCGAGCTGGGTGCCGACTTCTTCGCGATCACCGGCCACAAGCTCTATGGCCCGACCGGGATCGGCGTCCTCTGGGGCAAGCTCGACCTGCTGCGGGCGATGCCGCCCTTCCTCGGCGGCGGCTCGATGATCCGCAAGGTGACCCGCGAGGGCACGACCTACGCCGACATCCCGGCCCGCTTCGAGGCGGGGACGCCGGCAATCACGCAGGCGATCGGGATGGCCTCGGCGCTGCGCTGGCTCGACTCGCTGGGCATGGAGGCGGTGCGCGAGCACGAGCAGGAGATCGCCGACTACGCCCTCGAGCAGCTGGCCGAGGTGCCGGGCCTACGGATCTTCGGCCCGCCCCGCGGCTCCGGCCGACTCGGCCCGGTCTCCTTCGAGATCGACGGCATCCACGCCCACGACGTCTCCGAGATCCTCGACCGCCACGGCGTCGCCGTCCGCGCCGGCCACCACTGCGCTCAGATCCTCATGGACCGGCTCGGCGTCTCCGCCACCGCCCGCGCCAGCTTCGGCGTCTACACGACCCCCGAGGAGATCGACCGCCTGGTCGAGGGGCTCGAAGACGCGCGTAAGGTGTTTGGTCTCTGATGGACGAGCTCTACCGCGACCAGATCCTCGAGCACTACAAGCGGCCGCACAACTTCGGCCACCTCGACCAGCCCGATCTCGAGTTCGAGGACACCAACCCGTTCTGCGGCGATGAGCAGCACGTGACGATCCGCCTCGACGAGGACGACCGGGTGGCGGAGATCGCCTTCGAGGGCAAAGGCTGCGCGATCTCGACCGCGGCGACCTCGCTGCTGACCGACGAGCTGGCCGGCAAATCGCGCGAGGAGCTGCTGCGGCTGCCGAAGGAGTTCGTGCTGGAGCTGCTGGGGATCGAGATCTCGGCGACGCGGATGAAGTGCGCGATGCTGGGCCTGAAGATCGTCAAGAGCGCCAGCCTCGGCCAGTCCGCCGAATGGGAGGACGAGGGCGAGGCCGGCGACCCCACCGAAGCGGTCGCCGACCTCGGCTGAACCTCGGTTACGGCATGTTCGCCAGCGTCTCCTCGCTCGGCTGCATCACCGCGAAGGCGGCGCCGAACTGGTCGTGGAGGATCGCGAAACGGCCGATCGGGATATCGACCGCCTCGTGGAGAACCCCGCCACCGAGGCCCTTGACCTTCTCCACCGAGCCGTCAGCGTCCTCGACGGTGAAGTAGACGAGCCAGTGCGGCGGTACCTCGGCGGGGATCTCCATGCCGGTCATGTCGAGCATGCCGCCCATCATCTCCTCGCCCCGTTTCCAGATCCGGTAGGTGCCCATCTCCCCCATGTCCTGCTCTTCGACGGTCCAGCCGAAGACGGCGCCGTAGAACTCCTTCGCGGCGGCGACGTCGCGGGTGTGGAGCTCGTTCCAGCTGAAGGCGCCGAACTCGTTGACCAGCTCGGCGCCGGCGAAGGTGCCGGGCTCCCAGATGCCGCAGACGGCGCTAGTCGGGTCGGTGAAGACGGCCATCTTGCCGAGCCCGGCGACGTCGAGCGGCTCGACGATCACCTGGCCGCCGGCATCTTTGACCGTCTCCACGGTCGCGTCCGCGTCGGCGACCGAGACGTAGGTCGACCAGACCGGCGGCTGGCCCTCCTGCTGCAGCGGGGAGACGCCGGCGACGTCCTTGCCGCGCAGTTTCGCCCGCCGGTAGCCGCCGAGCTGAGCCGAGTTCGGCTGCTCGGGGATCTCCCAGCCGAAAAGGTCTTTGTAGAAGCCGATCGTGGCCTCCATGTCCGGGGTGCCGAGTTCGACCCAGCTGGGGGTTCCTGGCACGTAGCTCGTCTTTTCGCTCATTCGTCGCGTCCTCTCCTCGAAGGGGTGTCCTGATGCAGATAAGACCAGACCGGGGCCGGAAAGTCATCGCTCGCCTGTGAACGGAGGCCGGCCGGCCGCTCCCGCTAAAATCCGACCTAGTAAGTAGGATTAAGTCTCATCCCGCACTAGCTACCGCTGGGGAGCAGCCCACCCTCTTGACCGACACCGCTGGAACCACGATCGCCGTATGCCCGGCCGCCGAGCTCGCCTCAGGCGAGATGCGCCTGGTCGAGCACGAGGGCCGCAAGATCGGGGTCTTCAACTGCGAGGGGACGCTGTACGCGATCGAGGACCGCTGCTCCCATGACGACGGCCCGCTGGCCGAGGGCGAATTCGACCCCGCCACCTGCACCGTCGAGTGCCCCCGCCACGGTTCCCTCTTCGACCTCAGCACCGGCAGGCCGAAGACGCTCCCCGCTTTCCAGCCGGTGCAAACGTTCCCGATAGCCATCGAGGACGACACCATCACCCTGGAGGTCGAGTAGACATGGCAACGCCTGAGGTCGTAGCTGAGAAACAAGGGTTGGCCGGCATCAATGCCGACTACAAGGAGAAGTTCGGTTTCCACGACTCGGAGTCCGGCTACGCCTACAAAGCCCCGAAGGGGCTCTCGCGCGAGATCGTCGAATCGATCTCCGATTACAAGGACGAGCCGCAGTGGATGCGCGACTTCCGGCTGAAGTCGCTCGAACACTTCTACTCCCGCCCGACCCCGAAATGGGGCGGCGACCTCGACCAGATCGACTTCGACGACATCCATTACTTCGTGCGCGCCTCGGAGAAGAACAGCCGCGACTGGAGCGAGGTCCCGGAGGACATCAAAAACACCTTCGACCGCCTCGGCATCCCCGAGGCCGAGCGCAAATTCCTCTCCGGCGTCGGCGCCCAGTACGAGTCCGAGGTCGTCTACCACCAGGTCAACGAGAAGCTCGAGGCCCAGGGCGTGATCTTCACCGACATGGACACCGCCCTGCGCGAGCACGAGGATCTGGTGCGCGAGTACTGGGCGACGGTGATCCCGGCCAACGACAACAAACTGGCGGCGCTGAACTCGGCCGTCTGGTCGGGCGGCTCCTTCGTCTACGTCCCGGCCGGGGTCAAGGTCGAGATGCCGCTGCAGGCCTACTTCCGGATCAACACCGAGAACATGGGCCAGTTCGAGCGGACGCTGATCATCTGCGAGGAGGGCGCTGACGTTCACTACATCGAGGGCTGCACGGCGCCGGTCTACTCCAGCGACTCGCTGCACTCCGCGGTGGTCGAGATCGTCGCCAAACCGAGCTCCCGGGTCCGCTACACGACCGTCCAGAACTGGTCGCAGAACGTCTTCAACCTCGTCACCAAGCGGGCGATCGCCCAGGAAAAGGCGACGATGGAGTGGGTCGACTGCAACCTCGGCTCGAAACTGACGATGAAGTACCCGTCGATCTACCTGCTCGGGCCCGAAGCCCACGGCGAGATCCTCTCGATCGCCTTCGCCGGCAACGGCCAGCACCAGGACGCCGGCGGCAAGATCATCCACGCCGCCCCGCGCACCTCGTCCTCGATCTTCTCCAAGTCGATCTCCAAGGACGGCGGCCGCGCCACCTACCGCGGCCTCCTGGAGATCGCCGACGGGGCCAGCGAATCCCGCTCCAAGGTCGTCTGCGACGCGCTGCTGCTGGACGAGGACTCGCGCTCGGACACCTACCCGACGATCCGGATCGACGAGAACGACGCCGACGTCGGCCACGAGGCGACCGTCTCCAAAATCGGCGACGAGCAGCTCTTCTACCTGCAGAGCCGCGGGCTCGACGAGGAGGAGGCCTCGAAGATGATCGTCAACGGCTTCATCGAGCCGGTCACCAAGGAGCTGCCGATGGAGTACGCGGTCGAGCTGAACCGCCTGATCGAGCTGCAGATGGAGGGCTCCATTGGCTGAGTTGATGACCGAACCGAGTTGGCTCGAGGAGAGGCGCCAGCGCGGCGCCTCTCTTGCGGAGAGCCTCCCCCTCCCCGACCAGAAGTCGAAGGGCTGGGAATTCACCGACCTCTCCGGGCTCGACCTCGGCGCCTACGAGGCTGCCGGCGCGGAGCCGGAGGTAAGCGGTGCCGAGGGCGCGACCGTGGTCTCGCTTTCCGAGGCGCTGTCCAGCCACGAGGAGCTGCTGCGCGAGCACCTCGGCTCCCTCGTCGGGATCGAGGACCCCTTCGTCGCCCGCAACGAGGCGGGCTGGCGCGACGGCGTGCTGATCCACGTGCCCCGTGGCGTGCGGCTGAGCGAACCGATCCGGATCGCGCTGCCGCTCGACGCCGATGGCTCGGCACTCAGCTGGCGGACCCTGATCGTGCTCGAGGAGGGCGCCGAAGCGGAGGTCTGGGAGCACTGGTCCTCGCCCGGCGACGAGATCGACGCGCTGCTCAACTCGGTGGTCGAGCTCAGCGTCGGCCAGGCCGCGACCCTGCGCTACGTCAACACCCAGGACATCTCCGAGAAGGCCTGGATCTTCGCCACCCAGCGCGCCCAGGTCGAGCGCGACGGCCGCCTCGACTGGGCCGCCCTCGGCTTCGGCTCGGGCCGCGGCAAGGTGCGAATGGAGACCAAGCTGGCCGGCCCCGGTTCCGAGGCGCGGGTCACCGGCGGCTACGCCGGCGGTCCCGGTCAGCACCTCGACTACGACACCACCCAGGAGCACGCGGCGCCGAACACCGACTCCGACCTCGCCTTCCGCGGCGTCCTCGCCGCCGGCTCCACCGCCGTCTGGCGGGGAATGATCAAGGTCGACCCCGGCGCCCAGCAGACCGACGCCTTCCAGGAGAGCCGCAACCTGCTGCTCTCCCCCGAGGCCCACGCCGACGCGATCCCCGGCCTGGAGATCCTCGCCGACGACGTCCGCTGCACCCACGCCGCGGCGATCGCCCAGGTCGACAAGGAGCAGCTCTTCTACCTGACCTCGCGCGGCCTCGACCCGGCGGGGGCGAAGTCGCTGATCATCGAAGGCTTCCTCGAGTCGCTGGTCGAACGGCTGGCCGTGGGCCCGGTGCGCGACGAGATCTCCGCCGCACTCGAGCGGCGCCTGGCCGAGATCCTCTAGCTGTCCTCGTCTTCGTCGCGGTCCTGCCGCCGCGCCATGATCGCCGAGCGCACGACGCCGGCGATCACGACGAGGACAGGGAGCAGGTAGAGGATCCAGATGGCGTAGTGGCCGGCGTGGGCAACGGGAATCACCCGTTCGACACCGAGAGCAGGTAGAGCCCGAAGCAGGTGAAGGCGACCATCACCGCCAGCATCCAGTACTGGGAGGCGGTGGCGCGGCGGTAGTCGGGCCAGTAGACGAGGGCGCGGTCGTGGGCCAGGGTGAGACCGAGGACGTGGCCGGCGACGAGGGCGCCGACCTGGACGTACCAGATCGCGTTGGCGCTCAAGACCTTGAAGTCGATGCCGCCGGATGCCGTGCCGAAGAGGTCGGTGTGGGCGGTGCCGAGCGGGTCGGAGAGCAGGTAGGTGAACTGCGCCTGCTCTTGAAAGACAAAGAGGCTGAAGTAGTGGGCGACCAGGTAGGCGAGGGCGATCGGGATCAGCGTGTGGGCGAACCCGACCCGCAGCTTGGCGAATGAGGGGGCGCCGGGCACGGTCCGCATCCCGCGCACGCCGAGCAGGTAGACGAGGGCGACGCCGGCGAAGCAGAGCAGCATGAAGATCGTGTCGGTGAGGCGCAGGGCCGTGGTCAGCCCGATGCCGGCGTCGGCGATCCAGTCGAAGACGCTTTCCATCGCGTTCTTGAAAGCGCCCTCCTGGGCGCCGTCGAAGCTGGTGCTGGCGATCGAGGCGATCACGACCGCGACCGAGCCCGGGACGGTCGCCCAGCTGGTCGCGGCCGAGAGTGGGCGGCGCAGGGCCAAGCGGCCCTCGTTGACGCCGAAGCAACCGAGCCGGCCGAACATCCCGAAGTAGACCGAGAAGACCTCCCCCCGCTCGCACCACTTCTCGACCCCGAAGAGGGCCATCATCGCCAGCGTGTAGGCGCTGTAGACGAGGGTGGCGACGCCGGCCGCGTGCGGGTCGAGGCCGACGGCGACGCCGCCGCTGGCGCCGTAGACGACCTCCAGCCAGACGACCGCGAGCAGGCCGATCGCCGCGGGCCAGCGGCCGAGGCGCTCCGGGTAGGCGATGTGGACGGGCCGCTGGCCGGCGATCGCCGTGAAGGCGGCGCCGGCGGCGCGGCCGACCGCGCGCCAGGGATTGAAGGGGCGGAAGATGTCCCCGAGCAGGGCGGAGAAGAAGGGGAAGCCGAGCCAGGTGGTGACTAAGAGGAAGGTGAGGGCGAAATTGCGGTCCGGGGCTTCGGTGCCGCGCAGGCCAGCGTAGACGGCGACGCCGAGCAGGAAGACCCCGACCAGGCCGAAGAGGGCCTGGGCCGGGGCGCTGAGCAGGGTGCGGGAGATCCCCGCTCCGAGCGGGCGCCAGTTGGCCTGCTCGAAGCGGGGTTTACGCCAGCCGGCGGCGAGCGCGAAGAAGGAGACGATCAGGACGATCGACGCCCCCCAGGCGAAGAGCCAGGCCGGTACCGGCAGGTCCTGCCGGGCGGCCAGAGCGTGCGCCAGCGGCAGCCAGCTCATGGGTTGACCCGAAGCTCCGCGATCTGGACCCCGAGGCCCTCCAGCTCGGCCTCGAAGATCCCTTCGATTTCAGCCGGGAAGTCGAATTCGACCGAACCGCCGGCCGGAACCTCCTTGGCGATGTCGTAGCCGTGGACGTGGATCTCTTCCGCCGCGTCGGAGCTGACCTTGAAGCGGATCTGTTCGCCGCTGTCGAATTCGAGCTCCTGGATGCCGCCGACCGGTTCGCCCTTGCGGACGACGATGGTCGGGACCTTTTCGAGCGTGGTGTCGGCGGTGTTCGTCTCGGGCGCGGTGGTCTCGTCGCCGGCCGGGGCAGTTGCGGTCGAGTCGCCGCCGCTGGCAGCAGTGGTGTCGTCGTCTCCCCCGCCGCAGGCGGCTAGAACCAGGGCGGCAACGAGGACGAGCAGCAGGAATGCGGTTTTCGAATGCTTCATCGGTGAATCTCCTCTCGATCGGTCGCGCGCGGCTCGTCGCCCCGGGCTTCGCCGGGCGAATGTCCACGCGCCAAAGGGGACGCTTGGCTACGGCAGGGCGGGCGGAGCGCGACCGGAGAGCGAGAGACCGAGGAGGAGTCCGCCGCCGGGAGCGAAGGAGCGCGGCCGCGCCGGTGCCGGGCGGGCACTCGCCCTTGCGGGACGGGCCATAGCGGCGGCGATGCGCTCGGCGAGGCGAACGATCGCCTCGCAGCCCGGATAGCGCCCGAGCAGCAGCGGAACCACCAGGAACAGCAGCGGAATCGCCGGGAGCAGGAAGGCGCCGAACTCGGTCACGGTAGCCCAGGATACTGTCCGGCCGGTGCGCCCAGGCCGCGACAACATCGCCGCTCCCGACCTGCCCGAGGGGCTGGCCTGGGTCGGCATCGAGCCGGAGTCGATGCCGGCGCTGACCGCCGGTGGGCCCGCGCTCGTCCACTTCATCGAACTCGGGCAGCTGAACAGCGTGCGGACGCTGCCCTACCTGAGCGAGTGGGCGCGCCGCTACCGCGACGCCGGCCTCAGCGTGATCGGCGTACAGGCGCCGCGCTTCCCCTTCGGCGCCGACCCCGAGGCGGTCGCCGCCGGCCTCGAGCGCCTCGGCGTCGAGTTTCCGGTCGCGATCGACGCCGAGCACGAGCTCTGGCACTCCTACGGCTGTAAAGGCTGGCCGAGCCTCTTCCTCTGGAGCCTCGGCGGCTCCCTCGCCTGGACCCACTTCGGCGAGGGCGAATACCTGGCCACCGAGGAGGCGATCCAGGCCGAGCTGCGCGAGATCGACGCCCTGCGCGAGCTGCCGGAGCTGCTGGCGCCGCTGCGCCCGACCGACGGCCCCGGCGCCCGCGTGATGGCGCCGACGCCCGAGATCTTCCCCGGCGGCAGCTGGGAGCGGCCCTGGACCGCCGGCGAGGACGGCGAGGTGCTCGCCCTCGACTACCAGGCGGGCGGCGCCTACGCGACCGTCGAGGGCGAGGGCGAGATCCAGATCGAGCTCGACGGCGAGTGGAGCGAGCCGATCGCCGTCCCCTCCCCCGGCGTGATCGCCCTCGCCGAGCATCCGCGGCATGAGGCGCACTCCCTGGTGATTCGCCCCGCCAAGGGACAAAAGGTGTGGTCGGTCAGCTTCGCGGCCGGCGCGCCTTAGCGGCCGGGATCAGCCGCTCGCGCCCGTCGGGGTAGACGACCAGGATCGCTTTCCCGGCCGCCAGCGCCTTCCTCATTGAGCTGCCGAAGAAAGAGGTGTCGGACGCTATGAAGGTCAACTCGTTCGGGTACTCGATCTTGTCAGCGAGGAGCAACTCGATCATGCGATCGCTGACGATTTCCTGCGCGGGGGTTTCGCCGCGAGCTACCGCTCCCATCGCTCCACCATACCCTCCCAATTGGCTTTGATCTCCTCGATGGCCGCGGGAAGGTCGAGTCGTGCCGACCCGCGGGACGGCAGTAGTTCTCCCGGCTGCTTGACTCCGCGGCGGTACCTATGCCTCTCAGGCTCCGCGTGAGCGTTGTCGTACAGGTAGACAAGATGACGACGGCCTCCCTCCTCAACAGAGAGGGCTGCCGCCCAATCGAGGCCCTTCCGCACATCACGCCTCATTCGCACGCTGAGCCAGACGCTATGGCCGAGTTCCCTGTCGAATCCGCGCTCCTCGTTTCCCACGCCGGCCCAAGGCCTGAGCGCGCCTCACTCTCCCCCACCCGCCGTGTGCAATCGTGGGCCGACCGGAATCCCGCGAAGGAGGAACGATGATCAGCAAGCTCGATTTCGTCGGTGTGCCGTCCACCGACGCCGACCGCACCCGCGCCTTCTACGTCGACACGCTCGGCCTCAAGCCCGACGAGAACTCCCAGTACGAGTTCTGGGTCGGCGAGACCTGCTTCGGGATCTGGGAGCCGGCAAAAATGGGGAGAGAGTTCGCGCCCTCGAAGAACGCCCACCCGGCGCTGCACGTCGACGACGTTGCGGCCACGCGTGCCGAGCTGGAAGCCAAAGGCGTGGAGTTCGATGGCGACACCTTCGACACCGGCGTCTGCCACATGGCGCTCTTCACCGACCCCGACGGCAACGACCTGATGCTGCACAACCGCTACAAGCCCTACGAGGGCTAAGCGCGCGCGGCGACCTCGTCGCGGATCTCCTTCGGGAGCATGAAGCGCACGTCCTCGTGGACGGTGCGCAGCTCCGAGACGTCCTCGGCGCCGCGCTCGCGGAAGAAGGAGACGAGGCTCTCGACCAGCTCCTCCGGGGCGCTGGCGCCGGAGGTGATGCCGACCGTCTCGACTCCCTGCAGCCACTCCTCGTCGACCTGGGTGTGGTTGTCGATCAGGTGCGAGCGGGAACCGTGTTCGCGGGCGACCTCGACCAGGCGGTTGGAGTTGGAGGAGTTGGTCGAGCCGATCACCAGCACCAGCTCGCACTCGCGGGCCAGCTGCTTGACGGCGATCTGGCGGTTGGTCGTCGCGTAACAGATGTCGTCGGACTTGGAGCTGACGATCGCCGGGAACTTGGCCCGCAGGGCGGCGATCACCTCGGCGGTCTCGTCGACCGAGAGCGTGGTCTGGGTGATGAAGGCGACCTTGTCGGGATCCGGCACTTCGAGGCTCTCGACCTCGTCCGCGGTTTCGATCAGGACGATGCTGTCGGGCGCCTCGCCGGTCGTCCCTTCGACCTCCTCGTGGCCGTCGTGGCCGATCATCACGATCGTGTAGCCCTGGGCGGCGAAGCGGCGGGCGGAGACGTGGACCTTGGTCACCAGCGGGCAGGTGGCGTCGATCGTCTGCAGGCCGCGACTGGCGGCGTTCTCGTGCACCGCGGGGGCGACGCCGTGGGCGGAGAAGACGACGATCGCGCCCTCGGGAACCTCGGTCTCCTCCTCGACGAAGATCGCGCCGCGCTTGGCCAGTTCCTCGACCACGTGCTTGTTGTGGACGATCTCCTTGCGCACGTAGACCGGCGCCCCGTGCAGCTCGAGGGCGCGCTCGACCGTCTGCACGGCGCGGTCGACGCCGGCGCAGTAGCCCCTGGGGGCGGCGAGCAGGACGCGCTTGGGCGCGGCGGTGGCGGTGCCGGGCATGACTGCAGGGTAGCGGTGGCGGGATTGCGGCCGGGGTCCCAGACGGCCCCGGGAAGGCCGATGCCGGCTAGCCTTGCTGGATGCCGACCGAGGGACGCCATCTCGACCGCCTGACCGCGCTGGACGCATCGTTCCTCAGCAACGAGAGCTCCTCCAGCCACATGCACATCGGCGGCATCCTCATCTTCGAGGGCCCGCCGCCCCGCTACGTCGACCTGGTCGAGCACGTTCGCGGCCGGCTGAGCCAGGTTCCGCGCTTCCGCCAGCGGCTGGTGGTGCCGCCGCTGGAGGCCGGGCGGCCGCTCTGGGCCGACGACGTCAACTTCAATCTGACCTACCACATCCGCCACACCGCGCTGCCCGAGCCGGGTGGCGAGGCGCAGCTGAAACGGCTCGCCGGGCGGGTCTTCTCGCAGCAGCTGGATCGCTCGAAGCCGCTCTGGGAGCTGTGGCTGGCCCAGGGGTTGGAGGACGACCGCTTCGCGATCCTGACCAAGACCCACCACGCGATGGTCGACGGCGTCTCCGGGGTCGATCTGGGGACGGTGCTGTTCGAACTGGAGCCGGTGCCGGAGCCGGCGGAGGTGACCGACGACTGGGTGCCGCAGAAGGAGCCCGGCACGACCGAGCTGGTCGCGCGCGGGATCAGCGACGCGGTCGCGGCGCCGATCAAGATCGCCGAGCGGGCTGTGGCGGCGGTGCGGCGGCCGGAGACGACCGCGCGCAAGGCGGTCGAGGCGATCGAGGGGCTGACCGAGGTGCTCACCGCCTTCGCCGACCCTGCCCCCGACGTTCCCCTCAACCAGCCGATCGGGCCGCACCGGCGCTACGTCTGGGCGAGCTCGGAGCTGGCGACCTTCAAACGGATCAAGGACGGGCTCGGCGGCACCGTCAACGACGTCGTCCTCGCGGTCGTCACCGGCTCCCTGCGCAGCTGGCTGCACCGCCGCGGCGTTCGCACCGAGGGGCTGGAGCTGCGGGCCCTGGTCCCGGTCTCGATCCGCCACGAGGACGAGCGCGGCAACCTCGGCAACCGGATCGCGCTGATGCGCGGGCCGCTGCCGGTCTACGTCGAGGACCCGGTGCGGCGCCTGCGGGTGATCAGCGACGAGATGGCCGGTCTGAAGCGCTCCAAACAGGCGCTCGGGGCGGAAGTGATCTCCCGCTTCAACGACTTCGCGCCGCCAACGCTGCTGGCCCAGGCCTCGCGGATCAATTTCACCACCCGCCTCTTCAACACGATCGTCACCAACGTGCCGGGGCCGCAGCTGCCGCTCTACGTGCTCGGGCGCGAACTGCAGCAGGTCTACCCGGTCGCCTTCCTGCCGCCCAACCACGCCCTCGCGGTGGCGATCATGAGCTACAACGGCAAAGTCGGCTTCGGGCTGCTCGCCGACTACGACTCGATGGAGGACATCGAATCGCTGGCGGCCGGGATCAACGAATCGCTGGCCGAGCTCGAGGCCGCCGCCAGCGCCAGCACCGCCGCGGCGTAGGGTCGAGTTCCTCCCGCATAGCGGGACTAAGTCGCCCCAGGCGACGGGCACGCCTCTCTAGGCTTCAGGCATGGCGCTTCTAGTGATCCTCTTCATCGTCGTCCCGATCGCCGAGCTCTACGTGATCATCCAGGTCGGCCAGCAGATCGGCCTCTGGCCGACCCTCTTCTTGCTCCTCGCCGACGCGATCCTCGGCTCGATGCTGCTCAAACACCAGGGCCGCAGCGCCTGGCGCCGCTTCAACGAAGCCCTCGCGAGCGGCAAATTCCCCGGCAAGGAGGTCGCCGACGGCGCCCTGATCATCGTCGGCGGCACCCTGCTCCTGACCCCCGGCTTCCTCACCGACATCGCCGGCCTGATCCTCCTGATCCCCCCGACCAGAGCGATGGTGCGCGCCGGCCTGCGCCGCTTCGCGATCGGCCGGGTGACCGTGTTCGGCTTCCCCGGAGCCGGCCGCGGCGGCTTCGGCTCAGGCCCCGGCGGCCCCTTCGGACCCGCCGGCCCGCAAGGCGGCCCCGACGACCAGCGAGGCCGCCGCGACTACGACTTCGACGCCACCGCCGAAGAGATGCCGACCAACGGCAACGGCGAGCGCCAGCTCCCCCGCACCGACGCCGACTGAGCAACCCCGGTCAGTTGGGGACGGGGATCGTGCCGGTGAGGTGGTCCAGTGCGACGTTGGCGTGCATCCGCACGCCGGTTTCCAGCACGGAGTCGTCGGCGTAGAAGTGGGGGTTGTGGTTCATCGCGATGCCGCGGCCTCCGGGGATCGGAGCCATCGAGCCGTCAGGGCGCAATTCGACGTCCTGGGCGCCGAGCTGGAGATAGGCGCCGCCGTACTTGTTGACAAAGACCGAGACGTCGTCGTAGCCGAGGCCGGGCGGCGCTTTGACCAAGTGGTCGTGGCCGACGACATGCTCCAGGGTGGGCAGGATCGCGTCGATCCACGGCTGGGTGTTGTGGACGGCGGGAACGGGCTGCAGGAACTCGACGTCCGCCGTCGCGCCGTATGCCTGGGCGACGTGCTCGGCGGTGCGCTTCACGCGTTCGCGGGCGACCTCCATGTCGGCCTCGACCGTGCACCGGATCGTGCCGAGCAGCTGGACCGACTCGCCGACGACGTTGAAGCGGCCCACGTCCTCCACGTGGCCGATGGTGATCGCGAGCGGGTCGTAGCCGGGGAGCTGGCGGTAGACCTGGCCCATCGCGACGATGATGTCGGCGGCCGGCGGCAGCGGGTCGATCCCCTCCCACGGGGTCGAGCCGTGGACGCCCTTGCCGTGCACGGTGATCCGGATGAGGACCGAAGCGCCGTACTGGTTTCCGGCGAGATAGGCGACGACGCCCTTCGGGTAGGGCGTCACGTGCATGCCGAAGACCATCGTCGGCGCCGGGTCGGAGAGCGCACCCTCGGCCTCCATCTCCCGCGCCCCGCCTTCCTCGTCGATCGGCGGCCCCTCCTCGGCGGGCTGGAAGACGAACAGCACGGTCCCGGGCAGCTCGTCGCGAGCCTGGGCGAGGACGCTGGCGGCGCCCATCAGCATCGCGGTGTGGCAGTCGTGCCCGCACGCGTGCGCAACCGGGTACGGCCCACCGGGATAGTCGTCGTCGATGACGGTCGAGGAGAAGTCCTCCCCCGATTCCTCTTTGATCGGCAGCGCGTCGATGTCCGCCCGCAGGGCGACCACGCGGTCACCGTCCCGTCCACCGCGCAGCACGCCGACGACTCCGTGGCCAGCGATGTCGGTGCGGACCTCGTCGAGCTTCAGTGCCCGCAGGTGGTCGGCCACCATCTGCGCCGTCGCGGTCTCCCGGTTAGAGAGCTCCGGGTGGCTGTGCAGGTGGTGGCGCCAGGCGACGACCTGCTCGCCGATCTCCGCCGCAGCCTGGTCGAAGCGGGCATGAAGGTCGTGCGGCGGGACCTTCTCGCCGGTCGGCTCGTGCGAAGCGAACCGCTCCTTGCCCGTCAGGGCGATGCAGGCCATCGGAACCTCCAAGATGGATGCCTGAATCGACTGTAGGACCGCGTGACGCGTTTCGCAAGCGGATCGGGCCTGCCGCCCCGAAACCGTGCCTAGAAGCCGAGCGCGAACTTGGCGTCGTCGGTCATCATTTCGGGCGCTTCGCTGGCAACTGCCCTGCATTTGGGCCCTTTTTCAGTCTCATGGGGACATCCTTGGGGACGCAGTCACTCGCAACGACCCTAGGTCCCTCTCTATTCACTTGGAGTCAAATAGGCGCGAAGTGCAGGGCCGGTGAGGGGAACTCCCGAGCGCCCGGGCAATCGACCGTCAAGTCTCCGCTCCACCGCTGTTGTATCCGCTCTAATCGGTGGCGGGCTGGCGCATCACTGACGCATCGACGCGGGCCCGGAAACGCCACTGAACCCGATGCTTGATCAGTATTCCTTCTTCCCGGCCAACGCCTCGTTGCGGAATGAAAGCTTCCACCGCCCATTGCCGTACCAGATGTTTTCCCTCTCCTTGAGATCCACAATCTCCCACGCTTCGGTTTTCCCGAGCTTTGCTTCGGTCGCCGCTATTGAGGTCCCCAAGGGCAATTCGCGAATCTTGCGGTCGAGAGCAGCGAAGGGTCGGCCGGGTGGCCAGTACCCCGCCTTGTAGAAGCGTTGGCGGATGATCAGGTTGGGGTCGAAGACCAACAGCCAAAGTCTGTAAAGGACACGAACGTCACCTTCTGCGAGCTCCGTGACGTCCCGAGGAGGGCCAAGGCGCTGTTCGACCTCTGCAATCGACATGCCCCGAGGGAGCCGAGGGATCACGCGATCCAGCTTGGCGATATCGGCTATATCCGAAGCAGCCACCCGGCTTTGACCGCAGGCCAAGCTGCCCCCGAGCACAACCGCGAGACAAAGGCAGATGGCGGCGGTCTTCGCTGGTCTCACTAGAGACAAAACTCCTGCGCCTTCACGGTCAAGGTTTGTACGTCGCCCACTTCAACGCCCCGAGGAGAATCGCCCCAACGGCGCAGTCCGGAAGCCACTTCCGAATGTTCCGGTGCCTGCCGATCATTCCGAGGCAAGAGCCTAGTCCTCAGTGTCGCCCGAAATCAAACTTGACCGACTACCAAGACGGGATGCTTTATCTCTCGCGGGCGGCGATGGAACCGCTCGTGCAAGTTCCGGCCGTAGGGACAGCCGTGGGGACGGCATGGGGACAGAACTGACCCCCTCTGACCCCCGAAACCGTGCCTAGAAGCCGAGGGCGAACTTGGCGTCGTCGGTCATCATTTCGGGTGACCAGGCGGGGTCGAAGACCATCTTCGGGTGGACCGCGGTGACGCCGGGGAGATCGCCGACGAACTCCTTCATCTGTTCGGAGACCTGGGGGCCGATCGGGCAGGCCGGGGTGGTCAGGGTGAAGGTGACGTAGACGTCTTCCTTCTCGATCGCGACGTCGTAGACGAGGCCGAGGGAGACGAAGTCGAGACCCAGCTCGGGGTCGATGACCTCCTCCAGCGCCTCGTAGACGTCTTCCTCGGTCAGGGTTTCGTCGTGCTCTGCGGGGGCTGCTGCGTTCTCGTCGGGCATCGCCCAATGGTAGCCGGGCGGGCGGCTCAGCCCGGCGACAGGGGCTCTGGTGGGGGCTCGTTGGTGGCCGGCGCCAGCTGCAGCTGGTACCAGCCGACGTCGTGCCAGGCGCCGCGCTTCCACCCGATCCCGCGGCTGACGCCGATCTGGGCGAAGCCGAGGCGCTCGTGCAGGGCGACGCTGGCGGGGTTGGGCAGGGTGATGCCGGCGCAGGCGATGCGCAGGCGCTGGGCGCGGAGGCGCTCGAATAGCGCCTCGTAGAGCGCCCGGCCGATGCCCTGGCCGTGGTGCGCGACGGCGACGTAGACGGAGACGTCGGCCGCCCAACGGTAGGCCCACCGCTGCTTGTGCGGGCAGGCATAGGCGTAGCCGACCACCTCTCCCCCGCGCTCGGCGACCAGCCAGGGGTGGGTGGCGGCGGTGCGCTCGATCCTGGCCGCGAGCTCGGCGGCGTCCGGAGCCCGCTCCTCGAAGGAGACGACGCTGCCCTCGACGTGGGGCGCATAGATCGCCGCGCAGGCAGCGGCGTCGGCCTTCGGGTCGGCGCTGCGGATGGTGACCGCGTCCATCGCGACAATCTAGCCCGCGCCGCACGGGCGCGTTTGGCGTCATAGGCTGCGCCCCGATGAGCGGCTCCGGACAGGTTCTGCGACGGTCGATCGGGATCGTCTTCTCCGACGGCGGCCTGCTGGCGCTGACCGCCGACCTGCCCGAGGGCGCCGACGGCTTCGGCGAGGAGGAGGTCGACGCGGTCCTCTGCGATCCCGACGCCGCCCCAGTCGCCTTCGACGAAGCGCTGCTCTCGACCGAGTACGGCGAGGACGGCGTGCAGCGGCGCGCCACCCTGGAGCTTTGGCCCGACGCCGATGAATCGCGGCCGCTGCGCGGCGCCGGGACCCTGATCAGCTCGATCGCGCTCGAGCGCGGAGGCATGCGCTCGGAGATCGCCTTCTTCCGCTGGTCGGTAGAGGGCCGCGAGGGCCTCGGCCACTACGAGGTGGCCCGGGCCGATGACTGAGATCCGCGCGGTCATCTCCGACTTCGGCGGCGTCCTCACCACTCCGCTGCTGGGCTCCTTCCTTGCCCTTCAGGACGAGATCGGGATCTCGCCCGAGGACTTCGGCAAATCGATGCGGGAGATGACGGCGAGCGGTGCCGAGAACCCGCTCTACGCGATGGAGCGCGGCGAGATCACCGAGGAGGCCTTCCTCGAGAAACTCGCCGACGGGCTCGAGCCGATCCTCGGCCACCGCCCCCACATGCACCGCTTCCGCGAGCTCTTCATCGGCACCCTCCGCCCCAATGAGGAGATGATCGAGCTGATGCGGGAGCTGAAGGCCGAAGGGCTGCGGATGGCGATGCTGACCAACAACGTGCGCGAGTGGGAGCCGCTGTGGCGGGCGATGCTCCCGGTCGACGAGATCTTCGAGACCGTGATCGACTCCGCCTTCGTCGGCTGCCGCAAGCCGGAACCGCGGATCTACGAGCTGACCCTGGAGCGAATCGGCGTGCCCGCCGAGGCCTGCATCTTCATCGACGACATCGAGGTCAACTGCGAGGGCGGCCGCGCCGCCGGCATGACCGCCGTCCACTTCCAGGACACCGCGCAAGCGACCGCCGAGATCCGCGCGGCGCTGGGCGAGCGACCGGCGGACGCCGGCGCGCTCTAGTTGTCGCTGCCCGCTCTATCCCAGACGTAGAGCTCGACCGCCTCGACGGCGAGGGCCATCAGGCGGGGCGGGGACAGCAGCTCGAGGACTAGCTCCAGCGCGTCCTCCTCGGTGACGCCGGCGTCGACGGCCTCCTCGCCACGGAAGCCGGCGGCGAGCTTGAGGGCCTCGCGGCGGTTTTCGCCGAGCGAGCCGAAGGCGCCCATCAGGAAGTCGCGGTTGGGGACCGGGTGACCGACCTCGAGCGAGCCGTGCCAGGCGGCGAGCATCGAGAGGTCGTGCTCGTCGAGCTCTGAGATCGCCTTCGCGTAGTGGACCTCGAGCTCGGTGTCGGGGATCTCGTCGACCCAGGCGCGGACCGCCTCGCCGAGCAGCTGGCGACGGGCCTCACGGCCGATCGAGTCGGCGATTGCGCGAACGGCGTCGGCGGGGTCTACGAAGCAGAGGGACATCGGCTGAACCGCAATCTAGAGGGGCCGGAAGACGTCAAAACGGGGCCGGTACGCCGCAGTTTGCGGGGTCGCGGGCGGGTAGCTCGCGCAGGCGTGCGCCGCCACCGTCCATAGGGTGGGTGGGTGCCTCTGAAGCTGATCCACGGACCGCCCAACTCGGGCAAGGCGGGGCTTGTGCGGCGCCTTTTCGCGGACTCGCTGGCGCAGGATCCGATCCTCGTCGTGCCCACCCTGGACGACGTCTTCTCCTTCGAGCGCGAGCTCTGCGAAGGGGGTGCCGTGCTGGGCGGCTCGGCGATGACCTTCGGAGCGCTGTTCCGCACCGTCGCCACGGCTGCGGGGGCGCCGCCCGGGGCCGAGCTCTCGCCGGCGCAGCGCCTGCGCGCGGTTGCGGTCGGGATCGAGGCCCGCGGGGGCCGGCTCGGGCCGCTGCGGCGCTCGGCCTCCCGCCCCGGCTTCGCCGCCGCCTTCGAGCGGCTGCTGGACGAGCTGCAGGGGGCCGGGGTCGAGCCGGCCGACGTCGAGGCCAGCGCCGCCACCCTGGAGGGCTCCGCCTACCTCGCCGACGTCGCCGCTCTCTTCGCCGGCTACGCCGAGGCGCGCCAGCGCAGCCGCCGCGTCGACTCCCACGGGATCGCCCGCGGGGCGATCCGGCTGCTGCGCGAGGACGGCTCCTTCTGGGACGAGCGGCCGGTCTTCCTATATGGACTCGACGACCTCACCCCGAACCAGCTCGAGCTGGTCGAGGTGCTGGCCGCTCGCACCGAGGTCACTGTGGCGCTGCCGTTCGAGGCCGGGAGCGCCGCCCTGGCCGCCCGCGCCGGCCTGCTGGAGCGCCTGCGCGAGCGGATCGGCGTCGCCGAGGAGGTCGAGACCGAGGCCGAGCCGGCGAACACCGAGAACGCGCTGCTCTACGGACTCGCCCGCGGCTTCGGGGCGCCGGCGGCGGAGCCCCTGCCGGCAGCCGAGGGACTGACGCTGCTGCGCTCGGCCGGGGCGCGCGGCGAGGCAGAGGCGGTCGCGCTCGAGGTCTCGCGCCTCGTCCACGGCGGCGCCGACCCGGCGCAGATCGCAATCGCCCTGCGCGACCCGGGCCGGCGCGGGCCGGAGATCGCCGCGGCGCTGGAGGCCAACGGCGTCGCCACCGCGCTGGAGGCGGAGCTGCCGGTGGCCGGGACCGCGGTCGGCGGCGCCCTGCTGGCGCTGCTTGAGGCCGAGTTCGGCTCTGGGGGAGCGGCTGACTTCCTGCGCTACCTGCGCGGGCCCTCGGGCTTCTCCCCCGGCCGCGTCGACTGGCTGGAGCGCTCGCTGCGGCGGGGGCGGGTCGAGGACGCGGCGACGGCGCTGCTGCTCTGGCAGGGAGAGGACGGCGAGCCACCGCGCGACCTGCTCCGCCTGCGCGAGGCCGCCGAGCGCTCCGGCGCGGCGCTGGCGGCCGAGGTCGGGCGACTGGCGGCGACGATGGCGGCGCGGCCGCTGCGCGGCGAGGACGACGGACCGCTGCCAGGGCGCGGCGACGGCCTCGAGCTGCGGGCCGCGGGCGAGATCGCCGCGGCGCTGGCCGAGCTCGGCCCGCTGGCGCCGGGCGCGGCGGACCTGGCGCCGACGATCGCCGAGCTGCGCTTCCGAATCTGGTCGGGGCCGGTCGAGGGACGGGTGCGGATCGCCAGCCCCTACCGGCTCCGGGCCGGGCGCTTCGACCACGTCTTCGTCGCCTCCCTGCAGGACGGCGAGTTCCCGCGCCGCGACCGCGGCGGCGACCCCTTCCTCTCCGAGGCCCAGCGGGTCTCGCTCGGGCTCGACCCCCGCCGCGACACCGAGGCCGAGGAGCGCTACCTGTTCGCGGTCTGCCTCGCCCTCCCCCGCCGCCGTCTTTGGCTCTCCTACCGCGACAGCGACGAGAACGGCGCCGCCGAGGCTCGCTCGCCGCTGCTCGACGAGGTGCGGGCGCTGCTGGCGCCGCCGCCCGACGGGACCATCCCCGATCCGGTCGAGGAGGAGCTCACCCGCGGCCGGGACCTGGCCGAGGTCGTCTACCCGCTGGCCGAGGCGCCCTCCGAGAACGAGCTCGCCCGCGCCCTCGCCAGCCACGGCGCCGAGGCCGACGCGGCCAGCCTGCTCGCCGCCGCCGGCGTCGGGGGCGAGACGGGGCAGCGGCTGCTGGCGCGGATCGAGGCGGCGCGGCGGGCCGAGGCCGCCGCCCGCGCGCCCGGTCCCCTGACCAACCCCGAGGTGCTGGCCTCGCTGGAGGCCGTCGGCGCGTACGGCGGCACCACGCTGGAGGAGTTCGACCTCTGCTCCTACCGCTGGTTCGCCGGCCACGAGCTGCGCCCGCAGCCGCTCGACCCGCCACCGGACCCGCTACTGCAGGGTGGCCTGATGCACGCCGCGCTCGACCGCCTCTACCGCGAGCGACCCGGCGGCGACGCCCTCCCCCGCCCTGGCTCCCTCCCCGCCTGGATCGCTCGCGGGCGCGAGGTCGTGGCCGAGATCGCCGCCGAGCGCGAGCTCGGCGAGCACCCGGCGGAGCGGGCGATGGCGCGCCGGGTCGAGCGCCTGCTGGAGCGCTTCCTCGCCGAGGAGGCGGAGCGCCAGACCGGCGGCTTCGAGCCCTGGCTGCTGGAGGCCGCCTTCGGCGAGCACGAGGACAGCGAGCGGCCGGTCCTGGATCTCGACGGGTGGGGCCTGCACGGCGCCGTCGACCGCGTCGACCGCTCGCCCGACGGCCGCACCGTCGTGATCGACTACAAGCTGGCCGGCGCCGTCACCCCGCTCGAGAAGTTCGAGGAGCGGGCAAAGCTGCAGCTGCCGCTCTACCTGCTGGCCGTCGCCGAGCACTGGGGCGGCGAGCCGGTCGGCGGCCTCTACTACCCGCTGCGCGGGACCTCGGTGCGCCGCCCGCGCGGGGCGATCGCCGCCGAGGCTGCGCCCGAGCTCGGCTACAGCCTCTACGACCGCGACGTGGTCGACGAGGAGGGCATGGAGCAGCTGCTGGAGGAGACGCGGCGGCGGGCGCGGGAGATCGTCGCCCGCATCCGCGGCGGCGAGATCCGCCGCGACCCCGGCCCGCGCCGCGGCCTGCGCGGCCACGACGTCTGCCCCGCCTTCTGCACCTTCGCGCCGATCTGCCGCCGCGACCGCGCCCCGCAGTACGAGGAGGACGTGGAGGTCGAGGAGCGATGAGCGAGCGCACCCCGACCCCGGAGCAGGCGGCAGCGATCAAGGTCAGCGGCCGCGACGTCCTGCTCGAGGCCGGCGCCGGCACCGGCAAGACCGGGGTAATGGTCGACCGCTACTGCCGCCTCGTCTGCGACGCCGGCGTCGCCCCCGACGCGATCCTCGCCTTCACCTTCACCGACAAGGCCGCAGCCGAGCTGCGGCAGCGGATCCGGGCCGAGCTGTCGCGGCGGGCCGAGCTTGGGGACGAGCGCGCCGCGGCGCTGCTGCCGGCGATCGGCGGCGCCTGGGTGACGACGATCCACGGCTTCTGCAACCGGCTGCTGGGCGCGCACCCGGTGGCGGCCGGGATCGACCCCGGCTTCCGCGTCCTCGACACCCCGGAGACGACCCGGGCCGCCCGCGAGGCCTTCGACGAGGCGCTGCGCGAGTTTCTCGCCGCCAGCGGCGAGGGGCGCGAGGAACTGGTGGCCACGTTCGAGATCGAGGGCCTGCGGGCGCTCGTCACCGGCGTCCACGCCGAGCTGCGCAGCCGCGGCGAAGCCGAGCCGCAGCTGCCGGAGCCGCCGCCCTCCGACCCCGAGGGGGCGATCCAGACCGCCGCCGAGGCGGCCGCGGCGGCGCTGGAGGAGTGCGGTCCCAAAGACAGCAAGCGCGAGCTGCTGGAGCGGGCGCTGGCGCGGCTGCAGGCGCCAGGACCGCCGCCGGGGCTGGACGAGATCCGGGCGCTGTGGACCACGAGCAAGGCGAAACCGGTCGCCGCCTACCGCGAGGCGATCGAAGCCGCCGCCGCGCGCACCGCCGAGGCGGGCGAGGGCGGCGAGGCCTACCGCAACCTGGCAGCGCTGCTGGAGCTGTTCTCCGAGCGCTTCGAGCGGGCCAAGGAACGCCGCGCCGGAGTCGACTTCGAGGACCTGCAGATCCTCGCCGCGCGGCTGCTGGAGCGGGCGGAGATCGGCGAGGCCTACCGCGGTCGCTTCAGCCACCTCCTGGTCGACGAGTTCCAGGACACCAACCGCCTGCAGCTGCGGCTGGTCGAGGCGCTGCATGGCCCCCGCAGCGAGCTGGTCGTGGTCGGCGACGAGCTGCAATCGATCTACGGCTTCCGCCACGCCGACCTCGACGTCTTCCGCCGCCAGCGGGACGAGATCGAGGCGCGGCCGGACGCCGAGCTGATGGAGCTGAGCGGCAACTTCCGGTCGCGCCCCGAGCTGATCGGCGCGGTCAACCTGCTCGGCGGCGAGCTGCTCGGCGGCCGCTACCGGCCACTGCGGGTCGGCGCGCCGCCGCCCGAGGGGCCGCCGCCCGGCGAGGGCCCCCCGGTCGAGCTGCTGCTGACCGCGCGCGACGGCTGGGACGAGGAGGAGATCCGGCTCGACCCGGCGATCGACGGCGCCACCCCGCTCAACTGCCTGGCCGAGGCCCGCGCCCTCGCCGCCCGCCTGCGCGAGCTCGCCGACGCCGGGGTCAACCGTGGCGAGATGGTGGTGGTGCTGCGCGCCTTCACCCACCTCGACGCATACGAGGACTCGCTGGAGCGCGCCGGCCTGCGCCCCTACGTGGTCGGGGGCCGCGGCTACTGGTCCCAGCAGCAGGTCGCCGACGTCTGCGCGCTGCTGGCGACGATCGCCAACCCGCTCGACGATCAGGCCCTGTTCGGCGCCCTCGCCTCCCCCGCCTGCGGCGCCGCCCCGGACACGCTCTGGCTGCTGCGCCGGGCGGCCGGGAGCCGGCGCCACGTCTGGCCGGCGCTGGAGCGGGCGGCCGGGCTGGGAGAGTCGGAGCTGGAGGCGCCGGAGCGGCTGGAGCAGATCCCGGAGCCGGAGCTGGCGCTGCTGCGCGAGTTCGGGACGCGACTGGCGACGCTGCGCGAGCGGGCGCCGCGCCTGCCGCTGGCGGCGCTGATCGAGGAAACGATCACGGTCACCGGCTACGACCTCGCGGTGCTGATGCGCTCGGCCGGCGAGGCGCGGCTGGCCAACGTCCGCAAGCTGACCCGGCTCGCGGCCGAGTTCGAGGCGCGCGAGGGCCGCGACCTGCGCGGCCTGCTCGACTTCCTCGCCGCGCGGGCCGAGAGCGACGCCGAGGCGCAGGCGGCGACCGCGGCCGAGGGCCACGACGGGGTGCGGATCATGACCGTCCACAACGCCAAGGGCCTGGAGTTCGACGTCGTCGCCGTCCCCGACCTCTCGCGCAGCCTGCTGGCCGGGGCGCGGCCGCCGCTCCTGACCCTCGGCCGCGAGCGCCCGCCGCGGGTGGGCATGCAGCTGCGCCGGCTCGGCAGCGGCAGCGTCAACCTCTACGACTACGCCGAGCTGCTCGAGGAGGCCAAGGGACGCGACTCCGAAGAGGGCCTGCGCCTCTTCCACGTCGCCGCGACCCGCGCCCGCGAGCGGCTGATCCTCAGCGGCGTCGTCAAGCCGGAACCGGGCAAGGAGACAAAGCCCGGAACGCCGGTAATCGAGCGCATCGTCGACGCGCTCGGTGTGGGACGCGAGGAGGACTCGACCGTGGCGGTGCCGGCACCCGAGCCCCGCCCCGGCCTGGAGGCGAGCTTCCCGCCCTCGGAGATCGCCGTCCGCGTCAACCTGCCGAGCCCGGAGCGAGCCGCTGAACTGCGAACTCTGCGCCGCGACGCCGCCGCCGAACGCGACCTCGGCGAGGGCCCGCCGCCCCTGGTCGAGCGCCGCCCCCCGGTCGTCCCCAGCCGCCCCCTCTCCTACACCGCGATCTCCGCCTACGAGGAATGCCCGTACCGCTTCTACATGGAGCGAGTCCTCGACCTCCCCGCTTCAGGTCGTAGTTCGTCCCGGTATGCGGGACAAAGTACGACCGCAACTGGGGGCGCGGACACGCCGACGCCCTCGGCCCGCGAGGAGCGCTCCGCCTTCGGCGCAGCAGTGCACGCCCTGCTGGAGTGGAGCGCAGCAAACGAATGGCGTGAGCCCTCGGAGGAGCTCGCGACCCACCACGCCGCCGCGGCCGGAGTCGACCCCGACGCCGGCCTCCTCACCCCCGTCCGCGGCTGGCTCAGCTCCGACCTACGCCAGCAACTGGCCACCGCGACCCGAACCCGAGCCGAGGTCCCAATCCTCCTAGCCGCCGGCGGCACCATCCTCCGCGGCTCGATCGACCTCCTAATCGAGCGCCCCGACGCCCCGCCCCTGGTAATCGACTACAAGACCGACCGCCTCAACAACTCCGACCCCGCCACCCACGCCGCCCGCTACGAAATCCAACGCGCCATCTACGCCATCGCCACTGCCGAGTCGCTCGGCGCTTCCGAAGTAGAAGTCGCCTACGTCTTCCTAGAGCAGCCCGACAACCCCGCCATCACCTGCCTCGACCCCGCCGCCATGTCAGCCGGCCGCACCCGCCTGGAGCAGACCATCGCCCGTATCGCCCAAGGCAATTTCCCGGTCGCGAGCCCAGACACCCGCACCTGGTCCCTCTGCCGAGGCTGCCCCGCCCTAGGCCGCCTGTGCTCCGGCCCCGAGCCCGAGGGGGAGGGGTGAAGCGTCCTGTACTTTTTTTTGGCAACTAGGTAGTCAGAGCACGTACGGCGAGCGTGCAGGGCGTCGGGCGCGCACGGCCCTGCTCGTCCTCGCCGATAGGGTGCGACACTCGCGTACCAATGGACCTGAACGCCCGCAAGGATCACTTCAGTCGCGCAGTTGTGCGCGCCGTCGCCGCTGCTGCCGGCGTGGGGGCCACTGTGCCGGAGTTCGACCAGAACAGCGAAGACATCAACTTTGCGGCCCCCGATGAGCCGGAGGGGCCGGGCGCCAAGCTGGACGTGCAGCTCAAGTGCTCTCAGAACATCAACCCCAACGGCGACGCGTTCCCGTTCGACCTAGAAGTCAAGAACTACAACGCCCTTCGGCATCCAGCGGACAAGCTCTACGTCCCCCGCCTCCTGGTCGTCGTTCACGTGCCACCCGACCCAGACGACTGGTTTAAATGCGACCCTGACAGGATCGTTATGCAGCGCTGCGCGTATTGGGTCAATCTCGCTGGGAGAGCTGCGACCGACAACGAAAAGACGATCCGAATCGATGTTCCGACGGCGCAGGTCTTCGACCCCGCCGCACTACGTGCCAACCTGCAACGGCCGGGAGAGGCATTGTGAGCGTCCCCGAGCGCCTGAGCCAGTACCTCGATCCGAACTCGATTGAGGTCTACCTGATGGCCCATGAATGGGAGGCCAAGACCCGGAACCGGCTTTTCTCGACTTGGTGCCGCCCTGGTCAGAACGATTCTTCAGCGTTCCTCTTCGTCCCGCTCTCTCCAGGGCCGGCGGACTACGAAGACCGACTACGAGAGCTAGTACTCGGGATCGCCGCCGTTGAGGAGCGAAATATAGATGCGGTCGTCACCAATCTCCGATACGCGACGGCTGACCTGATCCGGATTGGTCTCGTCAGCCCACGCGTTGGACCGGGTGAGCTTCCAATCGAGGATGGCCGAAACCTGTTCGACGGGGCTCGCGATCTAATGCTGTGGGCGGCCTGCGCGGCTGTTCAGCCGCGGGCTTCATTCGGCCCAAGGGTCCCTGCGGCGGCCAGGGATTACTTAGAGGGCGTGCGTCTTGGGCAGACTGAAAAAGGGAGTTACGTAGTCACGGTGATTTCTGACGTAGCCCCCCCAGAGCAGCAGGCGCTCGTCCCGGACGACGACATACAGTTCGATACCCCATTTGAGCGCAGGGTGACCTCTCGCTTGATGGAATCATTGAGCGCGACCCAGTCCGCCGCCAGGCTGGTCGTGGACGAGCAGGCAGACATCGCGGAGACCTTTGAGGCGGTTGTGGAGCGGGGGGTCAGTGCCAATCTCTGTGCTGCCATCGCGAAAATGGCAGAGGAACAGGCTGGTTCGCAAGTCGAGGTGCGCATGAGTTGGGCGTCTTCGCGCCCTCCGGTTGCCACCGAGCTTCCCCCTGCCGTTACGTTCCCCCCAAGCTCGCTTCCCGTCCTGTCGGATGCACACAGCGCTCTTCGCCAGTTGGGGCCCTTTGAGGATGTTGTGGTCGAGGGTTACGTCATCCGACTCAACCGCGGGAAAGACGAGGCGGCAATCGGATCGATCGTTATCGACGGAGACGCGCGTGGAGAGAGGCGCAACATCCACGTTGAGCTTCCTGATGCCCAGTACCACCTTGCGGTTGAAGCTCACGACGATCGATACCCGGTTCGCGTCATCGGAACGCTGGCCAAGAGGGGCAGGTATTGGGTTCTAAGCGACCCTGGGCAGCTCCGCCTGGAGGGCAAAGGCCCCGAGGAGTAAAACCCCCGCCGTCCGTGTGGCGCCGCTGGCCCTCGAACGTCCGCACGCGACCACGAAAAAAGCGAAACCCTCCCTCTCGGGCTCGGGGCCTCAGGCTGGAGGCTCACCCGACGTATCCAGCTTCGCCGCCAACTCATCCAGCCGCAGCTCCTTCAACCCCTCGCCCACCGCATCCAACTCCCCCGCGCAGTACCCAACCAGCTCTTTCCCCTCCCGGCAAAGCTCAAGCGTCTCGCGCAACCCCGCCTGCCCCGAATCAAGCCGGTCGATGATCTCCTCCAGCCGCTCCACCGCGGCCTCGTAACTGTCAGGTCTCTCGCTCAATCTCCCCCTCGATCTCGGCCCGCACCCGGCCGTCGGCGAAGCGCAGTCTTACCGCTCCGGCGGCGGCCGCGGCGCTCGCCGTAGTCACCGGCTCCCCCTCGACCGACTCGGCCAGGGCGTAGCCGCGCTCCAGGGTGCGCTCGGGATCGTGCGCGCGCAGGGTCAGGACCGCTTTGCGCAGCGCCTCGCGCCGCCGCAGCAACGCCCGCTCGGCCGAGCGCTCGATCGTCGCGCCACGCTGGCGCTGCCCCGCCTGCGCCGCCGCGGTCCGCTCGATCGCCCGGCGCCGCGCCCGCTCGAGCACGATCGTCGCGATCCGCCGCTGGAAGGCACCGCGTTCGGTCAGGCCGCGTTCGGAGGCGGCGCGGATCTCGCGCGTCTTCTGGTTGAGGCCGGAGCGCTCGCGCTGCAGGGCCCGCGCCGGGCCCCGCGCCAGCGCCCCGAGGTGGCGGGCGCGGGCGCCGATCGCCCCCTCCGCCGCCCGACGCAGGGCCGAGCCGCTGCGGCCGAGCTCGCCGCGGGCGCGCACGCAATCGAGCGGGACCGCCGCCTCGGCGGCGTGGGTCGGGGTCGAGCAGGCGACGGCGGCGACGTCGTCGAGCAGGGTCGTGTCACGCTCGTGGCCGATCGCGCTCACCACCGGCACCCGCAGCAGCGCCACGGTGCGGCAGAGCGTCTCGTCGCAGAAGGCCCAGAGGTCGGCGAGGCTGCCGCCGCCCCGGGTGACGACGATCGCCTCGACCTCGGGCCGCGCCGCCAGGCCCTGCAGCGCCGCGGCAATCGCCGGCGCTGCGTGCCGGTCCTGGACCGGCGCGAAGGCCCAGACGACGTTGCCGCCCCAGCCGCGCCGGCGCAGCCCGGCCAGGAGGTCGCGGCGGGCGGCGCCCGATTCCGCCGTCACCACTCCGATCGTCTTCGGCAAGAGCGGCCGCGCCAGCTGCTTCTGCAGCTCGAACAGCCCCTCCGCCCGCAGCTGTTTGCGCAATGCCTCCAGCCGCGCCAGGAGATCGCCCTCGCCGGCCAGCCGCACGTGGGTGGCGCGGAAGCTGAAGCTGGGCGAGGCCTGGCCGCCGCCGGGGTAGTAGTCGGGACCGCCGGCGATCACCAGTTCGGCCCCGTCGCGCAGCGCCCCCTCCGGCAGCTTCGCCTTTTCCAGGTCGTTCAGCCACATCGTGCAGGGGACCGCGCCCTCGCTGTCGCGCAGCTCGAAGTAGGCCTGGACCTTGCTCCGCCCCACTCCCGTCACCTCGCCCATCAACTGCACCCGCGCCCGCTTCCGCATCTCCTCCTGCAGGCGCCGCGCGTAACGACCGACAGGAAAGGGTCCGGGCAAATCCACCTGGTCAGGCTATTCCAACCCCCTGACGCGTCTGGACCAAGCAGTTCAAGGACGCAGGGAGCGCCGTGTGCTCTGCACACAAGTGACTGAGGACGCCGAAATGCGCCGGTCCAGGCGCGTCAGCCGGCGGTTTTCCAGCGTTGGCCCCATTTCTTGAGCTCCGCGATCGAGGGGCCAAGATCCTGACCCGCCGCCGTCAGCGAGTACGTGACCCGGACCGGGGTGCCGGCTTCGACTTCGCGCTCGATCAGGCCCTCGGCCTCGAGCTCGCGCAGGCGCTGGGAGAGCAGGCGGTCGGAGAGGCCGGGGACCGCGCGGCCGAGCTCGCCGAAGCGCATCGACCGCTCGGTCAGCGCGCAGACGATCGCGCCGGTCCAGCGCTTGCCGATCAGCTCCACCGCCGCATGGAAATGAGGGCAGATGCAGGGCTCGCCGGCCTGGGTTTGAGTCGGGTTGACCGCCTCCACGAATTCCGAGCTTACTGAACGTAAGCGATCGGCTTTTTGGCTCGCCAGCTCACTCAGCGCGTGCAGGGCCCGGTCGAGACCGATTCGCGGGTGCGGCCCAGCGCCTCGGGGACCAGCTCGGCGGGGACGGCGAAGCCACCGGGGGCGCCGCTGGTGGTGGCGGCGAAGACGGTGCCGACGACCTGCCCGTCGGCGTCGACCAGCGGCCCGCCGGAGTTGCCGCTGCGCACCGACCCGCCCATCGCGACGATCTCGCGCTCGACCGGCCCGTCGCCGTAGGAGTCCTCGCTGATCGTCGTCCGGGTTTCGCCGATCCGCGCCGGCGAGAGCGAGAAGGGACCGTTCTCCGGGTAGCCGAGCACCGCGGCGTCGGCCCCGACCGGGCGGCGCTCGGAGAACGGCAGGATCGGCAGGTCGGCCTCGATCCGCAGCAGCGCCAGGTCGTCTTGCGAGGAGTAGTAGACCGGCGTGGCGTCGAGCTCGATCCCGTATTTGGTCGTGACCGTGGTGTCGTCGGCGCCGGCGATCACGTGGGCGTTGGTGACGACCAGGCCCGGCGCCACCGCCCAGCCCGACCCCTCGACCCCGAGCCCGCAGGCGGTGCTGAGCACTCGCACCACCGAGTCCCCCGCCGCCTGCACCTCGGGATCGCCGGCGATCGCCTGGTCGGGCGCCCGCGGGGGCGGTGCCGGGCCGGCGATCGAGGGCGCCGGATCGACCCGGTCGAGGGCGTTGAGGACAGGGCCCGAAGGTGGCATTACCTGGTTGAGGCTGCGGAGGATCACCGACTCCTGGACGTCGGCGCGCAGCCGTTCGGTCGCCGGGGCATGCAGGGCGACGGCGCCGAAGACCCAGGCCATGCCCAGCGCCACCGAGGCGATCAGCGCCGCCCCACCGGCGCCGTCGGCGAGGTGGAGCGAGGGCCGTCGGATCAGCTTCGCCCGCAGCCCCAGCGCGAAGCTCTCGACCGCGACCGCGATCAGGGCACCCGCAAGCAGCGCCCCAAGCGCCGCGCAGAGCGGTGCGTAGGGCGATTCGGAGCCGTCGGAGAGGACCAGCGGCCCCAACCGGCTGCCGGCGAAAGCGCCGAACCCGAAGCCGGCGAGGGTGAGGGCGCCGACGATCAGGCCCTGCCGGTATCCCCACAGCCCCAGCGCCAGGGTGAAGGCGACGATCGCCCAATCGAGCACGGTCATCGTTGAATGGAAGCACGCAGCGCCAGTTTCGTCCGCCCATGCAGGGGAACGCTTCATTACCTTTCCAGCGGTGAGTCGTTTTTCGACCGAGGAGGAGCGGCGGCGTCGCCTGCTCACCCGCACGCTCCCTCTCGCCGCCGTGGCAGTCGTCGCCTTCGTGGTTGGGGCCAGCGTCGGCGCGCCGGGATCGCCGCAGAAGGAAGCCGCGAGCCGCTTCGCCGAGAGCTGGGCCAGCGACGACTACCGGGCGATGTACCTGGAGTTGAACGACGATTCGCGGGCCAAGGTCGACTACGACGAATTCGCCGCGGCCTACCGCGAAGCGGCGCAGCTGGCGACCGTGCGCTCGCTCGACCCCGGCTCCGCCCAGGACTCCACCTCCGTCGACGGCCAGACCGCGGTCCCGGTGCCGCTGACGGTCGCCACGGTCGCCTTCGGCAGCCTCGAAAACGACCTCGTCCTGCCCTTCTCCGACGGTGGTATCGCCTGGGAGGAGAGCCTCGTCTTCCCCGGCCTGGAGAGCGGCGAGCACCTCGGCTCCGACGTCGAACTGGCGCCGCGGGCGCCGATCCTCGCCCGCGACGGCACCCCGCTCGCCGAAGGCCCGGCCGAGGATCGCGACCACCCGCTCGGCAGTTACGCGATCGACATCACCGGCGAAGTCGGGATCGCGCCGGAAGAGGACCAGGCGGTGCTCGCCCGCCGCGGCTTCGCGCCGGACACCCCGGTCGGCATCAGCGGCCTCGAGCAGGCCTTCAACGCCCGCCTCTCCGGCAAGCCCGGCGGCTCGCTGCTTGCGGTCGACGCCTCCGGCAGCGGCATCCGCGTGATCGCCCAGTCCAAACCGCAGCCGGGCGCTCCCGTGAAGACGACGATCGATCCCGACCTGCAGGAATCGGCCGTGGCGGCGCTGGCCGGGCGGGTCGGCGGCGTCGCCGTGCTCGACACCCGCACCGGCGACGTACGTGCGCTGGCCGGCCAGGCCTTCTCCGCCCCGCAACCGCCGGGATCGACCTTCAAGATCGTCACCACCACCGCCGCCCTGCAGGACGACATCGTCTCGCTCGACGACGAATACGAAATCACCGACGGCATCAACGTCGGCGGCCGTTTCATCAACAACGCCAACGGCGAGCTCTGCGGCGGCACCTTCCGCGCCTCCTTCGCCGAGTCCTGCAACGCCGTCTTCGCCCCGCTCGGGCCCCAGGTCGGCAACGACGACCTGGTCGCGACCGCCGAGCGCTTCGGCTTCAACTCGCCGCCGACCCTCTACGCGCCGCAGGTCGTGCGCGAAGTCGACCCGGCCGAATCGACGATCCCGGAGGAGATCGGGACCGAAGTCGACCTTGGCGTCTCGGCGATCGGCCAGGGCGAAGTGCTGGCGACGCCGCTGGAGATGGCCAGCGTCGCGCAGACGGTCGCCAACGGCGGCGTCCGCGAGCCGACCTCGATCGTCGCCAACAAGAAACTGCGCCCCCACGCCGAGCCGGTGCGGGTGATGTCGAAGAAGGTCGCCGACGAACTGACCGAATTGATGATCGGCGTCGTCACCGAAGGGACCGGCACCGCCGGGGCAATCCCCGAGGCCCAGGTCGCCGGCAAGACCGGTACCGCCGAGCTGGGGCCGAAGCCGGGCCAGGAGAACGAGGAAAACCCGGTCCAGATCAAGGACGCCTGGTTCGCCGCCTTCGCGCCGGCGGAGAAGCCGCGGCTCTCGGTCGGGGTGCTGCTGATCGAAGCCGAAGCGGCCGGCGGCGAAGTCGCGGCGCCGATCGCCTCCGAAGTGCTTTCCGACGGGCTCTAGGAGGGCCTAGAGGTCCAGCGTGACGGTGGCGCTCTCACCGTCGGCACCGGGGATGTGCAGCGTCAGCGGCCGGTTCTCCGAAACCTCTTCGGGCAGCAGGAAGAGCGTCAGGGAACCCTCGATCGGGCCGAGATTGGCGGTCGAGTCGAGCACCGGGATCTGTTCCTGGGATTCGACTTCCCCACCCAGCTCCAGCGCGTAGAGGCTTTCGCTGGGGAGCACTTCGAAGCTCTGGTCGTCGGCGTCGGTGATTTTCAGCGTCGAGGGCAGCGTCTGCGTCTCTTCGCTTTCGTTCTGGACTTCGAAGAAGACGCCGAAGTAGCTTTCGCCTTTGGGCGGCGGGTCCTGGCCGACCAGGTAAGCCGCGTCCTCGTTGTCGTTTTCGTTCAGGTAGCGGGAGAAGGTGACGTTGAAGTTGAGCTCGCCCAGCTCGACCGGCTCACCCTCGACCACCTCGGTGGAATCGCTCTCGTAGCCGCAGGCAGCGACGCCCAAAGCCAGCACGCCCAGGGCGAGGGCGGCGAAGAGCGGCAAGAGGAATCGGCGGGTCGCGGGCATCGGCGGCGGAAGTCTATTAACCCTGCTCAGGGGATGCCGGTCGCGTACCGGTTGCCGCCGGCGACGGCGATTCGCTCGCTCGCCGGCTGCTCGGACTCGAGCAGATCGCGGAGCTGGGTCATCGCCCGTTTCCAGCCGCGCCGCTGCCAGTGAGCCCCCATCGAGAGCCGCTCGAGGACCCGGTCGACCGGGTGGCTCGGGTCGGTCCCGAAGGTGACACGGACCGCGCTCAGCGAGCCGGTCCCCGGGGTGATCTCCCAGACCGTCTGGGTCGGGATCCGGTTGACGCGCCCGCCGAGGCCACGCTCGACGATCCGGAACGGCTCCTCCTGCTCGACGATCGTCGTGTCCATCCAGGGCGAGCGCAACGGCGCTTCGACCCGGAACCTGGCGCCGGCCCCGATTCCGACCGGATCGATCCGCGTCAGGCGGAATCCGGAGAGGAAGTGGTCGGTGAAGGAGGGCCGCAGCGAGAGATCCGAGAGCAGCGCAAAGACCCGCTCGCGGGGAACATCGATCTCGATCTCGGCGCTGAAAGGACCCATCGGGGCGCGATTCTATGAGGTCGCAGGCGGGTAGGACCGGATCAGCATTATTGAGTGACAATACGGCGACCGGGTGTAGGATCGAACGAGACGCAGGAAGGAGGCCACCAATCTTCGACAGCGTCAGCAGCAGTCCCCTCGACGGCACCTTCGGTTCCGGCTTCACCCCTGGTTCCGGGACGTATTTCTGCCTCTCCTGCGGCTCCCAGCTCTCGCTCCGCGAGACCGACGAACTGCCCGAGTGCCCCGATTGCGGGGCCGCCCGCTTTCGCCGCGACTCGATCTTCGAGTCGATGCGGGACCACAGCGCGACGACCAGCGAATTCGCCGTCCCCGAGGAGCTCGGCCCGCCAGCCTGGTTGCACGAGGTGCGAGAGACGCTGCCGCGCCCGGGCCACTACCTGGCGATGCACGACGACGAGGAGGCGCTCCTCATCCACGCGATCGAGCGCGGCTGGACCCGGATCGGCCGCAGCGCCACCGCCGACCTGCGCCTTGACGACCCGACCGTCTCCCGCCGCCACGTCCTCATCGTCGCCGAGCCCGGCAAAGCCCTGCGCGTCCTCGACGATCGCAGCCTCAACGGCGTCTTCGTCAACGGCGAGGCGGTCGAGTGGGCCTCCCTGCGCGACGGCGACGAGCTCACCGTCGGCCGCTTCCGCCTTTACACCCTCAAGGCCTAAATCCGCAAGTTCCGGCCACTCCTCGCCCTAGGATGGTCGCGGTGAACGCTGCCCCAAACCCGGCCGATCCCTGGCAGCCACAGGGCGACCCCTCCGTCTCCGCCGCCGCCGACCGCGCCCGCGCCCAGCTGCACGAGGAGATCGAGCGCGTCCGCGTCGGCGTCGAAGAGATGCTGGCCGAACAAGGCGCCAACGCCGACCCCGACCTACGCCGCGAGATCGACACCCTCCGCGAGGACACCCGCCTCTACGTCAAGAAGCGAATCCGCCGCTCCGAGAAGAAGCTTCGCCGCTCAATCGAGAAAGTCGACGACCGCACCCGCCAGCTAGAGCAACGGATCGACCAAGTAGAGGCCGACCGCCAAGCGGCCGAGTACCGGATCCACGCGGATACGGAGCGCCTCCTCGACGGCCTCCTGCAGGAGGTTCGCGCCATAGCGAACCTCCTCACCAAGCACTCGCAGTGAGGGGAGGGGCGGGTGGCCCCTTTCGCTTAACTTTTTTGTGAGGCGCGCTCCCGGTTATCCCCGCTGCGCTGAAGCAAAAAAGTACAAGACGCTTCAGGGGCCACCCGCCCCTCCCCACGAAGCCGGATGCAAGATCCAAAGGCCCATGGGTTCGGCCCCTTACAAAAGCCCTTCTCGTGGAAGCTACTCATTCCCCGGCGCCTCTTGATCTCGTAGCGCGCGCCACTCTGTCTCGGTTCACACCCAAGTGGCTGCAAGCGCGACAATGCAGCAGTGAATAGTTTATTATTCGGACGTGAAACCTCACCGCCATAGGCTGCTCCCGGATGTTGCGCTCCAGCCGCAAAACCCGGTCCCTTCCGTATCGATTGAGAGCCAGGAAGCGAAGATGAAGGAGTTACGAGCAGCTCACAACAAAGCTGCCTTGGGCTACCGCGAGCGTGATGGTCTAATGACCGCGTGGGTACTCAGTAACACCCTCAGTCGCCAAGACATGGCCCGCGCCACCGGACTGGCCAAGAGTCGTGTTGATCAGATCGTCCGCGAGACCTATCTCGCCGAACGCAGGCAGCGTCAACGTCGCTAGACAGCAGATTTGATCCTGCAGCGACCCGTTCGAAGCTGTCCCCGATAGGGACGCGACTCAATTCCCGCGGAGCCCAAGAGGAGTATCTCGTCTGAGCGAGCCGACGGACTCGTGAGGGAGGGGTCGGGTGGCCCCTGAAGCGTCTTGTACTTTTTTGCTTCAGCGCAGCGAGGCCACGCGGAGCGCGAACCACAAAAAAGTTAAGCGAAAGGGGCCACCCGACCCCTCCCTCGCCACCCTCAAATCACTCAGTCGAGATGCTCGGGTCCGCCTGGACCTTGTGCGGCACAACCATCATGAAGTTGCTGGTCGCATCCGCCGAGAGATCGAGCATGCGGTCGGCCTCCTCGTTCTGACCGGTCGCCCGCAGTTCGCGGGCGTAGGCCGTGAGCAGGTCGTCGATGTCGATCAGAGCCTCGGCGTCGATGTCTTTGAGCTCGACTTTGGCGCCCTCGCCGAGGCGGCGCTCGATTGCGCTGCGGTCGATGCCGTGGGCGTTGTGGCGGACGTAGACGCGGCCGCCGGTCATGCCGGCGCAGGCCCAGGGGCCGATGTCGCCGAGGACGATGGCGCGGCCTGAGGTCATGTACTCGAAGGCGAAGCCCTTGGCGTTGGCGCGGTCGACGATGCAGCCGCGGGCGTCGTCGATGTCCTGGCGGGGCTCGCCGGCGAGGACGACGTCGGCGCCGGAGAGGCGGATGCAGAAGCGCGAATCGGCCGAGCCCTGGACGAACAGCTGCCCGCGCTGGGCGCCGTAGGCGAAGGACTTGCCGACCGAGCCGTTGACCCGCTGTCCCTTGGCTCCCTTGCCCTTGAGGATCGCGATCGTCCCGCCCAGCATCGTCTTGCCGACGCCGTCCTGGGCGCCGCCCTCGATCCGGATCGAGACGCCGTAGGCGTTGAAGGCGCCGAGACCCTGGCCGGCGACCGAGCCGCCGTTGAACTCGAGGCTGGCCAGCACCTCGTCGTTGGACTCGGGGCCGTCTTCGAAGATCCGCGAGCGGGCGATCGCCCCGGCGAGCTCGGTCCCGAGGACGCGGTCGTTGGCGTCGGTCGGGCGCGGGAACTCGCTGCGCAGGGTCTGCCCGGAGCAGATTTCGGGCGCCAGCGCCGCCAGCTGCGTCGAGGCCTGCTTGGCCTCCATCCGGATCGGCCGGGCGACGACGAGGCCGGCTTCGGCCCGCGCCTCGGCCTCCTCCGCCACCGGCAGGTCGATCGGCTCGAGGTCGAGGAACTCCTCCAGCGGCGTGATCAGCGGCGCCAGGTCGATGCTGTCCTTGGCCGCGACCTGCTCCAGCAGGTCGTAGCGACCGACCAGGTCCTGGGCGCGGTCGTAGCCGAGCGAGGCGACCACCTGCTTGACCTCCTCCCCCATCGAGGAGAAGAAGCGGGCGCAGCTTTCGGCCGCGACGTCGACCTCCTGCGGGGTGAACTTCTTCAGCCCGTGCTCCTGCGCGGCCTCGACGGTCTCGATCTGAGTGGCGATGCCGACGTGGCAGGTGTCGAGCTGGCAGCCGCGGCAGATCGTGCAGCCGAGACTGACCATCGCCAGGGTGCCGAAGCCGACCCGGTTGGCGCCGAGGCAGTGCAGCTTGACGATGTCGTGGCCCGTCCGGTAGCCGCCGTCGGCCCAGATCTCGACCCGGTTGCGCAGCCCGGCCTCCATCAGCGCCCGGTGCACGGCACGGGTGCCGATGTCCGAGGGCAGGCCGACGTGGCGCAGCGCGTGCTGGCGGGCGGCGCCGGTGCCGCCCTCGAAGCCGGAGAGGGTGATGATGTCGGCGCCGGCCTTGGCGATCCCGAGCCCGATCGTGCCGATGTTCGGCACCACCGGGACCTTGACCGAGACCCGCACGTCGGGGTTGACGGTCTTCAGCTCGTCGATCAGCTCGGCCAGGTCCTCGATCGAGTAGAGGTCGTGGTTGTTGGAGGGCGAGATCAGGTCCGTGCCGGGCGCCGCGTTACGGGCGGCGGCGACCTTGGCCGAGACCTTCTTGCCGGGCAGGTGGCCGCCCTCGCCGGGCTTGGCGCCCTGGCCGATCTTGATCTCGGCCACATACGAGCTGTTCAGCATCTCGGCCGAGACGCCGAAGCGGCCCGAGGCGACCTGCTGCCCGCGCCAGTTGCGGTATTTGCCGTACATGTCACGGATCTCGCCACCCTCGCCGTTGACGCAGAGGATGTTGGTCGCCTTCGCCGCCTCCGCGTAGGCGCGGAAGGCCGGCTCGGACTGCGAGCCGAAGCTCATCGAGGAGATCACGATCGGGTAGTCGTGGTGACCGACCCCGGCGTCGACCGAGGAGGCGTCGGCGAGCGGCGGCCGGTCGCCTTTCAGGGCCATGATGTGGCGCATCGAGATCGGGTTCTGCTTCTCCAGATCTCGGACTTTCTCCGAGTAGTCCTCGTAGCTACCGCTGCCGTTGGCGGTGGCGATCGCCGCCTTGTAGACCTTCGGATAGAAGCGGAACGTCTTCGCCGGTTTGGCCGCCTCGTCGTCGCCGGAGAGGGCGCGGGCGCGCTCGTTGGTGTCGGCGTCGAGCTCGGCGAAGCCGGTGCCGCCGTTGGCGGTCGCGGCGAAGGCCTCGGTCTGGAAGATCTCCGCCAGCTCCGGCTTGACCCCGATCGAGGAGAACTGACGCGCGTAGCCGCGCACCTCGTGGATCCCGATCGTCGAGATCACTTTCTCGATCCCCTTGGTCAGCGCGGCGCAGAGGTTGGAGACGTCGGACTCGTAGTCCTCGACGCAGATCACCTCGACCATCGTGTACGGGCAGACGCCGTTGGCGCCGAGCCCGAGGGCCAGCATCACGTCGTGGACGTTGCGGATCGCGGCCGAGCGCAGAACCAGGCCGCAGCGCCGGCGCAGGTTGGTTTCGCCCGGCGCGACCTTGAACTGCTTCAGCGCCTGGTCGATCGCCGAGGTCGCCAGGTGCGGATCGAGGTAGCGCCGCTCGGCGTCGTAGACGGTGCGGTCGGTGAGGACCACCAGCTCGGCCCCGTCGCGGACCTTCTTCACCGCTTCCTGGCGGATCCGCTCGATCGCGCCGGCGGTCGTCTCCGACTCCAGCAGGGAGATGTCGACGGCCGAGGCGCGGCCGCGGAACTCCTCCCAGAGGTCCTCGAGCAGGTAGGTGTGGTGCTCGCGGGCGATCGCCCGGTAGGTCTTGTCGGAGAGCGGCGCCAGCCCGTGGTGACCACCGAGGATGACCGGGAACGAGGTTTCGATCGTGCCCGTGTCCTCGCCCGCGTCGTCGATCGAGGGACGGCGGCCGAACAGCGCCCGGGTCGAGAAGTGCTCGATCTCACGCTCGCGGTCGATCGCCGGGTTGGTGACGACGGCGACCGTCTCCTTGAAGTAGTCGGCGAGGTTCTGGCGCTCGGGAGAGAGCGCCGCCAGCGGCCCGTCGTAGCCGAGCGAACCGATCGGCTCGGCCCCGTTGGAGGCCATCTGCTGGACCAGTTTGACGTCGTCGCGCTGCCAGCCGAAGCCGGCGAGCACGCGGTCGGCGACCTTGACCGGCTCCTCGGGGCCCGCTTCGGAGTAGCCGGGGACGTCCTGTCCCTCCAGCGGCCCACCGGACTCCAGCGCCCGCTCGTAGCCGGCGACCGCCTCGGCGCCGTTGCGGCGCAGCCAGCTGTCGCGGACGATCCGCAGCATCTCGGCGTGCGGGTGCAGGGTCGAGTGGCGCGCCTCGCGGTCGATCAGGACCAGCGCCTTCTCGCCCGGGGCAAGCGGCATCGGCTCGGAGACCATCTTCGAGACCGGGACCACGCCCGGCTCGGAGCTGAAGACGAAGTCGTCTTCGGTCTCGACCTGCCAGAGCGGGCGCAGGCCCATCGCGTCGGCGGAGAAGACGCACTCGTCGGCGTGGCGGGAGATCAGCGCCACCGGGCCCTGGGCGAACGGCCCCATCGCCTGGCGCAGATACATGTAGAAGCCGCGCAGGTCCTCGGGGATGGAGCGCACCTCCTCGACGATCGGCGGCAGCACCATCTCCATCGCCTCGGCCAGGGTCAGGCCCTCGCGGCTGACCAGGGTGTCGATCGTGCGGTTCAGGTCCTGGGAGTCGGAAGCGTCGGGCTGGATCGGCACCGCCAGCATCCGCGCCTCCTGGCGCAGCTGTTCGATCGTGTTGATCTCGCCGTTGTGGCCGAGCGCCGAGAACGGCTGCACGCGCTTGAACGAGGGCCAGGTGTTGGTCGAGTAGCGGTTGTGGCCGAAGCAACCGATCGTCTCGAAGCGCGGGTCGCGCAGGTCCGGGTAGTACTCGCCGAGCACCTTCGGCGCGCCCATCACCTTGTAGACGCAGGTGGAGGCGGAGAACGATGGGACGTGGACCCCGAGTTCGCGCTCCAGCTCGATCATCAGCTCGAAGAGGATCGGGTCGCGGCGACCGGCGTCGGGGACCAGTCCGGCGATCTGCCAGAAGATCGGCTCCTCCTCGCGCGCGGTCGGGCCGAGCGCGGGCGTGTTCACCATCCCGACCCGCTCGGCGAGGATGCGGAAGCCGCCGCTCTTCAGCAGCTCACGGGCGTCGTGCTGGATCTTCGACTGGTCCTGGGAGCGCTCGATGAAGACGTGGGCGACGGCGAAGGCGTCGTCGAGGGTGAGCGAGGGGTCGTGGCCGTCCTTGCGCACCTCCTCCGCCCAGATCTTGCGCGGGAGGTCGAGCATGACGCCGCAGCCGTCGCCCTCGCCGTCGACGTTGCCGGCGCGGTGGAGCATCTTCTGCAGAGCCGGAATTGCGAGCTCGATCGGCTCGTGGCTCGGGGTCGCGTCCTTGCGGACCGAGGCATAGATCGCGCAGGCGTCCTTGTCCTCGACGCTGGGTGGCGAAACCAGTGGCTTGTAGGGGCGCTCCGGCGAGTAACGCTCGACGGCCGCGCCTGACGACTGGGACCTGCTCATGGTGACCTCCCGGTTTCCGCGCCTTCTTCGAGCGGGCGCGCGACGGGTTGACGGGCCGGATGATTATAGGCCGATAGGGCGAGTTGGCTAACCCCAGGACATCGGCTCATACGTCCCGGCAGGATCGACGCCGATCACCATCGCCGTCACCGGGGCCTCGGAGCGGTTGAGGATCGTGCGGGTGGCCGGCGGCTCGATCGAGGCGAAAGTGCCGGCCGGTGCCGCGTGGTCCTCCCCTTCCAGGCGCATCACGGCCTCGCCGTCGAGGATCACGTAGAGCTCGACCTGGCCGCTCTCGGCCTCGTTGTGCTCGGGCATTTCGCCGCCCGGATCGATCTGGACCAGGTTGAAGCCGAAGGCCGAGGTCCCCAGCGCTTTGCGCGCCAGGCGCCAGGTGCACTCGCCGGAGCCCTCCATCGACTCGAACTCGTCGCGGTGCTTGATCGTGTAGTCGCCGGCCATCGCGTTCCTCCGTTCGCTCGGGGTTTGCGTGCGACGATACCCCCGCCCCGCCAACAGGGAAAGGGAGACGATGAACGACCCAGCGCTTGACTCCGCCGACGCCCTCGCCGTAATGATCGACCGCTACAACGCCGCCTGGAACGCCCACGACCTCGACGCGATCATGGCCATGCACGCGCCGGACATGGTCTTCCACAACCACACCGCCGGCGAGTCCGCCGAAGGCGCGGAGGTCCGCGGCCACATCGGCTCGATCTTCGAGACCTGGCCCGACATCGACTTCGCCACCGAGCGCCTCTACGTGCGCCAGGGACTGGTCGTGCAGGAATGGACCGCGACCGCGACCCACGCCAACACCATGCGCCGCGGCGACCTCGTCGCCGAGCCGACCGGCCGCCGCGTCTCCTGGGAGGGAGTCGACACGATCCCCTTCGCCAACGGCCTCGTTAAGCGCAAGGACGTCTACTCCGACAGCGTCTCGATCCTGCGCCAGGTCGGCCTGATCGACTAGCGACTCCAGTCGGGCTGGAAGGCGTTTTTGGCGAGGACGGTGAGTTTGCCGCCGGTGTAGGGGACGGTGGCGACGGTGTGGTTGGGGCCCGGTTCGAAGCCGCCGCTGAAACCGAGCACGGTGTTGCCGTCGGCGGAGAGCGAGGTGGCGACGAAGCCGACCTCGCCCGTTTTCTGGATCGGCCGCTGGGCGCCGGTGCGGGGGTTGACGGCGACCGCGTAGCTGGTGTCCTGCCCCTCGAACTCGGCCAGCAGACGGTTGCCGTTGGGCGACCAGTCGGTCGGGAAGAGCCCGAGCAGCAGCGCCCCGACTTTGGTGTGGGTGAGCCGCTTGACCCCTTTGCCCTGCGGGTTCATCAGGAAGAGCTCGCTCTTCGGGCCGTACCGGCGCTTCTTGGCTTCGATCAGCTTGCAGAAGACGATCTGTTCGTTCGGGCCCCAGAGCGGGTCCTGGGAGATGCCGTCCCTGGTCAGCCGCACCGGTTTGCCGTCGGCGGCCGCGACCCGGAAGACGTCGCTGCGGGGCGGGAACCTGTCGTTCGGCGCCCGCGAGTAGACGAGTTCGGTGCCGCTGGGCGAGAAGCTGACGCCGCCGAAGAAGCCGCTGGCGATGACCCGCTGGGCGCCGCTGGCGATGTCGACCAGGACCAGCTTGCGCTTGCCGATTTCGGGACCGCGCAGCGCCGCCAGCGTTTTCGAGTCGGGCGAGAAGGCGAGGACCGAGGTTTCCTGCCAGGCGGCCACCAGCGTCCGCGAGGCGCCCCCGCTGGGCGAGGCCGCCTTCATTTCCTGCGCGTGTCCCGGCCCTTCGTGGAAATAGATCACCGTCTGCCCGTCCGGCGAGACCCGCGGGCTGGTACCGGCATCGAGTTTGTGCGCCCCGGAGCCGTCGTCGTTGGCGACGAAGACCACTGGTTGGAGGGGGTTGCGGACGAAGGCGAGCGTCGCCTGCGCAGCGGCTGGCAGAACCAGCAGGGAGGCGGCGACAGCGAGGGCGGCGATCCAGCGAAGGCTCCGAGGTTTTGTCATACGAATGATCGTATCCCCGGGCCCGGAGCTCGCGGTTCCTTTTGGACCCCTGACGCGCGAAAGGAACCGCGCGATGGTTGGGTCCGCTAACTGGGGCCGACGATGGCAGCAGCCACGAGCCCGCCACTCACACCCAGGAACGAGACCACGGCCACGGCGCGGTACCAGGCGCGCTTCTCGGCACCGGGGTCGAAGGCGAGGGGGACGAAGAGCAGGGGGTTGACGAAGGTGCCGAAGGCGAGGGCGACGGCGATCGCCGTCGGCAGGTCGGGGACGGCGAGGCCGACGCCGATCAGGATCAGGCCCATCATCACGTAGTCGAGGTGGACCTGGCGGATCCTGTGCGGGGCGACGATGCCGACTTGGCGTAGCCACTCCGGCTTCTCGTCTTTGACCACCATCGCCCAGCCCAGCAGGCCGCCAAGCGCCAGCTCGATCAGCCCGATCTGGACCAGCCAGTCCATCTCAGAGCTCCGGGACGTCGGCGCCGAGGGGCTCGAAGGGGAGGCGACGCACCTCGGCCCAGCCGGCGCAGCTCTCGCCCAGCGCAGCGGCGACGTTGCCCGCCTCCTGCCAGGTGGTCCAGACGAGGACGGTCGGGCCGGCGCCGGAGATCGTCGCCCCCAGGGCGCCGATCTCGCGAGCCGCATCGACGATCTCCATCGAGCGCGGGTAGAGGTCGCGGCGGCGCGGTTGGTGGATCGAGTCGTGGAGGCCGCGGGAGACGAGGTCGAGGTCGGCGCTGCGCAGTCCCAGCACCAGCAGGGCGGCGGCGGACACGTTGGCGACGGCGTCGGCCAGCGGCAGCTCGGCCGGGATCGCCTCGCGGGCGAGCTTGGTCGAGACCTCCTCCGGCGGGATCACGACGATCCCCTCCAGCCCCTCGGGCGGGTCGAAGCGGGCGGCCAGCGGCTCCCCGTCCTCACCGCTCCCGCAGACGACGAAGCCGCCGTAGATCGCGGCGGCGACATTGTCAGGATGCCCCTCCAGCTCGGTCGCCCGCGCCAGCATCTCCTCTTTGGAGAGGGCCAGCTCGAAGAGGTGGTCGGCGGCGGCGAGGCCGGCGACGATCGCCGCGGCGCTGGAGCCGAGCCCGCGCGCCAGCGGGATCTCGCTGCGCAGGCGGAAAGCGATCCCGTCGGCCGGGCGCAGCGTCTCGAAAGCGCGGACGACGAGGTTGTCGCGCCCGGTCGAGACCTCGAGCCCGCCCGGGTCGAGCGAGAACTCCCCGGTCTCCTCCACCTCCAGCTCCAGGTGCAGCGAGACCGCAGCCGCCATCGCGTCGTAGCCCGGGCCGAGGTTGGCCGACGAAGCGGGGACACGGACAAGCCGGTGACGGGCGGTCATCGCAGGCCCGCCCGTCCATCGAGCCGGCCGATCCACTCAGCGAGCAGGGGATCAACCAACTCCCAGCGCCGCCCCACTTCATGCACGCTTCCCATTCGTGCGAGTTTGCCACGCGCGTGCTGAGCGCCGCCCCTGCTCAGGTTGAAGCGACGCAAAGTGCGCTCGGCAAAGAGAGGGTCGGCCGAGAGCGCGAGCGCCGCCATCACCGATTGCTCGCTGGGGCCGTGAGCATCCCAGGCAGCCTCCAGCGCCTCCGCCTGCTCCGTCAGCGCTGCGCCAAGCGCGGCCTGCCACAGCTCCGGCGTCGCACGCTCACCGGGCGGAGTCTGCTCCCAGAGATGGTGCGCCAGCAGCATCGCCCTCTGAGGATGTCCGCGCGCGAGGTCGACCAGTGGTCCCAGAACAGGCGTGGCGTCACGCTTCGTCGCTTCGAACCTGGTCCCGATGTATTCGACGAGATCGGCGCCGGCCAGAGGGTCGAGGTGAAAGACCCGGGCTTGCCCGAAGAACGGCCGCTCCTGCCTGCCGAACAGCTCGTTCATCAGTCCCGGATGCGAGCCTGCGAAGACATAGCTCGCGGCGTCCCCGTGTCGCTGGATGCGACTTCGGAAGAGGCCGTCGATGCCGCCTCCGACGGCGAGCAACACCTGGAACTCGTCAAAGGCTACGAGGGAACGGGTGCCGTTGCGCTCATACAGCGTCAGCGGAAGATCGAGTAATTCGCCAACCAGGTGGCTGGCCTCGGGCTGCGACACCGGCTGGGCCTCGATCCTGAGTGGCCCTCCGCCGAGGGTGACCTTCAACTTCAGCGTTTCGAGTGCCGCGATCGCGATCCGGCGCAGCGGCGGGCGCAACCGAGCGTAGGCCTCGGCGAGACGCCCGATCACGTCAGTCGCAGAAAGGACGCCATAGAAGTCAACCTCGACGTAGTTCATCCCCGCCAGATCCGCATCCCGCCCGATCCGCCGCAGCAGACTGGTCTTGCCGTAGCGGCGCGGTGCCGAGAGCCTGCTCGCGTGTCCACCTTCGGCCAGGCGCAGTAGGCGCTCTGCCTCCTCGTCGCGATCGATCAGCTCGTCCGGCTCCACCGGTCGGTTGAAGACAAACGGATTGAGCTCGATCATACTGAGACACAGTACCAGACTGTATTGAAGTTCAGTACTTGGTCGTATTGAAACTCAATACAGCTAATCGAAGACGGCGCGCTCGACGGCGCTGAGGTCGTTGTCGCAGTTGATCACCGCAGGGGCTTTGCCGAGGGCGGTGTCGGGGTCCTTGAGGCCGTGGCCGGTGAGCACGCAGACGACCGACTCCGGCGGCGTTTCGCCTTCGCCGACCGGGAGGCCGTGGGCGAGCAGGCCGGCGACCGAGGCGGCCGAGGCGGGCTCGCAGAAGACGCCCTCGTTGGCGGCGAGCCAGTGGTAAGCGTCGAGGATCTGCGCGTCGGAGACGGCGGCGACGCGGCCGCGGGAGGCGGTGAAGGCCGACATCGCCTCCTCCCAGCGGGCCGGGTTGCCGATCCGGATCGCCGAGGCGATCGTCTCCGGATTGGCGACCGGCGAGCCGCTGACCAGCGGCGCCGCGCCCTCGGCCTGGAAGCCGTAGAGGACCGGGGCGGCGCCGGACTCCTGGAAGCCGCGCCAGTAGGCGGTGACGTTGCCGGCGTTGCCGACCGGGATCGCCAGCGCGCCGGGCCCCTCGCCGAGGTCCTCGACGATCTCGAAGGCGGCCGTCTTCTGGCCTTCGATCCGGTGCGGGTTGACCGAGTTGACGAGCTCGATCGGGTGCTTCTGGGCGAGCTCGCGGACCAGGGTCAGGGCGTCGTCGAAGTTGCCCTGGAGAGCGACGACCCGCGCTCCGTGCATCAGCGCCTGCGCCAGCTTGCCGATCGCGATCTTGCCCTCGGGCACGATCACCGCCCCGCGCAGCCCCGCCCGCGCCGCGTAGGCGGCGGCGCTGGCGGCGGTGTTGCCGGTCGAGGCGCAGATCACCGCCTCCGCCCCGCGCCCCTTGGCGCGCGAGACGGCCACCGTCATCCCCCGGTCCTTGAACGACCCGGTCGGGTTGGCGCCCTCGAACTTGATGTAGGCGCGGGCGCCGATCCGCTCCGAGAGCCGGTCGGCGGCGATCAGCGGCGTCGAGCCCTCGCTCAGCGTCACGATCGGGTCATCCGGCTCCAGCGAGAGGCGGTCGCGGTAGCGTTCGATCAGGCCTTCCGACACCTAGAACTCCTCCTCGATCACGTGGATCGAGCGCGCCGGGGCCCGCAGGTCGCCGAGCTCGCCGAGCGCTGCCAGGGCCGCCGCGAAGCGCGACTCCAGGCACTCGTGGATCACCATCACCAGGCGGGCGTCGTCGCCGATGCCGCGCTGGACGACGCTCTTGACCGAGACGTCGTGCTCGCCGAGCACGGTCGCGACCCGGGCCAGCACGCCGGGCTGGTCGGCGACCTCGAGGTGCAGGTAGAAGGAGGAGGTGACGTCGGCGACGATCGGCAGCTCGGCCCGGGTCTCGTGCACGGGGGCGTCGCCGGCGAGGATCGAGACGACGTCGCCGAGCACCGCCGAGGCGGTCTGCAGCCCCCCCGCCCCCGGTCCCGACATCGTCACCTCGGTGATCGCCGGCGCCTCGACCATGACCGCGTTGAACGGCCCCTCGATCGGCGCCAGCGGGTGGCCGCGGTAGAGGAAGCAGGGGAAGACGCGGACGCTGATGCCGCCGTCGCGGCGTTCGGCGACGCCGAGCAGCTTCAGCGAGAGCCCGAGCTCCTTCGCGTAGGCGAGGTCGTCGGGCTGGATCGACTCGATCCCCTCGTAGGAGACCTCGGAGAGGCCGACCGGCGTGTGGAAGGCGAGGCGGGCGAGGATCGCCATCTTCGCCGCCGCGTCGGCGCCGCTGACGTCGTCGGTCGGGTCGGCCTCGGCGTAGCCGAGCTCCTGCGCCTGCGCCAGCACGTCGTCGTAGGAGGCGCCGCTTGCCGCCATCTCGCTGAGGATGAAGTTGGTGGTGCCGTTGACGATCCCGAACACCTTCGAGATCTCGGTCACGCCGAAGCTCTCCTGGATCGTGCGGACGATCGGGATCACGCCGGCGACCGCGGCCTCGAAGCGCAGCTGCACGCCGGCCTCGCGGGCGATCCCGAAGAGCTCGTCGCCATGCTGGGCGAGCAGCTGCTTGTTGGCGGTGACCAGCGGCCGCCCCGCCCGCATCGCGTCGATCGCGAACTGGCGGGCCGGGTCGGTCCCTCCCATCAGCTCGACGACCAGGTCGGAGCGCTCGAGGATCTCGCCGAAGTCCCCCTCGGAGCGGGTGAGCACGCCGGAGATCTCGGGACGGCGCCCGGTCGCGGCCTCGACCGCGTCGGCGCGCTCGGCGACCAAATCGGCGAAGGCGGCACCGACGGTGCCGTGTCCCAGCAGCCCGATGCGCACGGGTTTGGGGCCCTCAGACATCGGCGCGCACCTCAGACATCACGAGCGGTCAGGTCCTCGTAGGTCTCGCGCCGGACCACGACCCGCGCCTCGCCGTCGTGGCAGAAGATCACCGGCGGCCGCGGCACGCCGTTGTAGTTGTTCGCCATCGCGTGGCCGTAGGCGCCGGTGGCCGGGGTGACGAGGACGTCGCCGACCGCCGGCTCGGCCAGCATCGCGTCGCGGACGAGGATGTCGCCGGACTCGCAGTGCATGCCGGCGATCGTCGCCAGCGTCTCCGGCGTCGCCGCGGCGCGGTCGGCGACCAGCGCCTCGTAGCGGGAGCCGTAGAGCATCGGCCGCAGGTTGTCGGACATGCCGCCATCGACGGCGACGTAGGTGCGGATGCCGGGGATCTCCTTGACGGTGCCGACCCGGTAGGCGGTGAGGCCGGCGTTGGCGACCAGCGAGCGCCCCGGCTCGACCAGGATCCGCACCTCAGAGCCGAAGACCTCGGCGACGCCGCGGACCTTGACGTCGACGTACTCGTCGATCGAGGGCGGCTCGTCCTCGGCCGTGTAGGCGACCCCGAGGCCGCCGCCGACGTTGACCACGCGGCACCAGTCCCCGGCCAGCTCGCCGAGAGCGCGGATCGCCAGCGCGTAGGGCTCGAGCTCGAAGATCTGGGAGCCGATGTGGGCGTGCAGCCCGACCAGCTCCAGCTTGTCGGAGGCCAGCACCCGCTCGATCGCCCGCGCCGCCAGCCCGTCCTCGAGCCCAAAGCCGAACTTGGAGTCCAGCTGGCCGGTCTGGATGTAGTCGTGGGTCGAGGGCTTGATCCCCGGCGTCACCCGGATCAGCACCCGCTGACGCTGCTCCAGCAGGCGCTCGCAGCGGTCGATCTCGTCGAAGGAGTCGAGGATCAGATGGCGGATTCCGGCGCGGGAGGCGAGCAGGATCTCCTCGTCGGACTTGTTGTTGCCGTGCATGTGGATGCGGTCGGGATCGAAGCCGGCGCGCAGCGCCATGTGCAGCTCGCCGCCGGAGGCGACGTCGACCGAGAGCCCCTCGGCGGCAAAGAGCTCGTAGGCGGCGGTGCAGGGCAGGGACTTGCTGGCGAAGAGGACCTCGAACTCGGCGCCGCGCTGCTCGAAGGCCTCGCGGTAGGCGCGGGCGCGGGCGCGGAGGTCGTCTTCGACGTAGACGTAGGCCGGGGTGCCGTGCGCTTCGGCCAGCTCGACCACGTCGCAGCCGGCGACCTCGAGGTGGCCGCGCGCGTTTACGCGGCTGCCGGCCGGGAAGACCGCAGAACCCTCGATCGGGTCGCCGCTCGCAACCGACCCCGCCTGTTCTTCCCGCTCCGCCATCGGACCGGCATTGTGACTGCTCGCCAGCTCAGGTGGCCTATTGGCCGCCACCGAGGATTTTTCCGACCCCCCCGACGACTTCGTCGACGACTTTGCCGACCGTCGATTCGGGCCCGACGACGCCGTTGACGACGTCTTCGGTCACATCGGTCACGCCGGCTTCGTCGAGGGTGCCGCCGAGCACGCCTTCGTCGACTTGGTTGACCGTGTTGTTGACGGTTTCGGTGACTTTGCCGGTCGTGGTCGAAGCCGCGGTTCCGGCGCCGCCTTCGGAGCCGCCACCGCCACCTCCGCCGCCCCCATTGCCGCCGCCGTCTCCACCGGAAGACGAGGTGGAGCTGGGATCCTGCCCGGCACCCGGAGCGCCGCCACCGGTTGGAGCGCCGGCGCCGCTTTCGGGCGCGCCTCCGCCCGTGGCCGCCTCGGTGGTCGCGGCGGGCGAGGAGCCGGTGCGGACGCTTGCGAGCGATCCGTCTCCTTTGCGAGCGCGGGCGTCGCCGTCCCCGTTCGCCGCACCGCCGCCGGATCCGGAGCCCGAGCCCGGGCCACCGCCCTGCGCGGCGCTTCCGCCGGCACCGTCGGCCGGCTGCGCAGCGGACACAGCGGCGCTGTCATCGCCGCTGCCGAGCGCGGCGATCGGCCAGTCGCGGAAGACCTGGGCGGAAACCAGCAGGACAAAAACTGCGATGGCGATCGCGATCAGCGTCGCGCCGGACATCGCGCCCACCAGATAGGTGTGCGCCTGACGAATCATTTCTTGATTGTTAAAGGTAACCCATCGGGTCGGTTACTTCACCGTTGATCCGCACCTCGAAATGCAGGTGGGGACCTAGGCAGTAACCGGTGCAGCCGGTGTACCCGATGATGGCGCCCTGCGAAACCGCCTGTCCGGCGGCGACCGCGAAGCTGGTCTGGTGGGCGTAGCAGGTGGAGAGCCCACCGCCATGGTCGATGCAGGTGTAGTTGCCATAGCCGCCGCTGCTCGACTCCGACTGGGTGAAGATCACGACCCCGGCTTCGGCGGCGCGGATCGGCGTGCCTTCGGCCACGGCGATGTCGATCCCGGGGTGGTACTCGTAGCCGGCGCCGATTTCGCGGCCGCCGAAGCCGGAGACGACAGCGCCGTCGACCGGCCAGATCATGCTGCCGCTGCCGCCGACGATCGGGCCGGCGGGGAGCGGCGTGAAGCCGTAGGTGGAGAGTTCGGCGGCGATTTTGCCCTGGATCTCAGCGACCGAGCCGTCGAGCTCCTCCTCGTGGGCGCGGATCTTGCCGAGCGCGGCGACGCGGTCGGCGCGGGCGCTCGCCAGCTCGTGCTGGCGGCTCTGCAGCGAGGCGCGGGCGGCGGCCAGCGCCTGCTCTTCGGCGGCGATCGCGTCACGCGCCTCTTCGATCCGGTTTTTGGTGTCGCGCAGGCGGGCGACCAGGCTCTTGACCTCGTTGCGCAGGTCGGTGACCCGGCCGACGACCGCCTCGTCCATCCCGTGCAGGCGGTCGAGGTATTCGGTGCGGGCGGCGAGGTCCTCGACCCCGCTGGAGCCGACGATCACCGCCAGCAGGTCCGGGCTGCCCGTTTCGTACATCGCGACCAGGCGCTCGCGCAGGGCGACCAGCGCCCGCTTCAGGTGGGCGCGGATCTGCTCCAGCCGCTCGCGCGCGGCATCGAGCTCGGCGACGGCGCCGTCGAGCTCCGCCTGCTTGGCGGCGAGCCGCTGCTCCACCGCCGCCTCCTCGTTGCGGATATCCGCGACCTCGCCGATGAGGCGGTCGATCTCCTCGCCGTAGCGGGAGATCGTCGTGGTCAGCACGCCCTCGTGCTCGCGCACGTCTTCCAGCTTCGACTGCTTCTCTTCGAGTTCGGTCTGCAGGTCCGCCGCCCCGGCGGGGCTGGCGAACAGGGCGAGGCAGATGGCGGCGAAGGCAGCAACGAGCGCCATCGCAGCGAGGCGATTCCTGGGCATCCACCCGAGGCTAGCCAAGCGCGATTTCCGGCTCGGCGGCCACAAAGCCCCTGCAACTGGGCTTGCGGCTCAGGCGTCGATCAAGAGCCGCCGGGGGCGTTCTCGACCCGCAGCAGGCCGCCTTCGGCCTCCTCCTCCATCTGCAGCGTCGTGTGCTCGATCCCGAAGCCCTCGCGCAGGGTCAGCTCCAGCCGGCGGCGGATCAGGTCGCGGTCGCAGCCCCGGGCGACGACCACATGGGCGGCGATCGCCCCGAACCCGGCGGTCACGGTCCAGACGTGGAGGTCGTGGACCGAGCGCACGCCTTCCTCGCCGCAGATCGCCTCCCCCACCCGGTCGACCTCGAGCCCGGCCGGCGCCGCCTCCATCAGCACGTCGACCGGCTCCTTGATCAGGCGCCAGGAGGAGGCGAGGACGAGAACGGCGATCAGCAGGCCGACGATCGGGTCGACGACATCGGAGCCGCCGAGCAGGACGAAGGCGCCGGCGAGGACGACGCCGAGCGAGCCGAGCGCGTCGGCGACGCTGTGGCGCAGCACGCCCTCGAGGTTGATGTCCTCGCGCTGGCCGCGGGCCAGGACCCAGGTCGCCGCCAGGTTGCCGGCCAGGCCGAGGGCGCCGAGCGCGAGCACGCCGGCGCCGTCGATCTCGGGCGGGTCGGAGAGGCGGCTGAGCGCGGCGATCGCGATCGCGATGCTGACCGCGACCAGGAGCAGGCCGTTGACCAGCGCCGCCAGCACCTCGGAGCGCTGGTAGCCGAAGGTGCGCTGCCCGGCGGCGGGCAGCGAGGCGAGGCGCGCCGCGATCAGGGCGAGGACGATCGAGCCGACGTCGGAGAGCAGGTGGCCGGCGTCGGCCAGCACCGCCAGCGAGCCGGTGAGGATCCCGCCGACGACCTCGGCGAGGAGCAGCGCCGCGTTGATCGCCAGCGCCACCCACATCCGCCGGCGGCTGTCCTCGCGCCGCGCCTCCAGCGCGTGAGCGCCGAAGCCGTGGCTATGTCCCTCGTGACCGTGACTCGGGCCGTGCACGTGCCGAGCTTAGGCCGCGACGGGCTCCTTGGTCGAATCCGCCATCGCCTTGGCGGCGACGTCGGCGCCGAACTGGAGGCGCTCGGCGTATTCGCGCGCCTGCATCCGCGAGATGACCATGCGCTGGATCTCCGCCGTGCCCTCGAACAGCTGGTAGATCTTGGCGTCGCGGAAGAACTTCTCCAGCGGGTACTCGGTGTTCCAGGCGTCGGGGCCGACCAGGTCCATCAGCGTCGTCGTCGCCCACATCGTCACGTCGCCGGCCTTGAGCTTCGACATCGAGCCCTGGCCGCCGGTCATCGGCACCCCGTTGCGGCCCATCCAGGCGGCGCGCTGGACCAGCAGCCGGGCCGCTTCGATCTCGGTCGCGACGTCGGCCAGGGTCTGCTGGATGCGCTGCGTCTGCAGCAGCGGCGTGGTGCCCTCGACACGGCCGTCGAGGTATTCGAGCGTCCACTCATAAGCGGCCTGGGCGATGCCGAGGGCCGAAGCGCCGACCAGCGGCCGGGTCACCTCGAAGGTCGCCAGCGCGTCGGCCGAGCGCGACTTCTGCCCGGAGCGGCCGCGCTCCAGCTTCTTCGCCAGCTTCTCCTCGCCGCCGAGCAGGTTCTCGACCGGGATGCGGCAGTCCTCGAGCACGATCTCGGCGGTGTGCGAGGCGCGGATCCCGAGCTTGGTCTCCTTCTTTCCCTGGGAGAGGCCGGGAGTGTCTTTGCCGATCACGAAGGAGGCCTGGCCGCGGGTCCCGAGCTCGGGGTCGACCGCGGCGACGACGACGTGGACGTCGGCGATGCCGCCGTTGGTGATGAAGACCTTGGTCCCGTTGAGGACAAACTCGTCACCGTCGCGCTTGGCGGTGGTTTTGAGGCTCTTGACGTCGGAGCCGGCCTGCGGCTCGGTCACGGCGTAGGCGCCGAGTTTGATCTCGTCGCCGCTGCCGAAGCACTCTGGCACCCAGCGACCGATCTGCTCGGGCGTGCCCGAGGCGGCGATGCCGGCGGCGGCGAGGCCGGAGCCGGAGATCGCCAGCGCGGTGCCGGCGCAGCCCCAGTGGAACTCTTCGGCCGAGATCACCTGCATCTGGCCCTCGGCGTCGGCGGCGTTGCGCTGGATGCCCTCGAGGCCGCCGAAGCCCTGCTTGCGCGCCTCCTTGATCACCTCCCAGGGGGTGCTCTCCTCTTCGTCGTGCTTGCGCGCGGCCGGGCGAATCACCTCGGCGGCGAATTTGCGGCACTTGGCCCTGTACTCGAGCTGCTCGTCGTTGAATCCGAAGTCCATGGTCTCTCTCCTGGGCGTGGGGACTGATTGACTGGTCAGTCAGCCAGTCACAACCGCACTTTAGCGCCCCCATGGGCGCGTTTGTTCGCCTATGGGAAACAAAATCGCCCATGGGGACCTGTGTAGCGTTCGCCGCGTGCGCAGGGGACGACCGATCAACGCCGACGTGCCGGCGACCGAGACGCCCGAGGCGGCGGCCGAGCCGGAGAGCAAATCGCCCCCGCCGGAGGAGGAATCCGCGCCGCCGGCCAAGGCGAAACCCCCGAAACCGGTGGAAAAGGCGACGCCGCAGCAAGGATTCCCCGGAGCGCTGAAGCTCGTCGGCGGTCTCGCCTTGCTGGGCATCGTCTTCCTCCTCATCGCGATCGTCGGCGGTGGCGGCGGTGGCGAGGACGACGCGGCCGAGGCCCCCGCACCTGTGGTCGCCCCACCCGCGCAGAACGGCGGTGAGGCGCCCGCCGCCGAGCCGACCGAGCTCGGGTATCCCGCTTTCGCGACCGGCAACACGACCCGGGTCGGGGGCGCCGACCCGGCCGCCAACGCCGCCGGGGTCGCGTTAGCGGTCTTTCCATCCGTCACCGCCGCGCAGCGGCCCGCGGCAGTCACGCTCGTCAATGAAGACGACTGGGCGGGCGGGATCGCCGGTGCGGTGCTGATGGCCGCCCCGGTGCGAGCGCCGGTCCTGATCTCCGCCGCCGACGGCGCGCCCGACGCAACCGAGGAAGCACTCGGCGCGCTGCAGCCCGGCGGCGACAAGAGCACCGGGGGCGCAACCGCCTTCGCGATCGGCGAGGTCGCCGCGCCGGGCGGCAAGGTGACCAAGGTCGCCGCCGGCTCTCCCGCCGCCGAGGCGGCGGCGATCGCCCGCCTGCGCGAGCGCCTCTCCGGCTCGCCCCCGGACCACTTCGTGCTCGCCCCGGAAGCCTCGCCGGAGCTGGCGATGCCGGCCGCTGCCTGGGCCGCGCGCTCCGGCGACCCGGTCCTCTTCAGCGCCACCGAGAAGCTGCCGAAAGCAACCGCCGCCGTGCTCGAGAGCCACCGCGGCGTCCCCGTCTACGTCCTCGGCCCCTCCTCGGCGATCTCCTCCGGGGTCGTGCGCGAAGTCGCCGCGATCTCCAAGCAGGTGAAGCGCGTCTCCGGCGAGGACCCCGTCGCCAACGCAGTCGCGTTCGCTCGCTACGACGATGAGGACTTCGGCTGGAGCATCAACGACCCCGGCCACGGCTTCGTCCTCGCCCGCACCGACGCTCCGCTCAACGCCGCCGCCGCGGCACCGCTCTCGGCCTCCGGCACCTGGGGCCCGCTGCTGCTCACGGACGACGCCGGTACCCTCCCGACCGAGCTACGCAGCTACTTCCTCGACGTGAAGCCCGGCTACACCAACAACCCGACCCGCGCCTTCTACAACCATGTGTGGGTGATCGGCGACCAGGAGGCCATCGACGTGAACCAGCAGGCGGAAGTGAACGAACTTGCCGAGCTGACCAGGATCGGGAACGCGCCGTGAGCGAGTCCGAGAACCCGGCCCTGCTCGGCGCCCGCGAGGTCACCCCGGAGGACATCCGCGCCCTCGCCGGCGCCTCCACCCCCCACTTCGCGCTGCAGGTCCGCAACCGGATCCGCCGCCTGATCGAGCCGCTGCCCGCAGAGCACCCGGCGCGGCTCGAAGGCGAGCGCAAGATCGCGAAGCTGGAAGAGCTGGCCGAGCACAGCGGCGACCCTCGCGGCACGCTCGGAATCGGGTCGCATTGAAATACCTGGCCCCCGGTGTCTGGCGCCTGAAGGAGTTCCCGGCGCCCTCGATCAACATCTACCTCGCCGAGGACGTGCTGATCGACGCCGGCCGCACCTGGGACCGGCGCCGCGTCTTCGCCGAGCTCGAGGACCGCGAGATCTCGATGGTGGCTTTGACCCACGTCCACCCCGACCACCAGGGCGTGGCCAAAGACGTGTGCGAGGCGCGCAACGTCCCGCTCGCCTGCCACGCCGACGACGTCGAGGCGATGGAAGGTAAGCGGCCGATCCAGGAAGCCGCCGCCTCGCACCCCGTCAACAAGCTGATCCGCCGGATCTGGGAGGGACCGCCCTACAAGGTCGAGCGCGTCCTCAGCGAGGGCGACGAGGTCGCCGGCTTCCGCGTCGTCCACGCCCCGGGCCACGCTCGCGGCGAGGTGATCTTCTTCCGCGAGTCGGACCGGGTGGCGATCTGCGGCGACGTGATCCGCAACATGAGCTACGCCACCGCCCTGCCCGGGATCAAGGAGCCACCCGACATCTTCACCTACGACCCGGCCGAGAACCGCCGCTCGATCCACAAGCTCGCGGCGCTCAATCCGACCCTGATCCTGCCCGGCCACGGCCCCGCCGTGACCGACATCGCCGCTTTCGAGCGCTTCGTCGCGGCGCTTCCGGCCTAGCCGCCCGCGCAGCGCAAGCGGCTTTGCGCACAGGCGCGTACCGAAGCTTCCGCCGGTCGATCGGGTTACCTAATTTCCACTAGCTCCTCCTCAAACCGAAGGGAGTCCAGATGAGCATGCTCAAGAACAGACGCCCGTCGCCGGCGATGGTCGTCGCGGTGATCGCCCTGATCACCGCCCTCGCTGGCACCGCCTACGCCGCCCAGAACATCAACGGCGGCGCGATCATGAAGCAGACGATCGGCGGCGGCAAGCTGAAGAAGAAGACCCTGACCGGGTTCCAGATCAACACCGCCAAGCTCGGCACCGTGCCGTTCGCGCAGCGCGCGACGCACACCTACTGGGCGGTCGTCAACAACCCGGCCAGCCCCGGCAACGCGGCGCTCGCCCGGGCCAGCGACGCGAGCATCACCGCGGTCGAGGGTGGCGGCTCGGTCTCGGTCGTCTTCCCGATCAACATCTCCGGCTGCGCCAACGTCGCCGCCCGCAACAACGCCGGCACGACGATCCCGACCTCGGGCTACGCGCAGACCAACACCTCGCCGGCCAACGCCAACGCGGTCGAAGTCCACACCCGAGCCAAAGACGGCGCCAACGAAGACGCCGACTTCCACCTGGTGGTCGTCTGCCCGTAGACGGTTAGGGAGCGAAACGAGCGGCGCTCATCTCGACGCGCTCGCCGCGAAAGGGGACCCCCTCGGCGACCAGGAGTCGCCGCTGGCGGGCCCCCTTCGCGAGCGAGCCGTCGGCGCGAACGACGCGCCACCAGGGCAGGTCGGGCTCGTCGACTTCGAACAGCACGGTGCCGGCGTAACGCGGGGCGCCGGGGCTGACGTCGCCGTAGCTGCGGACGAACCCGGGCGGGATCTCGCGCACCCGCTCGAGGATTTCGTCGAGGCGGCTTTCGGGAGCTGCGCTCAGGCGCCCGGCCCGAAGGCGTCGATGATCCGGTTCTGGAACTCGCCCAGCTCCTCGGGCGAGATGAAGTAGGTCGGCGGCGTGAGGAAGAGGCCGTCGGCGCGCTCCGCCGTCTGCTCGACCCGGGCCCGGACCTTGTCCAGCGGCCCGGCGGCGCAGTAGGCGTCGACCATCTCGTCGCTGATCGCCGCCGGCACGCCGGCCAGGTCGCCGCGGCGGAAGGCATCGCCGGCGGCCACCGCGTTGTCGGCAAATCCGTGCAGCTCCCAGAGCGGCATGTAGGTCTTGACCGTCGCGTAGAAGGAGATCGTGCGGCGGGCCATCTCGATCGCCCGCTCCTCGTCGTCGTCGATCGCGCAGCAGACGGTCGGCAGGTAGTCGAAGTCGCCACGGTCGCGCCCGGAGCGCTCGAGGCCGGTCTCGAAGGCGGGGACGACGATCTCGTCGATCCAGCGCAAGCTCTGGATCGGGTGGCCGATCAGCCCGTCGGCGACGTCGCCGGCCATCCGCGCCATCCCGCCCTGGACGGCGGCGGTGTAGATCGGCGGCACGCCCTCCCGCGCCGGCGGGTGCGGCCGAATCCAGCCCTTGATGTCGATGTCGTAGTACTCGCCCTCGTAGCGGATCGGTTCGCCGGCGCTGGCCTGCTGCATGATCAGCCGCGTCGCTTCGATCGCCTCGCGCAGGTGCGGCGCCGGTTTGCCGTAGTCGGCGTTGTGCCAGGTCTCGTTCAGCCGTTTCACCCCGGCGCCCATGCCGAGGCGGAAGCGTCCGCCCGACATCTCGTCGACGTCGAGGGCGCTGACGGCGTGGATGAAGGGGCTGCGGGTGAAGGCCCAGACAATGCCCGTGGCGACGCCGATGGTCGAGGTCTTCGCCGCCAGGTAGGCGGCCTGGGTGGAAGCGCTGCGGAACAGCTCCGGCGCCCAGACGCACTCGATCCCAGCCGCCTCGGCCCGCAGGGCGTCGGCCTCGAGCTCCGCTACCGAGGTGCCGATCGCAGCGACGGAGACACGGTCCAGGGCGCTCATCTCACGCCCCGTCCCTGCTCAGGCCGCTGCCGGCTCGCCTACGCGCGACAGGACTGCGTCGGCGACCCGCTCGCGGTGCCACTTGGGGTCGCCGAACATGGCCGCGTTGGCGCGGCCGCGCTTGAGGAAGAAGTGAAGGTCGTGCTCCCAGGTGAAGCCGATGCCGCCGTGGACCTGGATCGAGGCGTCCGGCACGCGCCAGCCGGCGTCGGAGGCGTAGGCCTTGGCCATCGAGGCGGCCAGCGGCAGCGAGTCCGGCTCGGAGTCGGCGGCCCAGGCGGCGCCGTAGACGGCGGAGCGGGAGTTCTCGGTCTCCAGCAGCATCTGCGCGCAGCGGTGCGAGACCGCCTGGTAGGCGCCGATCGGGCGGCCGAACTGCTGGCGGTCTTTGGCGTACTCGACCGCCATCTCCATCGTCCGCTGCGCGACCCCGGTCGACTCGGCGGCGAGGGCGACGCAGATGCGGAAGAAGACGGCGTTGTAGTCCTCGCCGGCGCCGGGCAGCGTGTCCTCGGCGGCAACGCGGACGCCGTCGAACTGGACCGTGGAGAGGCGGCGGGTGAGGTCGATCGAGCCCTGCGGCGTCACCGTCAGGCCGGCGGCGTCGCGCTCGACCAGATGGCGGCGGCCGTCGGCGCTGGCGACGAGGAAGAAGTCGGTGCCGGCGGCGTCGATGACCAGGGTCTTCTCGCCGTTGAGGACAACGCCGTCGCCGTCGGCCTCGGCCTCCATCGTGAACTCGCCGATCGTCGCCGCCGTGCCGGCGTCCCAGAGCGCGGGCGTGCCGCGGCGCTCGCCGACGGCCAGTGGCCGCAGGTAGCGCTCGCGCTGGTCGTCGGAGCCGCAGAGCGAGAGGGCCAAACCGACGACGGTGTTGGAAAGCAGCGGCGAGGGAGCGAGCGCGTAGCCCATCTCCTCGAAGAGGATTGCCAGGTCGACAATGCCGAGGCCCTGGCCGCCCCACTCCTCGGGCAGCGCCAGCCCGGTCCAGCCGAGCTCGGCCATCTCCTTCCAGCCGGCGGCGTCGAAGCCGTCCTCGCTCTCGGCGAGCTCGCGGACCCGGTCGGATTTGTAGCGCGAGGCGAGGAAGTCCTTGGCGGTGGACTTGATCGCCTGCTGCTCGTCGGTGAGGTCGAAGTACATGGTCGCCGGCTCCCCTAGCGCAGCCGCGGCAGGCCCAGGACCCGCTCGGCGATGATGTTTTTGAGGATGTCCGTGGTCCCGCCCTCGATCGAGTTGGCGCGGGAGCGGAGGAAGCCGTACTGCCAGGAGCCGCCCTCGATCGCGCCGCCGGCGCCGCGCGCAACCGGCGCGTAGGCGCCTTCGAGCTCGAGCGCCAGCTCGGTCAGGTCCTGGTTGAGGTCCGCCCACTGCCACTTGCCGAGCGAGCCCTCGGGACCGGGGATTCCCGACTGCATCGTCTTGGTCAGGCCGCGGTAGGCGTTCAGCCGCATCGTCTCGGCCTCGATGAAGAGCTGCGCGATCCGCTGCCGGTAGTAGGAATCGTCGGCCGCGCTGCCGCCGTTGGCGCGGACCTCGGTGGCCAGCTTGGCGAGCCGGCCGAGGCTGTTCTGGATCTGGGCGATCGCGCCGAAGGCGAGGCCGGCGCGCTCGTTCATCAGCGTCGTGATCGCCACGCTCCAGCCGTTGCCGACGCCGCCGACGACGTTGGCGTCGGGGACGCGGGCCTCTTCGAAGAAGACCTCGTTGAACTCGCCCTCACCGGTGATCTGGACCAGCGGTTTGGCTTCGACGCCGTCCTGCTCCATGTCCATCAGGAAGTAGGTCAGCCCCTGGTGCTTGGGGGCGTCGGGGTCGGTGCGGGCGACCAGCATGCACCACTTCGCGTACTGGGCGAACGTGGTCCAGACCTTCTGCCCGGTGACGACCCATTCGTCGCCGTCCTTGACCGCGCGGGTCTTCAGCGAGGCGAGGTCGGAGCCGGACTCGGGCTCGGAGAAGCCCTGGCACCAGATCTCCTCGCCGGTCAGGATCGGCTCCAGGTAGCGCTGCTTCTGCTCGTCGGTGCCGTGGGCGATCACCACCGGTCCGCCCATCGCCAGGCCGAGCACGTTGGCGGGGCTGGGCGCTTCCAGGCGCGCCGCCTCGCCGACGAAGATCGCCTGCTCGATCATCGTCGCGCCGCGGCCGCCGTACTCCTTCGGCCAGGAGATCCCCGCCCAACCTGCGGCGTGCATCTTCAGCTGCCACTCGCGGCGGAAGGCCATGATCTCGTCGAGACCGCCCTCCGGTTCGGGACCTGGATGATTCTCTTCCAGCCAGGTGCGAACCTCGTCGCGGAACTGCTCCTCCGATGGCGAAAGCGTCAGGTCCATCGCGGCGGAGCATATAGGCGAGAGGCGCCCCGGAGGGCGCCTCTCGACAAAGGGCCTGGTGCCGCGCTCTAGTTTTCGGCGCAGACGTCGAGACCGAGGACTTCCGCCTTCTCGTTGGCCTCTCCGAACGGATCCCCCTCGAGCGCCGCGATCGGGTCGTCGACGACGCTGGCGGTGCCGTCTTCGAAGGCTTCGATCAGCTCGGCGAGCCCGTCCTCTTCGCCGGCCGGCGGCTTCAGCTCGGCGAGCCCGTCGGAGATTTCTTCGAACGAGGGAACGATGACATCGGTCACCACCCGTGCCTGTTCCTCCTCCGACGGTTCCTCGTCGCCGAACTCGGCGGCGGCATCGGCGAGCTTGGCTTCGGCCTCTTCTTTGCCCTGCGTGCAGACTTCGTTGCCCTGCTTGACGAACTCGGCCTTGCTCAGCGCCGGGCCGCCGGCGTCCTCGCTGGCGCTGGTGCTCTCGCCGGCGGCGGTGCCGGTGTCGTTGTCGCTGCTGCCGCAACCGGCGATCGCGGCAATCGCGAGCACGGCGGCGAGGATCGCGACGAGTCGCTTACTCAACTCTGGTCCTCTCTATGGGGAATAGGAGGCGGCAACCTATTGGCGCCGGAGGAAGTCCGGGGCGACCCGGCGGGAAACTGGACGAACGTCAGCTTCCCGCCGAGACCCGGCGCGGCTCAGACCCGCTGGATCATCGTGCCGGTGCCGAGGCCGCCACCGCAGCACATCGTCACCAGGCCCATCTCCTTGTCGGAGCGCTCCATCTCGTGCAGCAGGGTCGTGATCAGGCGGGCGCCGGAGCCCCCCAGCGGATGGCCGAGGGCGATCGCCCCGCCGTTGACGTTGACCCGGTCCATGTCTGGTTCGAGCTCGCGCTGCCAGGCCGCGACCACCGAAGCGAAGGCCTCGTTGACCTCGATCAGGTCGACGTCGTCGATCTGCATCGAGTTGCGCTCGAGGATCTTTTCCGTCGCCGGGATCGGGCCCGTGAGCATGATCACCGGGTCGACCCCGACCGTGGTCTGGTCGAAGATCCGCGCCCGCGCGGTGAGCCCGAGGGCATCGGCCTTCTCGCGAGTCATCAGCAGCACCGCGGCGGCGCCGTCGGAGACCTGCGAGGAGTTGCCGGCGGTGATCTTGCCGTCCTCCTTGAAGGCGGGCTTGAGGCCGGCCAGGCCCTCGAGACTCGTCTCGCGCAGCCCCTGGTCCTTGACGTAGGTGTCGCCGTTGACCTGGAAAGGCAGGATCTCGCGCTCGAAGCGACCCTCCTCGGTCGCCTTGATCGCCCGTTCCTGGGAGCGCACGCCGAGCTCGTCGAGCTCGGAGCGGGGGATCTCCCACTTGTCGGCGATCATCTCGGCCGAGAGGCCCTGGGGGATCAGGTTGTAGCGCTCCATCAGCTCGGGGGTGAAGGCGAAGCCGTGCTCCTGCTGGACGGTCATGCTGTCGGCGAAGGAGATGTGGCCCATGTGCTCGACGCCGCAACCGACGGCGACGTCGTGGACGCCGGAGGCGATCAGCGCCGCCGCCAGGTTGACGGCCTGCTGGCCGGAGCCGCACTGGCGGTCGACGGTCGTCGCCGGGACCTCCATCGGCAGCCCCGCCTCGAGCCAGGCGTTGCGGGTGATGTTGAGCGCCTGCTCGCCGAACTGCTGCACGCAGCCGCCGATCACGTCGCCGACCTCTGCCGGGTCGACGCCGGAGCGCTCGATCAGCTCCCCCAGGGTGCGGGCGAGGATGGTCGAGGGATGGGTGTCCTTGTAGTAGCCCTTCTCCGGGTGCCCGCGGCCGATCGGGGTGCGGACCGCCTCGACGATCACTACCTCGCGGCCGCCGAAGCTGCCGTTTCCGTTCTCCGCCATCTCGTTCTCCGTTCCTCTCAAGATCTTTTTCAGCGCGTTGCTTCTGAATCATAGATCGCCGACTGACTCGTCAATCGGTTTTCACGACGGCCGTTTGGAGACCCGCCCGTCACCGCTCCCTTCCCGCGTGATAGGAACCCGCCCCAATGAGCGCTAATCAGGGATACGAAAGTCCGGGGATCGCGGGGAGCGGGGCAATCGCCACCGGCCTCGCCGCCGTCTCGACCACGACCGCGGCGACGATCCTGCTCGCCCGCAGCGAGGCCTCGGCCTGGCGCGCGGAGGAGAAAATCGTCGCGGCCTGCGCCAAGATCGAGGGCGCCGAGCCGTCGCGGCTGCGGGTCACCACCGACCCCGCCGACCTCGCCGACTGCGACGTCATCGTCGAGGCGATCGTCGAGGAGGTCGGCCCCAAGGGCGAGCTCCTCTCGACGATCGCCGCCGCCTGCCCCAACGCCGACCTGGCGACCACCACCTCTTCGCTCAGCATCGGCGAGATCGCCGCCGCGGCCGGCACCGACAAGCTCTTCGGGCTGCACGTCTTCAACCCGGTGCCGCGGATGCAGCTGATCGAGGTCTGCTTCCCCGACGGCGCCGCCGGCTCGCGCGACCAGGCCCTGGCCTGGTGCGCGGCGCTCGGCAAGACCGCGGTCGAGGTCCCCGACGAAGCCGGCTTCGTCGTCAACCGCCTGCTCTTCCCCTACCTCTTCGACGCCGTGCGGCTGGTCGAACGGACCGGCATGGAGGCCGGCGAGGTCGACACCTGCATGAAGCTCGGCGCCGGGCACCCGATGGGTCCGCTGGCGCTGCTCGACTTCGTCGGCTTCGACGTTGCCGAGGCGATCGGCGATGCCCTCCACGCCGACTCCGGCGATGAGGCGCACAAGCCCCCCGCGCTGATGGTGAAAATGGCCGGCGAAGGAAAATTGGGCCGTAAGTCCGGGGCTGGTTTTTACCCTTACGACTGATCTATTCGGCTTGCGCCGCTTTCCTTTTTCCTTTCCCCGATAGGTCCCAGATCACGTCCGCCTCGGATATCCCCTGGCGGCGGGCGACGATCTCGATCTCTTCCCATGGCAACTCGGCCTCAGGGAGCTCGTCCCAGCGGGCAAGATCGAGGGCCTCGATCGAACCCTTCAGTGCCGGGCCGAGATGTTCCTCGGAGCGCAGCAGCGCCCTCAGGACCTCGAGCTGCTTGTCGGTCAGGCGAACAACCCACATGCTGGTACCTCCAAACTAGGGTGACTCGCGGGTTGCCCGGAGAAACTAGGCGTCCGTACGGACGGAACTGCTGATCCGCACGGCCTCGATCCGGTTCTCGCGAACCGCCTCGACCCGGATCGTGTAGCCGTCGGCGACGATCGAGTCTCCGCGCTTGGGCAGCCGGCCGAGCTCGCCGAAGACGTAGCCGCCGACCGAGTTGTAGGCGTCGGTGTCGACCGGCAGCTCGATCCCGGCATCGGCGAGGTCGCCGAGCGAGACGTGGCCGCGGACGAACCAGTCGCCGTTGGTGAGCCGGCGCAGCGCCGCCGCACGCGGGTCGGTCTCGTCCTCGATCTCCCCCACCACCTCCTCGAGGATGTCCTCGACGGTGACGATCCCGACCGTGCGCCCGTACTCGTCGACGACGACCGAGAGCGAGGTGCGCTGGACCTGAAGGTCGTGCAGGAGGTCGTCGAGCGGGCGCGTCTCGGGGATGATCAGAGCGTCGCGGACCACCGACTCGATCTTCGCCCCCGGGCCCTCGCTCATGTAGACCCGGGCGAGGCTGTTGTTGTGGACGATGCCCTTGACCCGGTCCGGGTTCTCGTCCTCGATCACGACCAGGCGGGTGTGGCCGGAGCTGACGCAGCGCCGCAGCGCCGCCTCCACCGTCTCGGAGGCGTCGACCGTGATCACGGCAGGGATCGGCGTCATCACCTCGCGCGCCTCCTGCTCGTGCAGGTGGAAGACGCCGCCGAGCATCCCGGCCTCGCCGGGGTCGAGGTGGCCGCCTAGGCGGGAGCTGTCGATGATCTGTTTCAGGTCCTCCGCCGTGTGGTGCTGTTCGAGGTCTTTGGGGTTGACCCCGAAGAGGCGGACGATCGCGTTGGAGAAGGCGCTCAGCAGCATCGTCACCGGCGCCGTCCCGGCGCGGAACCAGTCGAGCGGGCGGGCGACGCGGCGGGCGACGCGCTCGGCGTTGGCGATCGCCAGCATCTTCGGCACCTGCTCGCCGACGCTGATGTGGGCGGCGGTGACGAGGACGAAGGCGATCCCGACCGAGAGCGCGACCGCGACCCCGTGCGAGAGGCCGCCGAAGACCGGCTCCAGCAGAACGGCCAGCGCCGGCTCGCCGAGGAAACCGATGCCGATCGAGGCGATCGTGATCCCGATCTGACAGGCGGAGAGCGATTCGTCGATCTTGTCGAGCTGCTTGACGACCGCCTCGGCGCCCGATTCGCCTTCCTCGGCCAGCTGTTCGATTTTGCCCCGGCGGGTGCGCACGAGGGCGAACTCGGCCGCGACGAAGAAGCCGTTGATCGCGATCAACAGCAGAAGGAGGACGAGCAGGAGAACGCTCATCGGCTATGCGGCCCGGTACTTCGGGCTGGGACGTCCTCGGCCATGCAGCGAACGCAATATAGCTGGGCGCCCCCGGGGAAGAATTCGATAAGTGCGATATTGAGCGACCGATGCGGGTCGCGACGCTCAGCGAGATGCTCGAAGAGATCGTTCACCTTGGCGAGGCCACGGGGATGGAAGAGCACGCTCATGAGCTGCGAGGGGAGCTGGAGGGCCGCCTGGCGACGGTGCGAGCGGCGGTCGCCGGAACGCCCAGTCCGCGGGTGATCGCGCTCGAGAGACTCGACCAGCCGCGGGTCGGCGGCTTCTGGATCCCGGAGATGATCTCGATCGCCGGTGGCGAGGACGTCGCCGGCGACCCCGGCCTGAACCCGCCCGAGGTCGGCTGGGGGGAGCTGGAGAGCCTGCGCGCCGACGTCGTCGTCGTGATGCCCGACGGCTCGCTCGACAGCGCCCGCGCCCAGGCGATGGAGCACTGGGAGCAGATCGCCGCGCTGGGAGCCCCGCGCGCCTTCGCGGTCGACTCCAGCACCAGCTTCGCCGAAGCCGGCCCGCGCCTGGTCGACGGCGTCGAGCTGCTCGCGCACCTACTGCACCCCGACCGCATCGACCCGCCGGGGACAGCCGCTTTCGCCGCGCTCGGCCCGCCGAACGGGCTCAGCTGATCGCGATCGCGCCGACGGCTGAGACCGCGGCGACGAGGATCATCGCCGCGAACTCGAGCTGGACCCGGTAACGGCCGAACATCCCGCGCTCGCCGGCGATGATCGCCAGCGCGCAGAGAATGCCGACGGCGAGCCCACCGAGGTGGCCGCCGACGCTGATGTTGCGAGGCGAAGCGAAGGTCCAGATCAGGTTGAAGACGATCAGGAAGCCGACCTCGCCGGCGATCGCGTCCATCCCCCTTCCCCGGGCGATCACGAAGGTGGCGCCGGCGAGACCGAAGACCGCCCCCGAGGCGCCCAGCGTGAGCGCGTTGGGATCGAGGATCAGCGCCCCAAAGGAGCCCCCGAGCAGCGAGGCGAAGTAGAGGACGACAAAGCGCGGCGTCCCCAGCGCCGGCTCCAGCAGCCGGCCGAGGAAGAACAACAGCAGCATGTTGAAGCCGATGTGGAAGAGGCTGACGTGGAGGAAGCCGCAGGTGACGAGCCGGTACCACTCGCCTTCGCCGACCAGGGGACCGAAGAGGGCGAAATCTTCGACGATGCCGCCGCCCGGGTTGTTGAGGCCGCCGGTCCCACCCGCGAGCTCGATCAGGTAGGCGACGACGTTGATCGCGATCAGGACGAAGGTCGCCGGCGCCTGCTGGAACCCACCGGGCTGACCGACCCCCTGCACGACCTTGGTCCGCTGCCGCATGCACTCCGGGCAGCGCATCCCGACCGGGGTCGGGGTCATGCAGTCCGGGCAGATCGGGCGCCCGCAGGAAGAGCAGGAGACGCCGGTCTCGCGGTCGGGGTGGCGGTAACAGGTCTGGGCCATCGGGACGAGGAGCCTACAATCGGCGCCGATGCAGCCCCCTAGCCCTGCCCGTCTCTACGCCACCGCGGCCGGCCCGGTGCTGTTCGTACTGGGGGTCGTCGGCTTCTTCCACGGGGCCTCTTTCTGGCTGAACATGCTCTACGTGACGACCGGATCGCTCGGCGTCTTTCTCGCCGGCACCGCCCCCCGGGGCTACGCGTTGGGCGTCGGCGCCCTGCTCACTGCGCTGGGGACCTGGGGGCTGGCGCTCGACAACGGCGCCGAGATCCTCGGCCTCCTCCCTTCCAGCGGCAGCGACGACGCAATCGCACTCATCGCCGGCATCGCCGGTCTGCTGGCCGCCGCCGGGTCGCCGCGTGGTTCCTTTTCGTCCCGTGGCGCGAAAAAGGAACCGCGGGAGGACTCAGAGGCGCGAGCGCAGGCCGTCAGTTAGGGCCTTCAGGCCGCTGGCGCTCTGATGGCGGCTGCGCCGGCGCAGCTCCAGCAGGACGAGGGCGCCGGTGGCGACGCCGCCGGCTCCGACCGCGACCACCGGCCGCACCCAGTTGCGCGGGTCGCGCAGCGCCCGCAGCTCGCTCTCGGAGAGCTCCTCGGCCCATTCGGAGAGCTCCTCCGCGGCTGCCGCGGTGACCGCGGAGAGGGTGTCCTCTACCCGGCTGGAGAGGCGCTCCGGCGGCTCGATCGGCCGCAACGCGTCAGTCAGCAGCGCCTCCACGTCCCAGCTGCCGATGCCGCTACTCGGCTCGCTCATCGCTCATCTCCTCCTGCAGTTGCTTGATCGCGCGATGGATCAAAACCTTGGTGGCGCCGTCGGACCGTCCCAGCGCCCGCGCGATCTCGCGGTTGTCCATGCCGAGCGCGAAGCGCATGATCAGCGCCTCGCGCCGGTCGTCGGAGAGGTGCTGAAGATTCGCCATCACCTGGCGCAGCTCCTCGCGGCCCTCGGCGATCGCCTCGGTGTCGTGGCGGGCGGCGATCGGGTCGGCGTTTTCCAGCGGCGTCTGCGGCCGCCGCGAGCGGTCGCGGTAGTAGTTGGAGGCGAGGTTGTGGGCGATCCGGATCAGCCACGGCCGCAGTGGCCGCCCGTCGGACTCGCGCCGCGCCCGGTCGAAGTGGCGATAGGCCTGAAGGAAGGCCTGCTCGGTCAGGTCCTCGGCGTCGTGGTGGTTGCCCACCCGGTAGTAGGCGTAGGAGTAGCAGTCGCGCAGATGGGAGCGGTAGAACTCCTCGAAGGCGCGGTCCAGCTCCGCCTTCGCCGCCGGTCCCAGCTCGCGGGGCTCGACGTTCTCCTCGGGACCGCTCACCGCCCAAGCCTAGTCCTCGCCGCGCCCGGCCGACCTCGCCCGGCCTCCGCATCAGGCAGCCCGCCTCGTGCGCTCTGCCCGGCGCAGGCCGGCGATCCATTCCTCGGCGTCGATCTCACCGCGGATCAGCGCCGCCAGGCCGCTCAGCGCTCCGGCGCGACCACCCGCGGCGGCGACCGTCGCCGCGAGGAGCGGGACCGTGTCGAGGCCCTCGGAGGCCTGGCCGACCTTGGCCGGGATCTCCTCCGCCGGGACGCCGGCGCCGAGCAGCTCTCCGGCGCGCCGGTTGCGCCCGTCGGGGGCCATCATCGTCGCGGTCAGGTCGCCGACCCCGGCGAGGCCGGCGAAGGTCTCCATTTCGGCCCCGTGCCCGAGCGCGTACTCGATGCACTCGCCCCAGATCTCGGCCACCGCGATCCCGGCGGCGTTGAGCCCGTGCGGCTCGGCCGCGGCGGCGGCCAGCGCGGCGGCGTTCTTCGCCGCTCCTGCCATCTCCACCCCGGTGACGTCGGGCGAGCGCTCGCAGACCAGGCCGGCGCGGTCGAAGACGGCGCCCAGCTGGTCGCGCAGGTCGCCGTCGGCGGAGCCGAGCACCAGCGCCGCCGAGCCGGAGACCGACTCGCGCGCGTGCGCCGGACCGCCGAGGCAGGCGATCGCCCGCGCCCGCACCCTTTCCCCCACGTACTCGGCCGGCAGCTGGCCCTGGGGAGCGATCAGGCCCTTGGTCAAGAGCAGGACCGAGGAGCGCGAGCTGACCCGGTCGGCGATCGCCCCGACCGCCTGCGGCAGGGACTTGGAGGGGATCGCGAGGCAGATCAGGTCGAGGCCGGCGAGCTCGATCGCCGAGGAGTGGCGGACGTCGATCGACTCCGGCAGCGGCACACCCGGCAGGTAGCGCTTGTTTTCGCCGTCCTCGATCAGCTCGGCGGTGCGCTCGTTGGAGCGGGTCCCGAGCTGCACCTCGAGCCCGCCGCGGGCGAGCAGGACGGCGACCGCAGTGCCCCAGCTGCCGGCGCCGATCACCGCGGCGCGGCGCATCGGCGGCAGCCCGCCGAGGTCTTCCCACTGCAGCAGGACGTTGGGCCAGATCCGCGCCGTGACCGTTTCCGCCAGCGCCTGCGAGGGCTCCTCGGCGACCGGGAAGGTCATCGCCTTGCCGAGCCTGACCTTGACCTTGCGGGGACGGATGCGCCAGCCGCGGCGCACGTGTTCGGTGCCGATCACGGCGGTTGGGAGCACCGGCGAACCGGTCTGCAGGGCGAGGCGGCCGACCCCGCGGCGCGGGTTGCCGAGGGTACCGCGACGGATCCGCGTCCCCTCCGGGAACATGCAGACGACGCCGCCCCGTTCGACCGCCATCCGAGCAGTCTCCATCGACTCCTCGTCGGATTCGCCGCGGCGGATCGGGAAGGCGCCGAGCCGGGAGAGCAGCCAGCCCTGCCAGCGGCGCTCGAACAGCTCCACCTTGGCGACGTAGTTCATCGGCCGCCGCCAGGGCAGGCAGCCGCCGATCACGAACGGGTCGAGGAAGCTGCGGTGGTTGGCGGCGACGATCAGGCCGCCCTTGATGCGGGCGTGCTCGCGGCCGGGCCGGGAGTAGCGGAAGTAGACGAAGAAGAACGGCTGCAGGAAGAGCCTGGCCAGCAGGTACAGCGGCCAGTTGACGCTGTGCTTGCGGGTGTAGTCGTGGTAGCTGGCCAGTCGCTCGGCGGTCACGCAGAGCGCTACACGCCGAAGCCGCCGCGGTTACCCGTCACCAGGCACGGTCGATCAGCTGCTCCAGCTCCTGCGCAGTTGGAGGAGCCGGGACGGCCGCGAGCTCGGGACGCCGCAGCATCGCCTCGATCGCCTCGTCGAGCTTGTCGCGGTCCGCGCCGCTCTGGCCGAGGCCGGTGGGCTGGCCGAGCTCGCGGATGCGGGCGGCGAGGCCGGCGCTGTCGGTGCCGAGGGCGGCGGCGAGGTCGGCGTAGGGCCCAGGCGCCTGCGCCGCGAGAAATGCTGCCGCCTCGGGCAGGATCGCGGCGTTGGTCTCCGCGTGTGGGCTGCCGCAGACGCGGACCAGGGTCTGGCAGACGACGTGGTGCAGGCCGTAGCCGGCGGAGTCGATCGCGTAGCCGCAGAGCAGCGAGCCGAGCGCGAGGTCGGCGTTGTCGCGCTCCACCCGCGGCCGGTCGAGCGCCGAGCCGATCAGCGCGGCGCCGCGCAGCGCGGTCATCTCCGAGACCGGGTTGGCGAGCGGCGTGTAGAGAGTGTCGACGCCGTGCGCGAGGGCGTTCATCGAACTCGCCCGCAGTTGGGCCTCGGGCTGGCTGGTCATCGCCTCCGGGTCGGCGATCACCAGCGCCGGTCGCACCATCCCCCGCACCCGGTCCTCGGCCCCGGCCGGGAGCCGGTGGATCGCGGTCATCTCCGCCCCCGACATCGTGGTCGGGATCGCCGCGACCCGAGCGCCGGCCACCGATGCGAGGGCCTTGGCCACGTCGACAACCCGGCCACCGCCGAGCGCGACGAACGGTTGCGGCCCTTGCGGCAGTCCTTTCTTCCACCCCTCGGATGAAAGCTCTGCCGCACCGAGGAGACCGGCGGCGAGGTCGGGGATCTGGCCGGCTGGGACCTCGTGGACGGCGCTGGCCGCGGCGGCGAGCTCGGGGGCGGCGGCCAGCGCCCTGGGCGTGCTCAGCAGCTGGAAGGCACCGAAGCCGTGCTCCTCGAGCAGGGCGGGCGCCGTCGCGACGGCGCCGCGGCGCAGGACTACGGTCCGCCCCGCGTCGCGCCAGGTGAAGTCCCGGCTCACCCCGAGCGCGGGTTGCGCACCGGGCGCAGGTTCGGCTCGACCTCGGCCCGCAGGTGCTCGTAGTCGGGCGGCAGCGAGAGCTTCTCGCCAAGGTGCTCGAGCGGCTCGTCGACCGTGAAGCCGGGCCCCGTCGTGGCGATCTCGAAGAGGACGCCGCTGGGCTCGCGGAAGTAGATCGACTTGAAGTAGAAGCGGTCGATCTCCGGGGTCGGCTGGGCGCCGGCCGAGACCGCCTTTTCGCGCCACGCCATGTGCTCCTCTGGCAGCGAGGCCCAGGCGACGTGGTGGACGCTGCCGGCGCCCTGCAGGCCGCGGTCGGGCGGCGGCGGGTCGAAGGCGTAGAGGCCGCCTCGCTTGGATCCCCGCGCCTCCCAGACCTCGCCCGCAAGCTCGAACTCGAGCGCTTCCAGCAGGCCGCTGGAGGCCTCCGGGGCGGCGCTGTAGGCGCGCACCGCGTGGAAGCCCTGCAGCGCCAGCTCGGCCGGGACATCGGGGTGGTCGGCGATCAGCGGCGGGTCCGGGACCTCGAGCACGGCGAGCTCGTGCTCGAGCCCCTCGGGGTCGGCGAAGCGCAGGCTGTCCCCATCGCGGGTGGACTCGATGCCGTTGGCGCCCAGCCGCTCGGCCCAGAAGTCGAGCGAGTCGGCGGAGGCGACGCGCCAGACGATCCGGTGAACCATCCCGGCGCCGGCCCGGCCGGGGGCCGCGCCGGGGTACTCGAAGAAGGTCAGGTCGGAGCCCGGGTCGCCGTCCTCGTCGGCGAAGAAGAGGTGGTAGACGGTCGGGTTGTCCTGGTTGACCGTTTTCTTCACCAGCCTCAGGCCCATCACTCCGGCGTAGAAATCGACGTTGCGCTGGGCGTCCTCGGTGATCGCGGTTATGTGGTGGATTCCCTCTAGCTTCATTCGTCACGTATAGCATTCCGATCAATGAGTCGCGGGCGTAGACGGATGGTTAAAGCTCTCGTAGTCCTCGGCTCGATCTTCGCTTTCCTCAGCGTCTTCGCGATCTGGACCGAGCGCCAGGCGCTCAATACCGACGACTGGGTGGCAACCAGCGACCGCCTGCTGGCGAACCAGGAGATCCGCACCGCCGTCGGCGACTACATCGTCGACCAGCTCTACGAAAACGTCGACGTCGAGACCGAACTCAAAGAAATCCTCCCCGGCGACACCAAGGACCTGGCCGGGCCCGCCGCCGGCGGGCTGCGCCAGGTGGCCGGCCAGGCGGCGGAACGGGTGCTGGAAACCTCGACCGCGCAGAACCTCTGGGAGGACGCCAACCGCTCCGCCCACGAACAGCTGATCGCGGTGCTGGAGGACAAGGGCGAAGCGGTCTCGACCGACGAAGGCAACGTCAGCCTCAAGCTCAACACCCTGGTCACCAACCTCGCCGGCGAGATCGGGATCGGCAAGAGCCTGGCCGAGAAACTGCCCGAAGACGCCGCCGAAGTCGAGATCCTCCGCTCCGACCAGCTGAAGACGGCGCAGAACATCGCCGTCGCGATCAAGGGCCTGGCGCTGGTCCTCTCGATCCTCACCTTCGCCGCCCTCGGCGCCGCCATCTACCTCGCCCGCGGCAGCCGCTGGGTGACCGTGCTCTCCAGCGGCATCGCCCTGATCGCCGCCGGCTTTGGCGTGATCATCGTCCGCAAGATCGCCGGCGGCATCGTGATCGACCAGTTGGTCACGACCGAGAGCGTGAAACCGGCGGGCGAAGCGGCCTGGTCGATCGGCACCTCGCTGATGGTCAGCATCGCCACGACCGTGATCGTCATCGGCGTCCTCTTTGCGATCGCCGGCTGGCTCGCTTCTCCGACCAAAGCCGCCAGCGCCACCCGTCAGGCGATGGCGCCGGTGCTGCAGCGCTACCCCGCCTACGTCTACACCGGCCTCGGCATCCTCGTCTGCATCTACTTCCTCACCGGGCCGACCCAGGGGCTGCGCTCCTTCGTCACCACCCTGATCGTCGCCGGCATGGCCGCCTTCGGGATCCACGAGCTGCGCAGACAGACGCAGGAGGAATTCCCGGACGCCGAGTTCAGCGACGCCTTCGGCGACACCAGGGACAAAGTCGTCGACGCGGTCAAAGGCGCCAACATCGGCGAGCGGGCGGCGAAACTGCGACTGCCGGAAGTGCGGCGCCCGCCGGTCCCCGGCACCGGAGCGGAGGCACCGACCGAGGTCCTCGGCGAGGAGGACGCGCGACTACAGCGACTGGAGCGGCTCGCCTCCCTGCACGAGAAGGGCGTGCTCAGCGACGAGGAGATGGCGACTGAGAAGTCCCGGGTCCTGGACAAAGGCTGAAACGCCGGGAGGGGCCCGCAGGCCCCTCCCGACACGGCGACTGCCGCGAATCCTCGGATTCGCCTCCCTACTTCTTCTTCACCACCTTGACCGCGACCTTGGCCCCCTGCGCCAAGACGGTTCCCGGCTTCGGCGTCTGCTTGACGACGATGCCGGCCTTGCGGCTCGGGCCGCTGACCTTCTTCACCTTGCCGAGCTTGCAGCCGGCGCCGCGAAGGCGGTTCTTCGCCGCACCCAGTTTCTTGCCCTTCAGCCCGGGGACGATGCAGGCGGTGTAGGTGAAGGTCGCACCGCGTGCTTTTTCACTGGTTCCGGCGAGCGTGGTCACCGTCACATCGACTTTGCCCGGTTTCACCTGCGGCGGAGCCGTGGCGGTGATCTGAGTGTCGGAGTCCACAGTGACGTTGGTCGCCGGGACAGTGCCGAATTTCACCGCGCTGGCGCCTTTGAGGCTGGTGCCGGTGATGACCACCTCGGTGCCGCCTTTGAGCGGGCCGAAGTTGGGCGCGACCGTGGTCAGCACGGGAGCGGCCTGGATTTCCGCGCTGAGCGCGATCTCTTTGCCGGCGACGGTGCTGCTCGGCGGCACCGTCGAGCCGTTCAGCGGCGTCGGGAAGATCGTGCTGAAACTGGCTCCGGCGACCGTGACAACGCCGATCTCGTCGCTGGCGTTGGTCGGGTCGATCCCGATCAGGTCGCCTGCCTTGACCGGCAGATTGGTCTCGAAGGTCTGCAGCCCTTCGCCGACCGGAGTCGCCCCGAGGCTCGTACCGGCAGCTTCATACGCGCCTTTGCCGTTGGGGTGCAGCACCCGCAGGTAGAACGGGCCGCCTTTAACACCCTGTACGCGCCAGCGCACGATCGCACCGTTGACCGGCGAGGCGAGGTTCGCCCCCGGCTCCGGCAGCGCCGTGTTGAACAGCGTCTGCACGGTTTCGAATTTCTCCGGCGCGGCCCCCGGCGGCAACACGCTGCCAACGGTCACAGTCGATGCCTGCGCAGACCCTGCCAGCAGTCCCAGAGCGGTCGCGGCGGTCGCGAATAGAACGTGACACCTCATTTGATGTACCCCTTCCGTACCGGCGGCCCCCTGCCACACGGCTAGTGGTTTCGGTAGGCAAACGCGAAACCGGGGTGAGAGTTGCGGCGAGTGGCCGCGTTGGGGGTAAAGCCCGCCGCCGGAATCGAACCGGCAACCTCCTGATTACAAATCAGGTGCTCTCCCAGGTTGAGCTAGGCGGGCGGGGGTGGCAGATAATGCAGCGATGGAGGCCACCTTCAGGTTCCTCGATCCCCATGAGGGTACCGTGCTCACCGGGGCGATCGAAGCGGCGTACGGCCAGACGTACGACGTCAAGTGGGTCTACGACCCCGACGAGGTCTCGGCCCGGCTGGCCGACGGGCGCTACGTCTCCTGCGTCGCCGAGACGCCGGAGGGCGAGCTGCTCTGCCACGAGGGCATGAGCCTGGCGGCGGCCGGAGACGCGGTCGCGCACTCGGGCCAGGCGGTGACGATGCCCGCCGCCCGCGGCCAGCACATGTTCACGCGGACCAAGCGCTTCCTCATGGACTGGGCGCAGGGCGAGGGGCTGGCGGGCATGTTCAGCGAGGCGACGGCCGCCCACCCCTACAGCCAGCGCGCCAACATCGACCTGGGCGCGCACGAGACCGGCTTCCTGCTCGGCTGGATCCCCGCGTCGGTCGCCAACGACGCCGCCGCCGAGGGTCCCGTCCGGCGCCAGTCGGCGGCGCTCTTCTACGCGAAGCTGAACGACGGCCACGAGCGCCCGGTCTACGCGCCGGAGCGCCACACCGAGATCGTCTCCCGCACGGTCGAGCTCTGCGGGCTGCGAGGGGCGCTGCTGGACCCGCCGGCGGACTTCGCGCTGCCCGAACGGACCGAGCTAACGGTCGCGGTCGACCGCGACCACAACCTGGCGCTGATCACGGTCACCGTGCCCGGCGCCGACCTCGAGCAGGCGGTAGGCGCCGAGCGCCACCACCTCTTCCACCGCTTCGGCCTCGACGCCGTCTACATCGACCTACCGCTGCAGACCCCGGCGACGGCGCTGGTCGCGGGCGACCTCGAGCGCCTCGGCGTCTCCTACGCCGGAGTCTTCCCCAACCACCGCACCGACGGCGACGTGCTGCGAATGCAGTCGCTGCACCGGATCCGAGTCAAGGTCGACGACATCGCCGTCGCCTCGGATCACGGTCGCGAACTGCTCGAGTACGTCCTCGCCGACTTGCCCTAAGCAGGGACCTCGCGTGAGGCCAGGTGGGTGCCGACCTTGCGCTTGACCCGCTGCAGGGCGTTGTCGACGGTCTTGGTGTCGCACTCCAGGCGCTCGGCGATCGACTCGTAGGAGTGGCCGTCGAGGTAGAGCGAGAGCACGCGGCTCTCGAGGTCGGAGAGCACGCCGGATACGCCGGACAGGCACGAAACCAGGCTCTCCAGCTCTTCGCTGGCGATCACCTGGTTGACCGGATCATGGACGCTGGGGCCGGGCAGGATCTCGTCCAGGGTCGTTTCCGAGTCGCCGGCGGCGGCCGGGGTCTGGCTGAAGGAGACGTACTGGTTGAGCGGCGTGTGCTTGTTGCGGGTCGCCGTCTTCACCGCGGTGATGATCTGGCGGGTGATGCAGAGCTCGGCGAAGTTGCGGAAGCTCGACTCGCGGTCGGTCCGGTAGTCGCGGATCGCCTTGTAGAGGCCGAGCAGGCCCTCCTGGATCAGATCGTCGGACTCACCGCCCAGCAAGAAGTAAGACGAGGCCTTGAGCCTGACAAAGCCGCGGTAGCGGCGGACGATCATGTCGTAGGCGTCGGTCCTGCCGTCCTTGGCGAGAGCGACGAGGTAATGATCATCAAGCTCAGCTTGAGGGTTAGAAGCGCGCGCAGCGCTTGAGCGCCCGGCCGCGGGGTATCGAACTGCTTGCGTAGGCGTAGATAGAGCCACAGATCCTTCTCCTTGCTGAAGGGTCGTGGCGCCGCTTACCTCCCCCGAGGCGCCTCTTATTGACGAGTGTGCCTCAGACTCAAGCTGAGGTTCACCCTTGTTGCGCCGCTAGTTTACGTGCAGGCGGAGTTCTGTCAACCCCAGCAGGGATTTTCTGCAAACGCCGTTGCATTTGCGTCGTGCCTGGATCGGGCTCAGGAGCGCTGGCGAACTGCCTCGAAAAGCAGCGCCGTGGCGGCTGCGCTGACGTTCAGCGAGTCGACCATTCCGTGGCTGGGAAGGGCAATGAGACCGTCGCAGGAGGCGGCCACGCGGGGGCGCAGGCCTTTGCCCTCGCCGCCAAGCACGAGCACGGTCGGCCCCTGCAGGTCGACCGACCAGGGGGCCGCCTTCGCCTCGGCGTCGGCGCCCCAGATCCAGAAGCCGGCGGCCTTGGCGTCGGCGAGCCAGTCGGCGAGGTTGCGGACGTGGGCGATCTGAAGGTGCTCGACGGCGCCGGCGGAGGCCTTGCAGGTGACCGCGGTGACCGCCGCGGCGCGGCGCTCGGGCACTATCAGGCCGGCGGCCCCCGCCGCCTCGGCCGAGCGGCAGACGGCGCCGAGGTTGCGCGGGTCCTGCACCTGGTCGAGCGCGACCAGCAACGGCGCCTCGCCCCGCAACATGCCGCGGGCGTCGCCGTAGGGGTAGGGATCGACCTCCGCCACCACGCCCTGGTGGTCCGGCGACCCGCAAAGCCGCTCCAGCTCCTGGGAAGGAGTGTCCGGAGCCGTCCAGACCCGGTGCACCGCCCGCCTCCCCCGCTCCGCCTCGGCAACCGGCCGGCGCCCGTAGATGATCTGGCTTGCCATCAGGCCTTGGGCACCAGACTGGGGCCCTCGGCCGAATCCCGCACCGTCCACCCCATCTCAGCCAGCCGATCCCGAATCTCATCGGCCCGCGCAAAGTCCTTATCCGCCCGAGCCTGCTCCCGCTCTTCCATCAGCTTCTGAGCGTCCTGGTCGGCCTCAGCACCCCGATCCGGCTGGGTGAGGGTGCCGAGGCCGACCAGATCGAGCATCTCGGCTACTGCCGCAGCCGCCCCGGGCACATCGCCGCGATTCGCTTCCCCGACGAGCTCGAAAGCCTCGGCGAGGGCCCTGGGGGTGTTGAAGTCGTCGGCCAGGGCCGCGCTGAAGCTCTCCAGGCGATCACCCGAATAATCCGCCTCGCCGGGGGGATTCTCGCGGAAGAAGTTCCTCAGCCGCTCGACCCGAGCGACGGCCTCCTCCATCGGCCCCTCGCCGAAGGCCAGCGGCTGCCGGTAGTGCCCGGAGATCAGGTAGGCGACGACCGCCTCGCGCCCATACCTGTCCAGCGCCTCCGACAGCTGGAAGATGTTGCCGTCCGATTTCGACATCTTCGCGGCGTCGCTCTCGACCATCCCGTTGTGCATCCAAGCCCGCGCGAAGGGCCGCCCCGCTGCCTCGGATTGCGCAATCTCGTTCTCGTGGTGCGGGAAGACCAGGTCGGAGCCGCCGCCGTGGATCGCGAAGGAGGCGCCAAGCTCCTGCTCGGCCATCACCGAGCACTCGATGTGCCAGGCGGGGCGGCCCGGGCCCCAGGGGGAGTCCCACTTGGTGTCCTCGCCCTCCTTGTGGGCCTTCCAGAGGGCGAAGTCGAGTTGGTCCTCCTTGAGCGAGGCCGAGCCCGCCTCCTCGCCCTGGTCCATGTCCTCGAAGCGGCGGTTGGAGAGCTTGCCGTAGCCCTCGAAGCTGCGCACGCGGAAGTAGACGTCGCCGCCGGACTCATAGGCGTGGCCGGACTCGACCAGGTCGGAGATCAGGCCGACGATCCCGGCGATCGTCTCGGTCGCCAGCGGCTCGGCGTCGGGACGGCCGACCCCGAGCCGGTCGGTGTCCTCGAAGTAGGCGCGGGTCATCCGCGCCGCGAACTCGGCCGAAGCCTCCCCTGCCGCCGCGGCGGCGGCGTAGATCTTGTCGTTGACGTCGGTGACGTTGACGACCAGGCGCGCCGAGTAGCCCTCCGAGCGCAGGAAGCGGACGAACAGCGAGAAGACGACGAAGGGACGGGCGTTGCCGATGTGGATGCGGCTGTAGACCGTGGGGCCGCAGGCGTAGATCCCGACCTCGCCATCGGCTTCGATCGCCCGCGGCTCGCCGCTGAGCGTGTCCCTGATCCGAACCTCGCGCATCGCGAGCGAGGTTAGTTGACCCCGGCGGGTCTAGAAGGTGCGGTAGCCGGCCGTCGGAGCCGGCGACTCGCTGCGCAGCCACTCCGGCGCCGTCTCCTCGGCCGCGGCCTGCGCCTCGCGCTTGGCGCGGTTGACGGTGGCCTTGATCTCGTCCTCGGAAGCCTCCCGCGCCCGCTCCTCGCGCTTCTGGGCCTGGATGCGGATGCGGTCGGACTCGGCCTTGAGCTGGTCCTCGGCGCGCGCGCGGGCCGCTTCCTCGGCCTCGCGCTCGACCTTCTCCAGAAGCTTGCGGACGCTCTCCTCGGCCTCGCGGCGGACGTCCTCGGTGCCCTCCATCACCCGCCGCTCGATCTCGGTCTCCAGCCGCACCGCGGTCTCGTGCGACTCCTCGGCGCGGATCTCGGCGTCCGCGGCCCGCTGCTCGGCGGCGGCGACCCGGCGGTCGGCCTCCGCCTGAATCTCCTCGGCGGCCGCGTCGACGCGGCGCTCGACCTCCGCCTCCAGCTCGGCCGCGGCGGCGCCGATCTTCGCCTCGGCCTGCTCGCGCGCAGCGCCGGCGGCGTTCTCGGCCACCTCGCGCGCCTTCGCCGCCTGGGCGACAAGCTCCTCGCGCTCCTTCTGGGAGCGCTGCTGCAACTGCTCGAAAGCCCGCTCGGCGCGGTCGCGCGCCTGCTCGGCGGCGGGAACGCGGGCCTCGGCCTCGCGCCGCGCCTTGCGCTCGGCGGCGATCCGCTCGCGGCCCTCGACGCCGATCTTGCCGAGCGTCTCCATCGCCCGCTGCTTCAGCTCGGCGGCGACGCGGTCGGCGCGCTCCTCGGCGGCGGCGACGCGCTCCTCGCTGACCCGCACCCACTCGAGCGCCTGCTGCGCGACCCCGTGCATCTCCCGGGACGCATCCCCGACTGCCTTCAGTTGCCGCGCAGGATCGCTCATTCTCGGGGAACCTACTATGGGCAGCGGCGGGCACACCACCCTTGCCGGACCGGCATTCGCCGCAATTTGCGGCGGGGCAGCGCTCAGCCGGAGCGCTGGCCCTCGCGGGCGTGCAGATCGCGCTTCAGCACCTTGCCGGTGGCGTTGCGCGGCAGCTCGTCGAGGAACTCGATCTCGCGCGGGGACTTGTAGGAGGCAAGGTTGGCCTTGACGTGCGCGGTCAGGTGCTCGGAAGCGACCTCCGCCCCGGACTCGACGACGACGAAAGCCTTCAGCCGCTGACCGAACTCGGCGTCCTCGACCCCGATCACCGCCACCTCGACGACGCCGTCGAAGTCGGCGATCAGGTCCTCGACCTCGCGCGGGAAGACGTTCTCGCCGCCGGAGACGATCATCTCGTCGTCGCGGCCGTCGACGAAGAGGCGCCCCTCGGAGTCGATGTGGCCGACGTCGCCGCTGGAGAGCAGGCCGTCGATCGCCTCCTTGCCGCCGCCGCCGGTGTAGCCCTCGAAGGACATGTCGTTGCCGACGAAGACGCGGCCGACCTCGCCCTGGGGCACCTCGCGCCCCTCCTCGTCATACAGCCGCACCACGGTGCCGCGCGGCGGCCGGCCGGCGGTGCCGGGGGCGGCGCGCAGTTCCTCCGGGGTGGCGACGGTCGCGTAGGCGACCTCGGTCGAGCCGTAGAGGTTGTAGACGGTGTCGCCGAAACGGTCCATCCAGGCGATCGCCAGCTCGCCCGGCAGCGCCGACCCCGAAAGCGAGGTGATCCGCAGCGAGGAGAGGTCGTAGCGCGCGAGCGTCTCCTCGGGCAGACCGAGGATGCGCTGGATCATCACCGGCACCGCGCCCAGGACCTGGGCGCGGCTCTGCTCGACCGCGCGCAGCGTCTCCTCCGGGTCGAAGCGGCGCCGCAGGACCAGCGTCGAGGCGGTCGGCAGGCTCATCACGAAGTGGAAGAAGCCCCAGGAGTGGAAGAGCGGCGCCGCGACCATGATCGTCTCGCGGCTGCGGAAGGGGATGCGGTCGATCAGCGCCGCCAGGGTCAGCAGTCCGTCTGGGCTGGAGCGCTGGGCGCCCTTCGGGGTCCCGGTGGTGCCGGAGGTGAGGATGACGAAGCGCGGTTTGTCCGGCGGCGGCTTGCGGTTGGCCTCGTCGCCGGCCGCGATCAGCTGCTCCAGCGTCACCTCGCCGGCGGCGCCCTCGTCCTCGTCGCACCAGGCGACCACCCGGTCCACCTTGTCCTCGACGCCCTTCAGAAGGCCGGCGAACTCGGCGTCGTAGACCAGCGCCTTCGGTCCCTCGCGCCGGGTCACCTCGGCCAGCTGCGGGCCGGCGAACATCGTGTTCAGGTAGAGCGCGCTGGCGCCGAGCTTGGCCGCCGCCAGCGTCGCCTCGATGAAGCCGCGGTGGTTGCGGCACATGATCCCGACCCCGTCGCCCCACCCGATCCCCATCGCCGCGAAGGAGTCGGCGAGGGCGTTGGATCGGCGGTGCAGGCGTTCGAAGCTGAGCGAGCCGCGTTCGTCGATGACCGCGATCTCGTGCGGGTGGTGGATCGCCGCGGTGGCGATGCCGGTCGCCGGCGAGGCGCCCCAGCGCACGAAGGTCGAGCCGATCTTGACCGCCTTGTCGGGGCGCGTCGGGGCGAGGATCCCGGCTTCGTGCAAGACCTTGGCCTCGAAGGCCGAGTCGGCGATAGAGGACCCGAGGTTCGAGAGGCTGTCGCGGAATCCCGTCATGAGATTGTGCAGACTATTCGCTCTGGACCGAGGCGACCGCGATACAGGCGATGCCCTCGCCGCGGCCGATCCAGCCCATGCCCTCGTTGGTCGTCGCCTTGACGCTGACCCGGGCCGAGGTGGCCTCGCCGAGCACCCGCTCCATCTCGGCCTTGTAGGGACCGAGCCGCGGCTGCTCGCAGACGATCGTCGCGTCGACGTTGACGATCGCGCCGGAGACCGTGCCGACCGCGGTCCGCAGCAGGTCGATCGAGTCGGCGTCGCGCCAGCGCTCGTCCTCGGGCGGAAAGAGCGTGCCGATGTCGCCGCTGCCGCCCGCGCCGAGGATCGCGTCGATCACCGCGTGGGTGAGGACGTCGGCGTCGGAGTATCCGTCGAGGCCCTGCTCGTGCTCGATCTCGACACCGCCGAGGATCAGCCGGCGACCGGCGGCGAAGCGGTGGCTGTCGTAGCCGATCCCGACCATGCTCAGGAAACCCGGCTGCCGAGCGGGACGAGCCGGCGCTGGCGCCGCTCGAAGACGCATATCTCCTCCACCCCGAGGCTGTCGAGGAAATCGACCGCACGGTCGTATTCGTAACCGACCTGCTGCGGCAGGTGGGCGTCGGAGGAGAGCGCGAAGCAGGCGCCGGCCTCGACGCACATCTCGGCGAAGGCGCGGGACGGGTAGAGCTCGCCGACCGGCTTGCGCAGGCCGGCGGTGGAGATCTCAACCGCGATCCCGGTCTCGGCGATCGCCTCGACCGCTGGCTCGTAGAAGCGGCGCAGATCCTGCTCGGGCAGCGGCCGGGCGCGGCCCCAGACCTTGACCAGATCCGGGTGGGCGAGGATGTCGAAGAGGCCCGTGCGGGCGCAGTCGGCGAGCGCCTCGAAGTAGCGCCGCCAGATCTCCTCGGCGTCGGCGCTGCCCTCCCAGACGTCGAAGCCCTCGTGGTCGACGGCGGCGTCGCCCTCGCCGATGAAGTGGACCGAGCCGACGACGTAGTCGAAGTCGCGCGCCTGAAGCAGCGCCGCGGCGCGCTCTTCGGCGCCGGGGACGTGGTCGCACTCGATCCCCAGCTTCAGCGGCGTCGAGCGCACGAACTCGCAGTAGGCGTCGATGTCGTCGACCGCGTTCTCGACCCAGAGTGGGTGGCTCCAGAGGTCGAGTGCCTGGCGGAAGCGGTAAACGTGCTCGGAGACGCCCAGCTCCTCAATCCCGGCCGTGCTCGCGGCCTCCAGGTAGCGCTCGACGTTCTCGGCGGTGAAGTAGCGCTGGAACTCGGTTCCGGCCTCGTCCGGGCGCAGGTGCAGGTGGTAGTCGGTCAGCATGCAACGAGCCTAGGGAATTCGCCGCCCGGAGGCCGCGGATACGCTTGGGCCGTGGCTCAGCTGCGCTCGCTCGCGATCCTCGTGCTCGCCTTCGCCGGCGGCACCGCGCTGGCCGAGCTGCTCGGGGCGGTCAGCCTCGGCGTCGCCTTCGGGGTCGGGCAGCTGACCTTCGCCGCGGCGCTGGTCTGGGTGCTGATGAGCGACCGCGGATCAGGTGTCGCTTGAGGCGACCCGCGCGGCCAGCAGCAGCTCGGCCAGGTGCAGGTCGTCCGCCGTCGTCACCTTGAGGTTCTGCGGCCCGGTCTGGTGGATCAGCACCTTGCCCCCCACCTGCTCGACCAGCATCGACTCGTCGGTGGCGGCGTCGCGGGAAGCGTCGTCGACCGCCATCGCCCCGCGCAGCGCCTTCGTCCAGAACAGCTGCGGCGTCTGAGCGCCCCACAACTCGTTGCGGTCCAGCGTCTCCTCCACGACTCCCGAAGCGGCGCGCTTGAGGGTGTCGGTGGCCGGCGCGGCGGCGATGATGCCGGCGGCGTCAGGGTCTGCCTCGAGTGTCTCGACCAGCTCCTCGATAAGGGCCGAGGTGAGCATCGGGCGGGCGGCATCGTGAATCGCGACCAAGTCGGTCTCGACCTCGCGCAGCGCGTTGGCCACGGACTGGGATCGGGTGGCACCGCCGCTGACCACGTCGAGTCCATCGCCGCGCAGCGCCTCCTCGTACCCGGGGGGAGCGGCAAGGACGATCGCGGCCACGGCCTCACAGGCCCGGAAGGCCGTGACCGACCAGGCAACCATCGGCCGCCCCGCCAGCGGCACGAGAGCCTTCGGGCCGCTGGCTCCGAGACGTTCCCCGGAGCCAGCGGCCGCGATGACTGCCGTTACAGCGGGTGCTTTAGGCGGTCGCCGTGGCGGCGAAGCGATCCTCCAGCAGCCCGTCGAGGTATTGCTCCGCGCCTTCCTCGTCTTTGTCCAGCGCGTACATGAACTCCGAAGCAAGGATCTTCTTCGCCCGGGTGTACATCTGCTTCTCGCCGGTCGAGAGACCCTTCTCCATCTCGCGCAGGGCGAGGTTGCGGACGACCTCGGCCAGCTCGAAGACGTCGCCGGTCTTGATCTTCTCGCGGTTGAACTTGAAACGCCGGTTCCAGTTCTTCGGCATCTCGGAGACGTCGTCGGTGAGGACGGATGTGACCTTCTTGATTTCCTCCTCGTCGATCACCCGGCGCAAGCCCGCTTTGCCAGCGTTTTCGCAGGGGACCATGACCGTCAGTTCGTTGTGGAGGATCTTGATGGTGAGGTACTCGCGCTCCTCCCCCATCAGCTCACGGGACTCTTTGGTCAGCACCAGGCCCGCGCCATGATGTGGATAGACGACCTTGTCGCCAATCTCGAAGTCGCAGACGTACTCGATGTCGTCCTCGAAGACAGCGTCAACAGTGGCCTCGTCTAGCTCAGGAATCGGTGGCTCCTTTCGTCAATTTCCGACGGCCCTTCGCCGTCAGCTCTGCAAGTACCGGTCGACCAGATCGACCTCCTGGAGCCGGCGCAAGCCCTCGCGGATGTCCTTGGCCCGGGTGGGGCCGACTCCGTCGACGGCTGCGAGGTCGGTGTCGGAGGCCGCCAGGACCTCCTCCAACCCGCCCAGCTCGTGGGTGATCTTCTGGACGACAAGCTTGGGAATGCGGGGGATCCGGCCCAGCACGCGGTAGCCGCGCGGCGCGACCGGGAAGTCGAGCGTGTTGAGCTTGCGGTCGTAGCCGAGCAGCTCGGCCAGGCGACCGAAGTCGAGCACGTCCTGGTGCGGCATCCGGCCCAGCGCCTGCAGCACCGCGGTCAGGTTGCCCTCGGAGTCCTCGACCGAGTAGTCGCGGATCAGCGCCGTCTTGTCGGCGGCGACGCCGACCATCGTCTCCTCCAGCTGCATCTCGATCAGCCGGCCCTCGGTCCCGAGCTCGACGATGTAGCGCTCGACCTCGACCGCCATCCGGGTCACCAGCTCGGCCCGCTGCAGGGCGGCGAGGGCGTCGTGGAGGACGCCGCCGCCCTCGAACTCGAGCACGGTGAGGCGGGCCGAGACCTGGTCCAGGCGCTCGCGGTACTTCTCCAGAGTGGCCAGGCCCTGGTTGGCTTTGGCCAGCACCGCGGGGATGTCCTGCAGGATGTACTTGGTGCCCTCGACGTAGAGGGAGACGACGTCGCGGCGCTGGGAGATCGCGATCACCAGCGCCGTCGTCTGTTTGGAGACGCGCTCGGCGGTGCGGTGGCGGGTGCCGGTCTCCGAGCTGAGGATCGTCGGGTCCGGCATCAGCTGCACGTTGGCCCAGGCGATCTTCGTCGCCTCGCTGTTGAGGACGATCGCGCCGTCCATCTTTGCCACTTGGTAGAGCATCGCCGGCGTGTAGTCGACGTCGAGCTTGATGCCGCCGGAGAGCAGGTGGGAGATGTCTTCGAGGTCGCCGACCACGAGCAGGCCGCCGGTCCGCGAGTGAACGATGTTGTCGATCCCCTCTCGCAGCGCGCCGCCGGGGGCGACCACGTCAAGGGCCCTCAGGAGGCGGGGATCTTGACGTTCTGAAAGCTCTTGAAGCTCATCCCCGGACAGTGAAGGCATCCACTCCAGGATGGCAAAAAGCGCTCTGGAATGCGGTCCGCCCATATCCGAGTGGACAGGTCGGGATAGCAATTGTCAAGCGCGTGGTTCCTTTTGGTCGCCCAGCGCGAAAAAGGAACCGCGCGCTTAGAGGTGGAAACGGCGGTGCAGGTGCTCTTGCGGCGGCTCGTCGTGCCTGGGCGGCGGGTCGGGATCGCGGACGAAGGCCCAGGTGAGGCCGGCGCCGACAGCACAGAGCACGACAACCACCCAGGTCGAGCCGGCGACCGCCGTGGCAAAGCTGTGGCCGTCGCCGAGCAGGGCGTGGAAGACGGCGCCGCTGGCGGCAAGGGCGACGGCGCCGGCGACGAGCCGGTCCATCGCCAATACGCCCGCCGCGATCCCGACCTTCTCCGCCGGCATCGCCGCCATCGCCGCGGTCGACATCGGCGCGTAGACGAGGCCGAGCGCGATCCCGAACAGCAGATACCCGACCAGCAGTAGTCCGTAAGGCGTCGAGCCGTCGATCTGGGTGAGGACGAGCATGCCCAGCGTGCCCAGCACCATGCCCGTCGTCATCAGCCTGCGAGCGCCGAAGCGGGCGATCAGCCGGCCCGAGAAGGGCGAGATGAAGATCATCGGCACCGTGATCGGGAGGATCAGCAGCCCGCTCTCCACCGCCGAGTGCCCGCGCGCGTCCTGCAGGTACTGCGGCTGGAAGAACATCACCGCCCAGTAGGAGCCGACGAGGGCGAAGGCGGCGGCGCTGGCGCCGAAGTAGGGGCGGTTGCGAAACAGCGTCAGGTCGACCAGCGGGTCCGGCGCGCGGCGCTCGAGCCGGCCGAAGGCGAGCAGCAACGCCGCGCCGGCCAGGCCCACCGCGAGCGCCGGCACCCCCCAGGCGTCGGCCTCGACCAGCGCCAGCACGACGGCGAAGAGCCCGCTGCTGAGCAGCGCCAGGCCACCCCAGTCGATCCTCCTGCCCGCGCCCGGGTCGGTCGACTCCGGCGCCGCCACCGCCATGATCGCGATCCCGAGCGCGGCAATCGGGACGTTGACCCAGAAGATCACCCGCCAATCGATTTCGATCAGCGCGCCGCCGGCCAGCGGCCCGATCGCCAGCGCCACCGCGGAGACGGCGGCCCAGATCCCGAGCGCGCTCGCCTGCTCGGCCTTGCCCGGGAAGACGTTGCAGATGATCGCCAAGGAGAGAGTCAGCATCGGCGCCGCGCCGACGCCCTGGACGACCCTGCCGGCGATCAGCATCTCCGGGCCGCTCGCCGCTCCCGACAGCACCGAACCGGCCGTGAAGATCGCCATCCCGACCAGGAACGCCCGCTTGCGCCCGAACATGTCGCCCAGCCGGCCGGCGCTGATCACCAGGATCGCAATCGTCAGCAGGTACCCATTCATCATCCACTGCAGGGCCTCCGCACTGGCGTCCACGTCGTGTCGGATCGACGGCAGCGCCAATGCCACCACCGTCGAGTCCAGCATCAGCAGAAACAGCCCCGCGCAAGCCCCGGCCAAAGTCCACCACTTGCGCCTGTCCTCGGAGATCGCCATTTCCGGCGACGCTACCGCCCGCGGCGGCTGGCCCAGGCGGCCTTAGTGGGTCGCCACGAGGTCGCGGCCAGGGTCGATGCCCCAGCGAGTGCCGACGGCGGCGAGATCGGGACTGAGCGGCCAGCGGTCCGGGCGCTCCTCCCCCTCGTGCTCGGGGCTCGCGCCCTTCAGCGCCATGCAGCCGGCGTTGTCGCCGATCGCCCGGATCTCCTCCACGTCGGCCGGGGTCAGCCGCTGCTCCGCCGGCAGCTTCGCCAGTTCCAGCCGCTTCGCCTCGATCGGGCAGGCCTCGGCGCCGATCTCCTGGATCAGGGTCGGCGCCACCGACTCCACCGCCGGGTGGGCGAGGTTCCACTGGCAGGCGAGTTGAATCGGAGTCAGCTTCGCCCGTTCGGCGATCGGCAGCAGCCGCTCGAGCTTCTCGACTCCCGCCTCGATCCAGCCGGCGGGGCGGAAGGAGCGGTGGTCGTATTTAGCCAGCTCGGCCCCTGGCCGCAGGTCGCCCCAGAAGAGGCCGCCGTAGTCGACGACCCGGGTCAGGACCTTTACCCCGTGGCGCTCGGCGGCGTCGAGGCAGAGCTCGCCCGGCCAGGGCTCGAGCGGGTTGAGGATGATCATCGCCCAGTCGATGCGGTCGCCGAAGCGCTCCAGGCAAGCGATCAGGTCGAGGGTGAAGCCGTTGGCAGGCCCGGGCGCGACCCCGATCCTCTCGGTCAGCCCGGCCTCGCGCAGCGCCGCCATCCCGTCCCAGACCGCCTCGCTGGAGTAGCCGGTGCGGTCGGGGTTGTGCAGCAGCAGCAGGTCGAAGGAATCGGCGCCGATCCGCTCCAGGCTCGCCTCGGCCGCTTTCCGCAGGTAGGCGGCGTACCGGTCGGGTCCGCGCAGGCGCGGGTCGGTGAAGCGGGGCCAGCCCTTCGGTCCTTCCCGCTCACCCTCGTAGAAGTCGTGGCCGACGGCGCCGACCAGGCTGTAGCCCTCGCGCGGGACGCCCTCGAGGGCCCGGCCGAGCACGCGGTCGGCCTCGCCCTGGCCGTAGGCGTCGGCCGTGAGCACCGTCTCGATCCCGCCGCCGGGGCGCAGCAGCGCTTCGAGGCGCTCCTCCTCGATCGGCTCGCCGAAATGGAGGAAGCGACCGCCGCTCCAGGTGCCTATCGCCGTGCGGCCGGGGGCGGTGCTCAAGCGTCGTCGGAGCCCGGGGACTCGGGCACGTCGGCCGGCGGGTGCGGGTCCTCGGCCGGGGCCGGGTCGCTCTCGCCGCCGCTCTTGGCGCCGACGCCGACCTTCTCGCGCTCGGGCTCCTCGGGCGGCTTCGCCTTCGGTTTCTTCGGCGGGATGATCGTCAGGCTGAGCGGTTTGTCCTCCTCGTCGCCGGACTCGTCGCGGGCGACCATCACCGTCGAGCCGGGAGTCATCTGGCCCTGGCGCAGGACTTCGTCGGCCAGCGGGTCCTCGATGTAGCGCTGGATCGCGCGGCGCAGCGGACGCGCGCCCATCGACGGGTCCCAGCCTTTCTCGACCAGCAGGTCCTTGGCGTCGTTGGTCAGCTCCAGCTGCAGTTCGTGCTCGGCGACCTGGACGCGGACGCGGGCGATCATCAGGTCGATGATCTCTTTGACCTCGTCCTTGGCGAGCTTGTGGAAGACGATGACCTCGTCGATCCGGTTGAGGAACTCGGGCCGGAAGACTTTCTTCAGGTCGCTCATGATCCGGTTCTTCATGTCGCCGTAGGACATGCCGGTCTCATCGGAGACGGTGAACCCGATCGAGGTGTTCTTCGAGATCTCCGAGGCGCCGATGTTCGAGGTCATGATCACGATCGCGTTGCGGAAGTCGACCGTGCGCCCCTGGGCGTCGGTGAGGCGGCCGTCCTCGAGGATCTGCAGGAGGATGTTGAAGACGTCCGGGTGCGCCTTCTCGATCTCGTCGAGCAGCAGCACCGAGTACGGCTTGCGGCGCACGGCCTCGGTCAGCTGGCCGCCCTCGTCGTAGCCGATGTAGCC